>Ga0208717_1000225_pt1 | contig 22143 bp, 20 predicted proteins | sample NGESurF53shallow_FD_184489 | JGI IMG/M metagenome (GOLD analysis project Ga0208717, IMG submission 184489) | Arctic peat soil microbial communities from Barrow, Alaska - NGEE Surface sample F53-3 shallow (SPAdes) | ecosystem: Environmental > Terrestrial > Soil > Wetlands > Peat ... | reverse complement strand
GCGACCGCGCCGACTGACACGAGGTGCTGGCTGTACAGCACGCCGCCCAAGACCAGCACCACAACAGTGGCAAGAACACCCGAGCCTTCGACCTTGGGGAAGAAGACGGCACCCAAGCGCACCGTTGTCATTTCCGCGTCGAGCTGCTTCTCGTTGTGCTGGTCGAAGTCAGCGGCGACTGCACCCTGGCGACGAAACGCCTGCACGACGCGAACACCAGCGAGGCCCTCATCGATGGCGGCAAGTGAGCGACCGATGCGAGTGCGCACGTCGGTGTACGCACGCGTCGACGTCGTTTTGTAGTGAGCTGCCGCGACCAACACCGGAACGAGGCAGACCGTGGTGGCGAGGAACAGCAAGGGCGAGGTGATGAGCAGTACGACGATCGAGAAGAAGAACAATCCAAGGCTCATGGCAAATGAGCCGAGGCCGTTCTGAACGAGCGTCTCCAGCACATCGATATCTGCCGTCATGCGCGAGAGCAACTGACCGGAACTCTCCGCATCGAAGAACGCGAGCGGCTGGCCAAGCAGGTGATTGAACACGCGCTTGCGAAGATCGTTCAGGACAAACTCACCGGTCGAGGAGAGGAGCCAGGTTTGCGATGAGGTGAGGAAATACGAGGCGACGGCCGCAACCAGGTAGCACGCACCCGCGATATTCACGACGCGCATCGAGTGATGGTTGACGAGTCCGTTGTTAATGGCGTATTCGACCAGTGCAGGCCCTGCGAGCGTCGCCGCCAGCGCGAATACCAACACCACGAGGGCCGCGATCGACCTTCGACGATACGGGCGCAGCATCGCGAGCGATACGCGCACGAGGTGCTGGTTCGGCCGTGCGTTTGCGGGCCGGACTCTTCTCAGCCGCATTGACCGAACCCCGTCACATCGTCGTCCGTGTCGTCGACGATTCCGAGCACCTGCCGGTAGCGAGCAGACGTCGCCACCAACTCATCATGTGTGCCGGTCGCCGCGACCCGACCGTGGTCGATCAGCACCACGCGATCGGCCATCGCGATCGTGGCTGCCCGATGGGAGATGAGGACGATCGTCTGGTCGTGAGACAGACCCTCAAGGCCCGCGATGATCTCGCGCTCCTTCTCGGCGTCGACCGCCGAGGTCGCGTCGTCAAGCACGAGTACGCGCGGGTCAGCGAGGATGCCACGGGCCAGCGCTACGCGTTGACGCTGGCCGCCCGATAGCGACAGACCGCGCTCGCCGACGACGCTGTCGTAGGCGAGCGGCAGTTCGGAGACGAAGTCGTCAGCCTGCGCCACCTGCGCCGCACGCTTGAGTTCCGCGTCGGTGGCCTCAGGAGAACCCACCCGCAGGTTGGCCGCGATGCTGTCGTCGAAGAGGAAGTTGTCCTCGAACACAACCCCCACTGCGGCGCGCACGGTGTCGGTCGAGAGCTCGCGAAGGTCGACTCCCTCTAACCGCACGGCACCCGAGCTCGGGTCGTAGAGACGAGCGAGCAGCGCAGCAACTGTCGTCTTGCCGCATCCCGTCGGCCCGACCAGCGCGACGACCTCACCGCTGGTGATCTCGAGGTTGAACCCATCGAGTACGAGTTCGTCGCTGCTCGGGTACCCGAACGTAATGTCCTCGAACGAGACCCGGCCCACGTGCGGGCCGCGCGCGAGCGGCACCGGATTCGCCGGCTCAACGATCGTCACGCGGTGACTCATCACCGTCTCCAGCCGGCGTGCCGACACAAGTGCGCGCTGTACCTGGACGACGAACCAGCCGATCGCCTGGAGCGGTCCGGTCACGACGGCGAGGTAGGTGTTGAACGCGAGCAGCATGCCGACGGTGAGTTCGTGGTGCAGCACGAGGTAGCCCCCGTACCAGTTCACCGCGACGAGCTCGAACATCGGCATGACGTTGAGCAGCGGGTTGTAGCGACAACGCATCCGCACGATCTCGATCGAGCGAGCCCGCACGGCGTCGGCCTGGCGGCCGAGCCGGCGCTCGAGGATCGACTCGGCGCCGAAGCCCTTGACCGCGCGGATACCGCTCAGGGCCTCTTCGACGACGCCGGCGAGGTCGCCGCGTTCGCGCTGTAACTCTCCCAGGATCGGGCGAACCCGTGTCGAGTATCGAAGGGATGTGTAGGCGACAATTGGCAAGCCGGCCACCGCGACGAGGCCGAGAAGCGGGTTGATGACGACAAGGACGACGGCAACCGCGACGATCGTGAGGGTATTCGCGATCCAGATCGGTGACGACGACACGAGCGCCTGGATCTGGAAGAGGTCACTCGTGACTCGCGAGAGCAGCTGACCCCGGTTCACTCGATCGTGATAGCCGACGTCGAACCCGAGGAGGCGGGTGAAGAAACTTCGCCGCAACTCTGCCTCGACCGTGCGCGAGGAGACGCCGTTGAAGTAGCGCCGCAGACCCGAGGTGACGGCTTGCACGACGCCGAGGACGGCGATGATCCCGCCGAGGATCCCCAGGGTGCGCCAGTGATGACCGATGAGCCCACTGTCGACGGCGCGGCCGCCGAGTTCGGGGATGGTGACGATGGCGGCGGTGCAGATGAGAGCCGCAGCGACCGAAGTGCCCTCGGCCCGCCAATGGCCGCGCATCGCCTGGAGCAAAAACCTGGCGCCCCCGCGGGCACCCGTATCAGCGTCTGTCGCTTGCTCCGAACCGTGTGCTTGTGGCTGTGGCTGTGCATTTGTTTGCAAAACAGTGGTCAAGACCGTCGGGGCGCCACCATCACGGTGAACGGGTGTCCCCGGTGCACCCCCTCGAGAATCCAGCATTGGTCAGGCGGTCGTCCCATTTTCGGACCAGCCGCCCGAAAGCGAGGCCAGCGCGGCCCTAAATCGCGGTGATCTCGGGGGCCGCCGCTGCACCTACCCTTGGAAACCATGGAGGCCGTCGCAGGCACCGACCGCAATGGTGTCGGCACGTCGCGCAACACCTACCTCGATCTGATCCGGGTCGTCGCAATCGCCGCGGTGGTCGTCGGGCACTGGATCGCCACCGGCATCACCTACAAGCACGGCCAACTCGACGGCGTCGACGTGCTCGGTGTCTCGCCATGGACCTCGTGGCTCACCCTCATCTTCCAGGTCGTGCCGCTCTTCTTCCTGGTCGGCGGATACTCCAATGCCCTTTCGTGGACGAGGTACCAAGCGACCGGTGGCTCCGCGTTCGGCTGGACACGGCGGCGGGCGAGGCGCCTGCTGGTGCCGACGGCCGGCTATGTCGCGGCGATCTCGCTCGCCGTGGTTGTGTGCACGGCGGCTGGTGCCAATCGGGACGATCTCGAACGGGCGGGGTGGGCGCTGTCACTGCACCTCTGGTTCCTCGCTCCCTACTTGCTGCTCCTGTTGCTGACGCCCGCCCTTCTCGCGTTGCACCGCCGCTTCGGGATCGCCGTGCCAGCCGTGATGGCGGTCACGGCGGTGCTGATCGATGTCGCCGTGATCGAAGGGCACTGGCACTTCGTGGGTTGGGCCAACTACCTGCTGGTGTGGGGGACGTTCCATCAGCTTGGATTCGCGTGGCACGAGGGATTTCTAGCCGGACGACGGGGGCGAGCGGCGGTGCTAGCAATCGCCGCGTTGTTCGCATTGGTGGCACTGATCTGGTGGGGGCCATATCCGGTCAGCATGGTCGGTGTGCCGGGTGCCCGCATCCAGAACGCCTCACCACCGTCGGCTGCGCTGCTTGCGTTCGGATTAGCGCAAATCGGGATCGTGCTGCTCGCCTCGCCGTCCGTCTCTGTATGGCTTGCGCAGCCGGCTCGCGGTCGGCTTCGCGGCTTGATCCAGCGCGCCAACGCCATGACGATGCCGGTTTACCTCTGGCACATGGTTCCGGTCGTGATCGTCACGGTCGTCGCGTACCCGAACCATTGGTTCGCCCAACCCGCGATCGGCTCCCGTGCCTGGTGGGTCCAGCGCATCCCATGGGTGGCCGTGCTGACCGTCGTCTTGGCAGCGGTGCTCGCCCTGCTCGTGCTGGCCGGTCTACTCCTCCACGCAGGGCGCCCGAAGCGCCCGGACTCCAGCCAGAACGAAACGATCAGCCGGACGGCGATGCTGGGCCTCGGTGTCGTGATCTCGGCGGCGACCCTCGGGCGGCTCGCGGTGTGGGGTTTCGCCCCCGGCGGTTCGCTCGACACGTTGACCATCGGATGCTTCGCGGTCGGGCTGCTGCTCGTTTTGGCGGCCGGTAGCTACCCCAGCACCCGCGAGGTCGTGAAACGCTCGGTTCATGACGACCTGGCGAGATCGCGCGCGGTCGCGCCGACGGATGTATCCACGCCACCTGTGGCGGTGGCTGGTCGGCTTGGTCTTCCCGAACCTGGAGCATCGCCACCACCTCATCGAGCAAGCTGACCGCGCCCGCCGCTGCGATCTGAAGTGGTACGGCCTGCCGCTCGACGTGCCGGCAAGCCGCTCCCTGGGCGGCATGTCGGGCTTCGTCTCGAGACAAGGCAAAAGCGGCACCGTCCGTGCGTCGAGCACAACGCTGCTGCACTCCCGTGACACCCCGGTCACGGCGTCGTTGCAGGTAACGGTCCAGCGCCACGGCGGTCACCACGGCGTCGAGCCACTGGCCCGGCTCGCCCTGCCGTTAGTGCGCGGTCGCGACGGATTCGGCGATCCGCGATGGGCGGCCCATACGGTCGAGGACTTCCGAGTGGCACAGGAGGAGGCGCTCAGGGCCGTGACGCGCCAGCCCATCGACGTCCGTATTGATGGTGTTGCGCAGGGCGGCGAAGCCGTGATTGTCGGAGACGATTGGGCCGCGTTTGTCGGGCTGCCCGACGAGGAGTTCGATATCGAGTTCACTGCACGAGCGTGGCGAATCGACGATCTCGCCATCGTGACCGTCGAGGACCTTGACCCTTACATTGCCGGCGCACGCGCAGCAGTCGGTCCGTTGCTCAAGCCGAGACGTCCTCGATTGCAGCATTGACCGACGTCGACGCACGCAGTGTGGTCCACGATTCCGGTTCCAGCCGTAGTGACGTTCGCCCTGCCGGGTCCGTCGACCAGGCGTTCGTAAGCCGTGGCCGCGCAACGGCGGCAGCCGTCTCTCCGTACAACGGACCTTTCTCATCGGCGGCGATCGTGTGGACGTCCTCAATCTTCAGCACCCCGAATGCCTCGTGCCGAAGATCGACGTCGATCGGCAACTCCGAGCGGTTCACCAAGAACACGGATACGGATGAAGTCTCTGGGTCGTGGCTCGCAGCGACCCCTAGGGCTGGTACGTCTCCGTAACGTGCCGTCGCCATCGTGGCAATCTCGGTCGCTGCGACCAAGCTGACGCCGCGTGCGCGGCGGCTTGTTTCGGCGAACGGGTAGAAGATCGTCTGCCGCCACGATGGGCCGCCGCGCGTCGTCATGATGGGAGCAATGACGTTGACGAGCTGGGCCTGGCAGGCGACGGTTACCCGGTCGACATTGTTGACCAAGCTGATCAGCAGGTCGCCCACCACAACCGCATCGACTGTTCCGTAGACGTCTTCAATGCGCGGTGACGCGACTTCGAGCGGGAAGTCATGTGCGCTAGCGAATCGCGATTGGTACCAGACGTTCCATTCGTCGAAGGACAGCTTGACCTTCTTTTTGCTACCCAGGCGAGCTCCGACAGCATCGGCTGTCGTCACGACGTCCTTGATGAAACCGTCCATGGCTGCACCTGAACCGAGGAAGCTGCGTCGATCGCCCTCGAACTCCTCGTAGTAGGCATGCAACGAGATGTAGTCGACGACGTCGTAGGTATGACTCAGGACAGTTGCCTCCCAGGCGCCGAATGTCGGCATGTCGCGACCTGAGCTACCGCACGCAATCAGTTCGATGCTGGGGTCGACGAGCTTCATCGCTCGACCCGACTGCGCCGCGAGAATCCCATATTCCTCGGCCGTCTTGTGGCCGATCTGCCACGGGCCGTCCATCTCGTTGCCGAGGCACCAGAGCTTGATGCCGTAAGGGTTAGCCGAACCGTTAGCGCGACGCAGATCCGACCACGCTGTGCCCGAGGGAATGTTGCAGTATTCGACGAGGTCCGCGGCTTCCTGGATACCCCGCGTGCCGAGATTGACCGCCATCATCGTTTCGAGTCGATGCGCGGTGGCCCAGCGGACGAACTCGTCGGTGCCGACTGTGTTCGGTTCGATGGATCGCCAAGCAAGGTCGAGGCGCGCCGGCCTCGCTGCTCGCGGGCCAACGCCATCCTCCCAGCGGTATCCAGATACGAAGTTGCCGCCTGGATAGCGGACCACAGTTACTCCGAGCTCATCGATTAATTGCGCGACATCAGTCCGGAAGCCGTCGGCATCGGCTGTCGGATGGGTGGGCTCATAGATGCCCGAATACACGGATCGCCCCACGTGCTCGACGAACGATCCGAAGATGCGCTTGCCGATCTGGCCACGATGGTTGGCGGGGTCGATCGTGACTGATGCGGACAGGGATTCGGTCACCGAAGGCGCGGCGCACATGGCCGGACCATATTCCTCGACCTCGCGCATGTCGATGGCCGTGGGGTTAGGCTCGCAGTCGTAATGACGTCTGCGTCGCAAGATGCCCGAGAGCTTGCCGTGACCGAGGAGGTCGTGGCCAGCTTCGACGGCGCGCAGTCCGCGCGCTACCGCGAGGTGATGCAAAGCCTCGTGCGACATGTGCATGACTTCGTGCGCGACGTCCGGCTGACCGACGACGAGTGGCACGAGGCGATCGGATTCCTCACCCGCACCGGACACATGTGTGACGACCAGCGGCAGGAGTTCGTGTTGCTCTCCGACGTCCTCGGACTCTCGATGCTGACCGTCGCCGTCAACGAGGTCGCCGACCCAGCCGCCACCCAAACCACTGTGTTCGGGCCGTTCTTCGTCGAGGGTTCCCCCGAGATCGAACTCGGCGGCGACCTGGCGGCTGGTGCGGTCGGTCAGCCGTGCTGGGTCGAGGGCACCGTTCGCGGCGTGGGCGGTGAGCCGGTCGCGGGCGCCAGGATCGACGTGTGGGAGGCGGACGGCGAGGGGCTGTACGACGTCCAATACGACTGTGCCGTCACGGCGAACCGCGGACACCTGTTCGCGGACGCCGCCGGGAGCTTTCGCTTCTGGTCGGTGCGACCGGTGGCCTACCCGATCCCGACTGACGGCCCAGTTGGGCGCCTTCTTGCGGCCGCGGGCCGCGGCCGGATGCGACCCGCGCACATCCACTTCATGATCCGAGCCGCTGGCTACCGCAAGCTCACGACGCACGTGTTCGTTGCGGGCGATGAGTACCTGAGCGATGACGCCGTCTTCGGCGTCAAAGAGCAGCTGATCGCTGATTTCGTGGACCACCCCGCGGCGCAACCTCCGCCTCCCGGCGGCCCAGCCGGCTCGGATTGGTCAAGCATGAGCTTCGACTTCGTGCTTGCACCCGACGGCAGAGTGCTTGCACCCGACGGCAGAGTGCTTGCACCCGACGGCAGAGTGCTGGCTGCCGACCAGAGATTTGGCTGAGCGCGCCCGGGGGTTCCGCAGGTAGATTCGCGGGTAGCAGCTGAGCACACTCGACCACCCTCAGGGAGCGCGCATGTCCGACCACGACAAGAAGGACCTCGAGGCCGAGGCCAAGGCACACATCGACGCCATGCCGGCCGAGACAGCGCTTGGCAATGCAGACCCCGAGGGTGGCGGCGAGGGCACACCAGAGGAGTTTGTCGAGGAGCACGAAGGCCGCGGCGGCAAGTAGCTCTCCTGTCATCGGCGCCCGTGTGGGATAGGCAGTCCCGTCTAGTGATCGATAGTCGTTAAGTTGCTAGCTTGATCACATGACTGAAGGTCTCGATCAGACAGCGCAGACCCGGCTCGCGGAGTCCGGGAAGTTCTTCACGTCCGACTTGTCGGTCGCCGAGTTCACTTTGCTCGAGCACACCGGGTTCGACGCGATCGAACTCGTGATGGGTGTCTCCGTCTACCACGTCGGCTTCCAGCCCGGCCGGGGCATGCAACCCGGTGAGTACCAGGTGCTGTCGCAGGCGATGTACACCGCCCGGATGAACGCCATCAACCGGCTGATTGCCGAAACCGTGAAGGTCGGCGGCGATGGCGTGATCGGGGTCAAGCTCGGCTACCGCGCGCACAGTGCTGACGCGCTCGAGTTCACCGCGATCGGCACAGCGGTTCGTCACCGCGACGGCACCGCGTCACACCGGCAACCGTCGGGCGCTCCGTTCACCAGCCACCTCGACGCCAAAGAGCTTTACCAACTGCTCAACGTCGGCTGGTGTCCGGTGTCGTTCGTGCTCGGCACCTGCGTGTACCACATCGCCGTGCAGGGCGTGATGCAGACGATGCGCCAGGTCGGCCAGAACATCGAGCTCGTCCAGTGGACGCAGGGCTTCTACGACGCCCGCGAGATTGCAATGACCAGACTGCAGGCCGAGGGCGAGCGCGACGGCGCCCAAGGCGTCGTCGGCGTCACGGTCACCACGAGCGAGTGGGTCTGGGGCGGCCACACCCTGGAGTTCTACGTTTCCGGGACGTCGGTGCGCCGCGTCAGCGACCAGCGCGGCCAGCTGCCACCCCTCGTCGTCCCGGTCGGCTAAACGGTTTCCGCAACTGCGGAAACTTCTGGTGGTTAGATACCGCATGTGCGGTTAATCTGGGCGCATGCCGACGTATCGAATTGTTGACGCCGCGCGTCTCCTGGGTGTCAGTGACGACACCGCGAGGCGGTGGGCGGAATCCGGCAGATTCGCCTCGATGACCGACGACACCGGGCATCTCGCCGTCGACGGCGCCGAACTCGCCCGATTCGCGACGACCTTGAGCGACACCGTCGAGCCTGGCCAGGTCGCCCAAGCTTCGGCGCGCAACCAGCTGGTCGGGATCGTGACCCGAGTGATTCGCGACACCGTAATGGCTCAGGTCGAGATGCAGTGCGGCGGCCAGCGCATCGTTTCCCTCATCAGTCGCGAGGCCGCCGATGAGCTGGAGTTAGAGCCCGGCGTCTTGGCTATCGCCTCGATCAAAGCCACGAATGTGGTGGTGGAGCTTCCGGCGCCCCCTAATACCGGACGGCGAACAGCCGGCGTCCCTTCACACGCCTCGGAGAGTTCATGAACCGGAACGCGTCCACGGTCACCACACTGACCGTCGCCACGGTCGTCGCCGCAATCGGCCTCGCCGGCTGCAGCTCCTCGAAGAAGGCCTCAGCGACGTCGTCGACTGCACCCGCGGCGTCAAGTAGTGCGGCACCAGCGAGCTCTGCGGGACCGATTACGCCCAGCGTGTCTGGCACCGTCGTGGTGTTCGCGGCCGCGTCACTCATGGCCACGTTCACGACCTTGGCCACGAACTTCGAACAGGCGCACCCAGGCGTCAAGATCGTGCCGTCCTACGGAGGCTCCGACACGCTCGCCACGCAGATTACGGAAGGCGCGCCGGTCGACGTCTTCGCAGCGGCCAGTACCACGACGATGGCCACCGTCACGAAGGCCGGTGATGGCGTCGGAACGCCGACAGTGTTCGCGAAGAATTCGCTCGAGATTGTCGTCTCGCCAAACAACCCTGATCACATTGCGAGCCTGGCGGATGTCACGAAGTCCGGGGTGAAGTTGGCGCTCTGCGCCTCGTCGGTTCCGTGTGGCACGGCGGCGACGAAGGCCTTCGCCGCGGCCAAGCTCAACCCGCACCCGGTGACGCTCGAGCAAGATGTCACGTCGGTCCTGACCAAGGTCGAACTCGGTGAGGTCGACGCCGGCATCGTCTACCAGACCGACGTGAGGTCGGCGGGCGGCAAGGTCGCAGGCGTGAACTTCGCCGAAGCGGCCAGCGCGATCAACACGTACCCGATCGTGGTGGTCAAGACCGGGAAGAACGCGGTGGCCGGGCAGGAGTTCTTGAACTACGTGGTGTCACCGGCCGGACAGAAGATCTTGCAGGCGGCGGGGTTCCAGCAGCCGTGACCCGGTGCGGGCCACACTTGCGCACATGACCGACGTCGCCGCCAACGCCGCAGCCAACGCCTCAGGGGGTCGCAGTCGCGGTGCCGACCCCCGGGCGCGGGTGCCTTACGCGTTGTTCGTGCCCGCAGCGATCGGCGTCCTGTTCCTGATCCTGCCGATCGCGGGGTTGTTGATCCGCACCCCCTGGCACCAACTGCCGTCGCTGATCAGCAGTCCCGACGTCCGCACGGCATTGCGGTTGTCACTTGAGACTGCGACCGCGGCCACTGCGATCGCGATCGTGGTGGGTGTGCCTATCGCGTGGGTATTAGCCCGGCTGGAATTTCGTGGCCGCGCACTGCTTCGCGCTTTGATCACGCTGCCGCTCGTGCTGCCACCTGTTGCCGGGGGTATCGCGCTGCTTCTTGCGTATGGACGCCGAGGGGTCCTGGGCAGCGAGATCCTCCGGGTATTCGGGCTATCACTGCCATTCACCACAGCGGCAGTCATTGTTGCCGAGACGTTCGTCGCGATGCCGTTCCTCATCGTGTCGGTTGAAGGCTCGCTGCGCGGCGTCGACGTGCGCTACGACCATGCGGCAGCGACGCTCGGCGCCTCGCGTCTCTTCACCTTCGTGCACGTGACGCTGCCGATGTTAGGCCCGGGTATCGCGGCCGGCGCGGTGCTCTGCTGGGCCCGCGCGCTCGGAGAGTTCGGAGCCACGATCACGTTCGCGGGTAGCTACCCAGGGACCACGCAGACGATGCCACTGCAGGTCTACCTCGCCCTCCAAAACAACCCGGACGCCGCCATCGCGCTGAGCCTCGTGCTGCTCGTCGTCTCGGTGGCGATCCTCGCCGGACTGCGTGACCGCTGGCTGCGCGCGTGACGCCAGTTGGCGCAGGGGCATCGCTCGACGCGCACATCGTCGTCGAGCGAGAGCGATGGCGGCTCGACGCCAAGTTGCAGGTGCCTAGTGGCGGCGTGCTCGCACTCCTTGGTCCAAACGGCGCCGGCAAGTCGACCGCGCTTCGGGTCATCGCCGGATTGCTGCCGGCCTCGGCGGGTCATGTGCGTGTCGGCGACCGCACGTGGGAGGACAGCGCGACTGGCGCGCGGCTGGCGACAGAGCTTCGTTCGATCGGCGTCGTGTTCCAGGACTACCTGCTGTTTCCGACGATGAGTGCGCGAGACAACGTGGCGTTCGGCCTACGCGCGAAGGGGTTAGAGAAGGCGGCAGCTCGCGATATCGCGGACGGGTGGCTAGCACGCGTCGGCCTAGTGGAGCAGGCGAGCCAGCGGCCTGCGCAGTTGTCGGGGGGCCAGGCCCAGCGGGTGGCGCTGGCCAGGGCGCTCGCGACCACGCCGCAGGTATTGCTCCTCGACGAACCACTCGCCGCACTCGACGCCGGAACACGCATGAGCGTGCGCGGCGACCTGCGCCGGCACCTCGGCGAGTTCAACGGCGCGACGGTCTTGGTCACGCACGATCCGCTCGACGCACTGATCCTCGCCGACCACGTAGCGGTCATCGAGGGTGGCGTTGTCGTGCAGACGGGCACACCGCAAGAGATCACCCGCAACCCGAAAACACGTTACGTCGCCCAGCTCGTCGGACTCAATCTCTTCGCCGGCACGTCCGACGGAACGTCGGTCAGGCTGCCTGGTGGCGCCGACTTGGTGACGGCGGAGGCGCACTACGGCGAGGTGTTCGTGGTCGCGCGGCCCTCGAGCATTTCGGTACACCGCGACGTCCCGCATGGAAGCCCGCGCAACGTGTGGGCAGGAACCATCGCCACTGTCGAGCAACACGGCGACTTAGTCAGGCTATTCGTCAACGGACCCCCCGATGTCGCCGTCGACGTCACAACGGCGGCGATAGCCGAACTTCAACTCAGTGTCGACGAACGCGTGTGGCTGTCGGTGAAAGCCACCGACCTCACGGTGTACGACGAGAGTTAGTCCGCGTCGCGAATCGTGCGCTGTCGCATGCCTGCAGTCCACTTCTCTTCGATGTGGCCGAATCGCCAGATCAGCAACGCGACGGCCCACGTCACCACGAACAAACCGACGATGACGAACCCGAGCGTGTTGATGTTTGCGTTCTGCATGTCTGTCCAGAAGCGGCCGGTGACGTTTAGCTGTTGAGAGACCAGGCCCAGCAGCTCGACGCCGCCAATCACCGCCGCGATCATGATCGAGAGACTGGTGATAGTGATGTTGTAGAAGACCTTGCGGACCGGCCTGGAGAACGCCCAGCCATACGCGAAGTTCATGAATGTGCCGTCGATGGTGTCGAACAGGCACATGCCGGCCGCGAAGAGGATCGGCAGCGCGAGGATGCCGTACCACGGCAACGCGCTCGCCGCTCCGGCCGCCGCAAGAACGAGAAGTGACACCTCGGTCGCTGTGTCGAAGCCGAGACCGAAGAGGAGACCGACCCCGTACATCTGCCCAGGCTTGGTGATCGACTTCATGATCGGTCGCAGGATGCGGTTCATCAGGCCCCGGTTAGCCAGGTGGTGCTCGAGCGTCTCCTCGTCGTAGACGCCGCGGCGCATGTCACGGAAGACCTTCATGATCCCGACCAGGATGATCACGTTGATCGTGGCGATGACGAAAAGGAACGTTCCGGAAACGGATGTGCCGATGAGACCGGTGTAGTGGTGCAACGCAGAAGTGTCGCTCTTTACCGGCCCGACAAGGGCCTTCACACCGAGTGACAGTAGGAACGCGAGGACGAAGACGACCGACGAGTGCCCGAGGGAGAACCAGAATCCGACAGATAGCGGTCGCTTGCCGTCGCCCATCAGCTTTCGAGTGGTGTTGTCGATAGCCGCGATGTGGTCTGCGTCGAACGCATGCCGCATGCCGAGTGTGTAAGCGGTAAGTCCGATACCGATGCCGAAGGTCTTGGTCCCGACTGTGTAGTGGTGGGGCGCGACGAGCGCGATGATGATGAACCAGCCGACGACATTCAGCGCGATGATCACCGCGAACATCACCGCCAGCCTGATCCACTCAGCCCGGGTAAGGCCCCGCTTGATCCGAGACGCAATACCGCCGCTGGGCCGACGCTGCGTCTGGGTACTCACCGCGTGCTCACCGCCCGATCCTTCGACGCCATCAGATGCGACAGATTCGCATCCCGCCGGCGTTTGGATTGGTCCCGCCCCCGCCGTCGGTTCACCTGCAGACCCCGCAACCGTAACATCCCAGTTGCGACTGTGTCGCACATGCCTTCGCTACCGCCGCCCGACCGCCAGCGCCAGTACGCTTCTATCGCTCACTCGAAGGAGTTGACCGGACGTGGCTGCGGCAAGGACGCCGACCAAGACCCAGGCTCAGGGCGCGGAGGCTTACGGCGCCGAGCGGCTCTCTGCCGCCGTCGGCGAGCTCCGCGCACAAGGCACCCGCATCACCGACGCGCGAGTCGCGATCCTTGAGGTGCTCTCGGCCACCGATGCGCATTTGTCCGCGGATGACATCGCGCACGCGGTGAACGGGCTGCAGCCACGAGTGCATCGCGCGACCGTTTACCGCACGCTGGAGTCACTCGTGACCGCCGGCCTGGTCGCGCACACCCATCTAGGCCACGGCAATGCGGTCTATCACTTGACGACGGTCCCGCACGCCCACTGCCAGTGCCAGCGTTGCGAGACGATCATCGACGTGCCGCGCACGCTTCTTCGCGGCGTCAGCAGCCGGCTGCTCGAGGACTACGGATTCAACCTCGACACCGGTCACAGCGCGCTGCTCGGCCTCTGCAAACGGTGCGCCGAGCTCGGCGAGATGAGATAGGCGCCGGCGTAAAGCACCGCTGCCAAGATGAGCAGTGCGTGATAGCCAAACACGAGAGACAGATACTCCAGGCAGCCGCCGAGCATCGCGCCGAGCAGGTTCGTGCCGAACGACAATGCTGCGTCGCCGGTCTCGGAGAACCGTTTCGCGAAGATGATGTTCGCCGCGAAAATCGGCAAGAACGCGATCACGACCGCGACGACAACTCGCACCAGAAATGCGAGTGACAACAGCCATGACGTCGGCACCAGCCAGTTCAACGCCAGGCCACCGACGAGCAACGCATACATCGCGGGTATCGGTGGCGTCGGGAATCGTCGCGTTACTTCGACAGCCGCCAGCACAGCTACCAGCACACCGGCGAATACGAGTGCATTGACCAGCCACGTCGTCCCGAACAGCAGGGCGAAGCTCGTGACGCTCCGTGTCTCCATCAGCAAGAAGGCCGCGCCGAGCAGGAAGAGGTCGCGGTACCCCCACATTCCGGCGAGTTGCCCAGTGAAGCGCCTACGCACTCCCTTGCCCCCTGCTGCGGCATTCGCCAACAACACACCACCGATGGCGATCGCGCTGCCGGCGATGATCAGACCGAGAGCGGCCAGGTAGAGCGACGGGATCGTGCTGTCCTTCAGATAGAGGAACGGCTTGTCGTCGGTCGCCGGCGCCGGCGTGTCTGCGGGTCGGGCCCACGTCTGCGCACACACCTGGTCGGCAGGTGTCAGGCCGGCCACGATCACCGCAAGGCTCTCGGCCTGCTGCTGGTCGTAGATGCACGGGTCATGGCCGAAGACGTCGTCGACTGTGCCGGCCAGTCGGTCGACGAGCCACTGCTCGCGGTAGAAGTTGTACATCGAGAACGCGCCCCCTGGCGCCAGGTGCGAACGCGCAACCTCGACGGCCTGTTTGGTGAAGAGGTAGCTCTCGAGGCGTAACGAACTTGCTCCTGACACGAGCGTGAGCGAGTCGGGTAACGCGAACAGGATCAGGTCGTACTTCGTCTTGGTCTGCTCGAGGAACGCCCGACCGTCATTGACGTGGGCGGTCACCCGTGGATCTTGATAGGCGTGGTCCGGGTCGTGCTGGCGGCCGAAGCGAAGCAGTGTCGGGTCGATCTCGACGGCATCGACGTGTTGAACTCCCTGTGCCAGCGCGATCGCGACATCGGTACCGGTGCCGGCACCGACGATGAGCACGTTCTTCGGGACAGCCGGGATCCGGTTGTACGGCTCGAGGTACCAAGGCTCCTCCTTCGCCCGGGTGGCTGCCGAGGTGAGTCGCTGGTGTGGGACGCCGTTGACATCGACCTCGAACGCCGTGCCGCCGTTGCCGTCGGCGACGGTGCTCGTCGACACCTTGTAGTACGGCGACCAGAACACGCCTGTGTCGTGCCGCAGCGGATACACCAGAAGCAGAAAAAGCGCTGCCGCCAACGTGACCGTCACCGATGTTGCGAGCCTGCCCATCAGCGCGATGAACAGTGCGCAGACGATGGCGAACCACAGCAGCGGTGGCGCGTCAAGGAACGACAACCCGGTAAAGGCGGCGATGCCGACAAGACTGCCGAGCAGATCAAATCGGTAGGCCTCGAGCCGCGGAAGTTGCCGAAAGCACGCACCAACGATCTCGCCGGGGCCGGCGAGCACGGCAGCGACCGCCAAGAAGATGCACGGCAGCGTCAGCCAGATTGGCGGACCGGTAGCCTGCAGGCTGCTGAAGAAGATGAGCTGGCTGCTGTCACGATCCACGGTGACCGGGTACGCGCTGACGAAGCCCATCAGCCCAAGCAGCGCGACGGGCGAGTAGAACGGTAACGGCCGATCACTGTGAGTGGGACCAGCTGCACGGAGGAACCCGAGTCCGATCCCAAGGAAGGATCCGAGGAGCACGAAGTTGGAAAAGTACGACAAGTGGACGACGTTCGCGCCCAGCCAGCGGATCAGTGAGAGCTCGAGAAACAGCATGAGCACGCTGGCGAGAAACAGACGCCATCGGATCGTCACTGGCGAACCTCTCGTCGTCCGGTCTACCGCCGTTTATGCAATCGGCGTGCCTGGCGTCAGGCGGCCGGGCTCGCAGCGCCTGGGTCGTATTCAGCCGCATTACGGCGCCGGTGGCAATCCCCGCGCGCACTCCCGGCCTCGGCTGGGGCGGGTCTACCCCTATGAGGTGCCGAGAGCAGGCGATGGTTGCTCAGTGCCGCTCGGGATGACGCTCGGCACCCTCGGGCCGGTCAACAAGGCCAACGAGGTCACGCAGATAACGGTTGAGAGACGCTGCATTGACAGGCTCTCGTTCGCCGACATACTGAGACGGCTATGTTAACGCTCACTCAGGCTCATTCTTCCCCGGCGACGTTCCGTGGCTAGCCCACCTTCGGGACCGCCAAGTCGTACACCGTCAGGCGGCGGTCTGCGCGCGCCTGCGATGACCGACGTCGCGCAACTGGCTGGAGTCTCGCATCAGACAGTGTCGCGTGTCATCAACAAGCACCCTAGCGTCACAGCGACGACCCGTACACGTGTACTCGCTGCCATCGAGGAGTTGGGCTACCGCCGTAACAGCGCAGCCAGGACCCTAGTCACCGGAAAGTCGCAGACCCTGGGCGTCGTCACCCTCAACAGCACGTTGTACGGCCCGGCGTCGACGCTGTACGGCATCGAACAAGCAGCACTCGAGTCGCAATACTTCGTCACTGTTGCGAGCCTGCGCTCCACCGATCGACCCGCGGTTCGCCAGGCCATTGGCCGTCTGGTCGACCAGGGAGTCGAGGGAGTCGTCGTCATCGCGCCACTCGATTCGCTGGCCCAAGCACTCGCCAGCCTGCCATCGGGTTTGCCGGTCGTGGCCGTCGAAGGTGACGCGGCGGCGGACATTGATGTGGTCACGGTCGACCAGCACGCCGGCGCTCAAGCGGCCACCCAACATCTACTCGAGCTCGGCCACGCAACGGTGTGGCACGTGTCCGGACCCAGCGACTGGCTCGAAGCCCAGCAACGCACCACCGGCTGGCGGGCCACCCTCGAAGGCGCCGGAGTCGAGGTGCCCCCGCCACTGCGCGGCGACTGGAGTGCGCGCTCCGGGTTCGAGACGGGCCGCGTGCTTGCCAGCATGCCTGACGTGACAGCGGTCTTCGTCGCGAACGACTCGATGGCCGTCGGAGTTCTGCGCGCGTTCCACGAGCGTGGCCGCAATGTGCCTGGTGACGTGAGCGTCGTCGGATTCGACGATGTACCGGAGGCGGCGTACTTCAGCCCGCCGCTGACCACGATCCGCCAGGACTTCGGCGAGGTCGGACGCCGCAGCCTCGCCTTGCTCGTCGACCAGATCGAATCCGGGCCACGCGCCGCGGAACGCCACGTCGTCGGAGCTACCCTCATCGTTCGTGACAGCACGCAGAAGCCACCGACGAAAGCGCGGCCGCACTGATGTCCAACGAGCCCTCCGGAGACGTGCACAATCGGCATGTGAGCGATAACAGGGACCAGTACGTCGTCGGAGTCGACTTCGGAACGCTGTCTGGGCGGGCGTTGGTGGTTCGCGTGTCCGACGGCGTGGAGATGGGCAGCGCGGTCCACTCGTACGCCCACGGCGTGATGGACCGCACGCTCGTGGCAACCGGCGCTCCGTTGCCACCCGACTGGGCGTTGCAGGACCCGCAAGACTACGTCGACGCACTGCGCGATGCGGTCCCGAAAGCGATCTCGGCCAGCGGCGTTGCACCCGAGCAGGTAATCGGTATTGCGACTGACTTCACCGCGTGCACCGTGTTGCCGGTGCTCGCCGATGGCACCCCGCTATGCCGTGACGAGCGTTTCCGCGATCGCCCGCACGCGTACGTGAAGCTGTGGAAGCATCACGCGGCGCAGTCTCATGCCGAGCGCATCAACTCCCTCGCCGCGGCGCGTGGTGAGAGTTGGCTGGCGCGCTACGGCGGACGCATCTCCTCGGAATGGCAGTTCGCAAAGGGCCTGCAGTTGCTGGAAGAAGACCCCGAGGTTTATGCCGCGACAGAACGCTTCATCGAGGCAGCGGACTGGATCGTCTGGCAGCTGTGCGGCAACGAGACACGCAACGTCTGCACGGCCGGTTACAAGGGCATCTATCAGGACGGCGGTTGGCCCAGCAGTGATTTCCTCGCCGCGTTGAATCCCGGCTTCGCCGACTTCGCACATGACAAGCTCGAGTTTCCGCTATCCCCGCTCGGTGGTCGGGCTGGCGGTCTGAGCGCAGCAGCGGCAGCGTGGACGGGCTTACGAGAAGGCATCGCGGTGGCTGTCGGAAACGTCGACGCCCACGTCACCGCTCCTGCAGCAAAGGCGACCTTGCCGGGTCAGATGCTCGCGGTCATGGGTACGTCGACATGCCACGTAATGAACGGTGATCGGCTCGCCGAGGTGCCCGGAATGTGTGGCGTTGTCGACAACGGAATCGTGCAAGGACTATGGGGATACGAAGCGGGTCAGAGCGGAGTCGGCGACATTTTCGCGTGGTTCGTCGACAACTCACTGCCCGCCGACTACGTCGCACGAGCAGCAGCGCTCGGGATGGACGCGCACGAGTACCTCAGCTCCCTTTGCGCGCAGCAGCGGGTCGGCGCGCACGGTCTCATCGCACTCGACTGGGAAAGCGGCAATCGATCGGTGCTGGTCGACCACTCGCTTTCGGGCGTTATTGTCGGTCTTACGCTGTCGACCAAGCCCGAGGACGTCTACCGCGCGCTCGTCGAAGCCACCGCGTTTGGGACTCGCAAGATTATCGAGACGTTCGATGAAGCAGGTATCCCCTGTGAGGAGTTCGTGGTGGCCGGCGGCTTGCTCAAGAATGCATTTGTGATGCAGGTGTACGCCGACGTAACGGGCCTCCCGATGACAGTGCTCGACTCTGAACACGGTCCCGCACTTGGTTCGGCCATCCACGCCGCAGTCGCCGCCGGCGCATACTACGACGTGACGGCGGCGTCGGCATCGATGGGCCGTACGCTGCGGAACGCGTACGTGCCGGATCCGGCGACTCACGAGATCTACAACCGCCTCTACTCGGAGTACTCGCAGTTGCACGACTACTTCGGCCGCGGCGTCAACGACGTGCTGCACCGGTTGCACGACCTGCGCATCGAAGCGAGCGCATCGTGAGAACACCGTCGTCCGAGATCGCCGAAATCCGTTTTTCGGTTGCGCATTTGCACGCAGAGCTAGTGCGCTGGGGTCTCGTCGTCTGGACCGCCGGCAACGTCTCAGCTCGAGTGCCGGGTGATGAGCTCTTCGTCATCAAGCCGAGCGGTGTCAGCTACGACGAACTCACACCCGAGAGCATGATCGTGTGCGACCTCGAAGGCAATGTGGTGGACGGCGAGCACTCGCCCTCGAGCGATACGGCGGCGCATGCGTACGTCTATCGCGCAATGCCCGAGGTCGGTGGCATCGTCCATACCCACTCGACGTACGCCACCGCCTGGGCGGCAAGGGGCGAGGCGATTCCGTGCGTATTGACCGCGATGGCCGACGAGTTCGGTGGCGAGATCCCGGTTGGGCCATTCGCGCTGATCGGCAACGACGACATCGGCCGCGGCATCGTCGCGACGCTGCGCGAGCACAGGTCGCGGGCGATCCTGATGCAAAACCACGGGGTGTTCACCATCGGGCCTGACGCGACCGCCGCGGTCAAGGCGGCTGTCATGTGCGAAGACGTCGCGCGGACCGCCCACCTCGCTCGCGCACTCGGCGAACCGTTGAAGATCGAGCCGGCCGACATCGACCGCCTCTACGACCGCTACCACAACGTGTACGGCCAGCACTGACGCAGGTGAGGGCGCCGGGGTCATGGATCCCGGCGCCCTCACCGCGTGCTCGGTGCGCTCCCCCGTAGCGAGCGCGCCCATGCTGCGGTTCGCACCGACTGGCGGTCGCCCCCCAGGTCGGCCGTCACAAGTAAGAGCATCGTGGCGGCGCGCTGATACGTCGTCCAGAAAGATTTCTCGGATACGGCGCGTCGGCCGATGCCACCACGGCAACAAGTGAGCTGCATCGGCACTCTTGACATTTCCTATCGCCGATAGTATTCCTATCGTCGATAGGATGGTGGACTGCAGGCCGGACTACGGCATCGAGTCGCGTCCGACCACCGACCATCGACGGGCCGTGAACCGTTCGGCCGATTAAACCTAGGAGGCAGATAATGGCCGCAGTGATCATGCAGAGATGGGCCGGATTCTCTTCGGAGCAGTACGACGCGGTGCGCGACATCGTGGGCTGGGATCGGCACACGCCGGACGGGATGCGCGTACACGTGGCCACCTTCGACAGCGGGGTGCTGAACATGACCGATGTGTGGGACTCCGAGGCGCAGTTCATGAGGTTCGTGCAGACGCAGATCATGCCGGCCGTCACGCAGCTGGGGATCGCCGGCCAACCGGAGATATCCATCAGCTCGCTGTACGAGCTCAACGGCACGCCAGCGCAAACCCCGTCCGCCAGCGGATGAGATCGTTCTGCCGGGTTGTCCGATGACGGCTGGACCGGACCGCAGGAAGGTCCGCCACGAGGTGAAGCGTGCCGAGATCCTTGCGCAGGCTTGGCTGCTGGCAGACCGCGACGGCCTCGCGGCGATCTCGCTGCGAGACCTCGCCGACAGCGTGGGCCTTCGTCAACCGTCGCTGTATGTGTACTTCGACTCGAAGCTGAACCTTTACGATGCGATGTTCGCCGACGGCTACCGCCAACTTCTGAGTTTCGTTGCGGAACGTAGCTACGGCGGTGATCCGCGCCGCGCGTTGGCACGGTTCCTCGGCGACCTCGTGCAATTTTCCAGCGACGACATCGTGCGCCATCAGATGCTGTTCCAGCGCACCGTCCCGGGGTTTGAGCCTTCGGCTGAGGCCTTCGCGTTGGCGCTGGAGTTCTACGAGGTCGCCCGGCGGTTGCTCGCGACCGCCGGCGTCACCGACCAACGCAACATCGACATATTCAGCGCCTTAGCCAACGGACTAGCCCACCAACAGGTAGCCAACGAACCCGGGGGCAAGCGCTGGGCCCGGTTAGCCGGGCGTGTCACCGAGATGTTCCTCACCGACATCGATCGACGTCGCACCACCGAAGCAGTGACGAAGGGATCCCGATGATCATGACCACCACCGTTGACGTGAGCACGATCCCGCGGATCAAGCACGCCGAGGCGATGCAGATCGCTGACGTCGAGGCCGGGAAGGTCGCCGCGACGATACGCGCTCTGGAGCCCAGGGACTGGGCCAAACCGACCGACTGCCCCCGCTGGGACGTGCGCGCGCTAGTCGCCCACATGGTCGGGTCCGCCGCAGGCCAGGCATCGCCACGAGAGTTCCTGCGCCAGGTCCGGGCCGGTCGCCCAGTCGTCGCCGAAATAGGCGCAAAGTACTGGTGGGATGGGATGAACGAGATTCAGGTCCGTGAACGAAGCGACTACAGCACCCAACAGCTCATCGCCGAGTGGGACCACGTCGCGCCGCGCGCGTTGAAGGCTCGTCGCACGCTGCCCCGCCCCATCGCGAAGCTGCCCCTACTCAAACTCCCAGTCCCTGTCGGACGACAACCCCTTGGCTACCTGTTCGATGTCGGGTTCACCCGCGATACCTGGATGCACCGCATCGACCTCGCCCAGGCCACCGGCCAACCCTTCGACGCCGACGCCCCTCATGACGGCCGCATCGTCGCCGACCTGGTCGCCGAATGGGCAACCACCCACCACCTGCCATTTGACCTCGAGTTGACCGGCCCGGCAGGCGGCCACTACACCCAAGGCACCTCGGGCGAGCACGTCACCATCGACGCCATCACGTTCGCCCGTACCCTGGCCGAACGCGCCCACGGCGACGGAGTTCTCTCCCATCCACTCCCACTCTGAGTCGCAGCGGCCAGCTGCGTGCGGTGGAGTGTCGGATCGCGGGCTTAACGTTCGTGGAAATGGGTTTAGCCGCGGTCCGAGGCGAGAGGCCATGACATGGCGCAGTACCTGATCACATTCCCCAGCGACGCGATGGACCACATACCCGAGGAAGCGTGGCTGGAGGCGGGCAGGGCCGCGCACGCGGTCTGCCAGGCGGCCATCGACTCCGGGGTATACGTCTTGTCCGGTGGCATGGAAGATGAGCCAGCGACTTTCGTGGCCACTGACGGAACGCTCATCGACGGCCCGAAACCGAGCTTCATCGGCGGTATCACAATCGTGGATGTGCCCTCACGCGAGGAGGCGCTGAGGTGGGCTTCCAAAATCGCTGGTGCGTGCCGGTGTACACAGGAGGTCCGGGCGATCGGGTCCGACCCCGAACTGGAAGCGATGCTCCGCCAGGCGGCGAGCCATCGGCTACGTCACAACGAGGTCTGATCACAACGAGGTCTGATCACAGGGCACGCTCATCGGCAGGACCGAAAGACCGCTGCGGCAAACGTGCGCATCC
>Ga0208717_1000224_pt1 | contig 22158 bp, 26 predicted proteins | sample NGESurF53shallow_FD_184489 | JGI IMG/M metagenome (GOLD analysis project Ga0208717, IMG submission 184489) | Arctic peat soil microbial communities from Barrow, Alaska - NGEE Surface sample F53-3 shallow (SPAdes) | ecosystem: Environmental > Terrestrial > Soil > Wetlands > Peat ... | reverse complement strand
AGCAGGTCGCCCGCGTAGGACGCCTCCACGTACTGGCTGAGCACCAGCATCGGGGCCCCGGGCAGCTGCGATCGGGCGGCGATCGCCGCCCGCAGTCCCTCGTCGGTGTGGGTGGGCGGCATCCGCACGTCGACCACCGACACGTCCGGGCGGTGCGTGAGCACGGCCTCGACCAGGGCCGGGCCGTCGCCGACGGCGGCCACCACCCGGTGCCCGTCCTCGGCCAGCAGGCGGACCAGGCCCTCGCGCAGCAGCACGGCGTCATCGGCAACCACGATCCGAAGCGATTCCCGGGCCTGCTGGTCCGGCGACGGGACGGACGCGGGCTCGTCCGGGGTCAGCAGCACGGCAGCTCCGCCGTGATCGTCGTCGGGCCGCCGTCGGGGCTGGTCACCCGCAGCCGGCCGCCGGCCGCGCGCACCCGGTCGTCGAGGCCCGGCAGCCCGTGCCCCTTGCCCAGGGCCGCGCCGCCCGCCCCGTCATCGGTCACCCACGCCCGCAGCGTCCCCCCGCCGTGACGGAGGCCGATGGCGCAGGAGCGGGCGTGGCTGTGCTTGGCCACGTTGGTCAGCGCCTCGGCGACCACGAAGTAAGCCGCCGTCTCGACGGCGGCGTCGAGCCGGCTCTCGAGCGGGTCGACGTCGAGCTCGGCCGGCACGGTCGAGCGCGCGGCCAGCGCGGTCAGCGCCTCGCGCAGCCCCCGATCGACCAGGATCGGCGGGGCGATGCCACGCGACAGCGCCCGCAGCTCCTCGAGCGCCTCCTGAGCCTGGACGACCGCGTCCGCGAGCGCCTCCCGAACGGCCTCCGGCTTGCTGTCGAAATGGTGCTGGGCGCGGCCGAGCTCCATCGCCAGCCGGACCAGCCGCTGCTGCGGCCCGTCGTGGATGTCACGTTCGAGCCGCCGCAGCGCGGCCGCCTCGGCCGTCACCGCGGCGACGGTCTGCGCCCGGGCGGTGTCCCGCTCCTGCTCCAGCCCCCTAATCCGGCGGAGCAGGGCCGACACGTCGAACAGCAGCGCCTGCCCAAGCCCGGCCTGGACGGCGACGCACGCCCGGGTCACCAGCGGCAGCGTGCACAGCAGGAGCAGGGCGAGGACGATCGCGAACGTGAGCTGCTGGCCGGGCGACGACAGCCCGAGGCTCAGGTCGATGTGGGACCGGGCGTTGCCCACGTCCAGGGTCTGCACCGACCCGGACTGCAGGTCGGGGTTGCGCAGCGGGAAGGTGGCGGCGGCGACGCCGACGGCCCACCACACCCCGGTGACCACCGAGGTGACCAGCACCACCGGGAGCACCGCGACCGCGTGCGCGACGTCGGGCCACAGCCCCGGGTCTGACCCGCCGACCGTCTTCTCCGGCGGCGGCTGTTGGCCGCCGATCTCCGCCCTGGCGGCCGGTGAGCGCACCTTGGCGATCCGCCAGCGCTCCAGGTCGGCCGACCAGCGCGCCAGTGCCGGACCGCCTGCTACCAGCCTCGACCCGCCCGGCGCCAGCAGGCCGACCGATCCGACGCACAGACCAGCGACTACCAGCAGCAAGCCGACGGCGGCGGTGACCGGCGCGGTCAGCAGGTACACCGACTCCAGCAGCGTGCGCTGCACCACGCGGACCAGGAGCCTGGCCCCTGGCCGTCTCCGGCCCCGGACCGCGAACGGGAACGACTCGGCCATGGCCCCAGGATATTCACGATCCGGCCCGAGAAGGGGAGAGCGTCACCCGGACAGGCGGCGGGCAGGGCTCATCCCGGCAGGGCCGGAGAGCCGTGGCCCCCCGGTCCGGGTTCCTTGAACTGAGCGGCGACCGGCATCAGCCCTGTGGTTCCCGGCTGTCGCGCTTCCGTCGCCGGGACCGGTCCCGCTGGGTAGCCGCCGTCATGAGGCGCTTCCTGTTCCGTTTGTTCCAGGCGAGCCAGGTCCTCGGGTGAGACGAGGCACGCGACAGGCTTGGAGTGCCTGGTCAGGATGATCCGCTCGTGTCCGTAGGCGACCCTGCTAACAAGATCGGCGAGCTCGTCCCTGGCCTGGGTCACTGGAATCTCACTGGTCACGGGGCAAGGCTATGTACGTTCCTTGCGTTTCTCAAGTAATGTACAGAACGTAGATTCTGTACATTACGTGAGGACGACATTGCTCCGGGGACCGCTCAGCAGCCGCAATTTCCGGCTGCTCACCGCTTGCAGCGTGATCTCGGTGGGCGGGTCGCAGATCGCCGTCGTGGCGATGCCGTTCGCGGTGCTGCGAAGCGGAGGGTCAGCCAGCGATGTCGGCTACGTCGCCGCAGCCGAACTATCCGCCATGATCGGCAGCCTCCTGTTCGGCGGGACGATCGCAGACCGCGCGCCCCGTCATCGGGTGATGATGGCGGCCGAGGCGCTGCAGGCGGTAGCCCAGGGCATTGCCGCGGTGCTGATCCTCACCGGCCAGGCTCAGGTCTGGCAGCTCGCGGTCCTCGCCGCTGCGGGCGGTGCGGGCTTCGGCTTCTACTATCCGGCCGCGCAGGGTCTGCTTCCGCAGACCGTGCAGCCGAGCGAGCTGGCATCGGCGAACGCGCTCTTCCGGACCGGGCGCAATGCCGCCTCGATCGGCGGCGCCGCGCTGGGCGGTGTCCTGACCGGACTGGCCGGACCCGGTTGGGCGCTGGCGGCCGATGCGGCCACGTTCGCGGCTGCACTTGCCCTGAGGGCGGGCATGCGATTCCAGCGCCCGCCTCGCGCGCCGACGCCGAGCGCGCTGTGCGACCTCAGGGAAGGCTGGCGCGAGTTCGCGTCGCGCCGCTGGCTCTGGGCGGTGGTGGCGCAGTTCACGGTCGTCACCGGCAGCTACGCCGCCGTCATGCAGGTGCTCGGGCCGCTGACGGCGCACGCTCACCTCGGCGGCGCGCGGAGTTGGGGCCTCATCGCCGCCGCCTACGCCGTCGGCGCCGTGGGCGGCGGGCTCGTCATGACGAGGTACCGCCCCGAGCGACTCCTCGTCGCCGCCCTGCTGTCTATCCCGGCCTATTCGCTGCTGCTGTTCGCGCTTGCGGTGCCGCTGCCGGTTCCGCTGGATCTCGGCGCGGCCCTGGCGGCCGGCGGAAGCCTGGAGGTGTTCACCGTCTGCTGGGCCACCACGCTGCAGCAAGAGATACCGCCGGAGAAGCTATCCCGCGTCGCGTCCTACGACGCGCTCGGAGGCATCGCCCTGACGCCAGTCGCGACCGTCGTCGCGGGACCAGCCGCCGCCGCCCTCGGCACTACCGCCGTCCTCACCGTCGCCGGCGCCGTTGTGGCCACCGTGCCGCTACTAGTCCTGCTCACGCCGGAGGTCAGGCAGATCCGCCGCCGGAACGGTCCCGGACCGCCGGAACGGTCCCGGACCGCCGGGACCAGCGGCGTAGCCAGAGCAGGCCGAAAACGGGCAGGACGAGCGGGACGAAGCCGTAGCCGACGCCATAGGTCGACCACACGGTGGCGTCGGGGAAGCTGGCCGGGTCGAGCACGCTCCAGGTGCCGACCGCCAGCACGCCGGCCAACTCCACCGAGCAGGACAGGAACGCGATCCGGCGTGCCGTCCTGTTGCCGTTGACGAGGGTCACCGTGGCGACGATGTAGACCACGCCCGCGAAGGCCGACAGCACGTAGGCGGCCGGGGCGCGGCTGAACTCGGTCACGATCTGCGTCCCGGCCCGAGCGCAGGCCGACAGCGCGAAGAGGCCGTAGACGGCGACCAGCAGCCGACCGGGGCCTGTCCTGGTCGACTGCGGCGACGGAGCTGCTCTCTCAGGCGCCCCGCCGGTCTCAAGCGAGGCCGCAGCCTGAGTCGATGCCTCGGTCTCAGACATGAATGACCGCCCAGATCTCATGGAGCCGGACCATCAGGATGGCCGCGGCCAGCCCGGCCACGGCGTATACGGCCGGCCCCCAGCGTGATCGTTCCATCGCCCCCCAGAACCCAGCCAGCAGCGGGACGAGCGGCATCGCGATCAGGTACCCGACGAGCATAACCATCCCCGCGGGGCGCCCGCCGCCGGCCAGCCGGGCCACGATCAGGCCGACCAGGACAAGCAGCAGGATCTCGAGGACGCCGATGACGACGAGCAGGCCAAGGCCCACGCGCCGGTTGCGGGCGGTCGTCAGCAGCGCGTAGGCGGCGAGGCCGAGACCGACCACAATGATCGTCGTTGGGACGGCACCGTTCACAGACGACACGTTACTACGTTTCGTAGTACCATGCGTCGGCCGCCGGGGGCAGTCGACGCCTGTGACCGTCCGTGATGAGACCGCGGGGGGACTAGCCTGGTCCTTTGACGTTGCGTAGCGGCAGGCGGCGGGCGGCAAGGCACGGAGGGGAACCCATGTCGATAGAGAACGGCGTCCGCGCCCTGGAGGACGGCATCAAGACCGACTTCAGCCGGGCCACTGACTATGCGGGCTACCTGGACCTGGACACGCTGCTTTCCGCGCAGCACCCGATCAGCGACCACCACGACGAGCCGCTGTTCATCATCCAGCACCAGACCAGCGAGCTCTGGCTCAAGCTGGTGCTGCATGAGCTGGTCGGGGTACGGGAGAAACTTGACGCCGACGATGTCAGCCGGGCCCGCAAGGGCCTGGCCCGGGTGAAGCACATCTTCCGCACGCTGACTGACCAGTGGTCCGTGCTCGCGACCCTGACCCCGAGCGAGTACGCGGAATTCCGCGGTGTGCTCGGGAACTCCTCGGGCTTCCAGTCGTATCAGTACCGCGCGGTGGAATTCATTCTCGGCAACAAGAACCCGGCGCTGCTCGCCGTGTTCGCCTCGCGGCCCGAGGCTCAGGCGATGCTGGCGGAAACGCTGCAAGCGCCGACGGTGTACGACGCGTTCCTGCGCTTCCTCGCCCGCCGGGGCCACCCGGTGCCCCAGCAGGTCCTCGAGCGGGACGTCAGCCAGGCGTGGGTAGAGACGCCCGAGCTCGTCGCGGTCTACAAGGCGATCTACGAGGACACCACTACCTACTGGTCGGAGTACGCCACCTGCGAGGACCTCGTCGACCTGGAGGACGCCTTCCAGTTCTGGCGGTTCCGGCACCTGCGCACCGTGCAGCGCACGATCGGGTTCAAGCCCGGGACCGGCGGCAGCTCCGGCGTCGCCTTCCTGCGCCGCGCGCTTGACCTCACCTTCTTCCCCGAGATCTACTCGGTCAGGACCGAGCTCGGCGCCTGAGCGAGAGGCTGACGGTGCGTTCATGGAGATCGACCATGTAGGCCGCTTGGCCGGGGCGCTGACCGGCGTGCGCTGCACCGCACCCGAGGGACCGGCCGAGTGGCGGTATCACGGCAGGCTGGTCGCCCGTCAGCTCGACGACACGCGCATCGTTATCCGGGCCGATTTCGACTACCGCGACGTGATCGTGCGACAGCATCCCGCGACCTTCAGCGTCCCGACCCGGTGGGCCAAGCACATGATGGTGGTCGCCGACCTCGCTAGCGGCGACGCCGGGGCGATCGAGGATGCCCTCGAAAAGGCGTGGGAGCTGCAGCGCAGCGCCGAGTGACATCCCGGCTGCGCGTGCGTGACGCGGCCACGCCGGGGCCCGGTCACGATTGAATCTGGGGTGCCCATGCTGGCCGCCGGACGAGGCAGAACGGATGCCCGGCCGGGTCGGCGTACACGTCTTCGCCGTCAAGCTTCACTGCGCCGAGGGCCAGGACGCGCGGCCCCGAGGCGGTCACGTCTTCGACCATGATGTCGAGGTGAGTCTGCTGCGGTACGGCCGGGTCCGGCCAGCTGGGCGGCTGGTGCCCTGGGGCGAGTTGGAAGGCCAGCCCGGACGAGCTCTCGCTGGCGGCCACCACGACCCAGTCGTGGCTGCGATACGTGATCGGCAGTCCGAGCAGGCCGGAGTAGAACGCGGCCAGGGCTGCGGGGTCGGGGCAGTCGAGAACCACGTGGTGCAGACGTCCGATCACGACTTTCTGCCGACCAGGCGCCGGATGATGACGGCAACCGCGGCGGCGACCGCGGCGACCGGGAGAACGCGCTTGAGGACGGGGACGACCACGAACTTGAAGGCGCTCAGCGACTCTTCCCGCTTGACCACCGGGGCCGCCGGCTGAGGCGCGCCCTCCTTGCCAGCGTCACCAGCAGTCGGCTGCCCGCTGCCGGCAGCCTCGCTGGACGCCTCATGCGCGGACTCGGCGGCCGTGTTGTCGGCGATGATCATCGCCTCCAGGTTGGCGGCGAACTGCGCGATGAGCTTGCCGCTGACCTCGGGCAGCAGGGAGCGGCCGAACTGAGCCGGTCGGCCGGTGACGTTCAGCAAGGTGTGGATCGATACCAGCGTGCTGCCCTCGGCGTCGGCTGGCTTCAGGTCGGCCTGGACGGTCGCCGACGCGGTCCCCGCGCCGCGGGCCTCCTTGCCGCTGGCCTCGATGGTGATCGTCTGGTTGGCCTGATCCTTGTCCGTGAACTTGGCGGTGCCCTTGTAGGTGAGCGAGAACGGACCGAGCTTGACCTTGACCTGACCCTCGATCTCGTCACCGTTGACCGCGAGCACGCTGGCGCCCGGCATGCACGGAGCGATCCGCTCCACGTCGAGCAGAACGTCCCACGCCTGCCCGGGCGGCACCGGAACGGTGAATGTGTTCTCAAGCTCAATCGCCACGCGACACTACTTTCTGGCCGAATAAATCCCTGGGCCGAAATCTCTCAAGCAGCCCTGTTCCGTGGCCGAAGTCTATGCTCCGCCGTCATTCCCGGCCCCAACCGGGTAAGGACGGGAGCGACCCTCCGAGTAGTCACAATGAGACTTCCCAAAGAGGCGATGACGGTTTTTATCACCCGTCCTCTTGTCTTTCCCGGGACCCGGATGTTGGCGATTCTGGCGATGGGGCACCATGGTTTTCATGAGCCCCGTTTCGCGCGGATTCCACCGCAGGCGTCAAGACTCGGCTGAGAACGCGGGCCGGGTCCCGCCCGGCCAGTACGTCACCAAGGACTTCCCGGTCCTGTCGGCCGGCCCGACCCCGCACACGCCGCTGGACGGCTGGAGTTTCTCCGTCGGCCGCCCCGGGCGGCAGAAAACCTGGAGCTGGGCGGAGTTCCGGGACCTGCCGAGCGAGGACGTGACGGTCGACATCCACTGCGTCACGAAGTGGACCAAGCTCGACACGGCCTGGCAGGGCGTGTCGGTGGACACGCTGCTCGACCTGGCCGGGCACGACGGCCCGTTCGCGATGGCTCACTGCGATGGCGGCTACACGACCAACCTGCCCGTGGAAGACCTCACCGGCGGCAAGGCGTGGGTGGCCTACGCCTACGACGGCCAGCCGCTGGAACCCGAGCACGGCGGCCCAGCGCGGCTGCTCGTGCCCCACCTGTACTTCTGGAAGAGCGCCAAGTGGGTGCGCAGCCTCGAGCTGATGGACACCGACGACCCCGGCTTCTGGGAGAACTACGGCTACCACATCTACGGAGACCCATGGCGGGAACAGCGCTACGCGGGCGATTGACCTGGCAAGTTGCGCAGGTCCTGGCCGTAGCCGTCGAGACCGCGTCGGTACGAACGATCATGCTAGACGTGCCGAACTGGCCCGGTCACCAGGCCGGTCAGCACGTGGACATCCGGCTGACCGACGAGGATAACTACGTGGCCGAGCGGTCCTACTCGATCGCGTCGGCGCCCGGTGAGCCGGTCGCGCTGACCGTCGAGCGACTTGACGACGGAGAGGTCTCGCCCTACCTCACCGACGAGCTCCGGGCCGGGGACGAGCTTGAGCTGCGCGGGCCGATCGGCGGCTACTTCGTCTGGGAGCCCAACGACGGCGGCCCGCTTCTTCTGCTGGCCGGCGGCTCGGGAATCGTGCCGCTGCGGTCCATCCTCCGGCACCGCGAACGGACCGGCAGTACCGTCCCGGTTCGCCTGCTCTACTCGTCCCGGACGCTGGACGACGTGATCTACCGCAGCGAGCTGGACAAGCCCGCCGTCGGCGTCGAGGTCGTCCATACCCTCACCCGGCACCAGCCGCCAGGCTGGTCCGGATACGCGCGGCGCGTCGACGCGGCCCTGCTCGCGGAGGTGGCGTGGCCGGCCAGCACGATGCCGCTGGCCTACGTCTGCGGTCCGACCAGCTTCGTCGAGGCGGCCTCGCAGGCCCTGGTGCAATCCGGCTACCCGCCGCAGCGGGTGAAGACCGAGCGGTTCGGTGGAACAGGGGGAACCTGATGGACGCAGTCGACGGCAACGCGATCGGCGGCCTGCTGCATGAGCTCTTCGGCACCGAGATGACGACCAGCATCAGCGTCTGCGGGGCTTGCGGGTCCGCCCGTCAGGTCGGCGAGCTCGCGGTCTACGCGCACGCTCCCGGCACGGTGGTGCGCTGCCGTTCGTGCGACGGCGTGCTGATGGTCTTCGTCAAGATTGGCGATCGGACCTGCGTGGACCTGCTCGGCCTGGCCTCCCTCGGCTAGCGCCGGCTCTGCCGCCAAGCGGGGCCGACCGAGCGACCGTGAGCACGCGCTCGTTGGCAGCTCAGGCGGCCGGCTGGTAACCGGGCAGGCTGGCCAGCTGAGTCGCTAGCCACGGCGAGGTGAGCACCTTCAGCAGGCCCTGAACCTCCGGTGACGTGGCCAGCTTGGCCGGTATGACGAGGTCGAATCGCTCGGCCGCCAGCGGGATGAAGCGCAGGCCGTAGGCCAGCGCGGCCGGTTCGCTGGATACGCCCGCATCGGCCAGGCGGCCCGCGACCGCCGCCGCGACCTGGAGGTGGCCGGAGACCCGGCTGTCGTAGCCGGGGAGCTCGGCCGGGTCCAGGCCCAGGCGCAGGCACTCCCGGTCAAGCAGCTCGCGGGCCCGCGCTCCGGGCTCGCGGTTCACCAGCCGCAGTCCGTGCCTGGCCACGTCGCGCAGCCCGGTGGCGCCGGTGCCGGGCCGGACCACCAGACCCTCGCGCCAGAAGGAGAACCCGACGACCTCGGCCCCGCCGGGGATGTCGGTCACGTTGACTGCGGCCGACTTATCCGCAGCCCGGTGCACCCCGGCCGCGTGCACGAGCCCGGCCGCGGCCAGCCGCATGGCCTCACCGCTCCCGCACGGCCACCAGGCGAACGCCACCGACGGATCGAGCAGGCCCAGCGGGGTCTCGAGCAGCGGCAGGGCCGGATCGCAGCCGGCCACGACCAGAGTCGACCGCGGCGGGCTGATCGGGCGCACCGCGATCTCGTCCGGCCCGGCCGCGGACACGTCAGGGATCCTTGGGACCAGGCCCCCCGCGGCGCCGAAGCCGGTGAGCGCGGCGGTGTCGCCGCGCAGCGGCAGGGCCACGAACGTGTCACTCACGGTCGCCAGCGTGACGCGTGCGCCCGGCCCCGCGGGCGCGACCGGGCGAGCCCGTACCGGGTCAGCGAGTTCTCCCCGGCCGAACAGTTCCTCAACCGTTACGCCCAGCGCGCTGGCTAGCGCGAGGGCGACTCGCAGCGAAGGGTCGGAATGGCCCGACTCTACGGCGGACACCGCCTGCCGGGTCACACCCGCCATGCCGGCCAGCCGCTGCTGTGACAACCCACGCGCCTGCCGCGCCATCCGCAGCGCGGTGCCCGCGGCCCAGGAGACCTCTGTCATGAAGCCTCCGTCAGGAACGTCAGGAACTGCATGGTGGCCGTCATCGCCTCGTGGCGCCACAGGACCAGTGTGTACTCGAATCCCTCGGCCGCGCGCAGGCGATCATCGAGCGCCGCCGCGACTGGACCCAGCCCGGCAAGCTGAGCCCGGACCAGGGGACGCGAATCGACCCCGGCCCGTTCATTGAGCGCAAGCTTCACCATCAGCTCGGACCTGACGTCCCTGACGTGCTCTACCGGCCTGTCGAGCCAGGTCTCCGCCGCTGCCCGGCCGGCCGGGGTGATCTTGTAGATCGAGCGAGCCGGCCCTTGGCTCGTCCGCTGCTCTTTTGACATCCGGATCAGGCCGAAGAGCTCCAGCTGTTGCAATGCGTAATAGACCATGGCCTTGGGAATCGACCAGATCCGGCCGAGGCTGCCGTCGGGTGCCAGCAGCCCAGCCAGCACAAGGCCGTAGGTCGGTCTCTCCCGGACGAGACACAGCACGAGCCCTTCGGCCAGCGACAGCTTGTGCGCGCCCGCGCTTCTGCCCCGATCGTCAGCCCTCGACACGATCCCGGTCAGATTCCCGCTGCTGCCGCTAGCGCCCTCCCGGTAAGAACCCGGGCCAGGTGCCGCCGGTAGTCAGGCGCCCCGTGCAGGTCGGCGGGTGGATTCGTGCCCTCGTCCGCGTGTGCGGCGGCTGCCTGGAGCGCATCCCGACTGGCCTCAACGCCGACCGCTGCTCTTTCCGTCGCCGTGGCCCGGACGGGCACCGACCCCATGTTCGTGAGCCCGATCCTAGCCTCCGCGACTGATCCGTTGGACCTGCGCACGAGCGCGGCAACGCCCACGGTCGCCCACGACTGGGCGGTGCGGTGGAACTTCTCGTATCGGAAACCCCAGTCGGGGCCGAGCTTGGGTATCCGGATCCCGGTCAGGATCTCGTCGGGCCCCAGGCTCGAGGTCAGGTAGTCCACGAAGAACTCAGCCGCAGCAATCTCGCGCTCGCCGCCCGGCCCCTGGGCGATCAGGGTGGCGTCGAGCGCCAGGGCCACGGCGGGCAGGTCACCAGCCGCGTCGCAGTGCGCCAGCGCGCCGCCGAGGGTGCCGCGGTGCCGGACCGCCGGATCGGCCACGGTGCCGGCGGCCTGCGCCAGGAGGCCGCAGTGCTCGGCGATGAGTGGGTCGTGGACGAGCTGGTAGTGCGTGGTCCGCGCGCCGATGAGCAATTCATCACCGACCTCGGTCACGCCCCGCAGCTCGTCGAGGCCGCCCACGTCGACCAGCAGTTCCGGGTACGAAAGCCGCAACCGCAGCAACGGCAGCAGGCTTTGACCGCCCGCGATGACCTTCGCGTCGTCGCCGCCGTTGACCAGGGCGCTGACAGCCTCGGCGACCGAGCCGGGGCGAACGTAGTCGAACTTCGCCGGGATCATGCCTCGCCTCCGTCCATGCCCTGCGGGCTGTTGCCCTGGGTCTGGTCGCTCTGCCGGGCCGCGTGCTGCTCGGCCGCGCTGCCCGTCTGTCTGCCCTCAGCGGTCTGGATGGCGCGCCACACCCGCTCGGGGGTGCACGGCATCGTGACGTCGTCGATGCCGTACGGGCGGAGTGCGTCGATGATGGCGTTGACGACTGCGGGTGTCGACGCGATCGTGCCCGCCTCGCCGACGCCCTTGACCCCGAGCCGGTTAGCCGCCCGGCTCTCGGTCCGGCCGGTGACGTAGGACGGCAGATCGGAGGCCGACGGGACCAGGTAGTCCGCCAGCGTGGAGGTGACCAGGTTGCCTTCGTCGTCGTAGACGGCTTCCTCGTACAGTGCCTGCGCGATGCCCTGCGCCAGACCGCCGTGGATCTGGCCCTCCACGATCATCGGGTTGACCACGGTCCCGATGTCATCGACGCAGACGTAGGAGCGGATCTTGACGAAGCCGGTCTCGGTATCGACTTCGGTCGCGCACAGGTGAGTGCCATGCGGGAAGGAGAAGTTGTCCGGGTCGTAGGTGGCGTCAGCGTCGATTGTCGGTTCTACGCCGTCAGGAAGGTTGTGTGCGGCGAAAGCGGCGAATGCGATCGCGCCGATCGTTACGTTCTTGTCCGGGTCGCCGCGAACCTCGAAACGGCCCGGTACCCATTCCAGGTCATCAGCCGATGCCTCGAGCGTCGCCGCGGCGATCACTTTGGCCTTCTCAATTACCTTGTCGCAGGCCGAGACCAGGGCCATGCCGCCGACCGCCAGCGAACGCGAACCGTAGGTGTCCATGCCCTTGGGCGAGACCTGGGTGTCCCCGTGCAGGACGCGGATGTCCTCGAACGCGACGCCGAGCTGGTCAGCCACGATCTGGCTCCATGCCGTCTCGTGTCCCTGGCCGTGCGCGCTGGATCCGGTGACGACCTCGACCTTGCCGGTGGGCAGCATCCGGATCGACGCCTGCTCCCAGCCGCCGGCCCCGTAGGCCAGCGAGCCGAGCACACGGGAGGGCGCCAGGCCGCACATCTCGGTGAAGGTGGACACCCCGATGCCAAGCTGAACGGGGTCGTTGTCAGCCCGCCGCCGCTGCTGTTCGCTGCGGAGCCCGTCGTAATCGAACAGCTCCTTGGCCTTGGCCGTCGCCGCCTCGTAGTTGCCGGAGTCGTAGGTCAGGCCGGCGATGGTCGTGTACGGGAATTCCTCGTGCTTGATCCAGTTACGTTCCCGCAGCTCGAGCGGGTCCAGGCCCAGCTCCGTAGCGAGCTCGTCCATGATCCGCTCGATCGCGAATGTGGCCTCGGGCCGGCCAGCGCCGCGATACGCGTCGGTGGGCATCTTGGTGGTGAAGACCCCGGTGCACTTGAACGAGTAGGCATCCATCTTGTAGATGGCCGGGAACATGAAGGCCCCGAGCAGCGGCACCCCGGGGGTGACCAGCATGAGGTAGGCGCCCATGTCGGCCAGCAGGTCAACGTCAAGACCGCGGATCCGGCCGTCGCGGTCGGCCGCGATCTTGATCCGCTGCCACTGGTCGCGGCCGTGATGCACGGTCATGTTGCCTTCGCTGCGGGTCTCGGTCCACTTGACCGGCCGACCCAGCTTGCGGGCGATCAACATCGCCAGCACCTCTTCGGCCGTGACCTGCAGCTTGGATCCGAAGCCGCCGCCGACGTCGGGCGCGATGACCCGGATGTTCTGCTCGGGAATGCCCGTCACCAGGGCGAGCATGACCCGCAGCACGTGCGGGATCTGGGTCGCCGACCAGAGGGTGAACTCCCCGCCCACGCACGAGCAGACCACCGATCGCGGCTCCATCGCGGCCGGGATCAGCCGCTGCTGGCGGTAGTGGCGCTCAAGCACCACCGGCGCGTCGCGGAACGCCGCCTCGATGTCGCCGCTGGCGAACGGCCACTCGTAGCTCTTATTGCCGGCTTCGTGGACCTTGGGTGAGTCCTCGCGCAGGGCGGTCCTGATGTCGAGCACCGGCGGGAGCGGCTCGTAGTCGATCTCGATGGCGGCCAGGGCGTCGGCCGCGGCGTAGCGGTCGCGAGCCACCACGCAGGCGACGGCCTCGCCGACGTAGCGCACCTCGTCCACCGCCATCGGCGGGTGAGCCGGAATCACGATGTCCGGCGTGACCGGCCACGCGCAGGGCAGGCTTCCCTGCTCGGCGGCGAAGTCCGCGCCGGAGTAGGCCGCGATTATCCCGGGCTCGGTCCGGGCGGCGCTCACGTTCACCGAGGTGATCCGGGCGTGCGCGTACGGGCTCCGCAGAAACGCCACGTGCAGCATGCCGGGCAGCCTGATGTTGTCGGTCCAGTTGGTCTGGCCGGTGATGAGCCGCTCGTCTTCCTTGCGCAGCCGTGCCCGACCGAACTCCGCCGTCGGCGCGGCAGGCGTCTGCGTTTCCGCGGTCACGCGCTCACCCCCGCCTGCGCGGCGCGCCGCACCGCGCGCACGATGTTCTCGTAGCCAGTGCACCGGCAGAGATTGCCCTCTAGGCCCTCGCGGATCTCCTCGTCGCTCGGGTGCGGATTCTCGCGGAGCAGATCCGATGCAGCGATGATCATCCCCGGCGTGCAGTAGCCGCACTGAAGCGCGTGCTCCTCGTGGAAGGCCTGCTGCAGCGGGTGCAGGCTGCCGTTCGCCGCCATGCCCTCGATCGTGGTGACCTCCGCGCCATCGGCCTGCACGGCCAGGACCGCGCAACTCTTGACCGACTCCCCGTTCAGCAGCACGGTGCACGCGCCGCAGTTAGACGTATCGCACCCGACGGGTGTGCCGGTCTTGCCGACGACTTCCCTTAGATAGTGAACAAGCAGCAACCGGGGCTCGACGTGATCCGAGTACTTCACCCCGTCGACGCTGACGGTAATTTCTGCCACGCGATTTCCCTCCTCGCGAACAGGACGCACTCCTTCGGCAAACGTAGAACTCCAGGCACCTTTGCGCCAGTACCAAACCGGCGTCTGTTCTATTAGCCACGCGAATAATCCCTGTTTATACCTCTAATGACCTCGAGGACTCGTCGCCGCGTGCCGTTCGGCGCAACTGGCGCTTGCTCATGTAAATTAGTGATTGCCATTTGCGTATTCCTTTCCGCGCCGGCGATGAGTTTTCCCGCGACCCGCCGTCAGAATGTCGGCGGGCTGTGATAGTCCGTGCGTAGCGGCGAAGGGGCAGGCCGGGATGCGCTGTGGCGGCGGCGCCACGCTCGGCTGCGCGCGAAGGGGGACAGCGGTGACTGGAGTACGGGTGCTGGCAGGCACGCGCAAGGGCGCGTTCGTTCTAACCTCGGACGGACGCCGGGAGCGATGGGAGGTGAGCGGGCCGCACTTCGCCGGCTGGGAGATCTACCACCTGAAAGGGTCGCCCGCCGATCCGGGCCGGCTGTACGCATCGCAGTCAAGCGGATGGTCAGGCCAGGTGATCCAGCGCTCCGATGACGGCGGCGCGACCTGGGAGCCGGTGGGCAACAAGTTCGCCTACGACGGCACCCCCGGCACCCACCAGTGGTACGACGGAACCCCGCATCCCTGGGAGTTCGCCCGAGTCTGGCACCTCGAGCCGTCGCTGGATGACCCGGACACAGTCTGGGCCGGCGTAGAGGACGCCGGACTGTTCAGGTCCGCCGACGGGGGCCAGAGTTGGCAGGAACTGCCAACTCTGCGCGGTCATGACACCGGGTCGTCGTGGCAGCCGGGGGCCGGCGGGATGTGCCTGCACACGATCCTGCTCGACCCGACCGCACCAGGCCGGATGTTCGCGGCGATCTCCGCCGCAGGCGCGTTCCGGTCCGACGACGCAGGCCAGAGCTGGCGCCCAATCAACCGGGGCCTGATGTCGGAGGGGATCCCCGACTCGGACGCCGAAGTCGGGCACTGCGTTCACCGGATCGCGATGCACCCGGCCCAGCCGCAGGTGCTTTTCATGCAGAAACACTGGGACGTCATGCGCAGCGACAACGGCGGCGAGTCATGGCACGAGATCAGCGGGAACCTGCCGACCGACTTCGGGTTCCCGATCGACGTGCACGCCCATGAGCCGGAGACGATTTACGTGGTCCCGATCACCAGCGACGCCGAGCACTACCCGCCCGAGGGGAAGCTGCGGGTGTACCGGAGCCGGACCGGCGGCGGCGACTGGGAGCCGCTAACCAGAGGCCTGCCTCAGGAGAACTGCTACGTGAACGTGCTTCGTGACGCGATGGCGGTGGACTCCATGGATTCGTGCGGGGTCTATTTCGGCACGACCGGCGGCCAGGTCTACGTCTCAGCCGACTCGGGCGACAGCTGGGCGCCGATCGTCCGCGATCTCCCCGCCGTACTGTCGGTCGAGGTCCAGACGCTGCCATGATCCGGGTGATCCTGCCCTCGCACCTGCGGGCCCTGGCCCGGATCGACGGCGAGGTGCACCTGGAAGTCGTCGGCCCGGTGACCCAGCGGTCGGTCCTGGACTCGCTTGAGGCCCGCTATCCGGCCCTGCGCGGGACCATCCGCGCGCACGACGGGGGCCCGCGGCGGGCGTTCATGCGGTTCTTCGCTTGCGAGCTGGACCTGTCGCACGAGCGGCCCGACACCCCGCTGCCCGAGCCCGTCGCCGACGGAACCGAGCCGTACCTAATCGTCGGAGCCATGGCCGGTGGCTAAATCATCAGGGCTGGTAGGGCGGGGCGACGCCCCAGCCCCAGTGCGGCACCGGGGCCTGTTGCACGACGTCCGCACCGGGCTGCGAGTTGGACATGGCCAGCCGGGTGCCCCATTCCAGGTAGCCGACGAGCGCGGCGCGGAACTCCGGATCGGCGGGCAGGTCCGCGTCGTCGGCCGCCAGGCTCATCAGCGAGGCGAACCGGAACCGCTGGTCGGCCGTGATGCCCAGCTCGCGATGATGGGCGAGCATCGCAGCGTAGCCGCCGAGCCGCTCGGTGTACTCGGCCGGGCCGCCGAACACCTCGCACCACCAGGTGGTGACGTGCTCGCGGTGTGCGGTGCTTACCCCGCCGGGGAACAGCGGGCTCAGCAGGTCGTCGCGCTCAACCCGGTCATAGAAGCGGTCGATCATCCGCCCGACGGCCGCGCGGCCGCCCGCCCACTCGTACAGTGTTGGCACCTCGCTCATCCTGAAACTGTAACACTGTAATCATTTACTACATGGGTCGACTTGCATCGAGGAGGACCACGTGGACGAGGCCCGATCCGACTCCGTAGCGGCGCAGCTCCGGGCGGCCTTTCCCGAAGGGGCGTTCACGCAGGTAAATGTTCTCGGGTACGGCGATGATCCCGACGTCGAGCCTGGGGAGACCGCGATCCGGGCCTTCGTCGACCGGGACGGCCGACCGGCCGAGACCTTCGAGGACGACGAGGCGGTCATCCAGGCATTCTCGGAGGCCCACCAGCGGGCGATCACGTCGCTGCATCGCGACGGCCAACTCCCATCCATCGCGTGGATCCAGCTGATTCCTGACACCCCGGACAGGCGCGCCCCGGGCGCTGAGCTGTGGGGCTTCCCAAGCATGTTCTTCGGAATGCGCTCTGACGCGACGGCTGAAGGACCGGGGTTCGCTTCCGTGCACACCCGACTTGGGCCTGCCGATCTGGCGACGGTGGACGCTGTGATCAATGCGGGCATCGCGTCCAGCCGCGCGGAAGTCATGCGCTGGGTCATCGGCCGCATCCGCGAGGACCCGGCCTACGCTCAGATTCAGGAGAGGGACATTGGTCCCGAGAACTGAACGCAGTCGCGGGCCAGGGTCATGCTCGCGGGGACGTCCCATGCGCGCTAAGCGTCTTTTAGCAGCGCGCTCAGGGTCTTCTTGAACTGCGCGGCGTGGGCAGCGGAGAGCGGCGCGAGGAAATCCCGCTCGGCCTGCTCCATCGCTGCGGCGGCCTGCCGGACGGTACGGCGGCCCGCGTCCGTCAACTCGACGACGTTCTTGCGCCGGTCATCGGGGTCCTGGCGGCGCTCGAGTAGTCCCTTGAGCTGAAGGTCGTCGATCAGCGCGACCATCGTCGTGCGGTCGACGCTCATCGCCCGGGCGATCTCGCCCTGCGAGACCGGAGGGCCGGCGTCGATGGTCCGGAGCACGGCCGTCTCCCGTCCGCTGATCCCGAGCGGCGCGAGCGCGACCGCGCCGAGCTCGAAGAACCGCAGCTGCGCGTGCTTGAGCAGGTACCCCAGGTGCGTGTCTTGACGATGGCTGGACACGCGGCCAAGTCTATGTATAAGCTGATCGTCAGTGCTACTGACGATCAGCTACATTGACGATAATGGGAGCGCTCATGGCATCGGACGCCACCTCGCTGAGTTTCGGGATCAAGACCAGCCAGGCCGGCCTCAGCTACAACGAGATCCTGCGGGTATGGCGCGAGGCTGACCACGTGCCCGAGTTCCAGGACGCCTGGCTCTGGGATCACCTGATCCCGTTGCGCGGTGACGTGACCGGCGCGGCCCTCGAGGCCTGGACACTGCTGGCGGCGCTCGCCGCGCAGACCAGCCGACTGCGCCTGGGGGTGATCGTGACCAGTAACCGGATTCGACCGCCCGCCGTGCTCGCCAAGATGGCAGCCACGGTCGACGCCATCGCGGCCGGGCGATTGGTCTTCGGGATCGGCGCGGGCGGCAGCGCCACCAGCGATCCTGGATACGCGCAGCTCGTGCACCGGGAGTACGACCCGTACGGGATCGACGTGGTGCCGGCCGACGAGGCGCTGGCCGCCCTCGCCGAGACGTGCACGCTGGTCAAGCGGCTGTGGACCGAGGAGAAGCCGTTCGACTTCGATGGGCGCTGCTATCGGCTCAGCGGCGCGATCTGCGAGCCGAAGCCGATCCAGCGCCCGCATCCGCCGATCATGATCGGGTCGGGAGGCGAGCGGCACGGTCTTCACATCGTGGCCGAGCACGCCGACATCTGGTCGAGTCCCACCTTCACCGCCGCGGATTTCCGCCGCAAGAACGCCGTCCTCGACGACCACTGCGCCGCGATCGGACGCGACCCGGCCGAGATCACCCGCTCCGTTCAGGTCTTCTTCACCGCGCAGGAACCCTCGTCAGGAACTGCGCGCCGCCCCGGGCCTGCCGCGGCCCGCGAACTGCTCGCCGAGCTAATCGACGCCGGCGCGCGGCACTGCGTGCTCTCCTGCATTGGCATGCCGTCGGTGCGGTGGGTGGCCGACGAGATCATCCGCCCCGTTCGCGCCATGACGGGTTACAACGACCGCTTACCCATAGAAGCAGGGTCCGGGTTGGCACGGCTAGCCGACCGCGGGGTGGATCGCGGTGGCGAGCAGGGGGGTCCGAAGCCGACCAGCTCAGGCACGCTCTTCAGGGCTCTGGCGGCGTCAAGAATGGCGGCACGGTGGGCCGCGTCTGTCATCCGGACGTCCAGGTCGGGAAGGATCATCCCCGGTCCTTCCACGCTCACGAGGTCAGTGACTTCGAGTCCGGCCTCGGTCAGTTCGGTGCGGAGGTCAGCGGGGCGATGCAGGTAGGCGCCGAAGCCGCCCTCGCACAACGGGGGGAGGATCCCAGTGCGTTCAACCTCGTCGATCAGGTCGAGAACGGCCGGGTACTTGAGGTAGAGCTGCCAGGTGGTACAGCGGGCCAAGGAGCAGCACCGCGTCGGCCGACCCGTCGGGAAGGTCAAGGCGTCGCGCGTCGCTGACGCCGGTGCGGATCCCCGGCACCCCGACGGCATCCTCCTGCAGCTGGCTGACGTGCAATGGCATCAGGTCGCGGTGCTCGACCTGGTAGCCGAGCGACGCCAGCCACAGGGCATAGCGCCCGGGGCCGCCGCCGATGTCCGCGACCAAAGCGGGCGGGGTGGGAGGCGACGCCCCACGATTTCGATCGTGCGGATGTATTCAAGCTGACCACTGCCGTCGCTTAGCCGCTCGCGCTCTACTCCGCGCTCGTAATACCCCCGAACTGTGCCTCCTTCTGCGTCCATGGCATCCGACGGTGCATAGCCCACGCCACCCTGGCCGAGCTGAGGGGCAAGGGAGCCGAAGTGGCGCGGGACGTTTCCGATCAGGGCTGGGGACTGCTGGCCGCGATCCGCCTGCCGGACGGCTCGGAATTTCCCATCTACCAGCCTCGGCACCCGTCACCCGCTCGACCCTGATCGAACGCCGGGCAGGCCGAGGCCCGCAGCCGGCCGTTTCCGCTGGGCCGATCCAAGTCGCGTTGGTGGTGGTGGCCGTGTCGGCCGAGGGTCTCCTCGGGGGTCGCGCCAGGCGGGTCGTCTTCGAGGCGGCTAGTCCTGCCCCGGGTCTGCGGTCACCGGAGATCCGAACCGGATCACGTTGCCGTCAGGATCGACGAGCGCGCCCTCATGCCGGCCCCACTCCGTGTCTTGCGGGAGGCGCACATCCCCTCCTGCCGCAAGCCAGGTCGCGGCCAGCGCGTCGGCATCCTCAACGAACAGGTAAGCGGACGCCCGCCGGTCTGCTCGCGTATCGAGGTCGGGCTCCACGCCAAGATGAATCTCCGCGCCGTCAAAGGTGACGAAGCCGTACGCGCCGCTGTGCCAGTGGTGTACGCCGAAGCCAAGCCCGCGGTAGTAGGCAAGGGCCGTAAGCAGGTTACTAACCGGGAAGATCGGCGCTACTCGCGTACTCACGAATGCAACTTACCTCGTCCGGCCCGCGCAGTGCCCGCCAACGGCGGGAGGTCGGGCGCTGAGCGTCGCGCAGGACCTCGGGCGGCCTACGCGGTGGCTCAACGAGCAAGCGGACCCCCGACATCGACGACCTGCGCTTGCTGGCTGAGATCATCGGCGGCGGACTCGGCGGCAACCGCAGTTCAGATATGTGCCGAGTCCTTCACGCAACCATCAGCAGGTCACAGCGGTAACTTCACTTTGCATCGTGAATATGAAGAAGGATCGAAGAGCGGGCATCCCGTGCGCCCAGCAGGCGCCCCCTGGGGCGCGGCCTGACACAGCCGCGAGGAGAGGCTTGGCCGCTGAGGTCATCCCTCATCAGAGAAGATGTCCTCAAGCAGGAGCCTGAGGCGCTCCGGCGGTTCCTCCTCAGGGAAGATGTCGCGGACTGAGGCGAGGACATCGTCCACCGTATGCAGGTCGAGCACCCTGAGGAGTTGACGGATGTCCTCCGCGTCGCGGGATCGGGCGGCGAACGCCTTCATCGCGAGTAGCTGCTCCGGCGAGGCGGCGAGGCGGCGAACACGCGAAGGCCCGGATGGTCGAACACCCCGGTTCGAACAGTGCATCAACGTCACGGGTGGCCCGCCGCGAATCGTAGGCAAGGGCCATCGCAGCGCCGCCGAACACATAGAGATCTGCGACCACACCTCGCCTGGCCAGCCGCTCGCCGAGACGGCGAAAAGCATCCTCGATGCCCGCCCGGTCAAGCAGCGGCGAGGGATCGCTCACGCAGCGTCGATCTCATAGTCGGCAACGAACACGCCGCGCCTGCGGAAGGCTGCAGGGGATGCACGAGGGCCTGCGCGCGCGCCTGGCGTATCGAACGGGAACCAGAAGCGCCTCAACCCGCGCGATGCCGACCACGGCGGAGCGCCCCTCCCCGTCTCGCATCGCCAGGTGCTCAGCGAGCCCCGCGAACAGCACATCCCACCGCTCGTCGCCGCTGGATCCCGGTATATCGGCCAGCAACCGCTGACGCTCCCCGGCCGGCTCTCGGTGATACTCCTTCAAGAACTCCACGACCAGCCGCCAGCGCACGTCGAAGTCAGGCTCCGCAGCAACGAAGGCTGCCAGCCCGGCGACGGTCATCGGCTGGTAATCCACTCTCACAGAGTAGCGAAGAGCAGCCATCCGCACCTACCTGCAGCCACCACCGACCCTGCAGCCACCACCGACAGCGTGCGCTCGCCCCGCGCTCGCGCCTCCTGAGTGCCGGCGTCCTCCGACAAGAAGCGACCAGCAGCTCGCAGGGGTAGCTTCAGTTTTGCATCGTAGTTTGGATCACGGCTGCGACTATCAGCCTCCTGATGCGGTCCGCGTCATGGGTGATCTCGCGCTCCGCGGTCTCCAGTTCTCTGGTTGTGCCCAGCCCGAGCTTGTGCCCGGCACTCCCGTCACCGGGTCTGCGTACGGGTCCTCCATCGTTTAACAATTGTTGTACAATGATCCTATGAGTGTCGGCTTCCGTCCCACCGAAGAAGATCTCCGCGTCATCGAGGCCAACCGTCGCCAGGACGAGAAGACCAGCGACGTGATCCGGCGTGCGCTAAGGCTGCTGGAGCGCGAAGCGTGGGAGGAGCGCGCCCGCGCCGATATGCACCGGCTGAAGAACGAGGATCTCTCCGCCGAAGCGGACACGTGGGAGTTCGACGACGACGGCAACATCCACATCATCGGCTCGAACGTCACGGTTCCGGCCAGGGCCGCCGATCACCCATGATCCGCGGCGCGGTTTACCCCATTGACCTCGGCGACGCCAAACGGGGCCACGAGCAGCGAGGCCGCCGTCTTGGGCTCGTCATCAGCCTGGAACAGGACGCCTGGTCCACCGTTACCGTCCTGCCGACTTCGACCAGCGCCCAGGCGTCCGTGTTCCGGCCGGAGGTCGTCATCGCCGGACGGGAGACGAAGATCCTGATCGATCAGATCCGGACCATCGACGTCGCCTACGTAGTCGGCGACCTCGTCGATTACCTCTCACGCGATGACATGGCACAGATCGAGCACCGCCTGTCGCGCTACTTCGGCTTGCTTCGCTGACAAGCGACAGCTGACAAAGTGCCGCTGAGCGGTGCCACCACCACCACCGGCACCGACCTGCGCCACCGTTCCGCCAAGCTCTGCTCTGCACCTGATCAGGACACCCGGAAAAGCACCCAGCGGTAACTTCACTTTTGTGTCGTGGATCTAACCTCGGGCCGACACGCGCCAGGCATTTTGGGGCCCTCGCTGGTGAAATGAGTGGTCTGCCAGAGTCGCAGGCGAGCGGGGGTTGGGCATGACCAAGGGGCGGAGACCGGATGGCGGCGATGCGGTCAGTAACGGAAAAGACGTGCGGGCCTGCGTTCACGATGATTCCGTGACCACGTCGCCAGTCTCGTCGCGAAGCCAGCAGTCCGCCCAGGTGAGGCCATAGTCAACGCGCTCATGCGCCGCGATTACAGCCCGCAGGCCCGCGGTACCCAGGT
>Ga0208717_1000223_pt1 | contig 22383 bp, 14 predicted proteins | sample NGESurF53shallow_FD_184489 | JGI IMG/M metagenome (GOLD analysis project Ga0208717, IMG submission 184489) | Arctic peat soil microbial communities from Barrow, Alaska - NGEE Surface sample F53-3 shallow (SPAdes) | ecosystem: Environmental > Terrestrial > Soil > Wetlands > Peat ... | reverse complement strand
CCGGCGGCCAGACGGACGTCAACGCGGGCCTCTTCGAGGCCACCGCCGGAGGTGGACTCACTCTGGTGGGCGCAGTGAACAATGCTGGCGGTACGATCTCGGCAGGGGCCGGCTCGACGATCAATCTGCAGGACGCTCAGATCATCGGCGGAACGCTACAGGGTGTTGTCATCCAACATGCCCCTGTTTACGGTAGTTCGTTGGTTTACGCCAGTCTGTTGGACGGCACGGCTTCGCCGGTCGAGAACCAGGGCCTCGTGGAGGTCGTGGGCGACGCCTACAAGAGCCGCGCGTCACTGACCATTGCGGGCGCTATCGATAACATTGGCACGATCGGCGTGACCACCGTTGTGGGCGCCGCCGATCTGATCATCGGGGCGGGCGTCACATTAAGCGGCGGCGGAACCATCGTCCTCGCGCAGGGCCCCGGCAGATATGTCCCACTTCCCGAGATCATCGGCGATGCGGTGGGTGATACGCTGACCAATTTCAACAACACCATTTCGGGGACGGGAAATCTGGGGGGCGGTCAGCTCACCCTGATCAACGACGCCGGCGGGGTGATCGACGCGACCGGCGGCCTTACCCTCGACACCGGAAGCCAGAGCATCACCAACGCCGGCACAATCGAGACCTCCGGCGGGGGCGCCGTGACCATCATGAGCGCCGTCAACAACACCGGCGGCGAGATTTTCGCCGGCGCGGGATCGGACCTGATGGTGCAAGGTTCGACCATCACCGGCGGCCGGCTGGGCACGGCGATCGGCGGGACGATCACCCTTGAAAACGGCGCCACCGCCACGGTGGACGGCACGTTCGCCAACGCCGGCACGATCGCCCTGGCCAGCACCGGAACCACGACCGCCCTGATCTTCGACAAGAACAGCACTCTGACCGGCGGCGGCACGGTATCGCTCAGCGCCAACGTCAAGAATACCATCGAGGGGACCAAGGCGAGCATCGTTCTCACCAACGTCGATAACACCATCACCGGCTCGGGCCAGATCGGGGCGGGCAAGCTCACCCTGATCAACGACGCCGCCGGCGTGATCGACGCCAAGGCGCCGCCGGCGCTGACGATCAACACCGGCAAGAACACCATCACCAACGCCGGGCTGATCGAGACGACCTTGAAGGGCAATCTGACGGTAAGGAGCGTGGTCAGCAACGCCGGCACGATCGAAGCCGATGGGGGGACCCTGACCCTGGACGCTGCGGTGAGCGGATCGGGGGCCGTGACCATCGTCGCCGGCACGCTGGACATCGCCAACGTGGGCGCCATGGAGAATGTGGCCTTCACCGGCAAGACCGGCAAGCTGGAGCTGGCCCAATCGCAGAGCTACGGCGGGAGCGTGACGGGTTTCTCCCTGACGACAAAGACCTCGCTGGACCTGCGCGACATCGTCTTCGACACCACGACGACGGAGAGCTACAGCGGCACGGCGACCTCGGGCACCCTCACTGTCACCCACGGAACGGCGGTCGCCAACATCCACCTCAACGGCAATTACCTCTCATCGACCTTCACCCTGAGCAGTGACGGCCATGGGGGAACGACCGTCGTCGATCCGCCCAAGGCCGGCGCCGCCACGGCCCCGCCCCACGCCTTCATCGCGGCGATGGCGGGGCTGGGGGCGGGCGCGGGGATGGCGTCGCACGTCACGGCCGAGCCGTGGCGCGCGGCGGTCTCGATGCTGGCGGGACCAAGAGTGAGCATGGCCTAGGGTGAACCCGGCGGCGAGGTCTCGCCCTACGCCGCCGGATCGAGCGCCGCGGCCACCGCGTCTTCCACCCGATCGAGCCAGACGAACTCCAGCTTGTCGCGCGCTTCGGCGGGTATCTCCTCGTAGTCGGGGCGGTTGCGGGCTGGGAGCATGACGCGGGCGAGGCCGGCGGCGGCGGCGGCGACGACCTTTTCCTTGATGCCGCCGACGGGGAGGACGAGGCCCCGCAGGCTGATCTCGCCGGTCATGGCGGTGTCGCTGCGCACCGTGCGGCCGGTCAAGAGCGAGGCCAGGGCGATGAACATGGCCACCCCGGCGCTCGGCCCATCCTTGGGGGTGGCGCCGGCCGGGACATGGACGTGGATGTCGCTCTTGTCGAACAGTTCGGAGTCGATCCCCAGCGCCCCCGCCCCGGTCTTGGCGAGGCTGAGCGCCGCCTGGGCGCTCTCGCGCATGACATCGCCCAACTGGCCGGTGAGGATGAGCTTGCCGCGCCCGGGCATCCGGGCCGCTTCGATGAACAGGATGTCGCCCCCGACCGGCGTCCAGGCGAGGCCCGTCGCCACGCCGGGCACGCTGGTGCGCATGGCCACCTCGCTCTCGAAGCGCGGCGAGCCCAGAATGTCATGTAATTGCGCGGGCGCGATCGCCACCTGGTCCGCCGCGCCCTCGGCGATCTTCACCGCGACGTGGCGCAGGGCGCGGCCGATCTCCCGCTCCAGGTTACGTACCCCCGCCTCGCGGGTATAGGCGCCGATGATCTCGCGCAAAGCGGCCTCGTCAATTTCGGCCTGACTGACTTTCAGCCCGTTGGCTTCGAGCTGGCGGCGGACCAGATAGCGCTGGGCAATCTGCAGCTTCTCGCCGGGGGTGTAGCCCGGAAGGGAGATGATCTCCATGCGGTCGCGCACCGGGCCTGGAATGGTGTCGAGCATATTGGCGGTGGTGATGAACACCACGCGGGAAAGATCGAAGGGGACGGCCAGATAGTTGTCGCGGAACGTGGCGTTCTGTTCCGGATCGAGCACCTCGAGCATGGCCGAGGAGGGGTCGCCGTGCATCCCCGATCCCAGCTTGTCGATCTCGTCGAGCATCATCACACAGTCGCGCGCGCCGGCCCGGCGGATGGCCTGGATGATGTTGCCCGGCAGGGCGCCGACGTAGGTGCGGCGGTGGCCGCGGATTTCCGCCTCGTCATGGACGCCGCCCAGGCTGATGCGCACGAACTTGCGTCCCATGGCGCGGGCGATGGATTGGCCGAGCGAGGTCTTGCCCACCCCGGGCGGCCCGACGAAGCAGAGAATCGGCGCCTTGCCCTCGGGGGCGAGCTTGCGGACGGCCAGATATTCGACGATGCGGGTCTTGATCTTCTGAAGGCCGTAGTGATCCTCGTCGAGGATGCGGCGCGCCTCGGCGATATCGATGGGCGCGGGCGTCGGTGGCGCCCAGGGCAGCTCCACCAGCCAGTCCAGATAGGTGCGGATCATGCCGTATTCGGCCGCCGCGTCGGGGGTGCGCTTGAGGCGCCCGAGTTCCTTGCGGGCCTGTGTCTCGACCTCGCCCGGCATCTGGGCCTTGTCGATGGCGGCGCCGAGCTCCTCGACATCGGCGGCGGCGGTGTCGCCCTCACCCAGCTCCTTTTGGATGGCGGCGAGCTGTTCGCGCAGCAGGCCCTGGCGCTGGCGCTCGGTCAGGGCGGCGTTGGTCTGGCGGCCGATCTCCGCCGACAGGCGCAGGACGTGCAGCCTCTGGCCGAGAATGGCCGAGACCTTGTCGAGGCGCGCCTTGAGATCGAGGGTCTCGAGAACGTCCTGCTTTTCCTCGGGTTTGGCGTCCATATAGGCGGCGGCGATGTCGGCCAGCGCGCCGGGGGCGGGAATGGACGCCACCGTGGCGCGCAGATCGGCCGGGGCCTGGGGAATGAGGTCGAGGATCTCCAAGGCCTGGGCGCGCAGGTTGAGAAACCGCGCCTCGATCTCGGGGTCGGCCGTCGCCGGTTCGGCCAGAACCTCGCCGCGCGCCACCAGATACGGCCAACCGGCCAGAAATTCGGTCACCTTGAAGCGCTGCACGCCCTGGCAGATGATGTGATGATCGCCGGTGGGGGTGGTGACGTAGCGCAAGATGTTGGCGACCACCCCCAGACCGTGCAGGTCGGCGGCCGCCGGATCGGCTCTCTCCGGATCGCGCTGCAGAATGACCAGGATCTGGCGCTGCTCGCGCACCGCCTGCTGGGCGGCGGCGATGGCCCCAGCCCCGGTGATGACGATGGGCAGGACGATCTGCGGAAACAGCACCATGCCGCGGATAGGCACGACGATGAAGGCGTCGTCCGGCGGCGAGGCGGGGGAGGCCTGAGCGGGAGCGGCCGTGGCGGGAGCGGCGGCCGTCTGGGCGTCGGGCGAGGCGATATCGGCGGTCATCGTCGAGCCTTGCCTCAAGCGATCTTGCGCAGGGTGACGACCAGGCAGCCGTTCACGCTCTGGCGGTGAATCTGATCGTAGCGGCCGGCCGGCAGGGGCACGCGGCGCTCGAAACGGCCCTGCGGCAGCTCCAGTCGATGGATGACGGCGGTGCGCAGTTCGGCCGGCACCGTGCGCTCGCCGGCGATGACCAGCACCGGACCTTCGATGACCAGCTGGATCGCCCCGTCGTTCACGCCCGGCAGGGCGGCGATGATGAGGACCTGGGTCGGGGTCTCCAATACATCCACCGGCGGCTCCCAGCTCGCCTGGCGGGCCGGGCCCGGCGAAGGCTGAAAAAGCTGGCGGTGCAGCCGCTCGGCTCTAGCCAGCACGTCCAGCGCGTCGCCCCACATCCAGTCGTTCGGATCGCGCGCGGGCATGGGCGGTCGGTGGTCCTTCAAGTCTCGCCTGGGTCCAGGAAAGCCTCACTGTGGGTGCGAGCGTCCGGCGGTTCAAGAGCCAATCGATTGGAGTGGACGGCGGACCGGCCCCCAGGTTTAAGTGGGACGCCATGCGCGCCACGATGTTCATTGCCCTGATTTCGCTGGCCGCGACCGGCGCCTCGGCCGCGGGTGGCGCGGCGGGCTCCGCCCACACCCTGGCCCTGGCGGCCGGCTACAAGGCGGCGTTTTTGTGCAGCGGCATATTCGACGCCGGCGAGACGCAGGCGCGGATCGCCGCCGACGACCTGGAAGGCATCTATCCGCAATACCAGGCGGCGGTACGCACGCTGGCGGCCAGGGTGGACCCGGCGGCCAGGACGGTGAGCGTCGCCTTCGACGCGACGCTGCCGCCGCGTATCGCCGCCTGGCGCCCGTCGCTCGGCTGCGCGCAGCTTCCCATCGGCGCGGGGCCGGCGGCGATCGCCGTTCCGCCCAGGCTGGATGTTCGGCCGCCTTCCAACACCGACGCCCTTCCCTGGCCGGCCGGAGACCGGAACGCCCTGGCTCCGCCCGGCGCGAACGCCGCGGGGCTCGACGAGACACTCGCCAAGGCCTTCGATCACGCCACCTATGGAACGGGAACCGAGACGACCGCCGTGGTGGTGGTGGCCCGCGCCCGCATTGTCGCCGAACGCTATCGGGCGCCCTTCGACGCGCACCGGCCGCAGCGGACCTGGTCGGCGGCCAAGAGCCTCACCGCGACGCTCATCGGCCGGGCCGTCCAACTCGGCCTGGTCAAGGTCGATGCGCCGGCCGACATTCCCGAGTGGGGCCGGCCCGGCGATCCGCGCGCCGCGATCACCCTTGCCGAACTCATGCATATGGCCAGCGGCCTTTGGACCGACGGGCCGGGCAACCGCACCGACGAGGTCTATCTGGGCGGCGCGGCGGTGACCCAGGCAGCGACCGCCATGCCCCTGGAAGCGGCGCCGGGCAGTCGGTTCCGCTACGCCAACAACGACGCCCTGCTGGCCGCGCGCGCCCTCCGCGCGAGACTGGGCGACGGCCAGCGCGCCCTGGCCTTTCCGTTCACGCAGCTGCTGTGGCGGATCGGCATGACCCGCACCACCCCGGAAACCGACTGGCAAGGCAATTTCGTCCTTTCCAGCCAGGTGTGGACCACCGCCCGCGACCTGGCGCGCCTGGGCCTTCTCTATCTGAACGACGGGGTTTGGAACGGCGAGCGCCTGCTCCCGCCGGGCTGGCCGCGCTTCATCGCCACGCCGGCGCCCGCCCAGCCGGACGGCGCGGCGAGCGGCGGCCCCGGCTACGGCGCCTTCTTCTGGCTCTACGGACCTCGGCAGGGCCTGCCGGAAGGGACCTACGCCATGGAAGGAAACCGGGGTCAGTATGTGTTCATCGTGCCGGCGCGCGGTGTGGTCATCGTCCGCCGCGGCTTCGACGCCGCCGGCCGCCCGCCGTTCGACGCGGCGCGGTTCGCGAGGGACGTGCTTTCGCGCCTGCCGTGAAAAAGCCGTCACGAAGCGCCGCTATGATGGCCTCGGGTGGGCGTTTCTGTTTCAAAGGGAAATGATCAAATGACCACGCAGGAGATCGCCGCCAATCTGGTCGCACTGTGCAAGCAGGGCAGGTTCGAAGAGTCGGGGGAGAAATACTGGGCCGACGATGTGCTCAGCGTCGAGTTCGGGGCGAAAACCGCGAGGCGCGCGGCAAGGCCGCCGTCAGGGCCAAGGGCGAATGGTTCATGAACAACCATGAGATCCACGCCGTCGAGGTGGAGGGTCCTTACATAACGGCGATCAGTTCGTCGTCCGCTTCAAGATGGACATGACGCCCAAGGCCAGCGGCCAGCGCATGAGCCTGGACGAGGTCGGCCTCTATACCCTCAAGGACGGCAAGATCGCCGAGGAGCGGTTCTTCCACGGCGGCTGAGGGCGCTCTTCACGATAGGGGTCACAGCCCCAGTTCGCTATGAGAGCCCAGACGGACCAGTTCCAGCGTCTCGCTGTCGGGCTTGCGGTAGATCAGAACCAGGTCGGGGCGGACGTGGCAATCGCGATGATCGCTCCAGTTGCCAAAGAGAGGATGGTCAAAATTGCGTCGCGGGAGGGAAGTGTCGGCGGCCAGTTGGTTGACGACCTCCATCAGCGCCGCGTCGAGCATCCGGCCATGACGCCCTGATTTCTCGCGCCTGTAGTCGCGTTTGAAACGGTGCGTATATTCAACCGTCCGCATTCAGGCTCGCCAGCAGCCCGTCGGGCGCGCCCACGGTCACGAGATCGCCACGACGGGCCGCGTTCATCGCCTCGATCGTCTCGGCGTTGGGGATCAGCGGCTCGAAGGGGAGCGCCTTTTCAGCGGCGATGCGGGTCATCAACAGGCGGAAGGCGTCGGACACGGTCAGTCCCATGGCGCCGAGCACCATCGAAGCCTCGGCCTTGATACGCCCGTCGATGCGGGCGCGGACAATCGCGTTCTCGGTCATGAGTCACCTCTGGGCCACAACGTAGCACAAGGGGCGTCGGATACCAAGGGAAGGGGGGCCTAGAAATAGTTTACCCCAACTCAAGCCCCTCCAGCCGCCCCTCGGCGCGCTAGGCTTCGAGGATCTGGACGAAGGCGATGGGGCCCTTGCCGTAGGGGCCGTTGCGGGCGGAGAGGGCGGAGGGCCTGCCTTCGTTGTTGTAGTAGCCGGGGGTGCATTCTTCCTGGAACTTCCGGCGCAGGACGGCGCAGTCGACGACGGCCTGGACCCAGGCGTCCTCGCCCTCCTGGGTGGGTTCGACGGTGCGCGCCTGGCGGCCGGCGCATTGCCCGACGATGTAGGCCTGGGCGACGGCCCGGTCCGTCCCTTCGCCATCGAAGCCGGCGCGTTCGCGGCCGGCGGCCACGGCTACCGGCTGGCGCGCATCGAAAACGGCTGGTGGCGACTGCACAATCGCCCTGAAGGCCGCCCGCCCGATTTCGATTTTCACCTCGAGCACACCGACGAGGCGCTGCTGTCGCGGCGATGCCTGGCGTTGCAGACCGACCCGCAATCGATGTTCGTGCAGAATTTGATCTGTCAGCGCGTTCGCCCTGATGGCTTCGTACAGCTGCTCGGCAAGGTTCTGCGAACAACGACGGGGGGCGAAACGTCGGAGCGACGTCTGGAGTCGGCCGGCGAATTGACCGACGTCCTGGCGACCGACTTCGGCCTCGACGAGACCGCCGCCGCCGGCCTGTGGCCGAGGATCTGCCGGCGACACGATGAGGTTTTCGGCTGAGGGTGGACGGGAACGTCCAGGGGCGCCGAATCCGGGTTGGCCTGGAACACCTCGAACGGCTACGAGATCGGCGACCCGTACGAAGGTCACGACACCACCCTTGCAGGCGGCGGCGAGACCTATACGGTGCAGGAGGTCTTCACTAATAGCACCAACGCCTAGGCGACCGGCGGTTTCGCCAGCCCCTAACACGGGAGGGAAACTGAACCATTCGGCGGGAGCGCCCGTCCGCTTGGGACGGAGCGGTGTCGCCGGTGGGCTTAGCCGCTCCCGGCGCGCCAAGTGAGCCGGATCGATGTCCGCATCGGCGCCGTTGACGCCGGCGTGGATCAGTGCGTGGGATCGACGACCAGGGAGCAAGGCGAGGGGCGCGACCATGCGGAAACGCGGCTGTCGGCAATTCACGCGAAGCCTCACCGGCGTTGGGGGCGGGGCCTGGATTTTCGCCTTCGCGACGGCTGTCCATCCCCAACCGGCCCCGGCCTCGGCCAACACCGACGCGACGACGCTGACGGAGGTGGTCGTCACCGGCTCGCACATACCCCAATCCGATACGGCCAGCGTCAGCCCAATCACCACCATCCGCGCTGCCGACACACGGGCGGCCGGGATCACCCGGGTCGAGGACGCCATCAACCGCCTGCCCCAGGCCGCGCCCGATCAGAACTCGACCGTAAACAATGGCGCGACCGGCACGGCGACGGTGAACTTGCGCGATCTCGGGCCGGAGCGGACCCTGGTCTTGATCGACGGCAAGCGGCTGCTGCCCGGCGACACCACGTCGGGCTCGATCGCCCCGGATCTTAATTTCATCCCCGACGCCCTGGTGGACCGCATCGAGATCGTCACCGGCGGGGCCTCGGCGGTCTATGGCTCAGACGCCATCGCCGGCGTGGTCAACCTCATCATGAAAAAGGATTTCACCGGCCTAAAGCTGGATGCGCAAAGCGGCTTCTACAATCATGTCAATGGCGACCGGATGGTCCAGACGCTTCTCGTCGCTCGGGGCGACGCGGTTCCCCCCGGGACGGTGAACGACGGTCTCACCACCGAGGTCACCCTTGTGACAGGGGCGACATCGCCCGATGCAAAGGCGCATGTCACCGCCTACGGCGGCTATCGCCGGACCGACGCGGTCGCGCAATCCACCCGCGACTTCAGCGCCTGCCCCCTCGAAGCCGACGACACCGGGCCGCGATGTTCGGGCTCCCAGTCGAGCCCCGCGCTCGGCCGGTTCGTGGTCTTCGATCAGGTGAGCGAAATGGTGGTGCGCGACCTGGGGCTGGATCCCGCCGGCCGGGCCGGGGCGGTGCGGCCATTCGATGACGGGCGCGACGCCTTCAACTATGCGCCCTATCAGTATTTCCAGCGCTCGGACGATCGCTATGTCGCCGGCGCCTTCGCCCACTGGGACGTCGCCCCGGCCGTCGGCCTCTACGCCAGCGGGATGTTCATGAGCGACAGGACGGTCGCCCAACTCGCCCCCAGTGGCCTCTTTCTGGCGCCATTCTCGATTTCCTGCGCCAACCCGATGTTGTCGGCCGCCGAAGTGCGCAGTTTCTGCACCGACGCCCAAGTCCCGGCCGGCGGCGACACCCTGCTCTTCGTTGGCCGTCGCGATGTCGAAGGCGCCGGCCGCCAGAGCCTGCTGAGCCACAGGGACTATCGCCTTCTGGCCGGGGCCCGGGGCGAAGCGGGTCCCTGGCGATACGACGCCTCCGTGCAGTATTCGGCGGTGGGCCTGCGCCAGAGCGACCTGAATGATGTCTCGCTCTCGCACGCCGCCGACGCGCTGGACGTGGTGCGCGGCGCTTCGGGCGATCTCGTGTGCGCCTCGGGCAATCCCGGCTGCGTCCCCTACGATGTGTTCAAGATCGGCGGCGTCACTCCGGCGGCGATCGCCTACCTGTCGGAGCCGGGCGTGGCGAGTGGATCGACCTCCGAGACGGTGGCCAGCGCCACCGTTTCCGGCCAGTTAGGCCGCTACGGCGTCAAGAGCCCCTGGTCGCGGGACGGCCTCGGCCTCGCCCTGGGGGCCGAATACCGCCGCGAGACCTTAAGCTACGCGCCCGACGCCGAGATCGCGGGCGGCGACCTGGCCGACAACCCCTTCTCATCGCCGGCGGTGAGCGGCGCGTTTCATGTCCAGGAACTCTATGCCGAGGCCCGGGCGCCCCTCGTGAACGACGGCCCGGCGCCCATTCGCGATCTCAGCCTCGAGGGCGGCTATCGCCTCTCCTGGTACGGCGACGCGGGGCGAGCCGGCACCTACAAGGCTGGGGCCCAATGGACGCCGGTCGAGGGCGTTCGCCTGCGCGCCAGCTTCAATCACGCGGTCCGGGCGCCGAACGTCGTCGAATTGTTCACCCCCCAGACCCTCGCCATGACCGGGCTGTCGGTCGACCCCTGCGCTGGGCCGGACCCTGCGGCGGCCGATCCGCTCGCCACGCCCGCCAACTGCGCTCGCACCGGGCTCAGCGCCAGCCAATACGGCGCGATCGCGGCCAATCCCGTCGGCTACAACAGCATCGAGGGCGGCAATCCGACGCTGAGGCCGGAGAACGCCGACACTCGCACCGTCGGCGTGGTCTTCACGCCGCGCGCCCTGGGCGACTTTAGTCTCTCCATCGATTATTTCGACATCCAGGTTTCGGGCGCGATCGGGACCCCGGGGGCGGACGTGACCATGCAGATCTGCCTGCAAACGGGCGATCCCTCGTCTTGCCGGTTGATTCACCGCGCCGCGGGCACCGGCTCGCTGTGGCTGGGGCCGCAGGGCTATGTGGCGGACATCGACGAGAACGCCTCACTTCTGCGAACGCGCGGCTTCGATGTGGAGGCCTTCTGGAGTCTGCCGCTGCCCGCCTGGCGCGGCGCCCGGCTCGGCCGGGCGAGCGTCGCGCTCGACGGCGGCCATCTGACCAGCTTCATCGCGCGAACGGTCCCCGGCGCCGCCGCCTACGACTGCGCCGGATACTATGGCTCCTTTTGCGGCGAGCCGTTGCCGGACTGGCGCCATGTCCTGCGGGCCACCTGGAACGCGCCATGGGGATTCGATCTCTCCCTCGCCTGGCGTTATATCGCTGCGGCGCGGTTGGACGCCACCTCTTCCAATCCGTTTCTAGCCGCGCCGTTCGCGGCCGCCGACGCCGGCCTGGCGGCGCGGAACTATTTCGATTTGAGCGTAAACTGGCGGCTGAGCTGGCGGCTGCAAATCCGCGCCGGGGTCAACAATCTCTTCGACATCGACCCGCCGGTGGTGGGCGTCGGCGCAACCGGAGTCTTTCCCACCACCAACGGCAACACCTTTCCCGGACTCTACGACTGCCTGGGGCGGTTTGCGTTCCTGGGCTTGACAGCCGCGCTGTAGCCCTACCGGCGGACCAGATGAAACAGCTCGATGTCGCTATCGACGTCGAGGGCGGCGATGTAGACCGGCGTTCCGGTGCGCGGGTCGATGCCGAAATTCACGTCCGGGTCGGCCTGGGGCAGGTCCGCGAAGGGGCGTTGCGCACCGCCTCCCAGCGGCGTCCACAGCAGGCGGGGATGCTTGGGATCGCTGTCGTCTTCGAATACGACCTTGTCCTTGAATATTCTCCACGAGGCGCGATGTTGGCCGGAAAACCGGGTCGCGATCTCCTTAGGCTTGGGGCCGAGGCGCCAGATGCCCGGCTGGCCGTGCTTAGTGGCGTAGAGGGCGCCCCCGGCCGCCCTGACCGAATCCCAGCCGCAACCGGTGATGGGGTGGGGCGCGCCCGGGTGGCCGAGGTCGGCGCGCCAAATCCGCCAACCCCCACCGTCGCGAACCGGGAAAACGAGCGCGCGGCCATCGCTCGTCCACGCGGGTTCCTGGATCTTGGTCCCCGGCGCCTTGATCCTCGCCTCCTCCAGCCCAGAGGCGCTTACCACGCGCACCTCGTCGCGGGCGCCCAGGGTGATGAAGGCCAACTCGGCCCCATCGGGCGACCAGGCCAGGCCGAAGGGAATCGTGGCGTCCTTGAGGGCGAGCAACATGCGCGCTCGCCCGCCCGGGCGCATCAGCCACACGCCGGCGTCGCCCGATCGATTGGAAGCCATGGCCATGGTCCCGTCCGGGGCGAAAGCGGGCGACCAGGTCTCCGAATTGGCCGGATCGACGATGGCGGGCGCCTTTCCCCCGGGCCCAGGCGGCCTGACCGCCACATAGCGGCCGGTCAGGATCTCGGCGGCCAGGAGGCCGCCTGGGGCGGTGGCGATCTTCTGCATCTGCATGGGCGAGCCGATGCCGATCAGGATGTCGCGCGCGCCGCCATCGATCGGATAGGACCAGATGCCCATGCCCTGGGTGGTTTCGCCCACCACGAAGACCGACTTCGAATCCTCGGCCCAGGCGGCGCCGAGGTCTCCCTGCGGCAGCCGGGCGAGAATGCGCTCGGCGCCGGTGGCGAGATTGTGAGCGATGATCTGGTCGGGCAGGAACGATTCCCGGGAATACAGCAGCCAACGGCCGTCGGGCGAGAGGATGGGCTCCATGTCGTCGAACCCGCCGGGCGGATGGGTGACAGCCGTCCGACGGCCGCTCGCCAGCTCAAGGCGCATGATGCGCAGGGGTATGCTGGGGCCGGGCGCGTCGGTGAACAGCAGGCCGTCCCCTTTGGCCGTCCAGGCCAGGCGCGGGAAATCCCAGTACTGGCAGCGCCCGACCTGTCTCGCCAGGCCGGCCGGAACCGGCGCGACCATGATTCGGCACGGCTGGTTGGCGCGGCCGGCGACATAGGCCACCTGCCCACCGTCCGGAGACCAGGCCGGCGAGGCGTCATGGTAGGTCCCGTCGGTGAGCTGGATCGGTTCGCCGCCGGTGAGGTGCTTCAAATAGATGTGGCCGCTGTCGTCGTCGGGCCCGGCCGAATAGGCCAACATCGTCCCGTCCGGCGACAGGGCCGGCTGGCGCTCCAGCAACGGCGTCGCGGCCAGGCGTTCGGACCGTTCGATCGTCCAGCGGGCGGGCCGGACGTTCCGCATCCAGATCGCGGCGATCGCGGCCAGGGCGAGAGCGGCCAGACCGCCGGCGGCAAGGAGCCGGGCGCGTGGCGGGCCGATCGCGCCTGGGGCCGCGTCCTCTTTCCCTTCCCTGTCGCCGCCTGGACCCGGCGCCAGGCGATAGCCGATGCGGGCAATCGTCTCGATCGAAAACGCGCCGCCGACCTCCGCCTCGGCCAGGCGGCGCAGCCGCTGGATGCAGCGGTTAAGGGCGTCGTCGCTGACCGCGACCTGGCCCCAGCACACCTCGGTCAGGGCCTCGCGGGACACCGGCTCGCCGCCGGCTCGGGCCAACATAATCAGCACCTGCATGACCCGCGGCTGCAGCCGGATCCGCCGGTCGCCGACCGCTACTTCGCAAGCCGTCGGGCGGATGCGCGCGCCGCCGACCAGGAAGTCCGCTTCCCGCGTCAGGTCGATCCGGCGCCCCAGCGCGATGGCGGCGATGGCGTCGTTCATGGGGCCGCCAAGCGCGATGATCGGAAATTGATCGGCAATTGATCTGCTCCCCGCCCTTCCTGGCGGGAGACCTTCGCCCCTTACTCGGCGTCAGACAAGGCGCCGATTGGCGGCGCTGGATCCTGGAGGGCTTTATCATGAAACACACCATCACCCTAGCCGCCGCCGCCGCCCTGGCGGTCGGCGCTGCTTCCGCCCACGCCGGCTGCGCCGACCCGCGCGACACACAGGTCGCTTCGGTCCATCAGATTCCGGCCTACGCGATCGCCAATCTGAGGGCGAGGGCGGAGGCGTCGGCGCCGGCTGATAGTGGCGACGCCGCCCAGACCGCCGCCCAGAATATCGTGGGCACGTGGCTGGTGAGCTATACGGTCAAGGGCATGCCGGCCGGCCAAGCCCTCATCGAATGGCACAGCGACGGCACTGAGATCGAGAACATCAACCGCCCGGTCCTTAGCGGCAATATGTGCCTGGGCGCCTGGAAGCCAGTCGATGCGCTGCACGTCTCGCGCTTTCACATGGGCTGGCTGTACACCGACGGCAATCTGAGCGGCTATTTCAACGAGACCGAGATGGTCCGGGCGGCTTCTTCCCACTATGTGGGCGACGCGGACTTCAAGATTTTCGATCTGAATGGCAACGTCCAGGCCGAGTTCACCGAAAGGTCCGACGCGGTCCGCCTCGCGCCCTGATCGCGGCCGCGAGCCTTCAGGGCCGCGCCGAAGTTGCATGGCGCGGCTCTCGAGGACCGATTTCGGCCATTTTAGCGTGGCCCCCGGAGCGCTTAACGCAACGCCAACCCCTCCAGCCGCCCCTCGGCGCGCCAGGCTTCGAGGATCTGGACGAAGGCGATGGGGCCCTTGCCGTACGGGCCGTTGCGGGCGGAGAGGGCGGAGGGCCTGCCCTCGTTGTTGTAGTAGCCGGGGGTGCAGTCTTCCTGGAACTTCCGGCGCAGGACGGCGCAGTCGACGACGGCCTCGACCCAGGCGTCCTCGGCGGCCGTCGAGGCCTCGACCGTGCGCGCCTGGCGATCCAGGCATTCCTTGACGATGTAGGCGATGTGCCGGCTCTGCTCGTTCATCATGTGCGGGAAATTGGCGGTGAAGCCGGACTGGGCGTTGCTCATGATAAAGGCGTTGGGAAAGCCGGCGCTCATCAGGCCGTGCAGGGTCGCGACGCCCCCCTCCCACTTGTCGGCCAGGGAGAGACCTCCCTTTCCGTAAATCTCGTAGCCGGCCCGGCGGGTGTAGCCGGTGCCGACCTCGAAGCCGGTGGCGTAGATCAGGCAATCGAGCTCGTATGTCCGGCCGCCGGCCACGACGCCTCGCGGGATGATCGCCTCGATGCCACGCCCGCCGGTGTCGACCAGGGTGACGCCCGGCCGGTTGAAGGCGCTGAGATACTCGTCGTGGAAGCAGGGCCGCTTGCAGAACTGGTTGTACCAGGGCTTGAGGGCGGCGGCGGTGGCCGGGTCCTTGACGACGGCGTCCACCCGGGCGCGCACTTGCTCCATCTTGCGAAAGTCGGCCAGTTGCATCAGGGCGACCGGATCGCCGACGCTCTCGCCGGCCTCGCGCTTCTTGCGGGCCAGAAAGAGCAGGTTGCCGATGATGTCGGTCCACCCGTCGGCGACCAGATCCTCTTCCTGAACGCCGCCGGAGACCAGGACGTTGAAATTGTCCATCCGCTTGCGCTGCCAGCCAGGCTGAAGGCTCGCCGCCCAGGCCGGATCGGTCGGGCGGTTGGCGCGCACGTCGATGGAGGACGGGGTGCGCTGGAAGACGAAGAGTTCGTCGGCGCCCTTGGCCAGATGCGGCACGCACTGAACGGCCGTGGCGCCCGTGCCGATGACTCCCACCCGCTTTCCCTTCAGGCCGGCGAGGTTCCCGGCCGCGTCGCCGCCGGTGTAGGCGTAGTCCCAGCGGCTGGTGTGAAAGGAATGACCCTCGAAGGTCTCGACGCCCGGAATGCCCGGCAGCTTGGGGCGGTTGAGGGGACCGTTGGCCATGACCACGAAGCGCGCCTTCATGGCGTCGCCGCGGTTGGTGGAGATCGTCCACAAGGCGGCGGCCTCGTCCCAGCGGAGCTGGGTCACCTCGGTCTGGAAGCAGGCCTCGCGATAGAGGTCGAAATGGCGCCCGATCGCCTGGGCGTGGGCGAGGATTTCGCCGGCCCGGGAATATTTTTCCACCGGCAGGTAGCCGATCTCCTCGAGGAGCGGCAGGTAGATGTAGGATTCGATGTCGCAGGCGGCGCCCGGATAGCGGTTCCAGTACCAGGCGCCGCCGAAATCGCCGCCCTTCTCGACGATGCGGATGCCGGTGACGCCGGCCTCGCGCAGGCGGGCCGCGGCCAGGAGGCCGCCGAAGCCGCCGCCAATCACCACGACCTCGACCTCGTCCGTCAAGAGCGCGCGCGTGAAGCCCGGCTCGACGTAGGGATCGTCCAGATAGTGGGCGAAGGCGCCCTTGATCTCCAGATACTGGTCGTTGCCGTCGAGACGCAGGCGCCGATCCCGCTCGGTGCGGTATTTCGCGCGCAGGGCGGTGGGGTCGAAGCCGAGATCGGCCCCGGCCGGCGCGGCTTCGAGCGTGTCGGCGTCCAGCGCCATGGTTAATTCATCTCCGAAACCCATCGACCGTCATCGGAAGCAGCGAGGCGGATATTGTCAAGCGATCGCGGTTAATCTTCGCGGAGATCAGGCGCGAGCGAGGCGGGTGAACCCGTCGGCGCTCCATTGATCGCTGCCCACGCCGTGATGGACGGTGAACAGGCCGCCCGGATCGTAGCGCGCTTTTGTCGCCGCGAGGCGCGGGTAGTTCGTCCCCCAATAGGCCCGCCGCCAGTCGCCGTTGAAATAGTTGCTCTCCGAAAGGTAGGACCCCCCCGCCGGGGCCAGGGGACGAAGGGGAACCATGGCGGCGTCGATCTGGCGGGCGACGGCGCGGGCGTGGGCCTGATCCATGGGCGGGAGGCCGAGGCCTGGATAGCGCGCCGGGCCGCCATCGGCGATGATGGCCAGGGCGAAGGCGGAAAGCATGGCCGGATTGACGGCGGTGTCGCGAGCGGCGCGGACCGCGCCCTCGGGCGCGCCGGCCAGCCCCTTGTTGAAGTGTAGGAGCACGGTCTGATGCCGACTGGCGGCAAAGAGGGCGTCGGTGAGCCGCGCTTGCTGCCCGGCCTCGAGCAGCGAGGCGGGAAGCCAGAGCGAGTCGTAACCATAGAGGAAGGCGCCCACCTGCGCCTGATCTCCGGACCACCAGGCGTGGTCGGCCGGCGCGCCGGGTCGCGCATCGAAAATCATCGAGGTCGATCCGCGCTTTCTCCGCGCTTCGGCGTCCCACCAACCCCGCGCCGGATTGCTTCCGGCGTCGGGCTTGTCGGCGAAAGTGAAATCGCCGGGCGATGCGGCGATCCAGTCGAAGAAGGGGCGCCAGACGGCGGTCGCCTCGGCGGGAGTCAGGCCCGCGCACACCATGGAGATTTTCAGGCGATTGTCCGGATGAATTTCCACGCTCTCGCCCCATTGCGGGTTGAACAGGCTCCGCGCGTAGAAGCGCGCGAACCGCCCGATCAAACGGCGAAAGGCCTCGTCCGAGGCGGCCTTGATGGTGGCGCTGGCCCCGCCGAAAAATTGGGGCAGATCGTGGGTGCGCAGTGTCAGGCGGGTGACTACGCCCAGACTGCCTCCGCCGCCCCCCTTGAGCGCCCAGAAAAGGTCGGGTTCCTTGCACGCATTGACGGTTCGAAGAGCGCCGTCGGCAGTGACGATGTCGGCTTCCAGAAGCGATGCGGAAGCCAAGCCGTAGTGCTTGGAAAACGATCCGAACCCGCCACTCTGGATCAGGCCGGCCACCCCCACGGTCACGCAGCCGCCGCCCTGGACGTAGCGGCCGGTCTTGGTGGTCACCGCGTCATAGGCGTCCATCCACATCGCCCCGGCGCCCAGCGTGACGGCAGGGACGGGCGCGAATTTCCCCCCGCATCCCTTCGCTACGAAGGCGCCATGCAGGACGATGGCGTTTATCGCCCGGGTCCAGATCATCAGAGAGTCCGGCGCGTTGGACGTGCCCTGATAACTGTGGCCGCCGCCTTTCACCACCAGCCGCAGGTTGTGCCGGCGGGCGAAATCGACCCCGGCCACCACATCGGCGGCGCTCGTGGCCGCCACCACGTAGGCGCTCGTCGCCGGCGACCAGGCGTCCAGCCATCCCGACACCTGCGTCCCGGCCGGCTGATCGCCGATGTAGTAGGGATTGGCGAGATTTTTCAGGGCGTCCTGGCAGGCGGCGCCCTTGGGCGCGGTTTTGCAATCGGCGAACAGGGGGCGCGGCTGAATGAGATTGCCGCCCACGCGGCGCCTCAGACCATCCCAGGCGGCGGGGCTGGGCCAAGCCGACTCGGTGGGCCGCACCCGATGTTCGCCGACGCCACCGGCGGCCAGGACGGCCGGCGGCCAACCGAGGGCGGCGACGGGCATGGCCACGGCGCCCTTGAGCAGATGTCTTCGGTCCATGCGTCGTTCCTCGCGCGATGGATATTTCCCAGCGACGGAGTCTCGATTAGCGCGATTTCGCGCAAACGAAAATGGCCCCGCGAGGGGCCATTCACGTTGGAAATCTGGGTGCGGGGACAGGATTTGAACCTGTGACCTTCAGGTTATGAGCCTGACGAGCTACCGGGCTGCTCCACCCCGCGTCAAACCGGTGGAGAAAAATTGCGTGATGAAGGGTCGAACGGACGCACATCCTCTTGGTAGACCTGGCGACGACCTACTCTCCCGCGCCTTGAGGCGAAGTACCATCGGCCCTGGAGGGCTTAACGACCGAGTTCGGAATGGGATCGGGTGGGGACCCTCCGGAATAGCCACCAGGTCAACGAAGAGGGTGTGAAAAAGACATCAATCGCGGAGCGTTAACTCCACGTATCTGGCGCGGCCAAATCAAGGCGCGCATGAGTTTTGATGAGAACGATCAAGCCTATCGAGCGATTAGTACCAGTAAGCTGCACGCCTCGCGGCGCTTCCACACCTGGCCTATCAACGTGGTGGTCTACCACGGCTCTCAGCGAAGCCTTGTTTTGAGGTAAGTTTCCCGCTTAGATGCTTTCAGCGGTTATCTTTTCCATACTTAGCTACCCTGCTGCGCGGCTGGCGCCACGACAGGTCCACCAGAGGTATGTCCATCCCGGTCCTCTCGTACTAGGGACAGATCCTCTCAAGCTTCGTACACCCACGGCAGATAGGGACCAAACTGTCTCACGACGTTCTGAACCCAGCTCACGTACCACTTTAATCGGCGAACAGCCGAACCCTTGGGAGCTGCTCCACCCCCAGGATGTGATGAGCCGACATCGAGGTGCCAAACTTTGCCGTCGCTGTGGACGCTTGGGCAAAATCAGCCTGTTATCCCTAGAGTACCTTTTATTCGTTGAGCGATGGCCCTTCCACGCAGGACCACCGGATCACTATGACCGACTTTCGTCTCTGCTCGACTTGTCAGTCTCGCAGTCAGGCGGGCTTATGCCATTGCACTCGACGAGCGATTTCCGACCGCTCTGAGCCCACCATCGCGCGCCTCCGTTACACTTTGGGAGGCGACCGCCCCAGTCAAACTGCCCGCCACGTCATGTCCCGGACCCGGATAACGGGCCGCGGTTAGACGTCAGCAACAATAAGGGTGGTATTTCAAGGTTGGCTCCGCCGGAACTGGCGCCCCGGTTTCATAGCCTCCCACCTATCCTACACATGTTGTTGCTAACGCCAAGGCGAAGCTGCAGTAAAGGTTCATAGGGTCTTTCCGTCTGACCGCGGGAACCCCGCATCTTCACGGGGATTTCAATTTCGCTGAGCCTATGCTGGAGACAGTGGGGAAGTCGTTACGCCATTCGTGCAGGTCGGAACTTACCCGACAAGGAATTTCGCTACCTTAGGACCGTTATAGTTACGGCCGCCGTTTACCGGGGCTTCAATTCGCAGCTTGCACCGCTCCTTTTAACCTTCCGGCACCGGGCAGGCGTCAGACCCTATACGTCGCCTTACGGCTTCGCAGAGCCCTGTGTTTTTGATAAACAGTCGCTACCCCCTGGCCTGTGCCACTCTGCAAAGGTTGCCCTAAACAGAGTCACGCTTATCCCGAAGTTACGCGTGCAATTTGCCGAGTTCCTTCAGCATAGTTCTCTCAAGCGCCTTGGTATACTCTACCTGTCCACCTGTGTCGGTTTCGGGTACGGTCTCTGTCAGAGTTATTTCCAGGAACACCTTCAAAGCCGAGAGCAATCCAATAAGCTCCGACAATTTATGGCATTCGTCACTTCTGACTGGCCCAGGAATATTTGACCTGGTTCCCATCGATTACGCCTTTCGGCCTCACCTTAGGGGCCGGCTAACCCTGCGCAGATTAGCTTTACGCAGGAACCCTTGGACTTTCGGCGAGAGTGTCTCTCACACTCTTTGTCGCTACTCATGTCAGCATTCTCACTTCCGATACCTCCAGCCAGCCTCACGGCTGACCTTCACAGGCTTACGGAACGCTCCGCTACCGCGTACGTCCGAGGACGCACACCCATACCTTCGGCGAATGGCTTGAGCCCCGTTACATTTTCCGCGCAGGATCGCTTGACCAGTGAGCTGTTACGCTTTCTTTAAATGATGGCTGCTTCTAAGCCAACATCCTGGTTGTCAGTGCAATCCCACATCGTTTCCCACTTAGCCATTACTTGGGGGCCTTAGATGATGGTTAGGGTTGTTTCCCTTTTCACGACGGACGTTAGCACCCGCCGTGTGTCTGCCAGATAGTTCTTTCGGGTATTCGGAGTTTGGTTAGAATCGGTACAACTCGCGTCGCCCTCATCCATCCAGTGCTCTACCCCCCGAAGAATTCATCTGACGCTCTACCTAAATAGATTTCGCGGAGAACCAGCTATGTCCAGGTTTGATTGGCCTTTCACCCCTATCCACAAGTCATCCGAGCCTATTTCAACAGGCACCGGTTCGGTCCTCCAGCTGGTGTTACCCAGCCTTCAACCTGCTCATGGATAGATCACCTGGTTTCGGGTCGTCATGCAACGAACTTGATCGCCCTGTTCAGACTCGCTTTCGCTACGCCTACGCCTATCGGCTTAAGCTTGCTCGGCACATGAAGTCGCTGACCCATTATACAAAAGGTACGCCGTCACCCCGCGCGGGGGCTCCGACTGCTTGTAGGCTTCCGATTTCAGGATCTCTTTCACTCCCCTCGTCGGGGTGCTTTTCACCTTTCCCTCACGGTACTTGTTCACTATCGGTCGTTGAGGAGTACTTAGGCTTGGAGGGTGGTCCCCCCATGTTCAGACAGGATTTCACGTGTCCCGCCCTACTCAAGTCCGTCGCTGATTGACGCCTACGGGGCTGTCACCCGCTATGGCCGACCTTTCCAGGTCGTTCGGCTTTATGTCACGACGGCGCTGGCCTAATCCCGTTTCGCTCGCCACTACTCCGGGAGTCTCGGTTGATGTCCTTTCCTCCGGGTACTGAGATGTTTCAGTTCCCCGGGTTTGCTTTATGAACCCTATGTATTCAGGTCATAATACCCTTGAACGACCCACGATCGTCACCCTCGGATTTAGTCCGGGGGTCACTGTCGCGGATCGTAAAGGTGGGTTTCCCCATTCGGAAATTTCCGGATCAAAGGGTGCTCGCGCCTCCCCGGAACTTATCGCAGCGTGCCACGTCCTTCATCGCCTCTCAACGCCAAGGCATCCGTCAGAAGCCCTTATGCGCTTGATCGTTCTCAGCAAAACTCATGGGTGGGGAAAAGTGCGAAGGGCCGTACGAAGAGCCCTTCGCGCCCACGCATGCGCTTTGATTTGTTATTTGCCAGACAATTGATGTCTTTTCTTAAGTCCGCCCTCTAATCTCCAACCTTTCGGAGACGGGCCGACCCTTCATTCACGATGTCAAACCCGCCACGCACCGAACCGGCGCGCGGCGAGAATTCGATTGTTCCTCTCATGATCGCGAAGGCGCTTGAGCCTGGTGGAGCCAGACGGGATCGAACCGACGACCTCATGCTTGCAAAGCACGCGCTCTACCAACTGAGCTATGGCCCCGCCTCGAGAGGCGTTCGGATCGGGCGCCCGGAACCAGGAAATGGTAGGCCCGGGCAGACTTGAACTGCCGACCTCACGCTTATCAGGCGTGCGCTCTAACCAACTGAGCTACGGGCCTTCAGCGTCGCCGCCCGAATTTCGCTCGGCCTGGGGACTCGCGATCACATCGCCGGCGCGTCTCGAACCCGAGAGCCATGTCGGCGATGAGGAGGAAAGAGAAACGAAGACGGCGGCGTCCCGCACCTGTGTAGAATATTTGACGAACCAATAGATCTCGTGAGTTCTGGAGGTTCATCCTTAGAAAGGAGGTGATCCAGCCGCAGGTTCCCCTACGGCTACCTTGTTACGACTTCACCCCAGTCGCTGACCCTACCGTGGTCGCCTGCCTCCCTTACGGGTTAGCGCAGCGCCTTCGGGTAAAGCCAACTCCCATGGTGTGACGGGCGGTGTGTACAAGGCCCGGGAACGTATTCACCGCGGCATGCTGATCCGCGATTACTAGCGATTCCGACTTCATGCACTCGAGTTGCAGAGTGCAATCCGAACTGAGACGACTTTTAGGGATTGGCTCCCCCTCGCGGGTTTGCAGCCCTCTGTAGTCGCCATTGTAGCACGTGTGTAGCCCACCCTGTAAGGGCCATGAGGACTTGACGTCATCCCCACCTTCCTCCGGCTTACCACCGGCGGTCCCATTAGAGTGCCCAACTTAATGATGGCAACTAATGGCGAGGGTTGCGCTCGTTGCGGGACTTAACCCAACATCTCACGACACGAGCTGACGACAGCCATGCAGCACCTGTGTCCTAGTCCCCGAAGGGAAAACCGGATCTCTCCGGCGATCAAGGCATGTCAAAAGGTGGTAAGGTTCTGCGCGTTGCTTCGAATTAAACCACATGCTCCACCGCTTGTGCGGGCCCCCGTCAATTCCTTTGAGTTTTAATCTTGCGACCGTACTCCC
>Ga0208717_1000222_pt1 | contig 22473 bp, 19 predicted proteins | sample NGESurF53shallow_FD_184489 | JGI IMG/M metagenome (GOLD analysis project Ga0208717, IMG submission 184489) | Arctic peat soil microbial communities from Barrow, Alaska - NGEE Surface sample F53-3 shallow (SPAdes) | ecosystem: Environmental > Terrestrial > Soil > Wetlands > Peat ... | reverse complement strand
CAGCCCCTTGATCAGCGCCCGGCCGGTGGGATTGACCAGTTCGTCGTCGATCACCGCGTCGGTGTTGTTGCCCTCGCGGGCGATCCACCGGGGTCTCGCCGGCCCCAGGCCCTTGAGGACGAAATACGTGAGGACGCTCATCCCCTTGAGGAAGCTCATCACCACGTGCGGGCGGTGGGCGCGGATCATGCTCGACACATTGGCCGGCGCGAACACCGCCCCGGCGATCAGCCTGCGCGGCCGGTAGAAGCTGGAATTGTTCCCCTCATAGGCCAGCCGCTCCTGGCCGACCGGCGAAACATCGATGCGGCTGGCGTCGGCGTCGGCAAGGAACGGGCCGGCCTTGCGCAGGAGGCCCATGCGCATGTCGATAAGGTCGGGATCGCAACGGTTGAGCAGATGCACCGCCACCCGCTCGGCCCCGCCGCCATGCAGGGAGGACAGCAGCAGCATGACGCGCAGTCGCTCGTTCATGCTAAAGTCCCTGCCCGGCGAATCCGCCCGTCGCCCAGCTTCTAGCCGCGCCGGGCGGCAGGAAGCAATGCTTGTGTGCACGGCGGCGGCGAGGGAGCGGGCTTGATCGATCTCGAACTCCTCGTCGGCGCGGGGGACTTCTGGGCGCGCGCGGCGGACGATGTCGCCCGCGCCCGCCGGCGCCTCTACGTCCAGGCGATGACCTTCGAGGGCGACGCGGCCGGCGCCCCGGTCGGCGCCGCCATCGCCGCCAGCGGGGCGGCCGATCGCCGCGTGCTGATCGATTCCTACACCCGCCACGTGATCAATGACCGCTTCGTCCACGCCCCCGGCGCGCTTCTGGACCCCACCCTGCGGGCGGAGGCGCGCGCCACCCGCGCCATGTGGAGCGGGATGGCCGCCGCCGGCGCGCGGGTCCGCCTCACCAACCCGGTCGGCCCCCTCTTCTGGCGCTGGCCGGCCCGCAACCACAAGAAGCTGATCGTCGCCGACCATGTCGCCTACCTCGGCGGGATGAACTTCAGCGACCACAACTTCGCCTGGCATGACTTCATGATCCGCCTGGAGGACGCCGGGGCGGCCGATTTGCTGGCCGGCGATTTCGAGGCCACCTTCGCCGGTGCGCCGCGCCCCTGGCGGGCGACGCTGGGCGATCTGCGGCTCCTCTCCCTGGATGGCCGGAGCAACGCCCAGGGCTTCGCGCCGGTCATGGACCTCATCGACGCGGCGCGGGCGCAGATCACCGTCATCAGCCCCTATCTGACCTTCCCCTTCACCAATGCGCTGGCCAGGGCGGCGCGGCGCGGCGTGGCCGTCCGCCTGATCGCCCCGCTCGCCAACAACAAGCCCATGGTCCGCGACGCCCTGCTGGCCGCCGCCGAGCGGGCCGGGTTCGAGGTCCGGCTGCTGCCGGAAATGAGCCACCTCAAGGCCATGCTGATCGACGACGAAGCCCTCGTCGTCGGCTCGTCCAATTTCGATTTCGTCAGCCTGGCCGCCGAGGAGGAGCTGATGGCCATCGCCGCCGCCCCCGCCCTCATCGCCGACTTCCGCCGCCGCATCCTCGCCCCCGCCCTCGCCGCCGCCCTGCCCGCCGGCGCCTGGCGGCCGTCGGCGGCGGCGGGCTTCGTCGGCGGGCTGGCGTTGCGGCTGGCCGACCGCCTGGTTCGGGGGGCGAGGTGGGCGCCTCGGGGCGCGGTCGAGTGGCGGGGGTAGGGCCGCGGGCGCCGAAAATCCCTATCGCATGGAGCGCAACGGCGCCTACTATCGGAATGGCAAAAAGGGGGGATGGGCAATGGCGGGCAGGCCGCGAACCGAGCGCTTCCTCGCCAAGCTCGACGAGCTTGGCGGCCGGGCCGGAAATGGCGCGCTCAAAGCCCTGCTCGGATGGGCGCCCGACGTCTACGACCGCGTCAAGGCGGAGCTTGTGGAGGCCGGCGCCGTCATCCGTCAGCCGGGGCGCGGCGGCGTCGTGGCCCTCGCTTCGCGGCCCTCGGGTGGCGCGCCCGTCCCAACCGAGCGCTTGCCGAGCCGCGCCCCAGAACCGTCGAATGTCGCGGCGCGCCGGGCCGAAAAGCCGAAGCCGGCCCAGCCGGCCATCGCCACCACGCTCTGGGCCGCCGCCGACAAATTGCGCGGCAACATGGACGCGGCGGAATACAAGCACGTCGCCCTGGGCCTGATCTTCCTCAAATACATCTCCGACCGCTTCGAGGAGCGCCGCGCCCAGGCGCTGGCCGACCCGGAGGAGGTTGACCTTGTCGAGGACCGTGACCTCTACCTTGGCGACAACGTCTTCTGGGTTCCGGAGACCGCGCGTTGGACCTACCTGAAGGAGAACGCCACCAGCGTCGAGCCGACCGTCGGCGCCCTGATCGACGCCGCGATGATCGCCCTGGAGGCCGAGAACCCTTCCCTGCGCGGCGTGCTCACCAAGAACTACGCCCGGCCGGAACTCGACCAGAGGCGGCTGGGCGAGGTAGTCAAGCTATTCTCCGATCTCGCCTTCCGCGACGCCCACCACGGCCAGGATGTCCTGGGACGGGTCTACGAATACTTCCTCGGCCAGTTCGCCATCGCCGAGGGCAAGCGCGGCGGGCAATTCTACACCGCCGGCTCGGTGGTCCGCCTGCTGGTGGAGATGATCCAGCCGTTCAAGGGCCGCGTCTATGACCCGTGCTGCGGCTCGGGCGGCATGTTCGTGCAGTCGGAGCGGTTCGTGGCCGCGCACGGCGGCCGGCGGAACGACGTCTCGGTGTTCGGCCAGGAATCCAACCCCACCACCTGGCGGCTGGCCAAGATGAACCTCGCCATCCGCGGCATCGAGGCCGACCTCGGGCCAAAATGGGCCGACAGTTTCCACGAGGACCTGCACCCGGGCCTCAAGGCCGACTTCGTTCTGGCCAACCCGCCGTTCAACGACAGCGACTGGGGCGGCGAGCGCCTGCGCGGCGGCGAGCGCTGGCAATACGGCGCGCCGCCGGCCGGCAACGCCAACTTCGCGTGGGTGCAGCACTTCATCCGCCATCTGGCGCCCTCGGGCCTCGCCGGCTTCGTCCTGGCCAACGGCTCGCTCTCCAGCCAGCAGTCGGGCGAGGGCGACATCCGCAAGGCGATCGTCGAGGCGGACCTCGTCGACTGCATCGTCAGCCTGCCGGGGCAGCTTTTCTTCACCACCCAGATCCCGGTCTGCCTGTGGTTTCTGGCCAGGGACAAGTCGAACGGGCTGGTCAAGGACATCGCGCTCCGCGACCGCCGGCGCGAGAGCCTGTTCATCGACGCGCGGGGGCTGGGGACGATGGAGACCCGCACCCTGAAGGTGCTGAACGAGGCCGATGTCGCCAAGGTCGCCGGCGCCTATCACGCCTGGCGCGAGACCGGCGGCGCCTATGCCGACGAAGCGGGGTTCAGCAAGGCGGTGAGCACGGCCGATATTGCCACCCAGGGCTATGTGCTCACCCCCGGCCGCTATGTCGGGACGGCGGCGGCGGCGGCGGACGCCGAACCGTTCGCGGACAAGATGGCGCGGCTGACCGCAACGCTGCGCGAGCAGATGGCCGAGGGCGCGCGGCTCGACGAGCGCATCCGGGGCGCGCTGGCGGGGATCGGGCATGGGTGGTGAGGCGCACACTTCGACCCTTGGGGCCGCAGCCGACCTCCTGACGGGTTTCCCATTCGGCAGCGCACGTTTCACCGACGATCCGAGCGCCACTCGGCTGCTTCGTGGCGACAACGTCGCGCAAGGCTTCATCCGCTGGGATGGTGCGAGAAGGTGGCCCGCAGCCAGAGAGGCGCAGCCCTTCATGCTCAATCCCGGAGATGTCGTCCTCGCGATGGATCGCCCATGGATCGAGGCTGGCCTCAAGCATGCAACTCTCACGGAAGCCGATTGCCCCAGTCTTCTTGTTCAGCGCGTCGCCTGCTTGAGGGCGCGACCGGGCGTCGATCAACGCTTTCTAGGCTATGTCATACGGTCGCGAGCCTTCACCGACTATGTGCTCGGCGTTCAAACAGGAACGGCGGTGCCTCACATCAGCGGCGGACAAATCAAGGCGTATCAGTTCGAGCTACCGCCGCTATCCGCACAGCGGGCAGCCGCCGCCCTCCTCGGCGCCCTCGACGACAAGATCGAGTTGAACCGGCGGATGGCGCAGACGCTGGAGGCGATGGCGCGGGCGCTGTTCAAGAGTTGGTTCGTCGACTTCGACCCCGTCCACGCCAAGACCCAAGACCGCCCCACCGGCCTTTCCGATGAAATCGCCGCGCTGTTTCCGGATCGATTCCAAGACGATGGTTTGCCTCAGGGGTGGTCGCTGCGCACATTTGGCGAGTTGTACGAAATCAGGGGAGGAAACACGCCCGCCACCGCCAATCCGGACAACTGGAACGGCCGGCATCAATGGGCGACGCCGAAGGATCTTTCCTCGATCACCTCTCCGGTGCTTCTCCAAACGGCGAAACGGATTTCCGATACGGGGCTTGCCGGTTCGACCTCGGGGCTTCTCCCGGTCGGCAGCCTGCTGCTCTCCTCTCGCGCGCCGATCGGCTACATGGCCTTCGCGACCCGTCCAGTGGCAATCAATCAAGGCTTCGCCGGCATCGTGAAGAAGCATGCAAGGACAGCCTACGCGTGGTGCTGGTGCGAAGCGAACATGGACGTAATCAAAGGAAACGCCGGCGGCTCTACCTTTCCTGAGATCAGCAAGTCGATATTGAGGCGACTGCCCATGTTGACGCCAACGCCGACTGTTCTGAAGTCATTCTGCGAGACCGCTGGCCTCATGGTGATGCGCATGATCGGGACCGCCAAGCAGTCGGAATCCCTCGCCGCCCTCCGCGACACCCTCCTGCCCAAGCTCATCTCCGGCGAAATTCGCATCCGCGAGGCCGAACAGGCCATCGTGGCGGCCTGAACAATGACATACACACTTCAAATGCTCCGCGCGCTGATCGAGGCCCACCCCGACCGGGCCGAGCGCCTGCTCCCGCACGTCGAGGCGCTGGAGCTTAGCATCCAGAGCCAGCCCGCCTTCTGCCTCCAGAATGTCCGCACCCTGTTTGAAGCGGCGCACCACACCGTCGCGCCGCGACTCAACATCGCCTTCGCCAAGAAGGACGGCTTCCCAGGGCGGATGCGGCGTGTGATCGAAGCGATGGACTTTTCGATCGCCGATCACCCGGAAGCCGACAAGATCAACCTGCACCTCGCCGCCCTGGTGAAGGGCATCGACGATGTGGCCGTCGCCCTGGCCGCCCTCAGCAATGTGCCCAACATGCGACATGGCGGATCGCTCGACTGGGGCACGCTGCAGCGGCAGCACGCGCGCATGCTGGGCGGCCTTTGCGACTCACTCGTCAGCTTCCTGTTCGAAGTCGCCTGGAGCCGGCCGGACCCGATGGCGGCGACCCCCGAGCCCACCCGGTACGAGGACTTTGCGGACTTCAACGACTGGTGCGACGATGAATACGGAGTCGTGGAAATCGCCGGCTCTCTGTTTCAGCCCAGCCGCGTCCTCTATCTGCTCGACGCGACTCAATACGACGCTGTCCTACAGGAGTGGCAATCCGAAGCCACCGGGACGGGCCCACGCGAGGAGGCGGCATGAGTGTCGCTTATCACCAAGGGCGGTTTCCGCCGACCGACCTCGATTGGCCGCGCCTGATTCCCCTGATCGGCCCGGCCAACGCCGCCGTGGCGCGCTACGAGGGCGTGCTGGCTGGCGTGCCCAACCCCGAGGTCCTGCTTTCGCCCCTGGTCGCCCAGGAAGCGGTGCTCTCCAGCCGCATCGAGGGCACGCAGGCGACGCTCGGCGAAGTGTTCGAATTCGAGGCGACCGCCGATCCCAACGATGAGAGTACGCCCAAGAAGGCCGACATCCGCGAGGTGCTCAACTATCGCCGCGCCCTGAACGAGGCGATCCGGCTGCTGGACGAACTCCCACTGTCGCAGCGCCTGGTGCGGGCGACGCACGCCGTGTTGATGGATGGGGTGCGCGGGCGGAACAAGGCGCCGGGCGACTATCGCGCCGTGCCCAACTGGATTGGCGCCCCCGGATGCTCAGCCAAGGACGCACGGTTCCTGCCGCCCGGCGCTGACGTGCTGCCGGCGGCAATGGACGCCTGGGAGCGCTTCGTGCACGCCGACTTTCCCGACCGGCTGGTGCAGCTGGCGATCATCCACGCCGAGTTCGAGGCGATCCACCCCTTCCTGGATGGCAACGGCCGGTTGGGGCGCCTGCTGATTCCGCTGTTCCTGTTCAGCCAGGGCCTGTTGGCGCGCCCAAATTTCTATATGAGCGAATTTCTCGAGGCGAACCGGGAAGAATACTACGACAGGCTGCTGGCGGTCTCGGCCAAGGACGACTGGACCGGATGGTGCATGTTCTTCCTGCGCGGCCTGATCGCCCAGGCGGAAAGGAACCAACGCAAGGCCAAGGCGATCGTGGAACTCTATCGCGAGCGGCTGGACTGGATCGCTCGCCACACAGGCTCGCAGTTCTCGGTGCGGGCGCTGGAATGGATGTTCGGCCAGCCGATCTTCAGCGGTCCGGACTTCAAACGGTCAGCCGGGATTCCGCCGCAGACCGCCGAGCGCATCCTGAGAATCGTTCGCGACGAGGGATTGGTGCGCGCGATCCGGACGGGGCGGGGGCGGCGATCCGGGATCTACGTCCTCACCGAACTCCTCGACCTGGTGGAGGGAGCGGATGGCGTTGATCATCACATATGAGGAGCAAGATCGATTATGCATCACGAAGTGGCCTTTTGTGATGTATTACCGCGCCAATCCCTATTTCATTAAGCACAAGGCCGCCACCGAGCGCGGTGGGGGTGGCGCCTTGGGGTCAACCGATGAGCGACAAACGCGGTTGTGCCTAACGAAAGGCCGTTTCGTTAGCAGCAAACGCCGGCGCCGCTATCCCACGGGCGACAAGCCATGACCGGCGCCGGCGTGGCCGAGGCGGCGGTGGAGCTGGCGGCGCTGTCGTGGTTCGACCTGATCGGCTGGCGCACGGTTTCGGGGGACTATCTCGCCCCGGACGGTCCGATCGGCGCGCGCGCCGACTACCGCCAGACGGTGCTCGAACCGGAGCTGCGCAGCGGGCTTGCCGTGCTCAACCCGGACGCCACGCCGGCGATGATCGACGCGGCCGTGCGCGCGGTGCTGTCCGTCCCAAGCCAGGATCTGCTCCAGAACAACCGCGCCTTCCATCCCTATCTGGCGTCGGGCGTTCCGGTCGAGATCGTCGAGAATGGCGAAGCTCGGACGGTCGGCCTGCGCCTCCTCGACCGCGAGGTCCTCGCCAACAACCGCTGGCTGGCCGCCAACCAGTTCGTGGTGCAAGGCGAGCGCGAGGTGGTGCGCCCGGACGTCGTCGCCTTCGTCAACGGCCTGCCGCTCGCGGTTCTCGAGCTGAAGAGCCCGGTGGAGAAACAGGCGACGCTGGAGATGGCCCACACCCAGCTGCGCAACTATCAGGCCAAGGCGCCCGAGCTGTTCCGCGCCAACCAGGTGCTGGTGATCAGCGACGGCCTGCACGCGCGGGTGGGATCGCTGACCGCCGGACTGGACCGCTTCGGTCCCTGGCGGACGGTGGAGGGGATCGAACACGAGGACGAGGGACGCCCGGAACTGGAGGTGCTGATCCGCGGCGTGTTCGCCCCCGAGCGTTTTTTGGACCTCATCGTCGACTACATCGCCTTCGAGATCGAGGACGGCGTGGTCAAGTCCAAGAAGCTGGCCGGCTACCACCAGTTTCACGCCGTGCGCAAAGCGCTGGCCTCCACCCTCCGCGCGGCGGCCGAGGGCGGAGCGCGCAAGGGCGGCGTGATCTGGCACACCCAGGGCTCGGGCAAGTCGCTGACCATGCTCTTCTTCGTCCGCCAGCTTCAGCTGGCCCGGGCGCTGCGCAACCCGACGGTCGTCATGGTCACCGACCGCAACGATCTGGACGACCAGCTCTTCGGAACGTTCTGCGCCCATGACTCGGCCCTGCGCGGCGCCCCTGAACAGGCCGATAGCGCCGAGGCGATGCGAGCGCTGCTGAGCGTGGATATCGGCGGCTTGGTGTTCACCGCCATTCAGAAGTTCCGCGGCGAGGATGGCGCCCACGCGCTGCTCACCAAGCGATCCAATGTGATCGTCATCGCCGACGAGGCCCATCGGACGCAATATGGCTTCAAGAAGCGCTACGTCATCGAGAGGGGCGGCGTGCGCGATCAGGTCGGCTTCGCCGAATATCTGCGCCAGGCCTTGCCCAACGCCACCTTCGTCGGCTTCACCGGCACCCCGATCGAGGAGCGGGACCGCGACACCCGCGGCGTGTTCGGCGAGGTGATCGACACCTACGACATGACCCAGGCCGTGGCTGACAAGGCGACCGTGCCGATCCACTACACGGCGCGACTGGCCAAGCTCCGGCTCGACCTTGCCGAAGAGCAGCGGGCGGAACTGGACGCGCTCGCCGAGGAGCTTTCGGAGGGCGACGAAGCGGCGGTCGAACGCGAGAAGGGCCGGCTCAGTCGTTTCGAGGAGGCCGTCGGCGCGCCCGATCGCGTGGCCCTGGTGGCCGGCGACATCGTCGAACACTTCGAGCGCCGTCGCGAGGCGATGGGGGGCGGCAAAGGCATGATCGTCACCATCAGCCGCCGCGTCGCGGTGGAACTCTACGATGACATCGCGCGGCTTCGCCCCGCCTGGGTGTCGATCGATCCGCGCGACGACGCCTCGGGCTTCCTCAACGTCGTCATCACCGGCAAGGGCAACGCCGATCCAGAGCCTCTGCAACCGCACCTGCGGAGCAAGAAGCGGCGGGAGGATCTGGCCGAGCGCTTCAAGAATCCCGACTCCGGCTTCGACCTGGTCATCGTGCGCGACATGTGGCTGACCGGCTTCGACGCGCCATCGCTGCACACGCTCTACATCGACAAGCCGATGCGCGGACACGGCCTGATGCAGGCCATCGCGCGCGTGAACCGCGTGTGGGGCGACAAGCCCGGCGGGCTGGTAGTCGACTATCTGGGGATCGGCGCGGAACTGCGCGCCGCCCTGGCTCAATACACCGACCGGGATCGACAGCAGGTGAAGCTCGACCTCGACGAAGCGGTGCGGCAGACCCTGATGCGGCTGGAGAGCGCCGAGGCGCTGCTGGAGGGTGTGCGCTGGCGCGCGTTCTTCGGCGCCGATCCGGCGGGCCGCCTCACCGTCCTCAAGCAGTGCCTGGAGCATCTGCTCGCATCCCAGGCCCGCGACCGCTTCGTCGATGTCAGCCTCGAATTGGAGAACGCCTACGCCATCTGCGCCGGCGACGAGCACGTGAGCGCCCGCCGGGACGAGATCGCCCTGATGGCGGCCATTCGCTCCAACCTTCTCAAGTATACGACGGGCGGGGCGCGCAGCCGCTTCGACGTGGAGCGCGACATACGCCAACTCATCTCACGCGCCGTGATGGCGGATGGGATTCTCGACGTCTTCCAGGCGGCGGGCCTGGACCGTCCCAATCTTTCCATCCTGTCGGATGAATTCCTCGCCGAAGCTCGTCAGACCCATCAGCCGAGCCTCGCCGTCGAAACCCTGCGCCGGCTCCTGGACGGCGAGATCAAGGCGCGCGCCAAGGCCAATATCGTGGAGGGGCGCAAACTCAGCGAGCGCCTGGAGGAAACGCTTCGACGCTACCACAACCGCGCGGTGGACAGCGTCCAGGTGATCGAGGAGCTCATCGCCCTGGCCAGGGATCTCAGCGCCGCCAAGAACCGGGGCGACGAACTGGGCCTCACCGAAGAGGAGCTGGCCTTCTACGACGCTCTGGCCGAGAACGGCTCGGCCAAGGAATTGATGGCTCACCAGGCGCTGCGAACCTTGGCCCAGATCCTCGTCACCACCATCCGGAACTCCGCGGCGATCGATTGGACCCGCAAGGAGAGCGTCAGGGCCAAGATGCGGATCGAGGTCCGAAAACTGCTGGCCCGGTATGGCTATCCGCCCGACCTGCAGCGCGCCGCCGTCGATCTGGTCATCCGTCAGGCTGAAGCGTTGGCGGGCGGCTGGGGTTAGTTCAAGCGCGGGAATTAAGGGGACACTATACTTAATTGTTCAGGGATTGTTCGCCAAAATCCGACTTGTCACAATTAAGTATAGTGACCCCTTAATTCATTTCACCCAGCTCGGCGAGCGCCTCGGCGGGCAGGGAGAGATCGGCGGCCGCGAGGTTCTCGCGCAGGTGGCCCAGCGACGCGGTGCCTGGGATCAAGAGGATGTTGGGCGCGCGGGCGAGCAGCCAGGCGAGGGCCACCTGCATCGGGCTCGCGCCGAGCCGAGCCGCGACGTCGGAAAGGCCCGAGGACTGCAGGGGCGTGAAGCCGCCGAGCGGGAAGAACGGCACATAGGCGACGCCTTGCCCGGCCAGCGCGTCGATCAGCGCGTCGTCGTCGCGATGGATCAGATTGTAGTGATTCTGCACACAGACGATCTCCGCGATCCCGCGTCCCTCGTCGAGCTGGGCGGACGACACATTGCTGAGGCCCAGGTGGCGGATCAGGCCCTGCCGCTGGAGCTCGGCCAGGGCGGTGAGCGGCGCCTCGATCGAGCCTTCGCTTGGGCCCTGAACCCCGCCGACCCGCAGGTTGACGACATCGAGCGCATCGAGGCGCAGGTTGCGAAGGTTGTCGTGCACCGCGGCGGTCAGGTCGGCGGCGCCGATCGCCGGGTTCCACGAGGCGTCGGCCCCGCGCACCGCCCCGACCTTGGTCACGATCACCAGATCGTCCGGATAGGGATGCAGGGCCTCGCGGATAATTTGGTTGGTGACGTGCGGCCCGTAGAAGTCGCTGGTGTCGATGTGATTGACCCCGCTCGCCACCGCCTCGCGCAGCACGGCGAGGGCGCTCTGGCGATCCCTGGGCGGCCCGAATACGCCCGGCCCGGCCAGCTGCATAGCCCCGTAGCCCATGCGGCCCACGATGCGCCCCCCAAGCGGAAAGGCGCCGGCGGCGCCTGACGCGGCGGCGCCCCGCCTCACAGCCTGACCCGCGCCATGCCCGCTTCGTTGTAGCGCGGACCCGCCGTTCCGCCTTTCGGCGCGGCGGCGGCGATCGTGGCGAGGTCGTCGGCGGAGAGCGACACCTGCGGCGCGCCGGCGCTATCGCGCATCGTCTCGCGCCGCTTTACGCCGGGGATCGGCACGATGTCGTCGCCCTGGGCCAGCAGCCAGGCCAGGGCGATCTGGGCGTTGGAGACGCCGTGGCGCGCCGCCACCTCGGCGACCGCGTCGACCACCCCCAGATTCCTGGGCATGTTGGCCGCCGAATAGCGCGGATCGTTGTGGCGCCAGTCGTCGGTCGGCAGGTCGGCGAGGCTGCGGATGCCGCCGGCCAGAAAGCCGCGCCCGAGCGGGCTGTAGGGCACGAAGCCGACGCCGCTCTCGCGGCAGGCGGGCAGAATGTCATCCTCCACGTCGCGCTCCCAGATCGAGTATTCGCTCTGCAGGGCGGCGATCGGATGGACCTTGGCGGCGCGGCGCACCGTCCCGGCGGCGGCTTCGGAGAGGCCGATGTGGCGGATCTTGCCCTCCTTCACCAGCTCGGCGAGGCCTCCGACCGTCTCCTCGATCGGCGTCTTGGGATCGACCCGGTGCTGGTAGAAGAGATCGATCGTCTCGATCCCCAACCGCTTCAACGAGCCTTCGCAGGCCCGGCGGGCGTTTTCGGGGCTTCCGTCGATCCCCACCGGCGTGTCGCCGTTCCAGCGCATGGCGAACTTGGTGGCGATGATGAGGCCGTCCCGCCGGCCCTTGATCGCGCGGCCGACCAGTTCCTCGTTGCGGAACGGCCCGTACATCTCGGCGGTGTCGAAGAAGGTGACGCCCAGATCGATGGCTTCGTGGATGGTGCGCACCGACTCGTCGTCATCGGCCTGGCCATAGACGATGTTGCCCTCGCGGACCATCGGCATGCAGCCGATCCCGATGGCCGAAACCTCGAGGCCCTGTCCGAGTGTGCGGTGCTTCATGTTGCAGGCTCCTTGAAAAAACCGATCGGTGGGCGCTGGCGACGCCGCACGCCCTTATGGTGGATATGGGGAGGTTGTGGCCATCCGCATGGGCGGATATTTCGGTGACACCGCACTTATCTTCAACGCCCCGTGCCCGCCGGAGCAAATGGGCGACATGATCTCGACGACTCTTCGCGTCGAGATCGTGTTGCCAATTTGCGTAACCGCGGATTTGCCCAACGCCGATCCCCGCGAGCGAGAGATGAGGTGACAGGCGCTTGGACTGAACCCTTGGAGCGGAACACGGAAAATGGGGCAGTTGGTTTTGGTTGAGAGCTGGTGATTTTCTCCTTTCGGGCTCCAGTTTGGTCGTTTCGAACTCCAGGGGCGATAGGTAGGTCAGAGCCATTTCCGAGGAGGGATTCGTGGCGTATCGAAGGAAACGTCTATTGGCGGGAGCCGTGTGCGCGCTTGTTGGCGCTTCAAGCTACCCATCCAACGCAAAGATGCTAACCCTGACCTTGAAACACGCGCGGTCGCGACCGGCCAAAGAACTGGCCAGATCGGCATTCGCTAGGTTCAGCGAGCAGATCGTCGAGATGCGTCGCTCCGACCTCACAGGCGGCGTGAAGGGCCATCGCCCAGAGCCTCTTCGGCTGACGTTCGGCACCAGATCCAGGTCAGCAGGCGATTCGGGCGTCTGTGCCGCGGACGTGATCAACGTCCAGTTGGATCATCTGCGCCGACACGGAAGAGTGGTTGGCGACCAAATGGAGCCAACCACCATGCAAATTGAAACCAGATTCAAAATTGTTGGTTCCATCGATATTGCTTGGTCAAAAGAAATTGAGAGGGAGAACGAGATAGTCTGCAGACAACAGCATAATTCGTGGGATTTCTTCCATTCCCCAAACGGGAATACCGCCGTCGATGCAGCGCGCGTCGTTCAATACGTTAACCGCGACCTAATGGGAAAGGACAAAAGCAGGGCTGCTCTATTTGATGTTTCTAGAATAAAGGCAGTGGAAGAGAGAACGTGCGTCCCCAATGAACCGGATCCAATTCACAACCGATGCATATGGATCATGTTGAAGAACTCTGATGGCGAATTCCCCAACAATGGGGAAGTCCTCACGGCAACCATTCATCTGAACTATCCATCAGGTGGCCGCGGATGGGCGGTGGAGGTTCATAACTACAATTGGTCGCCGGCGTTTGTTCCATAGAACCAGAGGACCCGCGCGCCGGGGGTGCGCAAATCCTCGAGACGAACTCGACACACGATACGGCGTCGAGATCGCACCCCTAGCTGCGCCCGCCACGAACCGGCGCGCGTCAAGCCGGCGCGGGCGATCCGGCGGCCGCCGCATGATGCGGGCCTCGATGAACCGGGCTCGGCGCGAGCGCCCCGGCCACGACGCGTCAGGCCGCCGCCGCCGCCCGCTGAGGCGAGCGCCAGGCGTCGAGGAAGCTTGCCTGGTGGACGCAGCTCACCGTGCAGAACGGCGCGCAGGGCTTGGCCGTCGCATATTCGCGGGCGAGGTCGGCCTGCCCGTACGCCGCCAGCGGAATGGCCGGCGCGCCGCGCTGCTGCGAGCAATAGTGCACCAGCCCGTCCTCGCAGATGTAGAGATAGCGCGCCCCGGCCCGGCACTTCCAGGCGTTGGACTTGCCGGCCATCAGATTCTTCTGGAACATCATGTAGTTGACACGGTGAGCCAGGGAGCCCTTGGCCATCAGCTGGTGGTAGACCCGCCGCTGGCTGGCCGATAGGGGCGCGAGGGTCCCGCCCGCGTCGTGCAGCACGCCCACCGTGTGGCTGAACCCCAGGTCCTTGGCCGCCTGGGCCACTTCCAGGGCGTCCTGGGTGCGTTCCTCGGAAATGCCGAGCACCGAGTTGATGTTGACGTGGAATTTGGCGTGGCGGCTCAGCAGCTTCAGCTTGCCGGCCAGGGATTTCAGCGTCTTCTTTGAGATGGCGTCCGGTTTCAGCCCGTCGATGGAGATCTGCAGCTCCTGCAGGCCCGCCGCGTTCATGCCCTCGATCTTCTTCACCGTCAGCAGAAAGCCGTTGGTGATCGTCGTCGCCACCATGCCGTGGGCGCGGATGCGGGCGACGATGGTGTCGTGGCCGGGATGGGTGAGGGGCTCGCCGCCGGTCAGGGTGACGATCTGGGTTCCCAGGCGGGCCAGGGCGTCGATGCGCGAGAGGATTTCATCCAGCGGGACGGGCTGGGACACCTTGTCGTACTCGCTGCAATAGGCGCACTCCAGATTGCAGTAGCGGGTCACCACCACATGGGCGAGCATCGGCCGGCGTGTCGACGCCAGCACCCGCGCGGCCACCTTCAGGCCCTCACCCAGCGTCACGCCGGTCATGCAATCTCGTCCCGCTTCATCGCCCCTAGATGGCCCTTCCCGGCGCCGGTGTCACGCGGGGTTGTTCAGGCGGATGTGGACGGTCGTCTCTCCGGCCTTGGCCTGGAACTTCACTGACTCGTAGGAAGGCTTGGCGAACATGATCCTGGGATTGTTGGTGAACCCGTAGGCTTCGGTGGGGCCGAGCATGCCGATATCCAGCTTATGATTGGCGTTGACGTCATGATAGACGGCCACTGCGTAGGTTCCCGCTCCGCGCAGCCAGATGCACATCCTGGTCGTCGGCGCCTGGGCCGGCACGCTCCACACCTTCAGCGCCCCGTTCTTGACCAGGAACTGGCTCTTGTCGCCCGGATAGAGCGAGGCGGTCATCAGGCCCTTGGTGGAGCGCACACCCTCGACCACGATGGAGAGCTTCGACGCGCCGGGCGCGCCCTGGCAGTCCTCGGCATGAACGCTCATCGGCGCCATGGCGAGCGCCGCGAGCGCGACGATCGAACGGGATTGCAACAAGATCATGCGGCTCCGGCCCCTTCCTTCAAGCCGGCCTATCGCCGCGCCTCATGACCGAAATATGGTTTAGGGCGAGTGTACGGGCCGCTCAGCGGGCCAGGAAGGCGTCGATGCCGGCCTTGGTCTCGGCAAAGCCGAGGTTCTCGGCCATGCGCTCGGCCGCCATGGCGTAGGCCTCCGCGACGGGCGCCTCGATCTGCCGCCGGAACAGCGCCTTGCCCAGGGCCACCGCCTCGGGGGACTTGCCGGCGATGGCGGCGGCGGCTTCGTCCACCACGCCGGTGAGATCGGCCGCCGGCACGGCGCGGTTGATCAGGCCGATCGCGGCGGCCTCGCCGGCGCCGACGAAACGGCCGGTGAGCAGCATCTCCAGCGCCGCCTTGCGGGGCACGTTGCGCGAGAGGGCCACCGACGGGGTCGAACAGAAGAGGCCCAGATTGATCCCCGAAACGGCGAACCGGGCGGTCTCGGCCGCGTAGGCCAGGTCGCAGCTCGCCACCAGCTGGCAGCCCGCGGCCACCGCCGCGCCCTGAACCTCGGCGATCACCGGCTTGCGCGAGGCGCCGATGGCCAGCATCAGCGCGCTGCACCGCGCGAACAGGGCCTTGTGCGCCGCTTTGTCGTCACTGGCCCGCAGCTCGCCCAGTTCGTGGCCGGCGCAGAAGATCTTTCCCGCCGCGCCCAGTACGATCACCCGCACGGCCGGATCGGCGCCGGCCGCCGCGATGGCTTCGCCCAAGGCTTCGATCATCGCAGTGGAAAGGACGTTGGCCCGATCCGGATCGTTCAGGGTCAGCCGGGCGATCGGGCCGTCGATGCGGCGCAGGACGAGGTCGGTCAGCATGGCGGCGGACTCCAGCTAGGAAATGGAAGCCATGGCTTGCGCCACGATCTCGAACGAGCGCAAGCGCGCCGCGTGGTCGAAGATCGATCCGGTGACCATCAGTTCGTCCGCCCCGGTTCGCTCGATGAACGCCGCCAGGCCGGCGGCGACCGTGTCGGGCGATCCGACGATGGCGCGGGCGAGGGCCTCGTCCAGCATGGCCTTGGCGGCGGGATCGAGGCGGCTTTCCATGTCATCGACCGGCGGCGGCAGTGGGCCGGGCGTCCCGAATCTCAAGGCCACGAACGCCTGCTGCACGGATGTATGCCACCTGCGCGCCAGTTCCTCGCTGTCGGCTGCCACGATGTTCACTCCCAGCATCACATAGGGACGCTGAAGGCGCTCCGAAGGCTGGAAGGTTTGCCGATAGATGGCCAGCGCCCGCTCCAGCTCGGCCGGCGCGAAATGCGAGGCGAAGGCGTAGGGCAGCCCCAGCATGGCCGCGAGCTGAGCGCCGAAGGTGCTGGAGCCCAGGATCCACGCTTCCACCTCCAGCCCCGCGCCCGGCACCGCCCGCACCGCCTGCCCCCGCTCGGCCGGCTCGAAATAGTGCAGCAGTTCAACGACATCCTGCGGGAACGTGTCCGCCCCGCCCGACAGATGGCGGCGCAGGGCGCGCATCGTCAGCGGATCGGTCCCCGGCGCCCGCCCCAGCCCCAGATCGATCCGCCCCGGATAGAGGGAGGCGAGGGTGCCGAACTGCTCGGCCACCATCAGCGGCGCATGGTTGGGCAGCATGATCCCGCCCGCCCCGATGCGGATGCTCTTTGTCCCTGCCCCGATGAAGGCCAGCGCCACGGCCGTCGCCGCGCTGGCGATGCCGGGCATGTTGTGGTGCTCGGCCATCCAGAAGCGCCGGTAGCCCCAGCCCTCGGCGTGACGGGCGAGATCGAGGCTGGCCCGCAGCGATTGACCCGCGTCGCCTCCTTCGACGATGGGGGAGAGATCGAGGACGGATAGTGCGGTCATGGCGCCGACAATGGTAGAGACAGAAGCGATCCCCACCAAGCCTCGACGCGCCTCATTGCTTACAATGCCATCTCCGCGAATATGGGACATCAGCCAGACCCTGCGGCCGGGTCTTCCCGTATGGCCCGGCGATACGGCCTTTTCGCATCGGCGGCGCTGGTCGATGGACGAGGGTTCGCCCGTGAACGTGGGCGCCTTCGAAACAACGGTTCACGCCGGCGCCCACGCCGACGCGCCGTTGCATTATCAGGCGGGCGGAACGAGCGCGGGCGAGGTGGGGCTGGAGGCTTACGTCGGTCCTTGCACTTTGGTGGACGCAAGGGATTGTGGATCGGCCATCAGTCGCGAATTTGTCCAAGACGCCTTGCCGGCGCCGCCGGAACGGATCCTGTTCCGAACCTACGAGCGCTTTCCGCGTGATGCTTGGCGGTCGGACTTCACCGCCATGGACGCCGCCGCGATCGTCTGGCTGGCGGCGCGCGGGGTCAGGCTGATCGGGGTGGATTCGCCGTCGCTCGACCCGCAGGACTCCAAGACCATGGACGCGCACCTGGCTGTGCTGGCGGCCGATATGCGGGTGCTGGAGGGCCTCGTGCTGGATGACGTGCCGCCCGGAGATTACGAACTCATCGCCTTGCCGCTGAAGCTCGCCGGGCTGGACGCTTCGCCGGTGCGGGCGGTGCTCCGGGAGTTGACGCGGTGAGCGTCCCGCTGGAAGAGGTTCGGGCCTGGGACGCGGCCGACCCGCTGGGCGACTTTCGCGGTCGCTTCGTTCTGCCCTCCGGCGTCATCTATCTGGACGGCAATTCGCTGGGACCGTTACCTGTATCGACCTCCGCCCGGCTCGCCACCGCCATCGAAAAGGAATGGGGCGTCGGGTTGATCCGCAGCTGGAACGACGCCGACTGGATCGGGGCGCCGGCCCGGGTCGGGGCCAAGATCGCTGGCCTGATCGGGGCGGCGGCGCGGGAGGTGATCGTGGCCGATTCCACCTCGGTGAACCTATTCAAGCTGCTGGCGGCCGCCGTGCGCGCCCGGCCAGGGCGGCGGGTGATCCTCAGCGAGGCCGGGAACTTTCCCACCGATCTCTATGTGGCCGAGGGCGTGGCCTCGTTCCTCCCCGGCGTCGAGGTTCGGGCGGTGACGCGCGAGGCGGTGGAGGCGTCGATCGACGCCAGCGTCGCGGTCGTTCTGCTGACCCATGTCCACTACAAGACCGCCGATCGATGGGACATGGCGGCGGTCACCGCCCGCGCCCACGAGGCCGGCGCGCTGGCGCTCTGGGATCTCAGCCATAGCGTGGGCGCCATCGAGATCGATCTGCGCGGCTGCGGCGCCGGTCTGGCGGTGGGTTGCGGCTACAAATATCTCAACGGCGGTCCCGGCGCTCCGGCCTTCCTGTTCGTGGCCGAACGTCTGCACGCGGAATTACGCTCGCCCCTGTCGGGATGGATGGGCCACGCCGCGGCCTTCGAGTTCAGCGACGCGTTCAGGCCGGCGGCCGGAATCGAGCGGTTCCTGTGCGGCACGCCGCCGATCCTGGGATTGCTCGCCCTTGAGGTCGGGGTGGATCTGGCTCTCCAAGCGGACGCCGCCGCGGTGGCGCGCAAGGCGGCTCGGCTGTGGGACCTGTTCGCCGGTCAGATGGAGACCCGGTGCGGCGGGCACGGCTTTCAGCTTCTCACCGAACGCGACGCGGCGCGGCGCGGCAGCCACATCGCCTACGGCCACCCCGAGGGATACCGCGTCATGCAGGCTCTCATCGCCCGCGGCGTGATCGGCGATTTCCGCGATCCCGACGTGCTGCGCTTCGGGATCACCCCCCTCTATCTTGGCTATGAAGACCTGTGGCGCGCGGTCGAGACGCTGCGCGGGGTGATGGAGGACGGGAGCTGGCGCGACGGGCCTTCGCGCGCCACCGGCCGCGTCACCTGACGCCATGAAGGTCTATTTTCTCGGCATCGCCGGGGCGGGGATGAGCGCCCTGGCCTCGATCCTGCTTTCGGAAGGTCATCAGGTGTGCGGATCGGACCAGGCGGTGTTCCCGCCGGTCAGCACCTATCTCGATCGGCTGGGCATCCCCTGGCATGAGGGCTTCGACGCGGACCTCGTTCCCCCGGACATCGACGCGGCGATCGTCGGCGCGAGCGCCAAGCTCGATGTGGCGGACAACCCCGAACTCGTCGAACTCATCCGCCGCGACGTGCCGCTCTATAACTTTCCCGACTTCCTCGGCCGCCATACCGAGGGGAGGGACACCATCGTCATCGCCGGCAGCTTCGGCAAATCCACCCTGACGGCTCTCGCCGCCGTGCTGATGCGCGAAGCCGGACGCGATCCCGGCTATTTCATCGGCGCCATCCCTCTCGATCTGGCGACCACCGGCCACGCCGGCGCCGACCCCGCCTTCCTGATCGAGGGCGACGAATACATCGTCGGCGGCGACGACCGACGCTCGAAGTTCCTCCTCTATCACCCCGATTGTGTGCTGATCAGTTCGTTGATCCACGATCACTTGAACGTCTTTCCCACCATCGAGTCTTACGAAGTCGCGTTCGCAAAGCTGATCGATCTTCTGCCGCGCGACGCCCTGTTGGTGTGCGCCCACGGGTTCGAAGCCCTGCATCGCCTCACGGCGGAGCGATCGGTGGTCTGGTACGGCCTCGCTCCCTGTCCAGGCTATTTCCCCGAGGCGGTGGAGATCGGTGAGGTCACCCGCTTCGACCTGGTCACCCCGGACGGCGCGCGCATCGCTCTGGAGACCGAACTTCTGGGCCTGCACAACATCGAGAACATCGTCGGGGCGGCGGCCCTTCTGCTCGAGCGCGGCGACATCGACGCGGCGGCGCTGCGGCGCGGCGTGCGCCGCTTTCGCGGCGTGGAACGGCGCCTGGACAAGAAGACGGTCCGCTCGCGCGTTCCAGCCTACGAGGGCTTCGGATCGTCCTATGAAAAGGCGCGCTCGGCCGTTGACGCCATCGCCCTGCATTTCCCCGATCGCCCGGCGGTGGTGGTGTTCGAACCGCACGCCTTCAGTTGGCGCAACCGCGACTCGCTGGTGTGGTACGACACCGTATTCGACGGCGTGGCGCGGGTTCTGCTGCTGCCGCCGCCGGCGCACGGGGCGGGGAGCCATCGGCAATTGAGCCAGGAGGAAATCCTGCAACACATTCGGGGCGCAGGGGTGGCGGCGCGGGGCTTCGCCAGTGGGGCCGAAGTGCTGGCGGACCTGGAATCGAGTCTGAGGGGTGATGAGGTCCTTCTGCTATTGTCGTCCGGTCCCCTGGACGGGCTCGCGCGTTCGGCGCCATCCATGCTGGAGGCGCGTTTTGGTGAGGGCGGGACTGGCCCTCTTGGCGGGAGAAATTGAGGTTAGCTGATGCTGAAACTTAACGATCCGAAGCTCCTGCGCACCCAGGCCTATGTGGACGGCGCGTGGATTGACGCGGCGTCCGGCGAAACCTTCCCGGTGACAAACCCGGCGGGCGGGGAAACCCTGGCGACCATCGCCAACCTCGACGCCGCCGACGCCCGGGCCGCCATCGAGGCGGCCGAGCGCGCCATGCCGGCCTGGGCGGCGAGGACCGCCAAGGACCGCGCCGGGCTGATGCGCGAATGGTTCGAACTGATCATGGCCGCCCAGGAGGATCTGGCGCAACTGATGACCGCCGAGCAGGGCAAACCGCTGGCGGAATCGCGCGGCGAAATCGTCTATGGCGCCAGTTTCATCGAGTGGTTCGCCGAGGAGGCCAAGCGCGTCTATGGCGATGTCATTCCCCCCACCCACGCCGGCAAGCGCATCGTGGTGATCAAGCAGCCGATCGGGGTGGTGGGCGCCATCACCCCGTGGAATTTCCCCAACGCCATGGTGACCCGCAAATGCGCGCCCGCGCTGGCCGCCGGCTGCGCCTTCGTGATCAAGCCGCCGCAGGAGACGCCCCTCTCGGCCCTCGCATTGGCGGAACTGGCGCACCGGGCCGGCATTCCGGCCGGCGTCTTCAACGTCATCCCCTCGCGCCGCTCGTCGGCCATCGGCCTGGAGCTGACGGGGCACCCGGCGGTGCGCAAGTTCTCCTTCACCGGGTCCACGGAGGTGGGCCGCCAGCTCATGGTCCAGTGCGCCGGCACGGTGAAGAAGGTGTCGCTGGAGCTGGGCGGCAACGCCCCCTTCATCGTCTTCGACGACGCCGACCTGGACGCCGCCGTGGAAGGCGCCCTGGCGTCGAAATACCGCAACATGGGCCAAACCTGCGTGTGCGCCAACCGCTTCCTCGTGCAGGCCGGCGTCTATGACGACTTCGCGGCCAAGCTGGCGGATCGCGGAAGGGCCATGAAGGTCGGCGACGGAATGGAGGAGGGGGTGACCCAAGGCCCGCTGATCAACATGAAGGCGGTGGAAAAGGTCGAGAAACTTCTCGCCGAAGCCTTGGCGGCCGGCGCCAAGACCACCGTCGGCGGCCATCGCCACGCTCTGGGCGGCACTTGGTTCGAGCCCACCATCGTCACCGACGTCACCCCGGCCATGACTATCTCCCGCGAGGAGATCTTCGGCCCGGTCGCCACCCTCACCCGCTTCGAGGACGAGGCCGAGGCGATCGCCATGGCCAACGACACCATCTTCGGTCTGGCCGCCTATTTCTACGCCCGTGACCTTGGCCGCGTGGTGCGGGTGGCCGAGGCGCTAGAATACGGCATGGTCGCCGTCAACGACGGCATCCTCTCCACCGAGGTCGCGCCGTTCGGAGGGGTGAAGCAGTCCGGTCTCGGCCGCGAGGGGTCGAAATACGGGATCGAGGATTATCTGGAGATCAAGTACGTGTTGCTGGGCGGGTTGGATGGCTAGGCCGAATCGGCCTGAACTACCGGCGTGAAGAGACGCCTTGTCAGCATCGACGACAAGATGCAGCAAGGCTACAGCTACGCGCTGACGCAGCCCATTGGGTCCAATTTCGCGCCCGAGTTCAAACCCGAACTCACGCCGAAGACCATGCTCGCGCTGGGCGTCTTCGGCGGCAAGTACATGACCGATTGCACGGCGGAATTCCCCAAGAGCTGGTTCACGACGGCCAAGCTCTCGCCTCGGGCGCGCGACCCGGCGCTGAACTACTTCGGAGTCGATGCCAGCCAGCCTCTTTCGGTCTGGCGGGCAAAGGGCTGGATCCACCCCGACGATCCGCGCGGCTGGTTCCAGTGGTACTGCCGCTACTACATGGGCCGGCGGGTGGGCGATGAAGACAAGCGTCAGATCGGCCGCTGGAGAGCCATGCGCCGCCACATCCAGCAGGTTCGACGCCACTGCGAGTCCTGCGATCTCTTCTGCCGCCCGCGACAGCGACAGGCGCTCCTCCATTGGGCCTACGACAGCAGGCTGATCTGAGCGAACGACCTTGGGTGGAAGCGATGGCCGCGATCCGGTTCGGACTGCCATCGCCGAGTTTCATACCGGAGAGCGGACCTTCCGGATCGCCGCAGTGGGTGGATCCGGCCCCTATGCGTTGGGAGGGTGTCCGCCCAGCTTCCTATTGGAGAATGTTTGAGAGAGAAGCTTCCGCCCTTATTCTTCTCCATTAAGGGAACCGCTAAGAGAAGTGGCGTCTGGGGGATGACCTGTGAAATGGACTATTATTGCGATCACTCCGACTAATACCAATCGCCCCTGAAAGTGACTCGGGGGGGATTCCCAAGAAGGGCGAACCGTGATTCACCCTGCTGATTGCAGGGAGGTTTGTCGATGCCGGCTCTTGGATTGCGATCCGACTACGATGCG
>Ga0208717_1000221_pt1 | contig 22516 bp, 19 predicted proteins | sample NGESurF53shallow_FD_184489 | JGI IMG/M metagenome (GOLD analysis project Ga0208717, IMG submission 184489) | Arctic peat soil microbial communities from Barrow, Alaska - NGEE Surface sample F53-3 shallow (SPAdes) | ecosystem: Environmental > Terrestrial > Soil > Wetlands > Peat ... | reverse complement strand
GCGTTCTCGTGTTGAAGTGTAACAATGACCGTGTTGTAGTGTTGCTGCACTTCTTTGAGCGTGGATACTAACATTACTTCAGCGCCACCTCTGCCAAGTGAATCGATGATGTATAGGATATTTTTTTTCATCTCAATTATTCATGAATATCTATTTGCAAAATTTCCGTTTAACTATGGCTTTTAGTTCATGATAGCACGCCATTGTTTATATCGCTGCAATCCGCCTAATGCACCAATAAGTCTGTTATTAAAAGGCGATAACAGAGCATGGTTCGGCAAAATATTAAAGAGTGAAATCCACACCTTTTCGGTGTAACGCGAAAACTCAAAAATTAGTTTTTGAAATCCTTTATAATTAGTTTTTTTCATAGGTATAATGACACCGGCTTTTATTGCTTTAAATTCAGAACCGAATCCGTCATAAATTCTTTTTAGAAAATTATTCATTTCCAGCCTGTCGCTGTGATTGTGGTATAATGTAATATCAAATACGATATAGATCGGTACGGCGGCTTTGTTGAATCTACCTGCAAGATCAGCATCCTCGCCCTGGAAAATCATTTTCTCATTATAACCTCCTGCGTTATTGAATATTTTTTTATGCATTACCAATGAACCACTACCCAGCGAATCATATTGATAAAATCCTGAAACGGGTTGAGATTCATTTTTATGTAATCGGCCCCAAAGCGTGTAGTAGTGTGTGGAAAGTAAATACCTTCCAATCTTCGATTGGGTTAGTTTACTTTTTAAATATGGAGGATATTCCCAATTTATAAAATATACTGCACCAGTATTACTCTTGTCTATAACATAGGAATTGGTCCAATTTATGACTTCATTATTGATCCACATATCATCATCTACAAAAAAAAGTATTTCACCTTTTGCTTTGGATGCGCCAAAATTTCTTGCAGAAGAAACTCCTTTTTTGGGATTATCATAATATGAAATCTGAGAAACGATAGAGACGGGAATATTCAAAGGTGAATCTCCGTCGTTTACTATAATTATCTCAGCATTTTTATTTTCAATAACCTTGCATGCTTTATCTACGGTCTCCCATAAAATTTGATCACGATGCCTTGTTGCGATGATTATTGAAATTTTTATTTCATTCATTTGATAAATCTAATTTAGATGAATCTTGTTGTAATCAGTTATTACTCTTTATGGCATAGATCATTCCTGAATGAAGCAAACTAATAGTGGTTTCAATAACCTGGTAGTTTGCTGATTTTAGTTTAGCAACAATATCAACCGGTTTTATTTCATGCCATTCAATAAAATAAACGTCTGGTATTGAAAGGATATTTGCATTATATAAAGAATCAATAATTTCATATTCGGCACCTTCCGTATCTATTTTGCAAACAACGAAATTATCTTTTACCTGGTCTTTAATTTTTAGAAATTCTTTACTTGTGCATTTGAGATGCATTAATTGGTTGCTTACGTTTGCAGCTATATATCCTTCTGATTTCGGCAAACCTTTTGTTCCCATTCTTCCTTTTTCTTTTGGAGAATAAGAAACGTTTATATCTGCATCTTCTTTTGCAAGACCAAAATTATTGGGGTTTATTTTTGCAGCGATTTCTTTATTAAGATTAATATTTTGCAAAGCCATTGAAAAGGTTGGTTGAAATGGCTCGAAAGAAAATACCTTTTCAACATTATCTTTTGATGCAAAAAATAATGTAGTAATGCCTACATTCATTCCAACATCAATAAGGGCTATTTTTTTTTGAGTTGATGATATTAAATTATATGCTCCTTCCAGAAATACTTCGCTTAAAATAAATAATTCTTCTTCGTCATTTATTCTAAACTGAACCTTTTCATTCTTTGCAACGAGTTCTCCATTAGCATTTATAAAAAATGTAAAATTTCCTTTTTTCGATAGCAGTAGCGCATTATGATATCTTTCTAAAATAGGATTTGCTTTTGCGAAAGGCATTTCCAAATTCAACTCTTTAAAAAATATTTTATCTCCGCGAATATTAAATTCATTTTTTTTGATGTTATAAATAGCCAGCTTATTTCCAAAAGAAGAAACAGTTTTTCCAAACTTTACACCAAATAACCTAAAGAAATTGTGTATGAATGTGTTCGTTGTCATCTAATTAATTTTTATGTTATTTGTTAATTCAAGATGACCCCTATATTGCGACAAGTAAGGTTTTACATTTTCATGCAAACTTAAGATTGGCTTTATTCTTATTTGATTAATATCAAGCAGTTCTTTTCTCGTTTCATCTATTATGCAAAATAATCCAATAGAATATTCGCCTTCCACTAAATTCATATTTTCAATTACTCCTTTCAATATCATCCTGTTGCCGTCTTTTACAAAATTTTTTATAAATGGCCTTAAATCTATAATCGTGATCCGCACTCCTTTTGTACTATATATTAAGAGACAGAAATCTGTAATAGATGGCAGTTCGTATGACTTAACTTCCAGGCAAATAGTAAAATTTATATTATCTCCGGAAACTATTTCGCCGGGCTTAAAATTAAATTCAACCATATCCACGTTTTCAGAAAGAGGTAATTGAGTAAAGGTGAAATTTTTATTCTCGTTTAAATAGTGCGAAATCAGTTGATGAGTTTCACCTTGTTCTGCCAACATTCCCTTCTTAAGGATAACTGCGCTATTACAAAGTTGTTCAATAGCATTCATATCGTGACTTACAAAAATTACGGTTCTGCCGCTTTTACTTATTTCATTCATTTTGCCAAGACATTTCTTTTGAAACTCTGCATCACCAACTGCCAGTACTTCATCGATTATTAAAATTTCCGGCTCCAGGTGTGCGGCAACGGCAAAGGCTAGACGAAGTTGCATGCCGCTACTATAACGTTTGAGTGGTGTATCAAGAAAATTTTCTACGCCGCTAAAGTTTACGATAGCGTCAAAATGTGTATCAATCTCATTCTTTCGCATGCCTAAAATGCTTCCATTCATATAAATATTTTCACGCCCACTCAGTTCAGGATGAAAGCCTGTACCTACTTCAAGCAAACTGGCTATTCTGCCACGACATATTATTTTTCCACTTGTTGGTGGAGTTATTTTACTTAATATTTTTAACAGGGTGCTTTTGCCTGCCCCGTTTTTTCCAATAATGCCAATGCTTTGTCCGGGGTATACATTAAAGCTTACATCTTTTAAAGCAAAAAAAGTTTTATTAGCTTCCTTTTTCTTAAAAGGGTTGGCAATAGCATCTCTCAATGCAAGATAACCTTCCTGTTTTTTTCCAAGTTTGAATTGCTTGGTAATATGTTGTATCTCTAATATTGGTTTCATTGTTTATGCTAAGTCCGCAAAGTATGCTTCTGTTTTTCTGAAGGTATATATGCCCGATAACAATAATAATATAGCCACTATGCTTCCATACATTACTGCTTGCCAGTCTACTGCTGCACCTGTGAAAATACTCCTGCATAATTGTATTGAAGATGCAATAGGATTGGCTTTCATAAAGCCGTTAATAACAGGATTGGTAAATGCTTTTGAAGAATATAATACCGGGTTGGCAAATAATAAAAATTGTATCATAAACGGAATAATATATTGGAAGTCCCTGTATTTTACATTTAAGGCAGATAAAAAAGTGCCTACCCCAAAAGTGGTGATTATAGTAATCAAAATACTTAGTGGCAGGTAAAGAAATAATTTAGCGATGCTTATATCCTGGTGATAATAAATAAGAATTGCAGCATAAATTACCAGGGCAAAAATAAAATCAACCAAAGCAGTTAAAATAGCACTCATAGGTATGATGAGTCTTGGGAAGTATATTTTTTTTATGATGTTAGCATTAGTGATCATGCTATTGGCGCTATTTACCAGGCCATTGCTGAAGATGTTCCATATAAGCAGTCCACTTATTGCAAATACAGGATAAGGAATGCCATCACTGCTAACATTTAATGCTTTACTAAAAATTAATGTAAACATCAACATCATTATTAATGGCTGTAATATTGCCCACAAAATTCCCAATGCAGCTTGTTTATATTTTACCTTTACATCGCGCCACGTAAAAAAATAAAATAGCTCACGATATTTCCATAATTCCTTTAAGCCTAATGAGAATTTATTTTGGGGTTTTATCTCGTATTCCATCATTACTTAAGCTTTGAATTTAATTCTTCTTCAGCGGGAATGCACAATATATCGAAATGACAATTAATAAAATTTGTATTTTCATTAACTAGACCACCGGTAGCAGCATTAATAATTTTATATTGAAATTGCAGAATTAATTGAATTAGTTCTTTTGCAGTATTGCCTTGCTCACGAAGATTATTGTCGTCTAACTCAATAAATAACGCTGGCCTGTATTTGCGAATGGTTTCTTTACCTCCCAACAGCACATTAAATTCATAACCTTCTACATCAATTTTTATAAAAGAAGGGGGCGGGACTGAAAAGTTAACCATACTATTATCAAGCGTATCTATTTCAACCGAAGTTTTTTCATACAAATTATTGTTCTCGTTTTCTTTTAACAATCGGGACATTCCGCGGTTATTTGAGTTAACATTATAAAGAAAGGCAGAGGCTTTTTCTTTGCCAAGCCCTTGGTTTATCAATTTAATATTACTGAAATTATTCAACGAGATATTTTGGGAAGCATTTTGGTAATTATATGGACTGGGCTCAAATGAAAAGACCTTCCCCATAGCTCCGACTTTTTTTGCAAGGTTTAATGTAGTAGCGCCTATATTAGCTCCGATGTCTATCACATTCATGTCGGGCTTAACGAAATTGTATAGGACAATCTGTGCAGGTTCGTTAATCGCAAAATAATTTGAATGGCCAACGGTATCACTGATATCAAGTTTTAATTTAATTCCGTCTACTTCCACTGTGCGGACAGAGCCTGGCGAATACAAATAATTTGGAGGAATAAGCTTTGCAGCAAAGGTATTCATATTGCTGTGCCTTGTAAGGGCTGGCAATAATTTATCAATTCCGGAAACTATAAAAAGCTTCCTGAAAAAGTTAAATAATTGCGTCTTTGCAGAAATCTGCAAATGGTAAAGTTTAGGGTTCATGTGTGTAAGAATTCTTGTTCTATTATAGGTAACGAATTTTTTGTCGGGAGATTGTAAAAGAAACTAAGAAATATTTTCACTTATTGCTAAAATTGAATGAATAACCCAATTTACTCTTTTTATGTTTTCCGAAATGGTTATTAAATAAGCCTCAAGACTTGAAGTGCGCATGTCGGGGTCCAAGACGTATATCAGATTGGAAAAGTAACAATGCTGTTAATCAGGAGTAATCAACTAAAACACTTTTCCAGGAATTGACTGCCATTTTTCAGCGATGCGGTCTTCATTTATGATAATAGTATTTTCTCCCAGTTGAAAAAAGCTATAATTTTCAAAGGTTGCATTAATCGCCTTAAAAAATGGCTTTGACGTTCCCTTGCTCATAAAATCGTGCAGTTCCACTATTAGTACTTTAGTTTTCGGCAACCAGTCTTCGTAACCAGTCGAGAAAAGCTCACGCTCTGATGTTTCAATGTCGAGTTTAAGAATGTCTATTTTACCAAGGCTAAAATCATCCATTATTTGTTTTATAGTAATTGCCTTTATTGTGTCAGAACTTTCCTCTTTGACCTTCTCAGTTACCATTCCCCATTTTCCGGCTTTATATTTATCCGAAATCTTGAGGAAAGATTTTTCAAACCAAAGCCCTGCCTGAATGGTATGAATATCTTTGTATGGGGCAACATTTTTCTTTAGCTGTTCAAAATTTTCTTTATCAGGTTCTACGGCAATTATTTTGGCATCAGGAAACATTTCTTTAAAAACAATACTAACAAGACCAATATTTGCACCGCCATCAATGATAACTTCCGGCTTAATGCCATAATTAAATTTGTATTGATTATGTATTATTGCCTGGTAAAACGTGTCAAAATCAGAGGTTCCTTTTCGTAGGGAAAATGGGTGAGGTATGCCTGGCAGTTTAATATTATTCTGACTTATTAATTTGATCCTAAGAAATAAATATACTCCTCGCATTAATCCAAAACGCTGAATAAATCTCAGAAATTCAGAAACGATTTTTTTGATATCCATATAACTATTTTACTTTTCTCTAAAATCTTGGGGAGTCCGATTTACAATTTTACACTGCCTTGTGGTTTTTATATATTTTCTTCTTCTCCATTTTAAGACCTGATAGAATGGGAAGACATTATACTTCTCAATTATATGCAACATTTGTGCACCCGTGCTGCCCCCTTTACGATAGGGGCTAATAGTAGTGCGTTCATAGCTACTTTTTAATGGGAAGGGGTATACGACTCTCACACCATTTAACAGTCTGCGGTTATAAAAATCTTCCCAGGCATCAGGAAATGTGGAAAACGGTCTAAGGCCTGCTGTCATTGATTTTGCGGTGGAAAGATTAATTGCATAACCTGCAGTGGAGCCTAATAATTTTGTTGAAATTACCTGATATAAGCTAAATTGATCAGTTAAATTAATACAAGATCTTTTTGAAAGTTCTATTGTTATAGCTGATTGATAAAAAAGCATTATTACCTCATAGTCTCTTAGTTCTCCTTTTAAAATTGTTAATAAATCCGGGATTTTTTTATTTAGAAGCATATCATCTTCAAGAATAAGTGCCGATTCGATATTTTCTTCAACTATCTTCTTATAAAGAAAATAATGAGACATAATACAACCGGCGATTCCTGCGGTGAAATGGTAAGGCGGATTATTATAATATTCCATATCAAAATAGGTTGCTATCTCTTCCTTCGACATCGCCGAACCCTGGATCGCTTCAAAAAATTCGAAAGGAAGACCTAATTTATTAAGTTGCTGCTCCATCAATTTTCTTCGTCGCAGAGAAGATTTTAAATTAATAACAAAAATTTTCATCAGTAAACTTTTTCATTTTATGTTTCCAAAGATATTCAGCAGCAGCAATCGTTATCTTCTGATTCTATTTAAGATCATCTGTTTTAATAATATTCTTTTGTTAAGTTCCTTCCATGAATAGGTGCAGGAAAGTACTATCAGGGCGGTGCCAGTTACATAAGCAAAAATTACACTTAATAATCTTATACAAATAAAACAAGCCGTTGCAATAAGAAATTGAATGATAAAAATTCTTATTGTGTCTTTGTCTAATGAAAAATCATATAGTTTTTTACACACGATGAACATTTGTATAAAATAAAAAAAGTAAGCAAATAAAAACGAAATACCCAAGCCGACCAATCCAAAATAGTAATAGCCGGCCATATTAAGACCCAGCATATAAATATTTGCGACTAAATCATTCCAAAAAAAAGTTTTGGACGCACTCTTAGCAAGTAGAAGATATGCCAGCGACCAGCTTAGTGCCTGGAAAAAAATACCGAATGTTGCCCAATGAATCATATCGACAACTCCTACAAATTCTTTGGAATATAATAATACAACTCCCCACTGCACAAAGACTAATAAAATGGTTAAAATGGGTGCTAGAATTAATATGGCGATTTCTGCCTGTTGATTGACTTCTTGTTTACATTTCAAATTATCATGCGCAACGGTTGAAAGGCGGGGATAATAATCAGTTCCCATTGCCGTAAAAACCATACCTGCGTAAGTACCAACAATTGCAAAACCAGCCGTGAATAATCCAACATCTATAAGGCCATTTTTATTACTTATGAATACTCGTAATATATATGAAGAACCCATAGTTATCAAACTAGCCATGCTAATAAGAAAGCCCATCTTTAACATATCTTTCGATTCAGCCCTAAAAGTTGCTTTTTCAACAATAGTTTTTGAAATCTTAATTTTATTCGCATAAAAAAATGATACCAAAAGAGCGCTTATAGATGTTAGAATAATAGCCGGAACAATTCCCTTTTCTTTAAAAAAATAGTATAATGGAATAGAAATCAGTAGTCCAGACAAAGCACCAAGTACGCTAGCTTTGGCTAATAACTGGATTCTTCGCATTCCCTGCAGAATTACATTTTGCCCGGCAGTAATTTGGGTAATAAGCAATGTAACGGAAACCAGCATAAAGGAAACTGTATAGAACTTATTGCCAAAAGCTATCTTACTTAGCCACGGGGCCAAAACCAGAGTTATTATAAAGCCCAGCCCCCCGGTGAGCCATACAAGGCGTTTAAAAACAGCCACGGTTTTCCCGAGCTTTTCTTGATCACCGCTACCCCCTGCTGCTGCGACATTCTTTACTGCGGATGTGCCTAAACCAAAATTTGTTAAGGAGGTTATTAATCCTATGGTTGAGTTAAGCAAACCAACGATACCCATCCCTGAAGGCCCCAGGATTATAGCTACAACTTTGCTTCTAATTATAGCGATGAGAACATTAAAGACTTGTACGCCGCCGAAAATGGATGTGGCTTTAAATATTTGTTTATAGGAATCTTTATGCTGAGACATTAGCTTTGAAATCTTTTAGCAGATCTGCTATATTACTTATCATTTCTCTTTTCATACCTGGCCAGATTGGTAAACTTAAACATGTATTGGCAATTTCCTCTGCAATCGGAAAATTGCCTCTTTTCAGTCCCAGATACTCATAGGCCTTTTGCAAATAAGGGGGAATTGGGTAGTGAATTAACGTACCAATACCATTGTCTGTAAGATATCTTTGAAGTTCATCACGAAATAAAGTCCTTACTATATAGACGTGGTAAACATGTGTTGCATTATCTGCTGTTAAAGGCAGAATTAAATTGTCGATGCCTTTTAAAGCATTTGTATACCACCCTGCAATTTCCTGTCTCTGTTCTGTCCAGTCTTTCAAATATTTTAGTTTAACAGAAAGAAAACCTGCCTGGCATTCATCGAGGCGCATATTATAACCAACTAACTCATTGTAATATTTTTTTTCCGAGCCATAATTTCTCAAAACCGTTGCTTTTTTTGCCAGATTTTCATCGTCTGTAGTTAAAGCTCCAGCATCTCCGAGCGCTCCTAAATTTTTCCCCGGATAAAAACTTGTTGCATTTATTTTGCCCCAACTCCCGGTTAATCTTGACTTATAAGAAGCGCCATGGGCCTGGGCATTATCTTCCACTATGAAAAGATTATGCCTTTCAGCGACTGACATAATTTCTTCCATCTCACAGGCTTGCCCATATAAGTGTACTGGCAGAATGGCTTTTGTTTTTGAAGTTATGGCTTGTTCTATTTTCAGCGGATCAATATTGTATGTATTAATATCAGGTTCTACAAATATGGGTACTGCTCCGGTATAAGAAACGGCCAAAGCGGTAGCAATATAAGTGTTGGAAGGTACAATTACTTCGTCGCCAGCTCCAATATCTAAAGTCTTTAAGGCTAAATACAATGCGTCTAATCCATTGCTAACGCCTACACAATATTTGGCTTTGTTAAAATGGGCGTAATCTTCTTCAAACTTTTTAACCTGGTCACCTAATATGTACCACGATTTGTCAAAGAAATTTTCGAAAGAAGAAAATATTTCTGATCTGATCTGCTTATTAACAGGCTCAAAAGAAACGAAAGGGATTTTCATTAAATCTGACTTTTTATTTGTTTAGCAGGGTTTCCAGCCCATACTGTGTTTGCCGGAATGTCCTTCAATACAACGCTGCCGGCTCCAATCATTGCATTTTTCCCAATTGTAATTCCAGGCAAAATGGTTGCATTAGCACCAATTGACGCACCTTTTTTTACGATAGTTTTTAAAAACCTATCAGGAAAATTTTTGGATCGTGGTTTCAAGTCATTTGTAAAAGTAACGTTAGGTCCTATAAAAACATTATCCTCTATTGTTATGCCATCCCATATTTGCACACCCGGTTTTATAGTAACGTTGTTACCAATAAGTACGTCATTTTCAATAAAAACCTGGCAATTTATATTGCAATTGTTTCCTATTTTAGCTCCTTGGAGAACAACACAAAATTGCCAAACCGTTGTGCCTTTCCCAATGTCCATCGTTTGAACATCAGCCAGCGGGTGAATCATCATACTAGTTTTTTAAAATCTTCATAATCCCTTATATAGTCATTTTCTTCATAGGCCATATTGGCTATACACATTTGTACCGCATTATGGCTGTATTGCATTCTGTGCCAGCAGTATTTTGGGAGAAAAATTCCCTGATCGGCGGTTTCCAAAATAGTGCGCTGTTCAGCTTGACCTGGCATTTGGGTTGTCACAATAATTTTTCCAGCCATTGCAATCAATATTTGTTCTAACTGATGATGAGCGTGACCTCCTCGATTTACACTTTCAGGTGTAAAATAAGTCCAATAAATTCGCTTAACTTCAAAGGGCAAAGTATCTTTTTCGGCTACTGAAATGTATCCCTCAATGGTTTTGCCAATCTTTGGGAAATTAATTAAATACGGGGCTTCAACCATTTTTTTATTTGAATTTAATTTTCTTTTATAGTCATTATTAAGCAAGCAAATCTATCACGTAAATTGCCTAATGATATCTTTATACTTGAAAGTTAACAAAAAGCGAAGCTACTATTTGTGAAATTATAATTTGCAGATAATTTATCAGTTCTGTTGTGAAATTTTTCATTTATATTTCTATTCCCTTTCTATATTTGAAAAATTATGTATGCAGTTGAATTCAATTTCAGCTATAGCTAACAAAATTCAATTGAATTTATGGATTTTAGAGAATTAAAAATTGGATATGTTCCGTATCTACCTGATTTATCTCAGCCGGGCGACCGTCGTCGATTCCCTTATTTCGCAACTAAAAATCAGATTCCGTTTGAAATTGCTGATATACGCAAATGCTACGATATTATTTTGTTGACAGGTTCTGGCAATCTTAGCCAATGGTTGAGTTACAGAAATAAAAATACTAAAACCAGGTTTATCTTCGAAATGGTAGATAGTCTGATTTTCTCTTCGGATACTTTTAGCAATTTATTTAAAGGCATTGGCCGCTTTATTTTGAAAAAGGAGGATTCGCTATATTTTCAGCATACAAAGCTTATAAAAAAATGGCTAAAGGCAGCTGATGTTGTACTGTGTTCAAGTACTGAATTAAAAAATATGGTGGAGCAGTGGAATAGCAACGTCGTAGTAAGCCTGGACTATCTTCAAAGTGAGTATAAATGCCTGAAAACAGATTATCATATTACAGGTAAAATGAAATTGATATGGGAAGGGCAGGGGGCGGTACTTCCCCATTTCCTTCATTTTAAGGAAGTGTTTAGAAGGGTAAGTTCATTTTGTGAACTGCATATCATTACCTCACAGAAATACCCTCGCTTTGGCAAATTAATTAAATTAGATGTAGAGAAAATTCTTACACAATTACCTATCAAAACCATTTTCCACGAGTGGGATATTAACAATAATGGAAAAGTATTCAGTGAGTGTGACTGTGGTATTATAGCACTAAATCAAAACAATCCTTTTGGCTGGCATAAACCTTCAAATAAACTAATTTCCTTCTGGTTCTCGGGTATTCCTACTATTGTATCAAATACACCTGCCTATACTGAGTTAATGAACAGCGCCGGAGAAGTCTTATACTGCGGTTCGGAAGAGGAATGGGTAGCCAGGATTCGTCAGGTAAAGAAAATGAAACCGGAGGAAAGGGCGGCGCTCGCAAAAAGAAATTTAGAATTTGTTTGCGATAATTATTCTGACGAAGCTCTTGATAAAATCTGGCACAACATATTTAGCACAATAAGTAAGTAGAAATTAAATTGAACCTGACTCTTTTAATTTTTCAATCTGGCTCATGCGATTTTCAATTTTTAATTGCCAGCACGAAATGATCCGTATAGCTGCTGTATTGTCCAAGTATCTTTAATCCGCAATATTCTATCATTCCTTTTAACAATTCAGGGTTGAAAACATGATGGTGCATACACCTGTTATCGAAATTATCATTACATCGGGTTCTAAACTGTTTGTTGGACCCCGCTTGCGGATCTCTTTTTAAGTCATGCAGATCTAATATTTCTTTTAAGTGAGTGGTATCTTTTTCGTCAATATTATTTTCAAAATCTGCCACAATATGTTCCAGCTTGGTATAAGGCCTGCGGTGATCAAAATTGGCTTCTTTGTTTGGCAGTATAAGTAGCATAACGCCTTTCTTCTTCAAAACTCTTTTCCACTCAAAGACCGCCTGTATAGGATTAGCCATGTGTTCCAGGTTATTGCAGCTTAATACAAAATCATAACAATCGTCTGATATTTTTGTAAGCTTGCTTCCCTCAGCAATAAATTGATAGCCCGTTTTTGTATAATATTTATAATTAAATCCCTCAACAATTGATCCTTCCCAAATTGTGGAATCACTAAAGTTTACTCCATCCAATTTTTTTATGATAGGATAAATTGGGAAATAGCCATTCGAGTTAAACATACCACTTGGGCCACCCATTTCGAGCCCACTTTTTCCCGCAAATTCAGTACTCCATTTTTTAAAAATTGGGATTTTTTTGCCGAAAATTTTACACGATAGTTTCCAGATAATAACAGGTAAAGGAAAACTTTTCAAAAAAATTATAAACGATCTGAACATGGCTTTTTATAGGGTCTTTTGAATACTAGTAAATTTTTTTAGGCTTTATTTTTGAATAATAAGACGTAGCCCTGATAAATATCTTTTATCTCCTTAAAATTTCCTTTAAGTAATAGTAACAAGTTTCTAGTTATTGGCTCAATGAAAAAAGTGCAAAACTTTACAAAATTATATCCAGCCAAATTGAAGTGTTTTTTTGAATATAACAACCTGCTATGTAAGTTTAAAAAAAGGCGCATGGCTTTTACATTATTGGTAGTACCTCCACCGCTATGCACAGCTTTGATGTAACAATTAAAAAAAGACTTACCGCCCAATTCATAAAGTCTTTTTGAAAAATCAAGTTCTTCATAGTAAACAAAAAAACGTTCGTCAAAATAGCCTACCTTTTCAAAAATTGAAATTTGCATAAACATGAATGCACCCATTACCTGATCAACATACCTGCTGCTTTTGTGATCCCAGTCAGTCATTAAAAGAGCAGGTTTAAAGAGTTTTGGGGCTATTTTTGACAGGCCCGTTGCATCATAAAAAAAGCGTATTGGTGATGGGAATCTTGCACAGCTGCACGTTGTGCTTCCTTCATCGTTAAGAAGTTGACAGCCTAAAATATCTATCTCAAGATGGGCATTCATAAATGAAATACAATCTGAAAGAGTTGTATCATTAAGGGATGTATCTGGATTTAGCAGCAATACAAAAGGAGCAGTACACAATTTAAAGCCCTGATTACAAGCTTTCGAAAAACCGTTATTTTGAGAATTATTAACCACTACTAATTTATCATGAAGGCTAAGTTTTAACAGTGAATCATCAGATGAATCGTTATCTATAATAAATACATTTGTAATTAATTTTTCATTAATTTTTGTAAAAATTGATTGAATGCATTTTGCTAAATAATTTCCACTATTCCAGTTAACAATAACAATATCGACCATCTCTTAAGTAATTAATTCTTAATTTATTTGTACCTGCAAATGCCCCCATACTTATTTAATCACTTTATTATTTTAATCATTTTATAAGGATTTAACAGTCCTCCATGAATAGCATTTAGATAGAACAATAATCCTGCAATCAGTACGACAATCCAAATATTATATTTTGAGAAAGGTAAGTACCTTGCCAAATATGCGAAATTAAACATAGAAATTACTCCGTATAAATCACTAATTCGGAATGCGATTAATGGAACACCTGAAAAAAGAGACAGAGTAAAAATTGAGAGTATATTGCATTTTAAAAAAAAGATCAAGTGACTATCGCGTAAAAGTTGTGCTTTAGGAATTAGGAACATTAGGTATAACGTGCAAATTATTTTAGCCAGATTAATAAAATTAAAAACTTTTACATCATCCACCAGGTTAAATTCCATCAGAGTCGAATAAGCATCAATTTTACCATTATTATCAAAACTCGATAATATTCCGCCAGCGAAATTAAAAAGTGGAAGCCTTAAAAATCCTAGAATAATGGCTGATAAAATTAAAGCACTATAAAAATAAAGATTGAAAGAAGTTTTATTGAACAGTAACAATAATAAATACCCAAAAGCGGAATAATGAAACATAGTTGCTACCAGAATCATCCCTATATAGGCCTTATAGTTATTCTTAAAATAAAAAATTAGGGACACTAAAAAAATAGCAGACGCAAATCCAATGCGGATTTGCGTCATTTCATGTATTATAAAGTAATGGGAGAAATAAAGTAGAATTACAAGGTAGGGGTTGATCGAGAATCGGTCGATAACAAAAATTTTCATTGCAACACTACCGATAGCAAAGAAAAGCATGATCGCCACTCCATAATTTTGAATAAAAAAAAACTTGAATAGAATTACTATACCGATAAAACCTGGTTCATAAATACCAAAATTCATAATAGATCCATTGCCAATAAACTCCTGAATATTATCGAAAGCATATTGATAAGGCAGATAATCTCGTGAAACTTCCTGACCTCTTAAACCTGCCAATAAAGCCAGGGATAATGTTATAAATATTAACAAACCATTACTCTTAAAAGGATTCAATTCATATTCAACAGCAATGATAGCCAGTACAATAAAATATATAAAATAGATTATCATGAATAAAATTTCATTTTGAAGGAAATTAACCTCAAAAATTACACTATAAATTATTGCGATTGCGCAAAAACTCGTTTAAGTAAGTATTCAATTTTTCCCCTACAATTTTCCATTCAAATTGTTGAACGTCCTTTAAGGCTTGTTGTATTTTTTTCTCTCTCAATTCATCATTGTTATATGCAATTTCAAACTTATCGATTATGTCTGCAGCATCTTTAGGTCTCACAGTCCATGAATTGTTATTATCGGCAGGGTAATAGGGGGTGGTAATTAGAGACACGCCACAACTCATCGCCTCTGCAACGGGATAGTGAAACGCACCTAACTGCAGAAATCCTCCGCAGAAATAATAATCCAGTTTCCTATAGAAATCCCCAAGTGCTATGTCACCATGTGGTTGAAAACAGTAAACATCTTCAAGACCGACAAAATCCTCCTGCTTACCGAAGGCAACATATAACTTAATGTTCCGGTATGTCTTTCTCAATTCATTAAAAGCGTCCAGTACGTATCGGGAGCCTTTTTGTGGTTCTATCCTTCCGATAGTTCCAATGATAATTTCGTCTTCTTTTTTTTTTATTTCTTTTTGCCCTGGATAGAAATTTTTGAAATCAATACCGGGATAAAGAACTCTTGCAGCAGTTAATTTTTTAAATTTTAAATAAACTTCCGCATTAACTATAGTGAATAAATTCATCCGGTAACTATAAATAGAAAGAAACTCGAGTATTTTATTTTTGAAAGTTGGTATTAAGTGATAATAGTCAGGCTCATAAGCCTGAACATAATATATAGTTTTATGAGCTAACCCGGCTATTTTAATCGGAATAGTGGTCAATGATTGGTTGGCAATTATAACGTCGTAAGGTTTTGTATCAAGCTTTGACAGGGCTTTTAACAAACTGGTTTGATTTGAAAGCGCCGTGGCCTTTTTGATTCTCTCATTATGATTTGAAATTATATTACCTTTTCTGTCCACCCACAATATTGAACCCAACGTCGGGAAATAAGGAAGATCACTTGTGTTTGGTGATAGAAATTCAACGCAATGGCCAATCCTTATTAATTCATCTGCCAATTTCGATAACACCCTATTTCCTCCCGAATTCCCAAACCCTAACACAGGTATTAATATCTTCATTTTTTAAATAAATTATTGGAAAGAAATCAGGCAGATGAAGTTCATTTCAAAGATTTAATCCTGCTGAATTTTAATATTCGAATTAGCCAAAAAATAAAAAGTAATAAAACGCATGATACCAATGAAAACACCATACCGGTTTTTAGTTTTCCTACCCTGATTTTTTGCATTGGATAATCAGCGGCGTCAATAATTTGCATTAAAGGAATCTCATTCAGATACTGAAAACGGGCTATCTCCAGGTTTTTAAACATTTCGCCATAAGCCGTGCTGTAAACTTGGATGTTTGTTTGTTGTTTTAGTACTGGCACCTGTGCCGCAGAAAAAGCAGGGTTTACGTTTACATCTTGTATAGCAGCCCTATTCGCTATACTTGAATTAAGATTTCCTTTCATGTTGGCAGCCCGTTCTTCAAGAATATCTAATGTTTTTTTGGCCTTTTTAGTTCTTATTTCAATATAAAAACTATTTGTTTCGGCTATTAATCTATCGGTAAAATCTTTCGTAAATTTTTCGTTCGCGCTTGTAAAGTTTACTTCATAGATACTCAATTTTCGATCTGGTCTTTGTGCTTCTATGTAACTATTTGCAAATTCCCGGTAGACTGTAAAAAGTAAACTGTCCTGTTGATATGAAAAATTGGATTTTGGTTGTCCCGGAGGAAAGTGAATTTCATTAATTTTTGGGTTAGCTCTTCTATCCATTAAGTCTAGAAAATATTCTATTAGCGTATAAGGTCGGGTATTAAATGTGTCTGATGATAAAAGAACACTTTCTACCATACGGCGGCTTTTCATTATGTCCAGAATATTGTCGCCGGCAAAAATATCACTACTACTTCCTAAATTGAGACCAAACTGCGAGGCGAGGCTCATAAAATTACCGATTCCGTTACTGCCTGTCCCATCATCCAAGGCAAATGTAAGACGACTTTTGTAAGTTATTTTTTGTTTACTTGCATAAAAAACTCCTGCCATCCCTGCGATAAAACCAACAAGTAAAAACAGCCACCAAATTTTCAATAAACTCTTTAACCACCTCCCTAAATTCCTGCTAAGAATTATTTTGTCCCCACCGGGATCTGAAATATTATTATTTTCCTCCAAAGCCATACAATTTTTAGATTCGTTTTGAACGGTTACAATTTAAGCACACTTACAAGAATTCCCAATGATGATGCGAGCAACGCCAATTCTGATATGCTAAGTTTAGACCGATTATTTTTTTCTTTTTGTGGTACATAAATTTCCGACCTCGGCGTAATGGAGGGATATGATTTAAACCATAAAAAGTGCTTAACTGACGCGGCTTTGCCATCAGGATAAATTACCAATGCTCCAGTTTTACGGGCATATGCGGTGAAATTGCCGGCCTGTTGGACATAATATTTTAGATTTTTATTCGGCTTATAGGCAACAATAGTTGGGAAATATACCTCTCCGGAGATATTTACTAAATTAGTTCGTCTATTAATTGTTAGTATATCACCGTCATCTAGTGTTAGATTTTCAGGACTTTCAGGATGACTTAACGCCGTGGCCAGGTCAACACTTATTAAATCATATGTTTTATATACTTCGTTTCTAAGCCGGGGATTTTGTGTAAGGCTATCAGGATTAATATTTAAAATCCTTTGAAACAGTTGTTCCTTTTCTTGTAGTGTTAAGTTTGATTTCGTGTTTCTTCGTATAGTGATGGAATTGCTGTCAGCAGATGCTTTAAATCCTCCTGCCCGTTCTAAAATATCACTGATTCGATCTCCGCTTTTTTCCAAACTATACTTTCCCGGACTTCTCACTTCACCCTGCAAAAGGACAATCCTTTGAGATGTGTAGCCGGGCAAAGTCTTGATTATTACCAAATCGTAAGGTTGAAGCAATACGTTATTGTCCAGTTGTTTTTTATCGGTAAGATCGATGTTAAATACTGTACTCTCGTTGTGATTTTCTTTATCTATCCTTGCGTCCCTAATTCTTCTTGAAATCTCTATATTTGTTGAATCTCCCGATTCAGTTAATCCACCTACTGCCAGCAGAAGATCACTTAAGGTGAAGTTTTCACGCCACAATACCTGCCCTGGTTTTCTCACATTTCCTTCAACTGTGATATAGTTTTTATCATTAAAATCGAAAATTGAATGGATAGAAATCGAATCGTCCTTTTGTAAAGAAACGTACTGATTATAATTAATAACCGAGTCAAGATTTATAGAAAAGGTAGTAGGCGTATTATTATTTTGGTATCTGAAAATAGTTACCCTTTTGGTGTAAGCATCCTTCATGACCCCTCCGGCCTTATTGATCAAGTCCTTAACAGAAAGACCCGGATTTAGCTCATACGCCCCAGGTCTATTAATTGCCCCTGATATTACAACCCTATTTGAAAATATATTCTGTAATTTTCTCACAGTATACTCGTCACTGCCATTTGGAATGAAATTAGCAAACTCAGCGGACTCAAGATCTATGATTTTTTTTGCTGTATCAGTTATTCTGATAACGGTCACTGCCCCTCTGTATGCATCATCAGTAAAACCTCCGCAATATTTAAGAAGATCGTTAAAAGATTCGGTATTGAGCATTTCAAATTTGCCCTCCCTCTTAATATTGCCGGATATTTTCACCCGTGTTTTATAGTAGGGTATTTTTATTACATCTCCTTCCCGTAAAATAATATTGCCTTTTTGGCTTCCATTTACCAAAAAATCGTATAAGTCAGCAGTGCTTTTTGTTTCATTGCCACGAATAACATCAATATGGCGGTAACTTCCCATTGATGTAGGACCTCCACAAAAATATAGGGCATTAAATAATGTTGTTAAAGAAGATACAGTATACGTCCCGGGTTTTCTGGCTTGACCAATAATAGTAACCCGGATGCTTCTTATCTTTCCGAGACTGATTTGCACCTTGGTTTGCCCGGAGTTTATTGCACGATAAATCGACGAAGCAAGTTTAGATTTTATCCTATCGCCTGCCTGTTCAAGGGTTAGCCCACTCACGAATATTGGGCCTACATTTGGAATATAAATTTCACCTTGCTCATCCACTGTCAGGTTATATTTTTTTTCACTATAACCGTAAACTGAAAGTATAATTTCATCATCAGGGCCTAAAATATACCCCAAAGGAGCAGGAATATGTATATTGGGTTCAAATACCAAACTATTACTACTAAAAAGTTCTGAACCAAAGATAGTATTGTCGTTCTTAAAATTCTGTATTAAGGACCGGGATACGGAAGAATCATATTCATGAAACGCCGCGCTGTCGGATTCTGTTTTATCATTAGTATTGTTTCGATTGAATGTGTGGCTCTTCTCAATAATTTCTACTCTCTTTCGCAATTTCTCAATTTCTGAAGCCGGCAAGCCCTTATCAGAGGCAAGCTGTAACAATTGAGTTTCTGTTAAACCTGATTCGAACGCTCTATTAAGTAAATTAATAAGATCATTATCACTGTAGTCATCTACATTAATTTGGCTCAGATCATTAGTTGTGAGTAAATTAGTTTGAGCATGTATACGAGTGGAAAAAATAATTGTGGACAATAGAATAAATGTAAGTACCCTTATTATTTTTAAAGAATTCTTTGAAATTGTCATTAATTGTCTGCTAGTATTAAAAATTGCGTGTGAAGTTAACAATAAATTTTTTCATACTAGTTTAACAAGAGTAGGAAAAGTTCAAAAGGGAAACGTTTTAAAATAACCGGATAACTTAAAATTCTGGGATATCTTTTAATATCAATTTCTAAAAAAAATAAGATTGTCATAACAGCACATAATCATGTTGAAAAATATTTATGTCATGATACCGATAATCAAAATTGAATTTTTAAACAGATTTAGGGCTGCAAGTCAAATATGTAATATAAAAAGATGCATAATCAAAAAACAAAGATTCGAATTTTTTTACGAACTATCTGAATATTACCTTATTGCCACCTAAGTCATTATTTGATTTTCCTTCAAGACCTTGAATATAATATTTTTTAGCTGCTGCTACAGGATCGGTAAAAACGAAATGGCAATTTTTTAAAGTAGCACCTTGAATTACTCCAGCAAAATCATTGTTATTGAGATTTCTATTTTTTATATTAAACGTACAGTTTAAAAATTGATATTTATCGTTAATCGTGTAATTCTCTGGGTTAATAAATCTGCAAAGCTTTTTAATTTTTGAAATAAAAGTGCAATTATCGAAACTCATGCCCTTTTCATTCCAGCTTTCAATTAAATAAAGGCCGTAAGTTGGGGAGCCATTATAAACAGTATCCTCAAAGTTACATTGAACAAATTTAGTTCCGTTGTTAGAATTATTGGCGTCGGAATTTTGCAAATATGAACCATAAATATTACAATTCTGAAAGATAAAATTTGGTTTTGAAATCCATATTGCTCTATTGGTCGAACCAATAAAAACGCAATTTGAGAAGGTGCAATTCATGCTATTGCCAGCAAGTGCCAATAAGCCACAACCAGTATTATTTATAAATTCACAATTATCAAAAAAACCGTTGGTTATGGGACCGACTTCGGATTCGATATCAATTCCGGCACCTGGCGCAGAACTTATTTTTCCTTTACCGGTGTGATTAAATTTGCAATTTTTTACATAAACCTGATTTCCCCCGGTCCATGAAAAGCCTTGTCGGCCGTTGTATTCAAAATCGCTGTTTGTTATATAAATACTGTCAGGCGACGTACTTAGAATATTTGAAATTGCTATGCCATCCAGAGCAAAATGATGCACATAAATATTGTCTATTTGAATGTGTTTGCTATTAGAGATAAAAATGCCATAATGCGGGAGCTGTATCCCAACATCACCATAAACCCCACCAAGTTTAATGTTATCGCTATTGCCATCCATCGTAACTCCTACAATGCTAATATTTGAGCAATTTTGGATTAAGATACAATCTCCGATAGTTGCAGCGTGAGTAAAATTTACGAAAAAATTGTTTCCATGATTATATACTTTCCCTGACGCCGAATCGAAAGCTCCAAAATATAATCCATTAATATATTTAATTAAATTACCATTCTGGCCTTCAATACTGAAATTTGTGATGTTGTTGAGATGTAATACGTCCTCACCACTATAGGCAGGTTTATTTTTTTTTCCTCCGGTAAATGTTTGTCGCCCAACCAGGTAGATCCCTGTGGAAATAATTAATTTCCCATTGCCACCTCTTTGATTGAAATAACCTGCTGCTTTTTCAAAAGCATCCTGATCGTTTGTTTTACCATCGCCTTTGGCGCCAAACGATTTTATATCCTTTACTATGTAATTCTGGGTCTTAGCCGCCAAAAAGATCAGGGAAAATATTATTACTAAGAAAATCTTCATAAAACAAATTTAAGTTGAAGTTATCTTGAATTGAAACATCCAATTGTAATAAATATATAAATGGCAATACTGTTTACTGATTTCGTGTAAATGATGTTGTAGATCTTAACAAAAGGCGAATAATTTATCCTTTCGTTCAACTTCTGTTTTTGCAATTTTTTATATGTTTAACCTTTTCAATGAATTTAATTTTTTTTTGCCAGGAATTCTTAGTTTAGACAATTTTGAAAATAGCATGATTTGGATTTATACTATTTACTATCGGGGCGTAATTTTTTATATTTTTGAGTCGGCACGTAATGCTTTCTATCCGAAATCGTTTTAAATATGAAACAGTTTTTTTTGTGTTCCCTTGTTCTTTTATTTATATCCTGCGGTAAAAAAACAACCTATCCTACACAAATGTATTATAACGTCGAAGATTTTAGAAAGCCAGGAATGAGCGACTATGAAACCGTTATGGCTGCTTGCGATAGTATTAGGAATTATTCAAATCTTAAATTTGCCAATAAAACGTACGTTTTTAATCATACTCCATTAATATTTAAGTCAATTAACTTTTATGGGCCAGCTGTTTTGAAAAGAGAAGACCAAATGACTTATTCTTTGAAAGAGGCGGCTACTCAATCTTCGGCTATAGTTGTACTTAATAGTAGTGACGGCATTATTGCCGGTGACGGAATTTTTATTTCATTTGGTCCGGCAGATGTTGATAATACGGTTGTTGATATAGTTCAAAGGGTAAGTGGGGATAGTCTTTTCCTCAACAATGCAATCGGAGCTACAGGCAGCGGTGCAACATCATTTCCGCAAGGCACAGCGCTGTATAAAAATATAATTTTCTTTTGGATAACGGGGTCAGATTCATACCCTTTTATTGGATCGAGTTTTAATAATTTGGTGTTTGATGGAAATAGAGCCAATAATCCTGGGTCAGTATCGTGGCGAATCAATTCGGCAATTTTGGCAATAACCAAGAATACTACCAAATATAACTATTGCACATTCATGAATAGTCCTGGTGAAACTATAATAGGACACAACGCTGATATTAGAAACTGTTACTTTTATAACTTAAACGGCAGTGCTTTCCACGCATCTGCCGACAAAGTAACCTGGAGTGAAAGTGATATTCATTCTTACTTTTCAGATAATTTAATAGAAAATTCAAATCAGGTACCAAATTCTGTTGGAGGACACAGTGAAGGTGCGATTACACACAGTAATTCCGGGGGTTATTACACTGCGACAAGGAATACATTTATTAATATCCAAGGCCCTGTTTTGGGGTTATTATATCCATCGGTTTCAATTCACGATTGGGGAACATCTAACATCACATTTACCGGGAATACAATAAATGGGGCTACAAGGATTGTTTGGG
>Ga0208717_1000220_pt1 | contig 22517 bp, 16 predicted proteins | sample NGESurF53shallow_FD_184489 | JGI IMG/M metagenome (GOLD analysis project Ga0208717, IMG submission 184489) | Arctic peat soil microbial communities from Barrow, Alaska - NGEE Surface sample F53-3 shallow (SPAdes) | ecosystem: Environmental > Terrestrial > Soil > Wetlands > Peat ... | reverse complement strand
CAAGAGGACATCCTCAGATGGAGCGGCCCGGATTCGTATCCCCCTTGTGTGCCACGAGCACGAATAGAAGTCTGTCGGCAACTATTCGCAAATTACCTCTGGACAGGTGCGCCTTCTTTCATAGAAGGATGACAATGGTTTCGATTTTATGATTTCCAATCGCGCAGGCGCTGGCAGGCTTCGGCCAGTGCGGCGGATTTTTTTGCGTAACAGAAGCGCAGCAGATTTTCGCCGCGGCCGCCCGAGAAGAATGCCGTTCCCGCCACCGCCGCTACGCCGCAACGGGCGAGCAGGGCGCGGGCCTTTTCTTTTGCGGTCGAGCCTGGCAGCGGCGACGCGTCGGCCAGGATGTAATAGGCGCCGTCGGGAATCGATGGCGTCAGTCCGGCGGCGGTCAGGGCGTCGACGAGTTGGTCGCGCTTGGCTTCATACTCTCGCGCCAGATTGCGATAGAAATCGTCGCCCAGCGCCAGCAGCCCGGCTGCTGCTCCATGCTGCAAGGGGGCGGGCGCGCAGACGTAGGTCAGGTCGTGGAAATAGCCGATGGCCGGAATCCACTGCGGGTCGGCGACCAGGTAGCCGAGCCGCCATCCGGTGACGCTGAAGGTCTTTGAGAAGCCGGAGATGGTAATGGTCCGACCCGCCATGCCGTGCAGGGAAGCAATGCTGATGTGCCTGGCGGCGCCGCAGAGAAAATATTCGTACATTTCGTCCGTGATAACGAACAGATCGTGCTGTTCGGCCACGGCCGCGATGCCTTCCAGTTCGGCGCGGGTGAACACTTTGCCGGAGGGGTTGCACGGGCTGTTCAGGACGAGCGCGCGCGTTCTGGGAGTGATGGAGCTTTTCAACCGGTCGAGGTCGAGCCGCCAGGTTGGAGCCTCCAGCGCGACCGTTACCGGGCGAACCCGCAGCGACAGCAGCGTGTTGCGATGGTAGCCGTAGAACGGCTCAAACAGCAGCACCTCGTCGCCGGGATTGAACAACGCCATGCACGCAGCGTGGAAGGCCCCGGTGGCTCCGGAGGTGACCAGAACGCCGGTTTCCGGGTCGCAGATGATCTTGTTATAGCGGGCCATCTTTTCCGCGATGGCGGCGCGCAGTGGAGCGATGCCGTCGAGGCGGGTGTAGATGTTCTGTCCCCCCTGGATGGCGCCGACCGCGGCCTCCGCAACCGGGGAGGGAACTTCGGTGTCGCAGACTCCCTGGGCCAGGTTAATGCCGTGAACCCGGTCGCATTCGACCGACATGGCGAGAATCTCAGACTGCACGGCGTTGGCGGAGAGCTCGCTGAGAGCAAGGTGTGTGGCGGAAGCTGGCATTGCTAGCGAGTGTATCGTGTTCCACGCGAGCGGCCAATTGGGGATGAGATTGGCCTGATTTTCCACCTGAAATTCCAACTTTTTGAGGGAAATTCATCGTATCTTCACGCGCGTCCTTTACAAATTGGCTGTGCCGCCCAACGGCATATCAGGGACCTGCTTATCCGACGCTTCGCCGTTTTGATTTGGATAGAGAAGAGGGATGATCCGGATGCTTCGTCGATCTCTTGCGCTGGCACTCATCGCCGGGACGGCATGCTGCACGGTATGGGCAGCGACCACGGTCAGCATTCTCGAAACCGGATCCAGCCTACTGTATCCGTTATTCAATCTGTGGGTGCCGGCTTACACAAGAATGCATCCGAATGTCCAGATCACAACCCAGTCGACCGGCAGCGGGACCGGCATTTCGCAGTCGATTGAAAACATCGCTGAGATCGGAGCCTCGGATGCGTATCTGAGCAACGCATTGCAGCACATGCACTCCGGCATGCTGAATATTCCCCTGGCCATTTCCATGGAGATGGTGAACTACAACCTGCCTGGGCTGAACCACCGGAACCTGAATCTGAGCGGTCCGGTGCTGGCAGCGATCTACCAGGGCAGGATTGCAAAATGGAACGACCCGCGGATTGCCCGGATGAACCCCGGCATCAAGCTGCCCAACCAGGCCATCATTGCCGTGCATCGGTCCGACGGCAGCGGCGACACCTTCACTTTTTCCCAGTATCTTGCTTTCAGCGATCCGGGATGGAACAACAGTTTGAGCTATGGGACGATCGTGAGCTGGCCCCCCGCTTCGGGCGCGCTGGGAGCCATCGGCAATCCCGGTATGCTGACCGCGCTGAAGGGCAATCCGTACTCGATTGCCTACATTGGCACCAGCTATCAGGATGCCATCCAAAAAAACGAACTGGGAGTCGCCAGGTTGAAAAATCGCGATGGAAACTTCGTCCTCCCGACGACCGAGACGGCCGGCGCCGCGGCGGAGCTGATGGTGCCGAAGACGCCCGCCGATGGACGCGTCAGCCTGATCTTTGCGCCTGGGGCGCAGTCCTATCCCATCGTCAACTACGAGTATGCGATCGTGAACAGCAAGCAACGCCGCCCGGAGACTGCGGCGGCGCTGCGCCAGTTCTTCACCTGGGCGATTAGCAGGAATGGAGGCAGCGCACCTCACTTTATCCAGGCGGTGCATTTTGTGCCCCTGCCGGCGCCGGTGGCCCAACTCAGCCAGGCGCAGATCGCCAGAATTCAATAATGTCTAGCGCGTCCTATTCCGGGCATCTCGCTGCGCGCGGCAGCACTGCTTCCTCGGCCGGCAGCGTTCCTCGTACGATAGCTTCATCTTTTGCCGGCTTTTCCGGCGTGGAACTGGCATCGTGAAATCCGGCATATTCAGCCTCCGCACCCTCACCGCTCTGCTCGGCGGCATCGTGCCGCTCAGCCTGTTCGGGATTGTCACTTTTCTGGTCGTCTACTCTTGGCCGGCAGTGCGGTTCAATGGCCTCGGCTTTATCACCCAGAACGGCTGGAGCCTTGGCCGGCAGTATGGCACGCCGGTGATGGTCCACGGGCAGATGGTTTTGCCGGGGGCGCACTACGGCATTCTGTTCCTGATTGCCGGCACGCTGCTCAGCACCGCGATTGCGCTGGCGATCGCCATCCCGCTGGGAGTGGGCGCGGCGATGTTTCTCGCCGAGGCGGTCTCGGCGGCGGCTCGGCCCTGGATCTCCTTCTTCGTCGAGCTGCTGGCCGCGATTCCCAGCGTTGTCTTCGGCCTGTGGGGCTACGCGGTGGTCATCCCGTTCCTCGGCCGCCATCTGTTTCCCTTTATGGCGCACTGGCTTGGCTTCATCCCGTTTTTCCGCGGACCCACCGGCAGCGGTTATGGGCTGCTCACCTCCGGCTTCGTACTCACGCTGATGATTGTGCCCTTGATTACCTCGACGGTGCGCGATGCGCTGGTGAGCCAGCCGGCGGGGTTCCGCGAGGGTTCTCTGGCGCTGGGCGCGACCCGGTTTGAGGCATTGTGGGGAGTGTTGCTGCCGAACGTGCGCCGGGTGGTGATCGGCTCCAGCATCCTGGCCACGGGCCGCGCGCTCGGCGAGACGATGGCCGTGCTCATGGTCAGCGGCAATGCGCTGAATTACCTGCCCAGCAATATCTACACGCCCATTTCCACCATGGCCGCGTTTATCGTGTCGCAGCTTGACAGCGCCATGGAAGACCCGACCGGGATGTCGGTGCGCTCGCTGGCGGAGGTGGCACTGGTCCTCTGCGTAATTTCCGTCATTGTGAACGGCCTTGCCAGCCTGCTGATCTTCTACCAGGGCCGCCGAAAGGTGGCATTCGTATGATGGCCACCTTTATCGGCGAGCCTGCGGCTTTGATCGCCCAACCCTCGCGCGCCCGCGTACTGCAGCGCGGTTTGCTCAACTATCTTGGCTGGGGTTTGTGCGCGCTTTCGTTTTTGCTGCTGGGCGGCGGCATGGTCTGGATCCTGGTCACTGTGTTTCTGCGCGGCATCGGCGCACTCAGTTTCACTGTCTTGACCCATATCACCCAGGGCGTCGGGGGAGGGCTGCTCAACGCCATCGAGGGAACCGTGCTCCTTGCCTTCGGCGGTATCCTGCTGTCCGCTCCACCGGGGATCGCGGCGGGGATTTATCTGTCAGAGTTCGACGACGGGCTTCTGGTTCCCATCATCCGCTTCTTTTCCGACGTTCTGGTGGGCGTGCCCTCGATCGTGATCGGCTACATCGGCTACGTCACCCTGGTGGCGTGGCTGGGGTGGGGCTTTTCCGTCGCCGCCGGCAGCATTGCCCTCGCCATTATTTGCCTTCCCTACATCACGCGGACCACTGAACTGGCACTGCGCCAGGTACCGCGCACCCTGCGCGAGGCGGGCCTGGCTCTGGGGATTACCGAGGGTAGGGTGATTCTACATATCACCGTGCCCATGGCCATGCCGGGGATGGTTACCGGCGTTTTGCTGGCGTTCGCCATCTCGATGGGGGAAACGGCGCCGCTGCTCTATACTGCCGGCTGGTCAAACTATCTCTGGGACGGCCGTTTCACCCATTCCCCGATCGGATATCTGACCTACGCGATCTGGGCATTCATCACTGAGCCGTTTTCCAGCGCGCATGCGCTGGCCTATGCGGCCGCGCTGTTGATTACATTGTTCGTGCTGATCGTCGGTGTCATTTCGCGCATCGTATTGGAGAGCCGCCGGGTATCTTGAAGCGGGTGGCGCCGGAGGCAGTTTTTGCCGCCGAATCCGCCGGCAAGTTTTATGCATCAGAATACTTGTGAACGTCGGCGCCGGGGGAAACAGTCGTCGGAACGGAGTAGCATGATATGCAAGCCGGGATGAATACCTTGACGAACCCATTCGACCTGACTCACCTGTCGAAAGCCCATCAGGACCGTTTTGGCGCTGAGGATACTCCTGGGGAACCGTTGCCATGGCCGCAGTTCACCCTGGCTGGCCTCAACTTCTTTTACGGCAAGCATCAGGTGCTCAGGAACATCGACCTGATCGTTCCCAATCGGCGGGTGATGGCGTTCATCGGGCCTTCCGGATGTGGCAAAACCACCTTGCTGCGAACCTTCAACAGGATGTATGAGACGATTTCTGGCGCCCGCGTCGAGGGCAGGATTCGCCTGGGTGATCGCGACCTGTTCAGTGTTCCCGCTACCGCGCTGCGACGGGTGGTGGGAATGGTGTTTCAGAAGCCGGCGCCCTTCCCCAAATCCATTTTCGACAACGTTGCCTATGGACTGCGCCTGGACCACAGGCTGGGCCGCCGTGAAATCGCGGAAACGGTGGAGCGAAGCCTGCGCCGCGCCGCACTGTGGGACGAAGTGAAGGACAAGCTGCATCAGTCGGCCAACGGAATTTCCAGCGGGCAGCAGCAGCGTTTATGCATCGCGCGCGCCCTGGCGGTCGATCCGGAAGTACTGCTGCTCGACGAGCCCTGCTCATCGCTCGATCCCATCTCAACGGCGAAGATTGAGGACCTGCTGTTCGAGATCAAACGCACCTGCACCGTTATCATTGTGACCCACAACATGCTGCAGGCCGCCCGCGTTGCGGACTATGTCGGATTTTTTCTGAGCGGCGAACTGATCGAGCTGAACCGCGCCAAGCAGATTTTTCAGAATCCGGAAAAGCAGCAGACCCAGGATTACATCACCGGCCGCTTCGGTTGATTGCTTTTTTTGGATCGGCTCCGAAGCTCAGGTCGCAGAGTCAAGACCCGGGGAACCCTTGCTCGTCCTCGTGTCGATGGGTGTCGATCCTTGACACAAGAAATTTACCCACAGACAATCGGACTTGTAGCGTCTGAGCGAACATTCTCTTCATGTCCAATTCCACCTCTCCAAAAGAAATCCACCTCGCGCGCTTCGGCGTTGACGGCGCAGTGTATCAGGGGCCGGGCCGGGTCAATCTGATCGGCGAACATACCGACACCAGCGAAGGCTTTGTGATGCCCGCGGCCCTCGATCTGCGGACGATTTGTGTTCTCAGTCCGCGGACGGACGCGACCGCGAATATCTATTCGGCAAATTTCGACGAGCAGGTTTCAATCGATCTCGACCGGCTGCCTGCGGCCGCGCGGCGACACTGGAGCGACTACCCGGTGAGCGTACTGTGGAGCCTGGGCCAGCGGGGCATTCGCTGCGGCGGCTTCGACATGACCCTTGCGGGCAATGTGCCAGTCGGCTCCGGGCTGAGTTCCTCCGCGTCGGTGGAAGTTGCCGTGGCGTTTGCGGTGCTGGCCCACGCCGGAGTGGTGCTGGAAAAGCCGGAGATCGCCAAAATCTGTCAGTTTTCCGAGAACAATTTTGTCGGCACGCAGAGTGGCATCATGGACCCATTTGCGTCCTGCTGCGGGGTTGCCGGCCACGCCCTGCTGCTCGACTGCCGCTCGCTCGAATATGAAGCGCTGCCGCTGCCGGAAGGCGTGGTGATCGTCATTTGCAACACGATGGTGAAGCATTCCAATTCCCAGGGCGGAGGGTACAACGAACGTCGGCGCGAGGTGCAGGAAGGCGTCCGGATTTTGACGGAGCGTTATCCGGGAATTCGCGTGCTGCGCGACGTGAGCGAAGAGATGCTGCGCGGCTGCCAGAGCCGAATGCCGGAAAATGTGTTCCGGCGCTGCTTGCATGTGGTGACGGAAAATGCCCGGGTGCAGCAGGCGGCGGCAGCGCTGCGGACGCACGATTTTTCGAGGTTTGGCCGGTTGATGGGGGAAGCGCACATCTCCATGCGGGACAACTACGCCGCCAGTTGCGTCGAGGCGGACACCATGGTCGAGCTGGCGGCGAAACAGCCCGGTTGTTACGGCGCCCGCATTACCGGCGGCGGCTTCGGCGGCTGCACGGTGAACCTGGTGGCGGCGGAAAATGCCGACGCGTTCATCCAGAACGTTCGCGCCGGATATCGGCAGGCTACGGGCATCGACGCGGAGATTTACCTTTCGCGAGCCTCAGATGGAGCGGGGCGGCTGCTTACTGAATTATCACGGTGAAGTTAGTCGACGCCGTGATCTTGCCTGTGGCTACTACATCGGTCCCCGTCACGGTGAACGTGTAATTCCCCGCGGGGGTGCGAATCCCTGGACCGTCGCAGCCAGTGGCGGCGATGAAGAATTCCCTCAGGCTCCTCCTTTGCGCATCCGGCCCCAGTGACAAAAATCTGCCGCTTGGACCGGCTCTGCCTGGGCCGAAATCACAGTTCAACGTTACAGCGGACATCATTTCTGCGCCTGCCAGAAACCTGCACCGCGGTTTGCATAATTGATGCGTACGGTGTCGATCGAATACGGCACCACCGGAACCGTGACGCGATTGCCGGAGACCTGGAGTGGCGAGCCCTCGGCATGTTCCATCAGGTTGGCCGCGGTCGCTTGTCCCGCCCCTGGCGGCAAGGTGATTTCCGCCGTGGTTTTCTTTCCCGCCCATTCGTAAAAGCGCAGGATGAGGCTGTTTCCATCCTCGCTCTTCTTGAGCGCGGTCAGCACTAGATTGTGCGGCTGCACGGAGACGAAGGAATGAGTCGGTGGCAGCGCTCCGGCGTGCGGGTCCACCTGCGTGGCGCGCAGCGGTTCGTTGAAGTCGTATCCGTGCAGCACCGTGTTCGCGGTGCGCCAGGTGCCGGAGTGTGAGTAGAGCGAGTAGCGGAAGTGCTGCTCGCCCTGGTCGGCGTGCGGGTCGGGATAGGTGGGCGAGCGCAGCAGCGATAGACGCAGCACGTTGCCCTTGACGTCGTAACCGTACTTCGAGTCGTTGATGAGGCTGAAGCCGTGCTGCCCATCGCCGAGGTCGGCCCAGCGCTGCGCGGGTACTTCAAACTTGGCGTCTTCGACGGAGTTGTTGCGCGTGGTGGGACGCTCGATCGTTCCGTAGGGGATTTCAAAAGTGGCTTTCGCGCTGCTGGCGGCCAGCGGAAAGGAGGCCTTCAGGAAAATGTGCCGCTCGTGCCAGCTAACATCATTGACGAGATCGACGCGGTCCATGCCTGCATACAGGATGATGTTCTGGGTAAAGGTGGACTTGCTCCAGTGGCGGGTGATGCGGACCACGCTGCGCACCGGGCCGTGCTCGACCAGCTTTATGCTGTCGGCCATGGTCAGGTTGGTGCCGTACTTGACGTAGTTGGGATTGATGTTCCAGGCATCGTACTTCTTGGGATTGTTGACGAAGGCCTGCAGCAGGTTGCCGCAGCCGCCGGCAGCAATGGTTTCAAAGTGCGACCGCTTGTCGTAAAGGCTGGTGATGCAGCCGTTCTTCGGATCGACGACCACGCGCAGCAGAGAATTCTGCATGGTGGTGCCGTCGGTTTTCAGGTCGGTGGCCACCTTGCGCGCGCCGGGGACGGCGTGCAGCACGGTATAGCCGATGGAAGGAACTCCTTTCACTTCCAACAGCAGATGATAGCGGCCGTTGGTGGCGTCGTACGACAACACCTGCATCGGCACCGGCTTGCCCTGGGCGTCGAGTACGGAGATTCCATTTGGCTCCGGCTGCGGCATTTGTACGGTCACTTTGACGACATCGGTGCGTCGCCAACTCAGCGGGTTCCACACCAGGATGGGAATGCCGGGATGCGCGCCGGTATCGATGTGGCTGTCGATGTCGGTGAGTGCGTTGCGGGTAGCGTCGTTCGCCGTCCAGTGGACGACGTTGAACTGCTTTTGCGCATCCTTGTAAATCACGCCGATGCCGGAACCCGCGGCCAGGTCGTGAAAGCCGTTGAACAGTTGCAGCTTCCAGGCGGCGTTCAGTTTTTGCTGCGGATACGGTTCGCCGCCCAGCCAGGCGAGCGAAGAGTATTTTTCTGCGTTCAGCAGCCAGTCGGAGCCGTGGCGCAGGTTCCACTTCTGTTTGGCCTGGCTGGTGTAAACGCCGCGATGATATTCCAGGTACAGCTCATCGTTCCAGACGGGCAGGCTGATTTTTCCCTCCGGCGGCGCGGCCAGGTGGGTGTCGTGCGCGGCCAGCGTTTCATAGTTCCACACGGGAGCGTCGGCGGTATCGACCTTTTTCGCCATGTTGTCAAAGAAAGCGACAGACGTGCCGAATTCTAGATGCGGGTACACCTTGTTCGGCTCCATCCAGCGCTGTCCACTGTCGAGCATGTCGCGCGTCGGGCCGCCGCCGTGGTCGCCGATGCCGTAGAGATGCATTAGCTCGTGTTGACCGGGGTTCAGGTCGATGGCAGTCGCGAGATCGCTGGCCATGCGGACCGGCTTGATGTAGTTGACGTAGTTGTGAGGGAAATAGGTGAGCACGCGGCTGCCGTCCGGCGACTGCCACCAGAAGAGTTTCAGCGGAAGCTGGTTGGTGTCGTTCCAGGCCATCTTCTGGGTGACGAAATAATCGATACCGGATTTTTTGTAAATCTGAGGAAGCTGCCAGTTGTAGCCGAAGGAATCCGGGTTCCAGCCGACGCGCACATTGACGCCGAAGTATTTCTCAAAGTAGCGCTTGGCGACCAGAATCTGCCGCACCGTAGATTCGCCGTCGGGCAGGTTCAAGTCGGGCTCAATCCACATGCCGCCGACCAGTTCCCAGCGGCCCTGCTTCACGCGCTCTTGAATCTGGTGGAAGACACTGGGATATTTCTGCTGCATCCAGGCGTAATACTGCGCGGCCGACTGGGTGTAGGTATAGCCGGGATATTCGTCCATCAACTGCAGTGCGGTCCCGAAGGTGCGATGCACCACGTCGACGGTTTCGGTCCACGGCCACAGCCAGGCGGCGTCGATGTGCGCGTTGCCGGTGGCGTGGACGGTGTACTGCTGCAGCACCGGCCGCAGCGGTTCGAGCTTGGTCTGCGCCTGCTTGAGTGAGGCGTCGAAGGCGGCCGCGTTTCCTTGATCGAGCGCGGCCATGTCGACGGTTTTGGCGGCTGCTTCGAGAATCTCCTCCCGCTGGGCGAGGGTCGCCGGCGGCTGTGACAGCGAGGGCAGAAGGTCGGCGGCGGAGATCAGCTCGTTGCGCAGATCTTCCGGATTGGGACGGCCGGCGGGGAAGGTGACATCGAGCTGGGAGGCGCTGATATTTTTCTTATCGCGGGTGCCGAGAAATTTGACGGCGACGAGGATGGTTCCTCCGGGCTGCACGTCGAGAAACTGCTTTTCGAGGTTGGGTCCCAGAGCAACGCGGTGGCCGTTGAAGTAGAGAATCATCGGCGTCGGGCCGTTGGCGGAGGCGCCGATTTCGAGCCAGATCTGGGCGCCCGCCAGGCTGTAGCCGTTGAGCTTTTTGGGCACGGTGATCGAGCGGCGCAACCATACCGCGCCCTCGCCCGCATCGTAGGGCAGATGGATGGTCTTCCAGTCGCTGGTGTCCAAACCTGGGCGCTCGCCGTGGGGAATGTCGCCGGCATGGTAGAGCCAGGTTCCCGCCGGGACGGAATCGAAACTGGCCAGCCGTTTCAGGACAGCCTGAGCCTGCGGGGAAAATTTGTAGGATTTGGGCGCGGATGGCTGCGCGATAAGGGTGCTCGACAACACTAGGCAGGAGGCAAATGCGAAAAAACGGGCTGCGTATTTCTGGGCTGGATAATTCACGGAGGACTCCATCGGAGAAAAGGTTCGTCCTCACAAAAATACAACAATGCGGTTCGATTGTGCCGGGTTGGAGCGAGAACATGTGGTGCTGAACCGAAATATGTGTTCGGACGGAGAGCCGATTGGAAAAATATTCCGAACAGGATGGCGAAGATTTCGATGGGTGGTGGATTTCCAAAACTCTTTAAGCCGCGACGGCCGTCTTTCCTTTCCGTGCGGACTGACGGAGGCTCCAGGCGATTCGCGCGAGCAGCAGAACGGCCAGCACGGCGGTGACTCTCCACGGGGTCAACACGCCGGGCTTAACGATCCACCAATAGTGGATGACTCCGGCAATGGCGGCGAGATAGATCAGCCGGTGCAGTTGCATCCAGCGCTTCCCGCCCATGCGGCGGATGGCCCATGCGGTCGATGTGGCCGCCAGCAGAAACAAACAAACCCAGCCCAGCATCCCCAGGGTGATAAAGTGCCGCTTGACGATGTCGCGCAGCATGGCATGCACATCGAAGTTGGAATAGAGCCAGATCCAGGTAAACAGGTGCAGGGTGACATAGAAGAATGCAAACAGGCCCAGCATGCGGCGGAAGCGGATGAGCCATGTGAGGTGCCGGCTGAGGCGGCGCACCGGGGTGATGGCGAGGGTGATCAACACGAAGTACAGGGTCCAGAAGCCGGTGGTGTGGGTGATGGTGGCCACCGGGTCCGGGCCCAGGGTGTTGGTGAATCCTTGGTAGACCAACATGCCGAAGGGAATCAAGCAGGCGGGGAAGGCGAGAAATTTCAGGGTTACGATAGCGCGATTGTTCATGCTTCTCAATGGATAGGGTAGTTGTCGAACGAACGAGATGGACTCGGTCGGGAAAACCGCAGGTCCCTCCACTTCGCTTCGCTTCGGTCGGGATGACAATGACTCTCACCCCGGTTATAGCGGGTTCCAGATGCCATAAGCCGAAAAAATGTCATCCCGAGTGGGGTCATTGCAACGCAATGACGGACTCGAGGGACCTGCGTTTCTCTCCCGCTACACGAATGCCGCTGTTGCTTTAGAAATCCCGGCTTAGGTTCATCCCTTTATACAAGTACGCCACCTGGTCGCCGTAGCCATTGAACATCACCGTGGGCTGGCGCGCCTTCCAGAAGGATGCACCGATGACGCGCTCGTATTTCTGGCTCCACGGCACCGGGTCCGCGTTCGGATTTACGTTGGAGTAGAAGCCGTAGGTGTTCGGCGCGGCCTCGTTCCAGGTGGTGCGGGGCTGGTGTTTCACGAAACGAATCTCGACCAGCGATTTCGCCGATTTGAAGCCATACTTCCACGGAATCACCACGCGCACTGGCGCGCCGTCCTGGTTGGGCAGCGTCTGTCCGTAGAGGCCGAAGGTCAGCAAGGTGAGCGGGTGCATGGCTTCATCCATGCGCAGGCCTTCAGAGTAGGGAAAATGCAGGTTGACGGAACGGATGCCGGGCTCTTCCTTGGGATTGTCGACCGACAGGAACTGGACATAATGCGCGGAGCTGGTCGGCTGGCAATCTTTGATCAGTTTTGCGAGAGAATAGCCGGCCCAGGGAATGACCATGCTCCACGCCTCCACGCAGCGGAAGCGATAGATGCGTTCTTCGATGGGTGCCAGTTTGCGGAGCGCATCGAGGTCATAGGTCTTAGGCTTGGCGACATGGCCGCTGACCTTGACGCTCCACGGGCTGGTCTTCAGCCGCCACGCGTTGTGGGAGGGGTCTTCCTTGCCGGTGCCGAATTCATAAAAATTGTTGTACGTAGTGATGTCTTGAAACGAAGTGAGGCTGAGGCCGGTCGCCGAATACTTGCTGGGAACGGTCGCCAGCTTGGTTGCGGCATCGACGGTGCTGCCCGGAGACGCAATATGGACCAGCCGGTCGGCGCCATACGCTGCCGCGCCCAAAGCAGCCGCACCGGCGATGAATTTGCGGCGGTTCATGTAATCGGACTTCGGAGTGATCTCCGAGGAGGGTATATCGGATGGCTTCTGATTTGGCATTGTCCACTCCTTCCGCGCAAACTGCCTGCCTGTCATTAGACTCCAGGCCGCAATGATCGGTCTCACAAGAAGAGAACGATTTTTCCCGCTCTGCGGATGGGTGGGCCGAAGCCGGAGGTCCGAGTCGCAGGGAAACGGATAGCATCTAAAGGGGAATGCGGCGGTGTGTGGGCCGCATTCCGACATCGTGCCAGAAAACAATCCTCCAACAGAAATCGGACACGTTTCCGAGCCGAAATCCGGCGGAATTTCGCACGGATGGCGAGCGCTGCGGCACCGCAATTTTCGGCTGTTTTTCGGTGGCCAGAGCATTTCGCTGATCGGCACCTGGATGACCCGGATCGCGATTGCATGGCTTGTCTATACGCTGACCGGCTCGGCTTGGCTATTGGGAATTGTCGGATTCGCCGGCCAGATTCCCACCTTTTTGCTGGCTCCGTTTGCCGGCGTCTGGGTCGACCGGTTGAATCGCCGTCATGTGCTGGTGGTGACGCAGACGCTGGCCATGGTGCAGTCCCTGGCGCTGGCGGCGCTGACGCTCACGCATCGCATCACCATCACGGAAATTGTTTGGCTGAGCGTGTTTCAGGGCTTGATCAATGCGTTCGACATGCCCGGGCGGCAGGTGTTTCTGGTGCAGATGGTCGAGGGCCGCGAGGACCTGGGCAACGCCATTGCCCTGAATTCCTCAATGGTGAACATGGCGCGGCTGGTGGGGCCGTCGCTCGCTGGGCTGATCATCGCTGGCTTTGGGGAAGGCTATTGCTTCCTGATCGACGGCCTGAGCTACATTGCCGTGATCGCTTCACTGCTGGCGATGCGGCTGCCGCGGCAGGAGGTGAGGACCGCGGCCGTCGCCATGCGGACGCAGTTGAAGGAAGGCTGGGCGTATGTCTCGCGCTTTGCGCCGGTGCGGACCATCCTGCTGCTGTTCGCCATCATCAGCCTGATGGGCATGCCGTTCACCGTGCTGATGCCGATCTTCGCCGGCAGGGTGCTGCATGGCGGCGCGCACACGCTGGGCTTTTTAATGGGTGCGCTGGGGGCGGGCGCGCTGGTGGGGGCAGTTTCGCTGGCCTTGCGCCGCTCGGTGCTGGGGTTGGGGCGGGTGATTGCGATTTCCTCAGGAATCTTCGGCGCGGGCCTGATCGCCTTCGGTTTGTCGCGTGCGTTGTGGCTGTCGCTGCTCCTGATGGTCGTCTCGGGGTACGGGATGATGCGTCAGATGACGGCCAGCAATACCATCATCCAGACCGTCGTTCCGGAGGACAAGCGCGGGCGAGTGATGAGCTACTACACCATGGCGTTCGTAGGGATGGCGCCTTTCGGCAGTCTGCTGGCGGGCGGCCTGGCGCACCTGGTCAGCGCACCGATGACCATGGTGATTACTGGGTCGTTCTGTATTGCCGGGGCAGTGTGGTTCGCGAGTCAGCTGCCGAAGATTCGCCTGTACATCCGCCCCGTTTATCGCGAGCTGGGGATCCTGCCGCCGGAGGTCATCCCAGTGATGGAAGACGCTGGCGGCGATTGACGGCCGCCGGTTCGAGAGAAGGGGGAGCGGCCGTCTCCGACCCTCCCGCGCGTTGCATTGCCGGTCTACGGACGGACGATTGCCGGGCTAACGGCCGGATTTTTTCTTGGCCGGCGGCCGGCTTTTTGGGGTGGCCTTAGCGGCCTTGTGAGACGCTTTGCCGTTGGGCTTGCCCGCATGTTTTCTGGCCGGTGGGGCTGGCCTCTTCGCGGATTTCGCGGGCGGGGTCGCCTTCGCTTTGGCTGGCTTGGCAGGTTTCGCTGGCGGATGCGTTTTCGGCGTCGCGGGTTTGGTCTTCGCCTTGGCCGGTTTGGCGCCCGACTTTGACGCCAAGCCAGCTTTATGCGCCGGACCGCTCACTTTTGCCGCCGGCTTGCCCTTGTTTGCCGTCGGCTTGCTCTTGGATGGAGCCGCTTTCCCGGCGGGCGCTTTTGCCACGTTCGCTGCGGCCCTTTCCGGTTTGGCCGACGCGTTTTGCACCTTGGCGGCTGGCCTGGCCGGTTTAGACGGCTTCACTTCTTGCACCTCCGGCTTGGCTGCGGTTTTTGCTTTGCCCGCGGGAGCCTTCCCCGGTTGGGTGGCTTTGGCGGCATCCTTGCGTGCCGCGGCTGGGGCTTTCGCCGTGGTTTGGACGGCGGCTTTGGCGGCGGCGGGCGCAGTTTCCGTGGTCGCGGCCGGCTCTCCTGCCGCGGCGATGGTGGCGGCTGCGATTTCCTCCGCCGCTTTCTTCGCCGCCTTCTTGCCTTTCTTGGAGCCCTTAGGCTCGACGACTCGCTTGACGGCGCGGCTGCGACGCACGACCACGGGTGCGGGCGGCAGCGGGGGCGAGTAGGGTTCGGCGAATTTACGGACCGCTTCCTCGTTCGGCAACTCGCTGTCCATAAACGCGAAGGTCAACTTGTCCAGCAACTCGTTGTAACCAGGAACGTCGGGCAGAATGCGCATGTCCTGGAGGATGGCGTTGGGGATCTTCTGGCGCGCCTCCGGCCACTTGGTAAAGAAATTTTCAAACCGGTTTTGAACGGCTACGGCCTTGCCGGTAAAGAGCAGCCACAGCACCGCTTCCGGCTTCACGCTATGCAGCAGCTTCCACAGTTGCGACGGCCTGGCCGCGTCCTTGGATGTCATCTGCTGCAGCACGCTCTTGGCTTGCTTGTCGAGAGCATCGGCCTCGGCGATCAAATCGCTGCGCACGAACAGGCGTTTCAACGCCGACAGATGGGCCGGGGAAAGTTTCGCTGTCAGCAGGTGGAACTGCGCCGCCGAGGGGTCCGGATGCAGCCCGGCCATCAACAACTGCACCAGGCGCTCATGCAGGCGCTCGATCCCCTGCGCGTCCGCGGAGCGGCTGTTCCAGTGGGCCGACAGATGCTCCATCCAACCCTCGGATTCCAGGGCCTTCATCGCCTGCAACGGCTCTTCCTCGTAGGTGATCTCTTCCAGTTCATAGCCGCGCTGTTGGGCGGTGATGGCGCCGATCACCTTCTCGCTCTTGGCATTGTCATAGCGAACTTTGGTGCGCTCCTCCATCTCCCAGCCGGTGCGCGCCAGCAGCCGCACCGCGCGCGCCAGGCGGATCGGATCCTCGAGAAAACCGTAATTGCTGACCAGTCGCAACTGGCGCCCGTAGATGTCGGCGGCCCCGTTCAGCGGATCGAGCAGTAGCCCCCAGGAACCTTCATTGAGTGAGAGCGCCATGGCGTTGGCGGTAAAGTCACGGCGGTGCAAATCTCCCAGAATGGCCGCGGGGTGATACTCCGGACGCGCCGGCTTGGGAAAGGATTCCATGCGGGCGCCGGAGATTTCCAGCCGCGCCTGGCGGCCGTAGCGCAGATAGAGCGTTTGCGAAGCGGTATGCTCGCCGGTGATGGTGAATCCGGCCTTTTCCAAGTCCTTTTTGAACTTGAGCGGATTGCCCTGGACCGTGATATCGAGATCGCGGACCGAGGCGCCACTGACGATGTCGCGCACCGCTCCGCCGGTAAGAAAGACCGTGATCGCGCGCGACCGGGCCACGTCGGTGATGGCGTTCAACGCCTGCTTTTGCGTGGGAGAAAGCTTGGATTCGAGCAGTTGGATATAATCGGGCATGCCCAGTTCGCGCCTCTGCCCGCAGCCATGGATGCACCGCTAAGGCCAGTATTTTCAAATAGATGTGAGCGACTTCGTGGCGCGCACAAGGCTCTATCTTAGCACATTGAAATCCGATAATCCAATTGCCGTGTACAATTGGCGCCCGCGTCGGTCCGGGTCGTGCGACAATCCTCACGGTAGTTTCCCCGCCGATTGATGAAGGAGCGTTACAACCTGGAACCACCATCGTCCAGTACGGGTTCGAGCCGAAAGAAGGCGGTGGTGCGCAAGTTCAGCCGCGACTGGCAGTCGGGTTATGTCGATCCCCAGGGGTTCGTCCGGAATGGGCGCATTGAGCTGCTGGATGCGGGCGGCAAGGTGCTGACCGTGGCGCTCGAAGAAGTAAAAATGATGTGCTTCGTGCGGGAATTTCTGGCCGGCGACGACCCGGAGCGGCTGCTGCGGCGCAGTTTCACTTCGCGGCCGCGGACACCCGGGCTTTGGCTGCGGATGCGTCTGCGGGACGGCGAGGAGCTGGAAGGGCTGGCCAGCAACGACGCTTCTCTGGTCGAGCCGGAGGGCATTGAATTCGCGCCGCCGGATTTGCGCTCGAACACGCAGCGGATTTTCGTGCCGCGCGCGGCCATCCTGTCGCTGGAAGTGGCGGCGGTCATCCATCCCAGCCGTCGGCGCAAGCGCGATGCCGCGGACCAGGAAGGGCTGTTCGCCGGCTGAGGCGTGACCGCGATCCAGGCCCTATGGCAAACGACCATTCTCCCGCATCCTCGACGACCCCGCGGCGCAAACTGAACGCGCTGCAGGGACTGCGGGCCATCGCTGTGCTGCTGGTGGTGTGGACCCACGCGATCGTCGCCGCCGGATACCATTCGACTCTGCGGCAGGCGGTCTTCTATCATCTGCGCGGCTTCGGCGCCTGCGGGCTGGACATCTTTTTCGTCATCAGCGGGTTTATTGTTTCTCTGGTCGCCTCGCGGGCGGCGAGCGAGGACGGCTCGGCGCGCACGTTTCTCACTCGCCGCATCACCAGGATTTTTCCGCTCTATTGGCTGCTGACGCTGGTGGTTATTCTGGAAGCCGAGCTTGGCCGCTATCCCATCGAGTGGCATCGCGTTCCCTTGCTGCCGACGGTGCTGCTGCTGCCGGGATGGCGCTATCCGGTCCCGCCGCTGATTCTGTCGCTGGGCTGGAGTCTGCTGTTTGAAGTTTACTTTTATCTGGTGCTGGCCCTGTGGATGCGATGGACACCGCGGCGTCTGGTACGCAACACGGTTCTGTTTCTTGCCGGAATGATTGCACTGGGTGCGGCGGTCGGACTGCGACGTCCGCTGCTGGTGGTGTGGTCGAATCCAGTAGCGCTGGAATTTATCTTTGGTTGTGCAATTGCCCAGGTGTATACGCGATTGGGTAGCCGTCGCGGCCTGGGGTGGCTGCTGGCGGCGGCGGGCACGGCGGCATTGATCGCGACCATCTTTATCGGCTATGGAAATGCGAGCCAGGCCAGTTCCATCCTCGCCGGGCAAAGCGGCTGGCTGCGCGTCGGCGTCTGGGGCGTGCCGGCGGCGCTGCTGGTGCTGGGCGGCGTGTTGTGGAGCCCGGCCATGCGCTCCACCCCGGCTCGGCTGCTGGTCTTCCTGGGCGACGCGTCCTATTCCATCTACCTGACAACCAACCCGGCGCGCAGCCTGGTGGAACACTACTGGAGCGTGTTCGGCCGCTGGGGCGGGGATGCGGGCGTGGTTCTCTGCATGTTTACGTGCATTGTCATCGGCATTCTGTGCTACCTGGGGGTGGAGCGGCCGCTGATGCGCTTCTTTCACAACTGGTACAAACGGATTCCGTTCTCAACGCCCGCGGAAACATAAACGGCGGAAGGTTTCGGCCGCGATTTCCTCAAGAGAATCTTGGCGGACCCTCCAGTGCAGGGAAGTCCTCCTTCTCCCCGACTAAAATTGAAAATAAGACCATGGCTGAATTCACTCATCTCCACCTGCACACCGACTACTCGCTACTGGACGGCGCCTGCGATGTGGACAAGCTGCTGAAACACGTCCACGGCATGGGCCAGAAGGCCGTCGCCATGACGGACCACGGCAACATCTACGGCGCGGTGCAGTTTACTGAGGCGGCAAAAGAGTACGACATCAATCCAATCGTCGGCTGCGAGCTGTATATCTGCACCAAAGAAGACCATCGCGCCGATCCCCAGGGCGACGTGTACCACCACTTGCTGGTGATTGCGGAAAACGACGAGGGCTATCGCAACCTGGTCCGGCTCACGTCGGAGGCCTCGCTGCACGGGTTCTATCGCAAGCCGCGGGTGAGCAAGAAATTTCTCGCCGAGCACGCCGGGGGACTGATCGGGTTTTCCGGCTGTCTGGCCGGAGAGCTGTGCGACAACCTGATGAAGGAGAACTACCAGGCGGCGCGTTCGACGGCCGCCCAATATCAGGACATCTTCGGGCGGGGAAACTTTTTTCTGGAGATTCAGGACCAGGGACTGGAACTCGAAAAGAAAATCCACGCCGACCTGTTTCGCCTGGAAAAAGAGCTGGACATTCCGCTCGTCGCCACCAACGACAGCCACTACATCGGCCATGACGATCACCATGCTCACGACGTGCTGCTATGCGTGCAGACGGGAACCACGGTCAACGACGCCAAGCGGTTCCGTTTCGACGGCAACCAGTTCTATGTGAAGTCCGCCGAGGAGATGGCGGCCGTGTTTTCGCAGACGCCGGAAGTGGTTTCCCGCACCATGCAGTTTGCCGAGCGCTGCCATGTAAAGATCCACCAGCTTAAGAATTCTTTTCCGCAATTCGATGTGCCGCCGGGATTCACCATTGACAGCTATTTTGAAAAAATCTGCCGGGATGGATTTCGTCGCCGCCTGGACACTGCGATCCATCACCTGCGCGACGCCGGTCATCTGAAGCACACGACAGAGGAGTACGAACAGCGGCTGCAGCGCGAAATAGACTGCATCCAGCAGATGAAGTATTCCGGATATTTCCTTATTGTGTGGGACTTTATCCGCTACGCAAGAGAGCAGGACATTCCCGTCGGGCCGGGCCGCGGATCGGCGGCCGGCTCGTTGGTTTCCTATGCGATGAGCATTACCGACATCGATCCGCTGCAGGGCGATCTGCTGTTTGAGCGCTTTCTGAATCCCGAGCGCGTGTCCATGCCGGACATCGATATCGACTTCTGCATGAACCGGCGCGGCGAGGTGATCGACTACGTGACCCGCAAGTACGGCCGCGAGCAGGTGGCGCAGATCATCACCTTCAACACCATGGCGGCCAAGGCGGCAATCAAAGACGTGGGCCGGGCGATGGCGATGCCGTACGGCGAAGTGGACAAGATCGCCAAGCTGATTCCGGCGACCATCGGCATGACGATCGAGGACGCGCTCAAGGAGTCCGAGCCCTTGCAGCAGGCGTATGAAAACGACCCGCAGATTCGCGAGATGATCGACACTGCGCGCCGGCTGGAGGGCCTGGCGCGGGGCGCAGGAATCCATGCCGCCGGGGTGGTGATTGCGCCCGAACCGCTGACCAATCTGGTGCCGCTGAGCCGCGGCAAGAACGACGAAATCGTCACCGCCTACGACATGAAGGCCATCGACAAGATCGGCCTGCTGAAGATGGACTTCCTTGGCCTGACAACGCTTACGGTGATCCACGACGCGCTGCGGCTCATCAAGGCAAATCGTGGGATCGAGCTCGATATGGAGACGATTTCGCTCGACGATAAGCAGACGTATGAGCAAGTGTTCCACCGCGCGCTGACCTCCGGCGTGTTTCAGTTCGAGTCCGGCGGCATGCGCGATGTGCTGCGGCGCTATAAGCCGGAGACGGTCGCCGATCTGACGGCGTTGAATGCGCTCTATCGGCCGGGACCGATCCAGGGCGGCATGATCGACAAATTCATCGACTATAAATGGGGCCGCCAGACAATCGAATACAAGCTGCCGGAGCTGGAAGTGCTGTTGCAGGAGACGCTGGGCGTCATCCTCTACCAGGAACAGGTGATGCAGATTGCCAACGTGCTGGCTGGATTTTCGCTGGCTGAAGCCGATCTGTTGCGCCGCGCGATGGGAAAGAAGAACCCCGAGGAGATGGCCAAGCAGCGGGACCGGTTTGTGGAGGGCGCGGTCGCGAAGAAATATCCGCGCAAGGTGGTCGTCGAAATTTTCGATTTGATGGAGCGGTTCGCCGGCTATGGGTTCAACAAGTCTCACTCGGCGGCCTACGCGCTGCTGGCGTACCACACCGCCTATTTGAAGACGCATTTCGCCAGGGAATTTATGGCGGCGCTGCTGACCTCCGAGGTGAGCAAGCCGGACAACGTGGTCAAGTACATCAAAGAGTGCCGCGAAATGGGGATTGCCGTCGAGCCGCCCGATGTGCAGTCGAGCGGCGCGGACTTTACCCCGCACAACGATGCCATTCGCTTCGGCCTCGCTGGCGTGAAAAATGTAGGTCGCAATGCCATCGACTCCATCCTGCAGGCGCGGGCCGCGGCGGAAAAGGAAGGTGGCTTCGACAGCTTCTGGGACTTCTGCGAGCGCATCGACCTGCGGGTGATGAACAAACGCGTGATGGAGTCGCTGGTAAAGGCCGGGGCGCTCGACTGCTTCGGGCCGCGCGCGGCGTTGATGGCCTCGATCGACAAAGCGATGGAGCGGGCGCAGAAGTCGCAGCGCGACTCCGCCGCCGGCCAGCACGGCTTGTTCGGCCTGTTCAACGACGCTCCGGCCGCCGGCCACGGCCAGCAATCGGAGCCGCTGCCAAAGGTGGCCGACTGGGATGAGATGGAGCGGCTGCAGCATGAGAAAGAGGTGCTGGGCTTCTATATCTCCGGGCACCCCCTCGGCAAATATGCGGAGAAGCTGCGCAATCTGCCGGGCGTGGTGGATACGCAGACGGCGCTCGAAATGACACCGGTGGTGAGTACAGGACGGCGCGATCAGCAGAATGAGAACGAGATTTCTATCGCCGGAATTCTGGTCGGGGTGAAGGTGGCGAAGTCGCGCAAGGGCGATCTGTACGCGCAGGCAGGCCTCGAAGATTTGACCGGGCGCATCGATCTGATCTGCTTTCCCGAAGCCTATAAAAAGCTGGCCGAGAAGCTGAAGATCGACGTGCCGGTGCTGGTGCGCGGGGTGCTGCGTGGGGAGGAAGACAGTGCGCCCAAGCTGGCGATTTCAAGCATTACGGCACTGGAAGATGTGAAGGTGAAGCTGCCATCGAGTATGCGGATTCGGATTCCGCTTGACCGGGCGACGGAGCAGGCGCTGGCGCAGCTCCATGCCGTGATTCTGGGAGCGCCGGGTACGGGGAAGATACTGCTGGATTTCGAGCAGGCGGATGAATTTCTAGTGGTGCTGGAACCGGAAGGCCTGGGCGTTGCGGCGGATAAGGGATTTGTCGAGCGGGTGGAAGAACTGGTTGGGGTGGGGGCTGTGAGGATTATCAATTGAAAGGGTGTAGCCGTGGTTTTGCAAGTCTTTTCCGAGGGGCGATCTCCTTTTCTAATCCACATGGTGTGACGTTAAAAAGCTTTACATAGAATGAGAAGCAATGAGCGATGGCGAGCAAGATCAGCTGACTATTCACGAGACCTTAATCGTTAGCATCAATGCGGAGCTTGAGAAAGCAGAACCATCGCAGCGCAGCCGCATACTGGAGAAGTTTGTACTTGCTGCCTTGAGCAGTATTCCATGGGTGGGCGGCGTTTTGAGCGCTGCGGAAAGCTATCGAGCGGAGCAAGGCGCAATCCGGCAAAACTCACTCCAGACTCAGTGGCTTAAAGAACACCAAAAAAAGATTGAATTACTTGGATTGACACTACAGGGCATCAAACAACGTTTCGAGAGCATCCACGAGGACATCGATGAACGCCTTCAAAGTGAAGAATATCTATCTTTGGTACGCAAAGCGTTTCGTATCTGGGATCAGGCAGATACGCAGGAGAAGCGACGATCGCTCTCAAATGTGGTCACTAACGCCGCCAGCACGCGGGCTAGTTCCGACGATGTAATTCGACTTTTTTTGGACTGGATCAATCTTTACAACGAAGTCCACTTCGCGGTCATAAGGGAAATATTTCAGAACCCTGGGTCAACGCGGTTCGATATTTGGTCCGGTCTCTATGGGGATATCCCTCGGGAAGACTCGTCTGCTGCTGATCTGTACAAGTTTCTGATTCGAGAGTTGAGTACCGGTGGAGTTATTCGACAAGAACGCGACACCAACGCGGTAGGCCAATTTGTGCGAAAGAGAGCGCGAAACATCCGTCGCGGCAATGTCCCGACCACCTTGGAATCTGCTTTCGACGATGCTATAGCATTTCTCCTATAGGTGTATATCGTAACCGCAGTGATGGAACCAGGCTTGGGCGTTGCTGGATGAGATGGATGGGATGGCCTCGGAGATGGCTTGTTGGAGGGCATCGACGGAGCGGG
>Ga0208717_1000219_pt1 | contig 22621 bp, 26 predicted proteins | sample NGESurF53shallow_FD_184489 | JGI IMG/M metagenome (GOLD analysis project Ga0208717, IMG submission 184489) | Arctic peat soil microbial communities from Barrow, Alaska - NGEE Surface sample F53-3 shallow (SPAdes) | ecosystem: Environmental > Terrestrial > Soil > Wetlands > Peat ... | reverse complement strand
TGGAAGCCCGCTCTCAACGCGTTCGCGATCACCTTCAGCGACCGATTCCCGGCCGCTGAAACCTACTGATGAAAATGCCGGAAACACCGTTAGCGAGACAGACCCTCCTTGACGGTATAGATGTTGCTCGAGACCCCCGGGAATGTAGTACCGGCGGATGCGATCGTGATGGTGTCGCTACCTGCAACCAGTGCTGTCGCGGCGGTGAAGCCGACGGTGTACGTGGACGCGCCGAGGGCTGTGAGCGGAAGCGGTGCTGCCGCAACAGCTGTCACTGCCGTGGCCGCAGAAATCGTGTAGGCGCCTGCCGCAGGTGTCGTGTCCTGCGTCGTCACGATCGTCGAGCTGGTGGCGCCTGCACCAGGATTGAGGACGCCCACGGCAGTGACTGTGACGGTATGTCCGGCGGTGATGCCGGCGGGCACCGTGAGGGTGATGTCGTGAGTGGTGGCTTGCGAAGTTGTCACCACCGCAACGGGGGTAATCAAGTTGTCGCCCACGCTGTAGTTGCCGGCTGCGAGTGGGAAAACGGTAGCTGTATTGGTTGCCGTGATGGTGATCGTGTCAGTGCTGGCCAATGCATTTGTGGCGACGAAGGCGGCGCTGTATGTAGTCACGGCTCCTGCGGCGAGGCGGGCTGGTGTAACCGACACAGAGGACACGACCGATGCAGTGATGGCGTAGTTGGCGCTTGTACCGCCCGCCGTGTCTGCCGACGTCGAAACGCTAAGAGTCTCCGTCGGGCTGGCCGTTGGTGGGTTGGTGACGTTACTTACGTTTACGAAGAGCGGCGTACCAGCACCGGTCGACCCTGGTGGCACATTGAGGGTTACGTTGTTCGCCGCCGTTTGAGTTGGAGTGAGGTTTTCTAACGCCTGGGTCCCGCCAGCGGTCACGAGATAGTCGCTTGTGATCAGCGGGAAGACCGTGCCGCTCGGTCCGGTCAACGTGATCGTGTCGGAGTTGGGGTTCAGTAGCGTCGTGACGGCAAAGTGAACGGTGTACTGCGCCGTCGTTGACGAGGCATTAGCCGGGGAGACTGTTGACACGACGACGCCCGAGACGGCCGTCGCCGCAGTGATGTTGTACGCGACACTCGTCACGGGATTCGTTTCTGCAGATGTCGCGACCGTCAACGTTGTCAAGACGGGCGCCGGAGGGTTCTTGAGGTTGGACGCAAGCACCGTTGTGGTGCCGATCGGGGCGCCGGCAGAGGCCAATGTGAGATGACGCCGTTCGTGGTCGCCGTTACCGCGGTCACGGTGGTTCCGTCGACCGTGTAGTCGGCGGCGCTCAACGAGAAGGTTGTGCCGCCTGCCTGAACAAGCGTGACAGTGCGCCCGGCGGCGACGGTAGAAGTCGTGGTGAAGGCGATCGTGTAGTTGGAGTTCGCGCCGGCCGCCGTTCGCGACAGCGCGACGCTGGCGCTCGACACGTTTGCGAGGGCTGGCACGCTGGCGCCTACGACCGCGGCGGTCGTTGTGGCTATGCAGAGGGCTGCGCCCGCGGCCAGCCGCCTCCGGAGGGTGAGCCGGGGAGTCGTTCCTTGGCGTACTCCTATGGTTCGCACAACGAGCCTCCATATATGGGTGCAACGGGTGTCACTCGCGGAAGGGCGACCACGCGGAGCGCGGCGGTGTCCGGCGGAGCACAACGCGTGGAGGCGGAGGTCAGGGCAGACCAGAGGTGTCGAATACCGGCAGTTTGCCATATATAGACGTAAACAGGAAGATTATGAGGATGTTGAATTACTGTCCGATTACTGTCCCTTTGCTCGCCTCGCGGCACCCATAGCCGTCCGCTTGGTGCTTTGGTTCGGCTCGCGCGCTTCCGATATCGGTACGGAGGTAGCGCATGAGCAGTCCAGCGCCGGCGAACCCTTCTGGGTACTTCGAGGACGATCCGGTGCGCGGCCCTGTCGCCGCCATCCCCGCCTATGCCAAGGCGGCAGTGCAGCCGACGGTGCACGGCCCGCGCTCATCCGCACGGCACATCGCAAAGACAGCCAGGAGCTTCTATCCGGTCGGCAGTCGCGTCGGCCTATTCGGCAACATCTGTGTCGGCTTCCGCCTCTTGCCGACTTGCTTAGCCGCTCTCATGGCCGACCCCACCCTGCTCTTCGTACCGCTCGTTGTGCTATTCGTTGGAGGCATCGCCTCGGCGGGCTACATCGCCGCGTTCGGCGGACTCGCTCACCTACTTTCGGGCGGTAGTGGTGCCGCAGCGGTGAAGACCTTGCCACTGACCGTCGTCCTCGCTGTTGTCTCTGTCGTTGGCCGCGCGGTCGTCGTCGCCGATACGACGCAGTGTTTGCATGACGCCAAGCCTCTCATCGACATGGGGTGGCGATTGACGGTGACAAGGTGCCCGCACTGATCGGCTTGGGCGTTGCGCAAGCTGCCGAAAGCACGGTGACGGCCGCATCGCGTAGCAGTGCCGCAGGACGCGTTGCTGCGAACGTGACCGACGAGGCGTGGGACTTCGCGACCTTCCTCGCAGTGCCGGCAATCCTGTTCGAGAAGGTGGGACCGCTCGCGGCGGTGCGCAGATCCGGCTTGCTGGTCGCCTCGCGATGGGGGTACTCAGCTGACTGCCCAAGCGGTGTTGTCGTTCGCGATTGCGGTCTGCACGATCCCACTCGCGGTGGGCGGGATCGTTATCGCTTCCGCGAACGCCGGGCTCGGGATCGCCTTGCTGGTAGTGATTTTGCTGGCCGCGATCGCGGTGAGTTCGGCGCTGAAGGGAATCTTGTCGGCGGCGCTGTACCGCTTTGCTACCACCGGGATGCTGGCTCCGGGATTGGACGAGGCCGACATGTGGTCGGTATTCGCACGGCGCTAAGCCGCGCTACGGGCCGGTGCCTAGCGCACGCAAGTTCGAGCAGTCGGACGCCGACGGGCTGCCTGCACCGGATGTGTCGAGTGCGCGCAACGTGAGGCCGGCCACGAGTGGGTCGGCCGGCAGGTTGAGATGGTTCGCAGTGTCGTCGGCACACACCTGCTGCAGCACGATGTTCGTCGCACCGGTGAAGCGCGCCGAGTCGGGTGGCAGTACGACTTGATCATCGGTAGTCCACATCGACGTCCACGGCACACCCGTACGCGCGGGCTCGGCGGCGTCAAGTGATACGAGTACCGAGGATCCCGGCGCCATCTGTCGACAGGCGGTCGGACATATCGACGATGACACGTTCAGCGTCACCGCGAGGGCCGCAATCTGCGTGCCGTGTAGCGGCGATCCGATCGTGACGACCTGGCGGACCTCCTTCGGATGCGCTGCCACGAAAAGGCCGATCACGATCCCGCCGGCCGAGTAACCCACGAGGTCGACCGACGGCGCGCCCGCGTTCAGGGCCTGCGCTACCCGAGCGGCAAGGATGCCCGCTTGCACATTCAGGTCGCCGGTTGCGTCATCCGGCAACGCGAGCAGGATCGTCGTCCGCCCTGCGCTGTGCAGCCGATTCGCGAGGGTCTGCAGCATCGTGTCGCTGCCGCCGTAGCCGGGCACCAAGATGATCGGCCCCACAGTTGATAGGTCAACCGGGGATGGCGAGCTGGTTGGCGATGCGCTGCTCGGCGATGCCGCCGCGGTGACGACGGGCCCGCTGCTCGACGGCGCCACGCTCGACAGCAACGAGCTCGGCACCTGGCTCGCCGAGGGTATCGATGCTGCCGGCGACGAGGCAACGGGCGGGCTACTTGTGACGGAGGCCGCGTGGTGCGACCCGGAGCACGCCGTGAGCAAGAGGCACGCCGTCACGCCCGCAGCCGACAGGCTGAGTACGCGTCGCCGCGTGCTCTGAATCGATGCGGCGGCCATCCCTCATTCTCTACGATGCGCGAGCCGACCTGCTCGACCGCTTGAAACGGTGCATTTGATGCCCTGTGGGGGCAGCGAACGCACAAGCCGGGGTCGGACGGCGGGGTGGCCGGGGTCGGACGGCGAGGCACGGAGCGCGGGCGCGGGTGCGAGCGCACCACCGAGCCGCGGCGCGGGTAGCGACTACGCTCGGACCTCGTGTCTACCGCCGATCCACGCGACGAGCTCAAGGCTCTCGATGCCACGCTGTCCAGCATCGAGCAAGTTCTCGACGTCCCGGCATTGCGTCGTCAGGTCGCCAAGCTCGAGGAGCAAGCGGCCGCGCCCGACCTTTGGAACGACCCGGAAGAGGCGCAACGGATCACCAGTAAGCTCTCGCACGCGCAGGGCGACGTGCGCAAGGTCGAGGGGCTCCGGTCGCGGCTCGATGACGCGGCCGTCTTGCTCGATCTCGCTGAATCCGAGGCTGACGCGGGCGTGCACGCCGAGGCGCTGGGCGAGATCGTGGCGCTGACCAAGGCGATCGGCGAGCTTGAGGTCCGTACCCTCTTGTCGGGGGAGTACGACTCGCGCGAAGCGCTGGTGACCATCAACTCTCAAGCGGGCGGCGTCGACGCGGCCGACTGGGCGCAGATGTTGCTGCGCATGTACCTGCGCTGGGCGGAGCGGCACAACTACCCGACCGAGGTCTACGACACCTCCTACGCCGAAGAGGCGGGCATCAAGTCGGCGACCTTCGCGGTCAAGGTCCCTTACGCCTACGGCACCTTGTCGCCCGAGCACGGGACGCATCGCCTCGTGCGCATCAGCCCGTTCGACAACCAGGGACGCCGGCAGACCTCATTCGCCGGCGTCGACGTGGTACCGGTCGTCGAGTCGTCCGACGTAGTCGAGATCCCGGACGACGACCTGCGGGTCGACGTCTACCGCTCGTCTGGGCCAGGTGGTCAGGGCGTCAACACGACGGATTCCGCGGTCCGCCTCACCCACCTGCCCACCGGGATCGTGGTCAGCTGCCAGAACGAGCGCAGCCAGATCCAGAACCGGGCGAGCGCGATGCTCGTTTTGCAGGCCAAGCTGCTCGAGCGGCGGCGGCAGGACGAAGCGGCAAAGATGGCCGAGATCCGCGGCGACAGCACGACTAGTTGGGGCACCCAGATCCGCAACTACGTGCTGCACCCCTACCAGTTGGTCAAGGACCTGCGGACCGACGTCGAGACGGGCAACACGACAGCGGTTCTCGACGGCGAAATCGACGAATTCATCGAGGCCGGCATCCGCTGGCGACGCCAAAACTCGTAGCCTCCGAGGGACCATTCGCAAAGCCGGACGCCGTTGAACTGGCGAACTGTTGGCCCATCAGGAGTGATTCGAAAGCGATTTCATTGCGCCGGATGGCGGAGTCATCGCTACTCTGCGTGGCCTAACTTTGCCTCAATTCGCACCAGGACCGGCAAGTTGCGTTGCGAAAGCCATTGTGATGCGGTCATGATGTGCCGTATCAGTTGTGCAAGATCGTGGGGACGCATTGATCCGCGACTGGAAACACGGTCACCGGCCGTAGCTCATACGGATGGTCGCGGGGAGCGAGTGGTGAGACCGACCCCTTGTCGTTTCGACTAGAGGATAGGTCTGTCATGCGTCTTCATCCACGAATCCCACGGCCGCGCTCGATCGGGGCAGTCGCCATCAGCATCGGCCTCGGCAGCGTGGCGTCGTTCGCGCTCGTCACCGACGCGAGTGCCCACGCGAACGTTGTGCACGGCAGCGCGGTCTGCAACCAGACGGACGGTACCTACACGATCACTTGGACCGTCGAGAACGACTACAACGCCAGCGAAACGGCCAGCGAGGTTTCCAACACGGGCGGGGGAACGTTGTCAGGGCTGCCGGCCACCATTGCGGCGTCCCCGCACACGCCGTACAGCGCGGCGACGGTGACCCAGGCGGGTGTGCCCGGTGCGACGACAACTGCTTCGCTGACCGTCAATGGCGTGTGGTCCGACGGATATCCTTACAAATCTCCCCAGCACGACGGCGCTTCGGTCACGCTCGGCGGGAACTGTGTCATCCCGACGAGCAGTACCACGACGGCCGCGGCAACCTTCACTAACGCGACCTGCACCGTCGCGACGGGTAGCTACACGATTCCCTCATCGACCGTCGCTGACTACTTCGTAGCGATCGGCAACGGCGCACCCGTGGCTGCACCGGCCGGTACCATCAGCGAGGCGGTCGGGACGCTGATCAAGATCACCGCGCAGGCCAAGCCGGGCAAGACGCTTACCGGCACCACGGCCTGGTCGGCGACCATCTCGGGCGCTGGCACCTGTGGGGGCGGCAGCTCGAGCCCGCCGCCCCCCCCGCCCCCGCCCGGGGTTAGTGCCGTCGTTGTCACACCCGCTGCACCCACCATTACGCAGGGCGTGTGTACCACCAGTGGCAAGGAATCAGCAGCGTTCTACGTGATCCCTGGCCTCACGGGCGTGACCTACTTGAACGGCAGCACTGGAGTGGCTGCCGGCAAGCACACCGTCGCGTACGGGTCGACCACCACGATCACTGCTGTGGCGTTGACCGGTTACACCTTCTCGGGTGGGGCAACGACGGGCTGGACGTTGACCGCGAACAAGGCCGCGACGTGCGCCGCCGCGCCGACCGTCGTCCTCGGCGTCACCTTCACCCAGCCGCCGCCGAAGACGCCGCCGGTGGCGGTGTTGCCGTTCACCGGGCAGCCGGTCGTGCAGACCACCTTGGTCGGCATCGGGCTGTTGCTCGCGGGTGGTCTGTTGGTCGCCTCGAGTCGGCGTCACCGGCTGAGCCACCTGACCTGGATCGACAGGACAGGCAAGTAGGAGTCGAACGAGAGAAGGGCCCGACGAGTTATCGCCGGGCCCTTCTTCTTTGCAAGCTCGAGTTAGTGACCGGTGATCAACAGCAGGATGAGCGCGACCATCGCCACGATCGCCACGATGGCGGCCGGCGGGAACGCGGCGTTACCGTGGGGGTGAAGGTGCGCTCGGGCGGCACGGCAGCTGGGACAGCGGCCTTCGTCGACGGGACCAGCACAGGCGGCGCAGACGAGGTGTTCACACGACATCGCGCTCGCCTCCCTTCTGATGGCTATTCAGCACTAGTGTCCCTCTGGATTCGCCCCTACGCGAGCCATCGGATGCATTTCGTTCCATGTCATTCGGCAGAATCCACGCCGACCTTGCGCCGCCGCTGCCCGGCGTCCGGCCCTTCGTGCCTAGACTGGCTGGCGTGATGATGTCGTGATCAGGTTCGACGACGTGACCAAGGTCTACCCCAAACAGACGCGGCCGGCCCTCGACAACGTGACTCTCGAGGTCGAAAAGGGTGAATTTGTCTTCCTCGTCGGGGCGTCCGGATCGGGCAAGTCGACCTTCCTCAGGTTGGTTCTCAAGGAAGAGAAGCCCAGTCAGGGTCGGGTCCACGTGGCGGGCAAGGACCTTGGCCGGCTGTCGTCGTGGAAGGTACCCGGGCTGCGCCGTCAGATCGGCACCGTCTTCCAGGACTTCCGGCTGCTGCCGAACAAGACCGTGACGCAGAATGTCGCCTTCGCGCTCGAGGTCATCGGCCGGCCGCAGACGCAGATTCGCAAGATCATCCCCGAGGTGCTCGACCTCGTGGGTCTGGCCGACAAGGCCAACCGGCTGCCGGGGGAGCTGTCAGGCGGTGAGCAGCAGCGAGTCGCGATTGCGCGCGCCTTCGCCAACCGGCCGATCATCCTGCTTGCCGACGAGCCGACCGGGAACCTCGACCCCACGACCAGCGTCGGCATCATGAAGCTTCTCGACCGGATCAACCGGACCGGTACCACCGTCGTCATGGCTACACACGACTCGCAGATCGTCGACTCGATGCGGCGGCGCGTGATCGAGCTCGAGGGCGGCAAGATGATCCGCGACCAGTCCCGCGGGGTGTACGGCTACTCCAACTAGACCCGTCCGCAACTGCCCGGTAAGGACCTCATGCGGTTTCGATTTGTGTTCTCAGAGCTGGCTATTGGCCTGCGCAAGAACGTCCTCATGATGTTCTCCGTCGTCGTTATCACGGCGTTCTCGATGATGGCGCTCGGCGTTGCGCTGCTCGTGCAGCGGCAGGTCGGCCACATGAAGCACTACTGGTACAACCAGTTGCAGGTCTCGGTGTATTTGTGTTCAGCGCACAGTACGAACCCGAACTGCCCAACCGCGGCGACACCAGCACAGATCACCGATGTGCAGAACCAACTCCAAGCACTGCAACCGACCGTGAAAAGCATCGATTTCGTCGATCAGGCAAGGGCTTACGAGTTGTTCAAAGAGACGTTCAAAGACGCTCCTGACCTGGTGAAGAACACGTCGCCAGATGCGTTGCCTGAATCGTTCGTCGTGAAGTTGCAAGACCCGAAGAAGTTCAATGTCGTCAGCAGCGCGTTGTCAGGTAAACCCGGTGTCGATTCGGTGCAAGACGAGCATGCGTTCCTCAACAAGCTGTTCGCGATCCTGAACCAATTGCGTGTGGTCGCCATCGTTATTTCGGCGACCGTCATCATCGCGGCCGTCGTGTTGATCGGCGTCGCCGTACAGGTATCCGCGGCAAGTCGAAAGCGCGAGACCGGCATCATGAGGCTGGTCGGCGCATCGAATCTCTACATCCAATTGCCGTTCCTCCTCGAGGGCATCGTCGGCGGATTGCTTGGCGCGGTAGTCGGATTCGCTGCCCTGTCGGCGATCAAGGTGGCGCTCATCGACCACAGCCTGCGGGCGGTGTTCGGGGCGTTCGGGTCGCTCGTCGAGTGGGGCGACGTCTTCTACACGCTGCCCTTCATCCTCGGGATTTCCATCTTGATCTCGGGCCTGGCCTCCTTCGTGACCCTGAGGATGTATCTGCGCGACTGACCTATGTCTCAGCTGGCCCGTAGAATCGACCGGTGCTCCTTTCCCGGACGTCGACCCGAGTGGCCGCGGCGACCTCAGCGATCGTCGTGGCGTTCGGCGCGGGCCTGCTGACCGGCGTGATGGGGTCGCACGACGCGGACACCTCGTCGTCCGCCTTTGATGTTTCGTCGGTGACAGCACCAGTGCAGGCCGCAGCATCGTCAGGCGGACCACTTGATCAAGCAGCGAACACGATCCTTGCCAACGCCGCGAACCCGATCACGAAAGACGAGCTCGACAAGGCTGCAGTTGAAGGCATGCTGCAGGCACTGAACGACAAGTGGTCGAGTTACTACAGCCCCGCTGACTTCACGTCGTACCAAGACGTGATGGACGGCGAATACACCGGCATCGGTCTGTGGGTACACCGCGACGATTCAGGCATCATCACCGTCGTCAGTGTGCAGACCGGTTCACCCGCGGACGGCGCATTGCGCACCGGCGACGTGATCACCAGCGTTGGTGGTACGTCCGTTGCGACTCACACGATCGCCGACGTCGCTTCGCTGCTACGCGGAGACGCGGGAACGACGGTGACCGTTGCGTTCCGCCGCGGCGGAGTCGCCCATACCGTGAGCTTGCGCCGCGCGTCGGTATCGACCCAAGACGTCACCGCGAAGGTCACCGGCTCGGTGATGATCATCAAGGTCAGTACGTTTTCGAAGGGTGTGGGCGCGAAGGTCGGCCAGTTCGCCGCGACTGCGCGAGCGCGGCACCTGACCGGCATCGTCCTCGACCTGCGGGGCAACCCGGGTGGGTTGCTCGACGAGGGTGTCAAGACGGCCTCGGTGTTCCTCGACGGGGGCCCGGTCGTGACCTTCCAGAAGCGCGGCTCGCCTGCGCTGCAGCTCACCGCCGAACCCGGCGGTGACACGGGCACGCCGCTCGCGGTGCTGGTTGACGGCGGGACGGCGAGCGCGGCCGAAGTCGTCACGGCGGCGCTCCAAGACCGTGACCGTGCGGTGGTCGTCGGCAGCCGCACGTTTGGTAAGGGCTCGGTGCAGCAGCCGACGGTTCTCTCCGACGGCTCGGCGATCGAGTTCACCGTCGGCAGTTACCTCACGCCGTCCGGCCGATCACTTGATGGTGCTGGCATCGGCCCTGACGTGACCGTGCCGGTCGGCACCACGCCGGCAGCCGCCGAAGCCCAGGCGGTCGAGGTGTTGAGCGGATTGTTAGCCGACGCCGGCACGGGTGGCCACGGCTGATGCCGAAGGAGACCGGGCACAAACTCATAGCTAGCAACAAGAAGGCCCGCCACGACTACCACATCGATTCGGTGTACGAGGCCGGCCTGGTACTGACCGGCACCGAGGTGAAGTCGCTGCGTCTCGGTCGCGCCTCGTTGGTCGACGGCTACGCATTAGTGAAGGACGGCGAGGTGTGGCTGCAGGGGGTCCACATCCCCGAGTACACCGAAGGCACCTGGACCAACCACGAACCGCGACGGTCACGCAAGCTCCTGCTGCACAAGATGGAGATCGCTCGACTGATCAGCAAGACGCGCGAGACCGGCACTACGTTGGTGCCGCTCTCGCTGTACTTCAAGGACGGCAAGGCCAAGGTCGAGATCGCCCTGGCGCACGGCAAGAAGTCCTACGACAAGCGGCAAGTGCTCGCCGAGAGGCAAGCGGGTCGAGACATCCAGCGAGCTCTAGGCCGCCGAGCCAAAGGTATGCCCGACTAGCGGCTGGGCCTCCATCGCGGTCCCGCCCGTCCGGCCCCTTTCCTTCACTCGACGCCGCGGGGCCGAGCGTATCCGCGGATCGACGCATGGGTCGCCGGACCGGTAGAATCGCGTCATAACTGCATAGGGGGTGAACGGTTTCGACTTTGGATGTTAAGGCAGGGGAAGCGGGCCGAGGATTGCAGCGATGATCTCGTTAACCACGCGCTGCAAAAGATAAACGCGAATACAAACCGCGCTGATTTCGCTCTTGCTGCCTAAGTAAGAGAATGAAATCTGTCAGCCCAGGAGCGCCTCCGACTTGGGATCTGGCATCAGCAGGAGGCTCCACCGAGTAACCCGGCTGCGGGGTAACTCGGAAAAACCAACAACAGCTGAGCCCGTCACGATGGCACGCCTGCGTGACCGTCGGGGCTGAGAAAGGCAAAGCAGGCTCCGCCCGGAGAAGCCCTGGCTTAGTACCGAAGGACCCGGGTTCGATTCCCGGCACCTCCACGAACGAACGAACGAGACGAACGAACTAATCGATGAACGCGATCGGCGTGAAGATCGACGCTGAGAGAAGGTACGCGGTCAGCGCCCAGGTCACGGTGCTCTGCGTGGTGTGCAGGCCGACCTGCACAGTGCTCAACACCGGGACGACGAGTGATTGCAGCAGTGCGTACGCACTTACAGCCGTCGCCAAGACCGCGAATGTTGCCTGGTAGTGCGTGCGTGGTGACGCCGTGGTCACGAAGCTCCTTCGGAAAGCGATGCCCATCAGTTTTGCAGAGCATGCACGAACTGCCGTCACCAGCGTGCCAATAGGTGTGGCAGGGAGTCAGTTTGAGATTGACCGGACGGCGCGGTGCTCTGCTTCCATAGCTAGGCACAGTTCGGCGACGTCTCGAGGGCGTGTGATCGAACGACCCGTATGACTCTCGAGCCGCTTCAGTCGAAGCCGGACCGTGTTCGGGTGACAAACCAACGCCTTCGCAGCCCGGTCGCTGGATCCACCACTATCAACCCAGGCTCGGAATGTATCCAGCAATAGCTCTCGCTCGTACGCGGTCACCGAATCGAGGTCAGCCAGTACTGTGCGCGCGAGGTGCTGCATGACCTCGGGTGCTCCGACGGTGGCTACCGCGATCGGTGTGTCGTCGAAGACCACGACCTGTGCGGAGGAGGCGCCGGCACTGGCCAGGGCCGACCGGGCGAAGCGCAAGGAACGTGGCGCTTCCCGCAAGTCGTCGTAAGTTGTGCTGACACCTACGTTGCCGCCGCTCTCGCCGCGAAGGGCATCAACAAGAAGATCGATACGTTCCGGCGATCCGATGCACACGATTCCGAGCTGGGTATCGGAAGTCAGTCTCCACGCCGACACCATGCCCATCGCCCGCAGGCGCGCCACTATACGAGGCAGGGCTTGGCGTCCGAGGCCTGGGGAGGCAGCCACGACTGTGACGTACGGTCCGCTTCGCGGGAGTCCGAGTATCTCGGCTGCTTCCCACAATGTGCCGAGCTCGGTGGGTTGACCGTCGAGGACAGCACCGACAAGAGCGGAGCGTTCGTGCTCATTGGCGAGCAGCTGCGCGGTCATCTCGTCGCGGTAGCCGTCGGACATTGCCTGTGTAAACAAGTCTTGGACGAGCCAGATGTCGGAGGCAGCTTCGACCATCACGTCGCAGGGAATCTGATGCTGGTGCGCACGGTCTGCCAATGTCTCCCACAGGAACCGGGCGCCGACGCGGTAGGCGTCCATGACGGCAGGCAGCGGCGCTCCAGCAATCGCTCGGAGGCGGCCGTTGTCTCGGGCGTCGGTGGGATCAAAGGCGGTTCTCTTGCTGATCGGCCCGAACACGCCACGGATATGGATGAGGCAGGCCAGCTTCAGTTGGTCCCGGGTGACTCCAGACGTCGAACCGTAGAACGGCACCGACTCGGCGATCCGGCGCGCAAGAGCTTCGGCGAGCGCGTCGGCCTCGCGGAGTAACTCCGCTCCGAGGGCTCCGACGTGATTATCGACCGAACCATTGGGGTCGTTCATGGTCGAGAGTATAGAAGCGCTCGAGGTCGGTTCCGCTGTTTGGTAACACAGTGCTCAGGTCAATGCACTGTTCGCAGAACCATCGACTCTGCGAGATCAGCCCGCAATGCTGTTCCTGTACCCAACCTTTGCGATGACCACTGTGATGCGTGCACTTTCCCGTTATGGCCCATGAGGAGTTTGAGATGGCCAGATCCAAACCCGTCCCACCCACCGCACGCGAGCTCGCAAACGTGGAGCGAGCAAATGCGTCCGGACTGCGCCCAGTTGTGTTTGTCCATGGACTCTGGCTGCTAGCCAGCAGCTGGGACCCATGGCGGGAGATGTTCGAGGCGGCAGGATTCACAACCATTGCTCCCGGCTGGCCCGATGATCCCGAGACCGTTGAGGAAGGTCGTCGCAAGCCAGAACTGTTTGCGGGCAAGTCGGTTGGGGCGATCAGCGATCACTATGCCGACGTGATTGGCCGGCTCAAGATCAAGCCGGTCATCATTGGCCACTCGTTCGGCGGCTTGATCACGCAACGCCTTGCCGGCCAGGGACTAGGTGTGGTTTCGGTCCCGATCGATCCGGGCCCGTTCCGCGGCGTGCTCCCCTTGCCGTTGTCTGCCCTCAAGGCAGCATTCCCAGTTATCGGCAACCCGGTCAATCGACGACGGTCCGTCATGCTCACGCCCGAACAGTTCAGGTACGCATTCACCAACGCCGTGAGCGAGCGCGAAGCTGCGGATCTCTACGCCAAGTTCCCTGTACCCGGATCCGGAATCCCGCTCTTCCAGGCCGCCTTCGCGAACGTGAATCCGAGAACAGAAGCGAAGGTCGACTCGACGACTCCTAGCCGCGGCCCGATGCTGCTGATCTCCGGTCAGAAAGACCACACGGTTCCGTGGGCTATCGCGAACGCGTCATTTAAGAAGCAACGACGAAACGTTGCGGCTACCGAGATCGTGGAAATGCCCGGGCGCGGGCACTCCCTGATCATCGACAGTGGTTGGCAGGAGGTTGCGGAGACTGCGTTGAGCTTTGTCAAAGCGAACGGCGGCTAGCTACCTCGTCAATCTGAAGTCACCGAACCCGGTGGGGTTGACGCGCGCAAACTCCACGGGCGCACCGTCGGACACCCTCCGGGCCGCCGAGATTCCTCCGTCGTCGGACACGACAAGGGCAGACGACGGCGCGTGACTCGCGCAGAACGCGATTGCCGATCGATGCCGTCCGCCGCCGAGTTGATCCGATGTGTGGCCGGTACCGTCGGGCCCGTACTCGACCACCGCGATTGGCTCCTTCGGCAGATCGATGAACGTGCCGAAGCCGAGCACTTGTCCGTCGCCGGCAACCAGGATTGCCCCGTCGACGCCCGCCAAGTTCCCAATCGAGAAACCCCAGGGCTGACAGTTCTCGTATTTCGGTATCGCATCGAGAAGCTCAGCCTGGACGTCGACCGGGTACCCGACGGTGAACCCGTCCGACAGCGTCGCGCCTGGGGCCACCGCCCACAGCGATCCGCCATGACCTTGTTCAGCGATGATCCGCGCCGCGCTGCCGATCAGCAGTCGCAGGCCCTTCGAGTCGAAGCACGTAGTGACCCAGTCGGCCGCCGCGTCGGCGCGCAATCCGGCGCGCGACAACAGACTCAGCTCGCCCCCACGCAGGGTTCCGAGCTGCATCGACGACCATGAGAACTCAAGTGTTGCCTGAGCCTTCGACACCACATGGAATGCGTGTGGCACAGCACCACGGAAGTGGAACACCCCGATGCCGACAATCGCCGGGTCGGGCAGGAAGTCCAGCGCCAGGAAGCTGGCCAGCAGTGTCTCGACCGCCGTGTGCTTGTACGCAACGCGAAACCGCGTGGGTCGCTGCTGCTCTGTCTCGATCGAAGCCCAAAAGAGCGGGTCGATGATCGATGCGATCTGGGCCTCGGTCGGGAGTGGCGCAGTCTTGACCGACTCGGCCAGCTTCTCGTCGGCGGACATCTCGTGATCGAGACTCGGGAAACCGATCGAGGCCGCGAACCCGCGAATCTCCACCATGAGTTCGGCGGCAATGGACGCTGCGCCGATCACACGGGTCACCCTAGGGCAATGTGGCACGATTTCGAATGTGAGTGACACATCGGCGCAGGCGCAGCAGCTTCGCGACCTCGCGGTGCTGCGTCGGGTCCGCGACCGGATGGACAGGGAATACGCGCAGCCGCTGGACGTCGAGGCGCTCGCGCGAGGTGCGCACATGTCCGCCGGGCACCTCAGCCGTGAGTTCCGACTCGCCTATGGCGAGTCGCCGTACGGCTACCTGATGACGCGGCGCATCGAGCGCGCGATGGCACTGCTGCGGCGTGGTGACCTTAGTGTCACCGAGGTTTGTTTCGCTGTGGGCTGTTCGTCGCTCGGTACGTTCAGTACCCGCTTCACCGAGCTGGTCGGCGTCCCGCCTAGTACTTATCGTCGCGAGGCCAAACGCGCCACGGCAGGGATGCCGTCGTGCGTGGTCAAGCAGGTCACTAGACCGGTCAGGAATCGAGAAGCACCCGTCGCGCAGCCGCACTTATCGTGATCACGCAGGTGGTCCACGGCGAAGGAGCGATCATGAACACGACAGAAGGAATCAAGACCGTGCTGCATCCGGTTTCTGATCTCGAAGCGGCCAAGGCGGTGTATACCGCGCTGCTCGGCATGCCGCCGACGAGCGATTCGCCGTACTACGTCGGCTACGAGGCCGAGGGCCAGCAGATCGGGCTGGTGCCGAACGCGGCCGCGCCCGGCATGACGTCGCCGGTCGCGTACTGGCACGTGCCGGACATCGAGGCAAAGCTGGCCGAGGTGACAGCGGCCGGCGCGAAGGTGAAGGAACCTCCGCGCGACGTTGCAGCTGGCCGTCTGGTTGCCACCTTCACCGACCTCGACGGCAACGTCCTCGGGCTGATTCAGGACCCGCAGTGACGGACGTCGACATCACCATCAACGCGAGCTTCCTCCCGCAGGACGACCCGGACGCCGCCGTTGCCTTCTACCGCGACACGCTCGGCTTCGAGGTCAGAAATGACGTCGGCTACGGCGGCCTGCGCTGGATCACGGTCGGCCCACCGGGCCAGCCAGGGACGTCGATCGTGCTGTACCCGCCGGGCGCAGACCCCGGCATCACCGCCGACGAGCGCCGCACGATCGCGGAGATGATGGCCAAGGGCACCTACGGCATCATCACGTTCGCGACCCACGACCTTGACCACACCTTCGCGAAGCTGCAGGCCGGTGGCGCCGAAGTTGTCCAGGAGCCGACCGAGCAGCCGTACGGTATCCGCGACTGCGCGTTCCGGGACCCCGCGGGGAACCTCATCCGCATCAACCAATTGCGCTGAAAGTGCACGCATCCGCGCCGACTGTGGATCGCGGCGATTTCGTGGCGCTCGTTGCGCGGGCGCGACAACTCGCAGCCTCGCCGTCCCGGCGAATTCTTGGACTTACGGGAGCTCCTGGTTCGGGCAAGTCGCGGCTGGCCGGCGAGCTCGTCGATGCCCTTGGTGACGACGCGGTGCTCGTGCCGATGGACGGCTTTCATCTCGCTGAAGCGGAGCTGAAACGCCTCGGCCGTCACGATCGCAAGGGCGCGCTCGACACCTTCGACGCCCATGGTTTCGTTGCCCTGCTGCGGCGATTGCGCGAATCGACCGAGCCCTTTGTGTATGCGCCGACGTTTCGCCGCGATCTCGAGGAGGCGATCGCCGGTGCAATCTGCATACCGCGGGATGTGCCGCTCGTCATCACCGAAGGCAACTACCTGCTAAGCCCGGACGGCGCGTGGTCGGCCGTTCGCGGACTGCTCGACGAGGTCTGGTACCTCGAACCCGACGACGACGACCGGTTGGATCGCCTGGTCAGCCGGCACATGGACTTCGGACGTGATCTCGACACCGCAAACGCGCGAGCCAGAGGCAACGATCAACGCAACGCGGAGTTGATCGCGGCGACCAAGATATGGGCTGACCTCGTCGTCGTCGGGAGCTAGACCAACTCGTTCGGGGGAACGTCCGGAGCGACGTAGCGTCCGCCGCGCAAAAGTGACGCGACTGCGGCGAGCAGCGAAAGCACGGCGGCCACCGCGAACACGACCACCAGGCCCTGATGGAATGGCGCCGATATCAGGTTTGGGAAGAACGTGCGGCCGATCAGATTCTGCTGATTCGCTGCGGGCAAGCTGGCGAGCGTACCGCTGGGCGCGAGTACGTGCTGGATCGGATTCACTCCGAGAATCGCTGCAAACAAAGATGAAACGGGCGGCAAGCTAGCGACTTGATGCGCGACCGCGTGCGGCACGCCCTGCTGCTGCAAGCCGTTCGTCAACGTCTTCGGCAGGCTGCTCGCCAGGCCGATGATCATCAGCGAGAAGAACGCGCCGATACTCAACGCTGTCCCGGAATTCTGGAACGTCGACCGCATGCCCGAGGCGACGCCGCGCTGTCGCGCCGGGACGCTGCTCATGATTGCCGATGAGTTCGGTGCACCGAACATGCCCGAGCCGATGCCGTTGGCGGTGATCAACAAAGCGAACGCCCAGTACGGGAAGTCGATCGGCAGCACGATCAGCCCGACGAAGCTCCCGCCGAAAACTAACATGCCGGCAGTCGCGAACGCTCGCGCACCGAACCGATCGGATAGGAACCCGGCGACCGGCCCGGATACGAGAAAGCCGACGGTTAACGGCAGCAGGAAAACTCCTGCCCACAAGGGGGTATCGCTGTAGTCGTAGCCGTTCAGCGGCAGCCAGATGCCCTGCAACCAGATGATGAGCACGAACTGCAAACCGCCACGCGCAATGGACGCCGCGAGGCTGGCCGCGTTGCCAGCCGTGAACGCCCTGATCCGGAAGAGACTGAGCTGGAACATCGGGTCGCGCACAGATTTCTCGATTAGCGCGAAGGTTGCGAGGAGAATGAGCCCACCAATGAGCAAGCCGTACACGGCCGGACTCGTCCAGCCCATGGTGTGACCGTGGTACGGCTGGATGCCGTCGGTGATCGCAACCAAGACGGCGCCAAGGCCGAGGGCGAACGTGACGTTGCCCCACCAGTCGATGCGGCCGGGCTGCCGCTCACCGTTGTCGCGAAGCTTGCGGTAAGCCCACATCGTTCCGAAGACGCCGACCGGCACGTTGACCCAGAACACCGCCCGCCAGTCGAACGCCGCGAGCAGACCGCCGGCGGTCAGGCCGATGAACTGGCCAGCTAGTGCCGCGACCTGATTGATGCCAAGAGCGAGGCCACGCTGGTCGACCGGAAACGCGTCGGTCAAAATCGCAGCGGAGTTCGCTGTCAGCATCGAGCCGCCAATCGCCTGCGGCGCCCGCCACGCGATGAGCCACAGTGCACCGTGACCGCCGTGGGACGGATCGAAGGACAACAAGATGGACGACACCGTGAACACCACGAAGCCGGCGTTGTAGATCTTGACCCGGCCGAACATGTCGCCGAGACGACCAACGGTGACGACCAGGATCGCTTGGATGAGCCGGTACCCCATGATCATCCACAGCAGGTAGCTGACGTTGCCGGGTGCCAGCGGGTCTAGTCGAATGCCGCGAAAGATGGCTGGCAGTGCGATGAGCACGATCGATCCGTCGAGCGCGGACATGAACACGGCCAACGTCGTGTTCGACAACGCGATCCATTTGTAGCCGTTGTCTTTGCCGCGATCGCGCGCGGGCGTGAGTAGCCGTGGTTGCCGCTGCATCTAGAGGTTGTGCGCCAACCGCTCGATGAGCGGCGACGCTGTCATCAGCTGGCGGAGCTCCAGATTCGTGAACCCTGCTGAGAGCGCTTGCGCAAGTTGCTCGGTGCGCGCCGTGCGGAGGGCCCGCAACGCCGATGAACCCGCGTCCGTGATCGAGATCACCACCCGCCGTCCGTCCGTCGGGTCCGCGTGCCGCTCGACCAGGCCGCGCGCCTCGAGCGCGCCGAGTGTCGCCCCCATCGACTGCGGGCTGATCTGCTCGACCTTGGCCAGCGCGCCCGGGGTGCTCGGTCCTCCACGCTCGAGGAGCGCAAGGGCTGAAGTCTCGGGCAGCGTCAGGTCGCCTTCGCTGTCGACTTGCGACTGGCGCAACTGTCGCCGCAACAGCCTGATGCTGAGCTGCAGCGCGGCCGCGACCTGCTCGACGTCCGGCTCATCCGACCGCATGTCCCGAACCTAAAGTACTAAGTCCAGGCTTACAAGGCTGGGCTTACTAGTGGCCGTTGCCAGCGCGACGCCGCAAGTTGGCACAACCAACCTTCGCCATCCGGAGGTATATCGTGGGCACGGACTGCCGATACATGGACAAATGGCATCCGCACCCCCCGGCCCCACAGTTGAACCTCCACCTCCGCAGCTCGACGGACGGTCGCCGTGTGTGGTTGCATGGCCGTCATGATGCGAATGCCCCTGTTGCTTGACCCGTTCTGGGTCGGCCGTCGCGCGCATCACTTTGACCAGCGCTGTCGGTGACCTCGGACAGCTGGTGAACCCGGAGTTGTCGAACCGGTAGCAGAGCACCTTCGTGTATTCACGCGACCCCCTTCCGTTTAGCCCGGTCCATACCTATGCCTGCCTAATTGCCCGAGAGGATTCCCATGAGCGAGGCCTGGAGTTTCGAGACCAAGCAGATTCACGCCGGCCAGCATCCCGATGAGGCGACCAGCGCGCGGGCGCTGCCGATCTATCAAACGACCTCGTACACCTTCAAGAACACCGACCACGCGGCGGCGCTGTTCGGCCTCGCGGAGTTCGGCAACATCTACACGCGCATCATGAACCCGACGCAAGCCGTCGTGGAAGAGCGCGTCGCGGCGCTCGAGGGTGGCGTCGCCGCACTCCTGGTCGCGAGTGGCCAATCGGCAGAGACACTGGCAATCCTGAACATTGCGAGCGCCGGAGACCACATCGTCTCTAGCCCAAGTCTGTACGGCGGTACGTACAACCTCTTCCACTACACGTTTCCGAAGCTCGGTATCGAGGTCTCGTTCGTCGAGAATCCTGATGACCCGCAGTCGTGGCGCGATGCGGTTCGGCCGAACACGAAGGCCTTCTTCGGTGAGTCCCTCGCCAACCCGAAGAGCGACTTCCTCGACATCGAGACCGTCGCGGCGATCGCGCACGAGAACGGGGTGCCGCTGATCATCGACAACACGGTGCCCACGCCGTATCTACTGCGGCCCTTCGAGTGGGGCGCCGACATCGTTGTGCACTCAGCAACGAAGTACCTCGGCGGACACGGGACAGCGATCGCGGGCATCATCGTCGACGGTGGTCGCTTCGACTGGGCAGCGCACGCCGACAAGTTCCCGGGCTTGACGACGCCTGACCCGAGCTACCACGGAGTCGTCTACACCGAGGCCGTCGGCAACCTCGCTTACATCATCAAGGCGCGCGTGCAACTGCTGCGCGACCTGGGTCCGGCAATCGCGCCGTTCAATGCCTTCCTCATCGCCCAAGGCCTGGAGACGCTGTCGCTGCGCATCGAGCGACACGTTGCCAACGCGACGAAGGTCGCCCAGTGGCTCGAGCAGCGCGACGAGGTCGAGAAGGTCATCTACGCCGGGCTGCCCTCGTCGCCGTGGTACGAGCTCGGGCAGAAGTACTCACCCCGTGGCGCGGGTGCGATCGTGTCGTTCGAGATCAAGGGCGGCCTTGAGGCAGGTAAGAGGTTCGTCAACGCACTTGAACTGCACAGTCACGTGGCCAACATCGGCGACGTCCGGTCTCTGGTCATCCACCCGGCGTCCACGACGCATTCGCAGCTGTCTCCGGAGGAGCAGTTGTCGACCGGCGTCACCCCAGGCTTGGTACGGCTCGCGGTCGGTATCGAAGGGATCGACGACATCCTCGCTGACCTCGACCTCGGCTTCCGTGCGGCCAAGGAGGTGTGAGCTCGGTGTCAGACGGCGGTGATCTCATCCCCGCGTCGGGGGGTTGGCGCGAGGGAGATCACCCAGGGGAGCGGCGGTTCGCCGAGCTCGGGTCATTCGACCTCGAGCTCGGCGGGCACCTGCCCGACGTGCGCGTTGCGTACGAGACGTGGGGCGAGCTGAACGCCGATGCCTCGAACGCGGTGCTTGTTCTGCATGCTCTGACGGGCGACTCGCACGTGGTCGGCCCAGCCGGACCCGGCCACGCCACCGCAGGCTGGTGGGATGGCCTCATCGGCCCTGACGCACACATCGACAGCCGCAAATGGTTCGTGGTCGCGCCGAACGTGCTCGGCGGATGCCAGGGCAGCACCGGGCCTTCATCGCTGCGCGACGGGAATCGCCCGTGGGGGTCGGTCTTTCCGCGCATCACGGTGCGCGATCAAGTGGCCGTTGAGGCGGCACTCGCTGATCACGTTGGCATCGCGACGTGGGCATCGTTGGTCGGCGGCTCGATGGGCGCGATGCGGGTGCTCGAATGGCTTGTCGGATACCCCAGCCGCACGTCGTCCGCCCTGGTTCTTGCTGTCGGCGCGACTGCAACCGGCGACCAGATCGGCACGCAGAGCGCACAACTGCGTGCCATCACGAGTGATCCGTGCTGGCGCGGCGGTGACTACTACGACGCCGCCGACGGGGACGGGCCGCATGAGGGGATGGGCCTCGCCCGGCGCATTGCGCACCTGACGTATCGAAGTGCCGACGAGCTGCAATTGCGGTTCGGCAATGAGCCGCAGCGCGGCGAAAATCCTTTGCGCGACGGCCGTTTTGCCGTGCAGTCGTACCTCGATCACCAAGCGACCAAGCTCGCACGACGCTTCGACGCCGGGAGCTATGTTGCGCTTACCGATGCGATGAGTACGCACGACGTTGGTCGCGGTCGCGGTGGTGTGGCCGCTGCGCTTGCGTCGATCACCGCGCCCGTGGTTGTTGCCGGCGTCGACTCCGACCGGCTCTATCCACTTGTGCTGCAGCGCGAGCTTGCGGACTGCATCCCGACCACTGTCGGTGGTCTTCGCGTCGTCCATTCCGAGTTCGGCCACGACGGCTTCTTGATCGAGCGTGACGCTGTTGGTGCACTCGTGAGGGAAACCCTCGCGATCGTCGACCGTGCTAATGCGCCGTGCTGATGCGCGCGTCGAGTGCTTCGAAGCGCCACGCAGCAAGTGCGCGGCGCAACTGGTTGACCCGCGTGGCGAGCATCGCCGGCGTCGTGGTGTCGAGTGAGAACAGCAGCCGAGCCACCCGCAGGCAGCTGCGACGGGTCGCCGCCAGGGCGTCGTAACCGGCGCCGAGGCGGAGGGCGGCATCGAGCGGCAGAAGACCGTCGAGATCGGACGGCGAGGTGCTGGGCTCCGTGTCGGCACTCAGCGACGAGAGCACGTCGTCGGTCGCATTGAACGCATGCTCAAGCAGGGTGGTCGTCAGGTGCGGCCCGCTTGCCGTTGCGGTGGTGCACGCGCGCAGCAACTCAGCTACCCGCCACCAGATCGCACTCGAGATGGCCTCGTCAGGATCCTTCAGCTGAATCACCTGAGCGATCACTGCGTCCGCCATCACTACTTGAGTTTCGTGCGTCGGTGCAGTCATCGGAGCTCCTGTCGCGGTAGGTCTCTGTTGCAACGAATGCAGCCCCACTGTGGTCCTGGATACTGAAAGCAGTCTGGGCTGTCGCTGGGAACTTCCTGGCAGTGTGTGGCGCTCGCCCAGGGCGAAACCGCGCCGCCTGCGTGCGGCACGCTGCGCCCTTACACTGAAGATCGTCGAACAGTGGGGTTGCGAGCACGATGGCTGACCAGCAGGGCCAACCAGGATTCGAGCCTGCGCCCGTGCGCCCCTACCTTTACCCGCCGGGTCAGCTGCCCGACGGGGTGCCGCCCGCGCCAACGCGAACGAGGCGACGTCGCTGGGAGCGTGCCGGCGGTACGGCGGCCGCCGGTGGCGGTGTGGCCGCCAAGGCGGGCTTGCTCACAAAGCTGTTTCTGGCGCTCAAGGCCAGCGTGGTGCTGGTCAAGTTCAAGTTCGCGCTCAGCATGGCGGTGTCTGTCATTGCCTATGCGTTCATCTTCGGCTGGTGGTATGCGGTCGGCTTCGTCGCGCTGATCGCAGTGCACGAACTTGGGCACGTGGTCGCGCTGCGCTTCATGGGTATCAAGTCCTCGCTACCGACCTTTATCCCGTTCATGGGCGCGTTCGTCACCATGAAG
>Ga0208717_1000218_pt1 | contig 22658 bp, 26 predicted proteins | sample NGESurF53shallow_FD_184489 | JGI IMG/M metagenome (GOLD analysis project Ga0208717, IMG submission 184489) | Arctic peat soil microbial communities from Barrow, Alaska - NGEE Surface sample F53-3 shallow (SPAdes) | ecosystem: Environmental > Terrestrial > Soil > Wetlands > Peat ... | reverse complement strand
GGGGCCGAGCCGTCCCGCTCCCACGCCCGCGACCTCGACCAGCAGCTGGTAGCCACCGATGCCGAGCGCCCCGACGATCCCCGGCGGCAGCGGATGCTCGGCCAGGTGCCCCGGTGGATGGCTCATCGCTCGACCATCAGTTGTCCAGGAGGCCACCGACCATGCCCATCAGGCCGCCGCCACCCTCGCGCTGCGGCTCGGCGGCACCCTGGACGGCCACCCCGGGGGAGCGTCGCCGGCCAGCTACTCGATCGCCTTCTGGTGCCTGGCCCTGCTGCCGCTGGCGGCGATGGTGGGCGTCTCCCGGCTCCGCCGCGACGCCGGCAACGGCGCCCGTCACCAGCCGGCTTCGAAGCAGGCCCCGGCCGAGCTCGACGACGTGGTTGGCTGACGCCCGCCGCCAGCGATCGGCCAGCGGGCCCATTGGGAAGCCGTAGCGCCGCCTGCCTGGCTGCCGGGAAAGCATTCCCTAGTACCAGGGCAGTTCCCGATCATCCACGCCAGCTCCGCAGGCGCGGCCCACACCTGTCGCATCCTCGGCACCGATGACGACGACCACGAGGCCATCGTGTGCGTCGACATCAACACGATGACCTACGACGGCGATGCCTTCGCCCAGTCGGAGGTCGAGGCCTACTGCCAGACCACGGCCGGCACAGCCGCCCACGGATCGCCGCGTAGGCGGCCAGCGCCTCCGCCTGCCGTCCGGTCGCGGCCAGCGCCCGCATCAGCAGCCCGGTGACCTTCTCATCGAGTGGGTGATGAGCGACCAGAACCTCGAGCGGTCCGACGTGCCCGCCCGCCGGGTCATCGGCGACCTCACGGGTAAGCCGGGTGACAAGCGCGTCGAGCTGCAGCCGCTCCAGCCGCTGGGCGTGCGGGGCCGCGAACTCGCCCGCGTCGGCCAGCGCAGGCCCCCGCCATAGCCCCATCGCCTCCTCGGTCCGCCCCTCGGCCAGCAGCCGCTGAAAACGGAACGCGTCCACGTCATCCGGCTTAATCGCCAACCGGTACCCGGCCGCCGACTGCTCGACCGCCCGCGCCCCGCCGAGCGCGCGCCGGGCCCTCGACACCAGCGTCTGCAGCGCGTTGGCCAGGTCCGCAGGCGGCTCGTCGCCCCAGACCGCATCGCCCAGCTCGGAGGTGCTCACCGGCCGCCCCCCGGCCAGCGCCAGCCGCACCACCAGATCGCGCAGCCGCGCGCCGGAGATGACGACCGGGGCGCCCCCGTCGTCATTCACCTCAAGCGGACCCAAGATCGCGACCTGCACCCGTCCATTGTCGCCGAACCCCAGCGTTCCGCACGCTCCCTGCGCATCGCACGGCCCCATTCGCGGTCATGCCCGGTCGTCCGTATGCTTGCACCGGCGCTCTGCGACGGACAGAACTCTGGGAAGCCTTATGCTGGCTGGGTTCCCGTCCGCAGGGACACCTCAGCACAAGGGGCGCATAGCTCAGCGGTAGAGCTCCCGGCTTACAACCGGGCGGCCACAGGTTCGATCCCTGTTGCGCCCACCATTTTCGAACGTATGCCCGACTTCACGCCGGTTCTCTCATAGCGCGAGGCAGGCTCGCCGTCGCCCCACCCATCTCCGGGACGGCCACTCCACCCCCATCAGCCACAGATGCTCGACCGATCGCCTCCCGCAGCGCGACCGATCGATTTCCTGTTCCATGATCACGAAGGATCTTTTCCTGACGTAGGAAAATATGCCTATAACTGCCTAAATCCTTCGTGATCATGCTCAAACCCCGATCCCGGAAGCAAGCACCAGAGATAACAGCGAGAAGCCGAAGGCAAGGGGCCCGCGCGACGCGAGACGTCGCTCCCGCGACGCGAGCCGTGGAACGATGCCGGAAGTGCTCACCGCAGGTAGATGCGGCCCGGATCCAGAACCTCCCGCAGGATCCGCAGCTCCTCGGCCGTCGGCGGCCCGGCGTCGCTCACGTCGGCGGCCACCTTTAGCGGCCACCCCGTCGCCGACCGAACCTGCGCGACGTCCACCCCGGGATTAACCGAGCGAAGCACGAGCTCGTCATCCTCCCTGGTCAGCACCCCAAGCGGGGTGATGAGCCGGGTAACGCCGCGCCCGCTCGCCTGCCGTCCGCTCACGGACGAGGGGGCGGGGGAGGTCACGAAGTCCGGGCGGTCCACCAGGGTCTGCGGGGTGTGCCTGCGCATCACCACGAACACTTCCCGCGCGTGCCCCATCACCTCGATGGCGCCGCCGGATCCGGGCAGCCGGTGCTCGGGCCGCGCGTACGACCCGCCGATCATGGTCGAGTTCAGGCTGCCGTGCCGGTCGATCTGCGCCGCGCCGAGGAACCCGGTGTCGATCCGCTGCCCCGCGATCACGTAGCCGAACAGCTGCGGCATCGGCAGCACGGCCTCCGCCCCGGTCACCAGGATCGAGTCGGAGATGGTGGTCGGCAGGCCGATCGGGTGGGCGCCGGTGACCCCCGACTCGTAGATGATCTCGATGTCCGGCGCGGTGCTCAGCGCAGCGAGGGCGGCGGCCAGGGTCGGCAGCCCGATGCCGGCGAACACGATGCGACGGCCCGCCAGCTCCCGCGCCGCCAGCACGGTCAGCACCTCGGTGACGGTCGCGGGCAAGCTCATCGGGAGGCCTCCTGGTCGGCGCCGGGCCGGGGAGCGGCCGGCCGCAGGTGCAGCCCGTAGTTCACCCGTCCCGACAGCGCCTCGCCGACCTGCAACCTGCTCCGCACCTCCGGTCCGATCAGGGCAAGATACTCCGAGTGGTCGGCCGTGCCCCGGATGTAGGTGTCCAGCCAGCGGTCGACCGCGCCCTCCGCGCGCCCCATGTCCGACCATTCGCGGAAGAACGCGTCGTCGCGGTCGTAGTAGCCCTGGACCGGCGCCGGGTACGAGCCGAACGGGCACTCGACGACCGCGTCGACGATCTGCGCGGGCACGATCGTGCGATTCGGATCGGCGCGGATCACGTCGTCATCGACGATCTCCTCGACCGTGACGATCACCCGGCGGCCGGCGAAGGCGACATCCTGCTGCACCCCGAGAATGCCCCACGCCTGGACGTTTCCGCGCCGATCGGCTCGCTGCGCGTGAATGATCGAGACATCCGGGTTGAGCGGCGGCACCACGAATATCGGGTCCCCGCTGTACGGGTCGATCACCTGGCGGATCGAGTCGTTGACGGCCGCCAGGTCGCTGCCCTGGTAGGAGCGGATCGGGTAGAAGGGCAGCTTGGCCGCCCCGGCGACGTACCGCGCGATCATCCCGCCGTGACTGTACTCATCGAGCGTCACCACCCGGTCGCTGCGTCCCTCGAGGGCCCGCCGCAGCTCATGCAGCGAGCCGCCCGAGCTGTTGCCGATGAACGAGGAGACCAGGCCGCGGACGCAACCGGCCGCGATCAGCTGGTCGATCATCATGTCGCACGACATCCGGCAGACGGTCAGGTCCCCGATCCGCTGACGGATGATCTCGTGCGCGGCCGCCGTCGGGACGAGGTGCCCGAATCCCTCCAGGGCCACCGTCATGCCCGGCTGCACGTACGTTGCGATCGCACCGGCAAGCGTCGAGACCCGGGTTGCCGACATGCTCTCACGATCCTTCACTCCGGCACCGTAGGCAAGGGGCCAGGTCCGGGCTGATGTTGGCGGGAACCTCCGGTCCGTTCGGGATGAAGATCTGAATTTTCCCGAACGGTCGCGGGGTGACTGCGGCAGCGTCTCCTAGGACCTGGCGGTGGTGAAGTCGATCCGCTCGGCCGACTCGCCCCGGCCGACGAAGGCCATCGCCACCATCTGCGGCGGGAACAGCCCGTGGGCGACGACCCCCGGCTCCGATGACAGCAGGACCGCGAGCGCCGCCGGGTCGTCGACCGGCCCGTGGTAGTCGGCGATCACGCCGCCGTCCGGGCTCAGCGGGACGTCGCGCAGCGAGGCCGGGGCGACCCGGCGCATGGTGGCCCGCAGCCCGAAGGACAGCAGTTCCAGCGGGATCGGGGCGTGCAGGGCCTGAACCGGCTTGGAGGAGTCGGCGATGACGACGAACCGGTCGGCCGCCCCGGCCACGATCTTCTCCCTGGTGTGAGCGCCGCCGCCGCCCTTGACGAGCCAGCCGTCGGGGGAGATCTGGTCCGCGCCGTCGATCGTGATGTCGAACCGGTCGATGCTGGTGACGTCCTCGATCCTGATGCCCAGTTCGCGCGCGGCGTGCTCGGTCCGCGGCGACGTGGCGGCGCAGACGATATCGAGGGACCGCTTGGCCAGCGCCGGGAGCAGGTACGCCACCGTCGAGCCGGTGCCAAGCCCGACGGTCATGCCATTCTCGACCAGCTCCGCGGCCGCTTCCGCAGCGACCTGCTTCTCTCGCTCAATGCTCATGAGGGGTCCCTCCAGACGGTGGTCGCTGCCTGGCACCACCGTACGGTCACGGGTCGTCCGGGGCGAGCGGGGGTACGGCAGCAGCAAACCGCCGAACGAAGGAGCACCCGATCATGACTACCACCCGTACTCCCGTTGTCTTCATCCACGGGCTCTGGCTCCACGCCAGCTCCTGGCAGCCCTGGATCGACGCCTTCACCGACGCCGGCTACGCGCCGGTGGCGCCCGGCTGGCCCGGGATCCCGGACACGGTCGACCTTGCCCGCGCCCACCCGGACAGCATCGCCGGCCACGGCATCGACGACGTTACGACCCACTACGCCGGCATCATCAGGGAACTGCCGACGCGACCGGTGATGATCGGGCACTCCTTCGGCGGGACGATCGTCGAGAAGCTGCTGGCGCAGAACCTCGGCGCGGCCGGCATCGGCATCGACGCCGCGCAGATCAAGGGGGTGCTGCCGGTTCCGCTGTCCGCCCTGCGGTCCGCCCTGCCGGTCTTCAAGAACCCGGCCAACGCCCACCGCGCGGTCTCGCTGACCGACAAGGAATTCCGGTACGCGTTCGGAAACGCGATCCCGGAGGAAGAGTCGGACGCGCTATACCAGAAGTGGGCGATCCCGGCGCCGGGCAAGCCGCTGTTCGAGGCCGCGACCGCCAACTTCTCGCCCCACTCGCCGGACAAGGTCGACACGAAGAACTCGGGCCGGGGACCGCTGCTGCTGATGATGGGCGGCAAGGACCACACGGTGCCCGAGGCCGTCACCAAGTCCACCGTCAAGCAGTACCGGGGCTCCGGCGCCGTCACCGAGCTGGTCGAGTTCGACGACCGAGGGCACAGCCTCACGATCGATCACGGCTGGCGCTCGGTGGCCGACGAGTGCCTGTCCTGGCTGGCCGAGCAGGAACTATGACCGCGATATCAACGACGATGATGGCGCTGCGGGCGCATGCCCGCGGCGGACCCGAGCAGCTGGTCTACGAGCGGGCCCCGACCCCGGTGCTCGGACCGGGCGAGGCCCTGGTCGAGGTGCACGCCGCTGCGATCACGTTCGCCGAGCTGACCTGGGACCAGACCTGGACCACCCTCGACGGCCAGGACCGGACGCCGACCATCCCGTCCCACGAGGTGTCGGGGACGGTCGTCGGCCTTGGTCCCGACGCCAGCGGCGTAGCGGTCAGAGAGGAGGTCTACGGGCTGATCGACTTCGACCGCAACGGGGCGGCGGCGCAGTACGTCACGCTGCCTGCCGCCCACCTGGCGGCCGGGCCCCGATCGGTCTCGCACGTCGAAACCGCGACCCTGCCGCTGGCGGCGCTGACCGTCTGGCAGGCGCTGGTCGACCACGCGGACCTCAAGCCGGGTGAGCGGGTCCTCGTCACCGGCGGCGCCGGCGGCGTGGGCAGCTACGCCGTCCAGCTCGCCGCCAGCCTGGGCGGCGTCGTCACCGCGACCGGGCGCGCCAGGCAGCGGGACTTCGTCCTCGGCCTCGGCGCCAGCGCGTTCCTGGCTGCTGATGCGGCCGACGGCGCCAGCCCCGCAAAGGCCCCCGCGGAAGACGGCTTCGACGTAGTCATCGACTCCGTCGGCGGCGCCGTGCTGGACGCCTGCTACGGGATGACGCGCCGGGGCGGCCGCCTGGTGACGCTCGGCGCGCCGCCGGACGCGGGCAAGGCGGCGGCGCTCGGCCTGCGCGCCGTGTTCTTCGTCGTCACGCCCGACGCGGCCGAGCTCGCCCACCTGGCCGGGCTGGTCGACGACGGCAAGCTGCGACCCGTCCTCAGCCAGACGTTCCCGCTGCAAGACGGCAGGAAGGCATTCGAAAGCGCCACCGTCCCGCACCCGCCGGGCAAGACCGTGCTGATCGTCCGCTGAGCCCGGAAATCGTTTTGCCGCGACGTGGGTCTAACCAGGTGTTGGACGAAAGAAGGGAACCAGCAATGCGTAAGGCCCACACCACCACCTCCGCCGCCCGCGAGGTCAGCAAGCCGGCCGAGCAGTGGCGTCAGGAGCTCACGCCGATGCAGTACAGCGTGCTGCGCGAGGCCCACACCGAGCGGCCGTTCGCCGGCGAGTACGTGCACAACCACGCCGACGGCTTCTACCGGTGCGCCGGCTGCGGCAGCGAGCTGTTCCGCTCGGACGCCAAGTTCGACTCGGGCACCGGCTGGCCCAGCTTCTCCGAGCCCGCCGTCGCCGAGGCGGTCGAGCTGCGGGAGGACAACAGCCTGTTCATGCGCCGCACCGAGGTCGTCTGTCGCGCCTGTGGCGGTCACCTCGGCCACGTCTTCGACGACGGCCCGACCGCGACCGGCGACCGGTACTGCATCAACTCCTGCTCGCTGGCCTTCGAGCCTGCGGCACACTAAGAGCAGGACGGCGGCCCGCGAGGGGAGACGCGATGGGTTATGCCGAAGACCACCAGTGGTCACAGCGTCATCTCTCGCACTACGTCGAGGGGGATCTGAGCCGCCGCGCCCGCCACCGCTTGGACCGCCACGCGCGGGACTGCGTTGATTGCGGGCGCGGCCTGCGCGCGCTGCGGGCCCTGGTCCACGCGGTCCAGGGGCTGGACGGGCTGGCGGGCGTTCGCGCGCCCGCGACGATCTTCGACCTGGTCCGCCCGGCCGGGTCCGGCGGCTCGCCCGCACCGCAGGCCGGGTGACCGAAACCGAGGTGACCGACACCGAGGCCAGCCTCCTGGCCCGGGCCCAGGCCGGGGACATCGACGCCTTCGAGCAGCTGACGGGCGCGTACGCCGATCGCCTCTACATGCTGCTGCTGCGCCTGCTCGGAGACCCCAACGAGGCGGGGGAGGTGGCCCAGGAGGTCATGCTCCGCGCCTGGCGGGGCATCAGCCGGTTCCAGGGCCGGTCCAGCTACTTCACCTGGCTCTACCGGATCGCGGTCAACGAGGCCAACCGCGCGCTCGAGCGGCGGGCCCGGCGGCCCGCCAGCGTGCCGATCGGGCCGGAAGAGCTGGAACTGCCGTCCCCGCGCACGGATGACCCGGCCCGGCAGGCCGAGATCAACGAGCTGCGCCAGGCCCTGGCGGGCGCCCTGGCCATGCTGCCGCCGCCGCTGCGGACCGCGATCGTGCTCCGCGATGTCGAGGGCTTCTCCACCCAGGAGGCGGCCGAGATCGCCGGCGTCAGCCAGGCCGCCTTCAAGAGCCGCCTGCACCAGGCGCGGCTGCGGCTCCGGGCCGCCATCGGCGACGATGCCCTGCTGGCGCTCGGCGGCTGAGGTCTTCTCCAATCTTTTCTCCCGAACGGACCCTGGATGACTCTCCGCAGTCGATGACCCGCCTCAGCTCCGACTCGGGCCGGTCAGCGCCCGGTACGAGATCGCGCGCACTGAGCTCCGCGCCTCCCTGGTCCGAAAGCTGGTCATAACTAAGACCGGTCTGTATAATAGCCCGTATGGAGACCATTCCTATTACCGAGGCGAAAGCCCGGATCGCTGAGCTCGCAGACCGGGTCGCGCGCGAGCATGATCATTTCACGATCACCCGCAACGGCCGCGCCGACGTCATGCTCATCTCGGTGGCCGAGTACGAGTCCATGCAGGAGACGCTCGACATCCTCGGGGACTCCGAAGCGGTCGCGGACCTGCGGCAGTCCAAGGAGGACTTCGCCTCCGGCGACACCTACACCGCCGCCCAGGTGCGCGCCGAGCTGGAACAGCGCCGGCGCCTTGGCTCGCAGTGAGCGGAACCGACCCTGCGGCCGGCGAGCCCTACGCAGTGCTCCTGTCCGGGCAGGCCCGGCGCAACATCAGGGAGAACCTCCCCCTGGAAGTCGCTCTCGCCGCCATGGAGGCGATCGACGGCTCGATCGCCGTGAACTACCGGGCAGGCAAGCCGCTGGACGAGCCGTTCGACGGCTACCACTCGGCCCGCCGCGGCACCTACCGGATCATCTACCGCATCGACGAGCCGAAGCACCAGGTCGAAATCCACTCGATTCGCCATCGCCGCGACGCCTACCGCGCCTGATTCCCGCGGCGGGGAGGTGGCGACGGTCGATCTCGACGGAGCCATGCCCAGCCAGCTCTCCAGGCCGGCATCACGCCGGCTCCCGCGACCGACAGTCAGTCGGCCTGCAAGACGAAGAACAGGAAGGCCAGCAAGGCCGAGGGGATATCCGCCGAGTCCAGAAGCTCATCTGGGCGACGTGGCCGCTGATGGTCCACTCTTCGGTCCAGTTGGAGGTTGCGAAATAGTCGGGCTTGCGCCCAGCTTCGCGCTGCATGAGCGCGATCGCGAACGGGTGGTCGACCGCCACGATCAGCCGTCCGCCGGGCTTGAGCACCCGCCGAAGCTCGGCCAGCGGCGCCGTCCAGTCCTCGAGGTAGTGCAGGATCAAGCAGGCGATGGCATCGTCGAACGCGCCGTCGGGATACGGTAGTGGGCTGCTCAGGTCGGTCTGCCGCAGGTCCGGGTCCGGACCGAGCCGTTGCCGGGCCAACTCCAGCATCTTGGCGCTGGAGTCGAAGCCGCTGACAACGGCGCCCCGACTTTGCAGCGACTCCGACAGCGGGCCGGACCCGCAGCCGGCGTGGAGGATCCGCCGGCCGGCCACTTCCCCGGCCAGATTCAAGATCGCGGGCCGACAGTAGTAGGGGTTGATGAGGCTGGACTCGTTCTGTTTGGTGTATGCCTCGGCGAAGCTGTCATAGTCGTTGACCACGGACGCAGCATCTTCCTCAGCGACTCGGACGGTGAATTCGGGACCGGCCGGACTTGCGTGAGCGTGAGATATGCGATTTATCCTGGCACTCCCCGCCGCCAGCCGGGCCAGCTCCACCGGGACCGGAGGTTACAGGCTTGGTTGCCAAAGTGGCCGGGACAGGTGATGCGCTGAGCGCTGTCGGGTATCAGTCTCGAAGCTGAGCGAGCAGTGAACTCGCTTGGCATCCCACCAGATCCGACAGCGAAGGAGAAGTGATGAACAGGTCGTACGCCCGGATGGGGTCACACAGAAACCGCAGGATCCTTCTGGCGCTGCCGGTCAGCGCCGCCGCCGCGGTAGCACTGGTGGCATGCAGCTCCAGCAGCTCCTCGTCCAGTTCCGCCCCATCCAGCGCCGCCTCCAGCGCCGCCCCAGCGACTTCCTCGGGTACCAGTAGCAGCCCGGCGGCGGCCGGCGCGAGCAGCGTCACCTCCGCGACGATCGGCGGCGTGAAGGTGCTGACCAACAGCAAGGGCCTCACGCTGTATTCCTTCGCCCCCGACACCTCGACCAAGTCGAACTGCAACGGGGCGTGCGCGGCGGCCTGGCCGCCGGAAAAGGGGCCGGTGACCGCGAGCGGGTTCACGGGCACGTTCGGCACGATCACGCGCTCCGACGGCTCGACCCAGGCCACCTTCCACGGTCACCCGTTGTACACCTACGTCGCCGACACGGCGCCCGGCCAGGCCAGCGGAAACGGCGTCAACGCGTTCGGCGGGCTATGGCACGAGGTGCCCACGTCCGGCGCCGCGGCGCCCGCCGCGTCCACCAGCGGGCAGGGCGGTGTTGGCTACTAGGCCCGCCAGAGCCCTGCTGCGCGGGGCCGGTGCGGGACTTCTGATCGCCGCCGGGGCGATCCATCTCGACTTGTACGTGACGGGATACCGAACCATCCCGACCATCGGCTGGCTGTTCCTGCTGCAGGTGATCGCGGCGTTCGTCCTCGGGCTGGCCGTGCTCGTCATTCCCGATCGGCTCGTCATCGCCGGCCGGCTGTCCGCCGCTGCGGGAGCCGGCTTCGCTCTGTCTACCCTCGGCGGCTACCTGCTGACGGTGTGGATCGGGCTGTTCGGGTTCAAGGAGGTCCGCACCACGGCCGGCATCGTCGCCGGCGTGCTTGAAGTGGCGGCCTTCGCGGTGCTGGCGACGGTCGCGCTCCTTCCCCGGGCGGACGCCGCGAAAGTGCGCGGCGACGGCGTGGCAGCGGTCCCGGCCGGGTTCCCCGACCAGATCCCGCCCGCGACCGCCAAGGCAGGCGGCCTGACGGCGGCCGCCCTGGTGGTTGCGGCGCTGGTGCTGCTCGGGGTGGCGGAGGCCGGGTCCGGCTCCCCGGCGTCGACCGCCCCCACGGCCGACGCAGGGCTGAAGGCCACCACGATTGACGGCACGCCGGTCGTGGCCAACGCCAAGGGCTTCACCCTCTACTGGTTCGCGCCCGACACCCCGGCCAGCTCGAAGTGCTACGGAAGCTGCGCGGTGTACTGGCCGCCGGTGACAGGCACCGCCGCGGCCGGCTCGGGGCTGCCGGGCAAGACGACCGTCATCGCCAGGACCGACGGCTCGAACCAGCTCACCTACGACGGGCATCCGCTCTACACCTACATCGGCGACACCGCCCCCGGCCAGGCCAGCGGCAACAACCTCAACCTCAACGGCGGGCTCTGGCACGAGGTGCCCGTCTCCGGGTGAGGCCGCCGGTCAGTTGACCGGCGGTACCGGCAGCCCGACGGACTGCATGAACCACCACGCAGAAAAGTCACCGAGGCCGGGGAAGCGGCGCTGGAGGTCGTCGATTTCGTCCTCGGGGGAGCCGAACGAGCGCAGGTAGGCGTCAAACGAGCCGTGCTGCGCTATGAGCTCGTTCACGATGGCGGCGCACTCGACGGCGGCGCCGATCTTGCGCTGGTGGCGGATGATCCGCGGATCCTGCGCGGCCCGGTCGACGTCCCGCTCGGTCATGGCGGACACCGCGACCGGGTCGAAGTCGTGGAAGACCTCGCCGAAGCCCGCCCACCGCGATGCGATGGCCGGCCACCTCAGCCCGGCTTGGAAGATCGCCTTGACCAGCTGCTCAAAGTACCGGCGATCATCCTGCGGCCCGAGCTCGAGATGCGGCCAGGGCGAGTCGTCGTGATAGGTGCGTCCGGAGCGGCGCCGCGGCGGGTTAATCAGAGCCGGCCGGCGGGAGCGGCAATCCGACCGACTCCATAAACCACCAGGCCGAGTAGTCGCCGAGCCCGGCGAAGCGGCGCTTCAGGTCGGTGATCTCTTCCTCGGGCGAGCCGAACGACCGCAGGTAGGCGTCGAACGAGCCGTAGCGCGCGACGACCTCGTTCACGGCGGCGGCGGAGGCAACGGCCTCGTGGATTTTACGGTGATTGCGAATAATTTGCGTGTTATGTTCGGCCTGATCGATCTCCTGCTCGTTCATCGCGGCCACCTGCACCGGATCAAAGCCATGGAATACCGCGCTGAAGGCCGGCCAGTGCGATTCGACGACCGGCCAGCTGAGGCCGGCTTGGAAGATCGCCTTGAACAGCTGCTCAACGTAACGGCGATCATCGGACGGCCCGAGCTCGAGGTGAGGCCAGTCCGAGTAGTCGTGATAGCTACGGCCGGAGCGGTGCTGCGCCATGGAGCTTCCCCTTTCTCGCGGTACTAGCTTCCACCATCGCGCCCGGCCGCCGGTCGCCGCGCCCGTGACTATCCCCGGCAGCCCCCGTCCTGACCCAGGTAAACCTTGCGGTGCAGCACGGCTAGCGGCCCGCCGCAGGCGTCGTCACCCGGCCGGCGGTGAGGTCAGCCGCGACCGCCGCCTCGTCTTGCCCGGCTCGTCGCCGATGAACTCGCCAACCGTGAGATCGCCGACTGGCGATTAGAGATAGCCCACAGTCACCAGGTGTTTGCAACCAGTTCTGTTGCCAATGTTAAAGGGGGTAAGGAGTTCGATCCCCGGGGGGAACGTTGGTTTCTCAGTCGATCTCGCGCAGCCTGCTCGCGGGTCTGCCGATCCCTGCTTGCCTTCGGCTCGCCAGTTCCGCGTCGCTTGCGCGGTGGGCGGTCGTCTCGACCGCCCTGCCGCCGCTGGTGATGCTCGGCGCCTGGCTGGTCGCGGATGCGCTCCAGCCGTCCTCCTACAGTCCGCTGCAGAGCTCGATCAGCGGGCTGGCCGCACTCGGCGCGACCGACCGGTGGATCGTGACGAGCGCGTTGTTCCTGGTGGGAGCGTGCTACTTCGTGACCGCCGGCTGCCTGCAGAGCCTGCGGATGCCGGCCAGGACCGTGCTGCTGATCGCGGGCGTGTCCAGCATCGGCATTGCGATCTCGCCCCAGCCCGTGCACGGCTCGAATGCGCAGCACCTCGTCTGGACGTCGCTCGGCGCGGCCGCGATCACGGTCTGGCCCGCCTTTACCGCCAGCCGGGCGCCATCGCCGCCGCTGATCCTGCGGGCCCGCAGTCCGGCCGCCGTCACCGTCGTCTTCCTCGTCCTGTTGGCCTGGCTCATCGCCGAAACCCAGCACGGCACCGTCCTCGGCCTCGCCGAGCGGCTGGTCTCCGGCACCCAGATCACCTGGCCCTTCGTCGTGGCCCTGACGCTGCAGAAGGCCCAAGTCCGGGAACGAAAGATCAAATTCAGTCTTTCGAACGGAGGGTTGCGCTGCCGGAGCTAGAAACGGTCCGACGCGACCTCCGTGGCAAACCGGGTGATCTGGTCGAGGAAGTCGTCCAGCTCGGTGGCGACGGGTTCGATCACCAGCTCATTGACGCCAGCCTGGGCGTACTGCCTGACCAGCTTGGTCAGGGTCGCCGCGTCGCCGAACAGGCCCGGCCCAGCCTTACCGGTGGCGGCGTGCTGCCCGAACTGCGTCGATATCCGTAGCGATATCGGGAATTGGCGTTTATGGCCGAGCGCGTCCAGTTGGCCTGCCGCGGCGAGTACCTCCTCTGGAGACAGGTAGATGCCATGCCAGCCGTCGCCAAGCGTGGCCGCCCGTTTCAGCGCCGCCCGGCTTCCGCCGCCGACAACGATGGGCAACGGCGCTGCGGGCTTCGGCGAGAACAGGACGCCCGAGTAGTCGATGTGGGCGCCCTGGAATTCTGGCTTGTCCGATTCGAACAGCGCTCGCATCGCCGGGATGTACTCGTCCGCCAGCTTCCCGCGGCCGTGAAAGTCGGCTCGGAGGTACCCGTACTCCTGCTCGATCCAGCCGACCCCGACGCCGAGCGTCATCCGCCCGCCGCTCAGGTGGTGGACGGTGGCCGCCTGCTTCGCCACCAGCAACGGGTCCCGCTGCGGGAGCACCAGGATGCCGGTGGCCAGCCGGATGCGCTCGGTCCTGGCCGCGAGATAGCTGAGCGTGGCGAACGACTCGAGCAGGTTGCCGAACGGCTCCGGCATCGTGACCGGGAGCAGGATGTGGTCGCTGGTCCACAGCGACGAGTAGCCCAGCTCCTCGGCCCGCTCGGCGATCGCGATCATCGCGTCGCGGTGCCCGAGACTGCTGTAATTCGGCAGGTTCAGCCCGAAGATCATCGACATCCACCGTCTATACCCTCTGCTCCGCGCTCTCGCCGGGTTCGACGTCGAGGAAGTCGATGACCCGGCGGGCGAAACGGGGCCGGGTACTGAAAGTGGGAGCCGTGGTTGGCGTCCGGATAGAGCGTGAGCTCGGCGTTGGGGAGATTCTGGAAGAGGATGTACGTATACCACTCCGCGCCCTTCGCGAGGCGCGCCGCTGCGCACCGGACCCTGGCCGCGCACTCCACTACAAGGCCGATCGGCGTGCCTGGCACCTGGCTGCGGCGGCGGTCAGCCCCGATGAGGAGGTGGCGTCCCTCCTCGAAGCCACCGCCGCCCAAGCCCGACGCCGCGGCGGTGCGGCCGCTGCGGCGCAGGCACTGCTCGGTGCCCGCTAAACGAAGGAGCTGGACCGGCATTTCCGCCGCTAGCGTTCCTTTAGCTCACGCGGCTGGCAACGGTCAGCAGCACCGCCAATGCTGCTCCTGATGCCAGCACCAGCACGGGTACCGGAGATATCCGCCTTGCCAGCACGTCGCGATCACCGCCGCTGCTCAGCAGCGACCAGCGCGACCGGGCCGATAGGGCCGAGCCGACCGAGAGGACCGACCCAACCGAGAAGGCGGACAGGGTTGATCCCACCGAGGCGACCGACAAAGCCGACCCAACCGAGCCCACGCTGAGAACCGACCCGGCCGAGCCGATCGACAGAACCGATCCGCGGCTCGCGATCGACAGGAAAGAGTCTTCTGACCGCAGCGATAGGCCACTCACAGTTGACATTGTCGCACGCTGACTGAGGGGTTTTCCTCCTGCCGCCCCAGCAGGGCACCTTCTCGCCGTGCACCTTCTGGTACGTCGATGCGCTGGCTCGAGCCGGGCGGCTGGAGGGCCGCCGTCAGCCTGGACTACCAGCTCGACCACGGCCCCGTCGCGGTCAGTTTGCTAGGTTCGGCCCAGGCCTAGCCGCCTGCGGATGTGCGCGGGCGTGATGAGCGCCTCGTTCGCGAGAATGTCGATGAACGCGGCCGCGATCGGATCCGGGCTGGTGCGCGAGTAGGCGGGCGGCGGACCGGCGGGTCGGGGAGCAGCAGCAGGCTGCCGAAGTACGGCGGGATGATCTCGGCCGGGACGAGGGTGGGGCCGAGGAACCCGGCCAGGCCGCTTCAGGCGCTCGGCCGCGCGGGTGAAGGAGCCCTCCTCCACGATCGCCACCGGGTACTCCAGCTGACGCAACGTTGCCATGCGCTCAGGTTATCGATTTCATGAAAAACAGTCCTTGGACATGTGGTAGCGGCCCGCGCAGGCTGGTTACTGCCGCTCTGGCACGGGAGCAGCAGAGCGGCCACGAGGGGTACGACAGCTCGTGAGAGAAGGAAGCCGAAGCGGGGAGAAGACGCAATGGACGGCCTTCACCCACCTGTCGTACGACGATTACCGCATCCTGCACGCCAACCTCATCAGGCACCAGAAGCAGAGCACGCGAGACCGAATCGTCCCGTACACGGTGTTCATCGACCCGCAGCTGGGCCGGGCCGGCCTGACCGAGCGGCAGGCGCGGGCGCAGGGACGCGAGATCCGGGTGGCGAAGCTGCCGATGGGCGGGGTCATCCGGGCCATCGAGACAGGGGAGACCCGCGGCTTCATGAAGGCCGTCGTCGACTCCGGCAGCGGGCAGATCCTGGGCTGCGCCATCCTCGGCGCCGAAGGCGGCGAGATCATGAGCATCATCCAGGTGGCCATGCTCGGCAAGCTCCCGTACACCGCGATGGCCAACGCGATCTTCGCGCACCCGCTGCTGGCGGAGGGCCTCAACACGCTGTTCGCAATGTTCGACGCCTAAGGCCGGCCAGCAAGGCCCGCAAGCATCACCTCAATCCAGGCAGGAAGAAGGACGGAGACATTCCCCAGCGAGTCGGCCGAATACCGGCGCGCACGCAACCAGCTGCTGGAGTCGGAGGACGCCCTCCGGCAGCTGACCCAGCAGGTCGCCGCGGAGCGCCGGGCGCTCCCGGCGGGCGGTCTTTTTGCTACGCCGAGTACTACGCCGGGGCCATGAGGTCGTCGACCGGCTGGCTGACCATGGTCACGCCGCCGGTGGCGAAGTTGGCGACATCAGCGCCGGCCTTCCCCATCTCGGGCGAGCGGAGCGCGCTGCGGTAGTCCTCCTCAGAGGCGAAGTCGAGCGCCGCCACAAAGTAGAAGGCGGGTTCTGACCGGTCGAGGGCGGCGCAGTGCCCGCCGGTGAAGCCGGCCAGCCCGGGCACCTGGCGCACCAGTGGGGCATGCGTCTGCGCGTAGTAGCTGTCGAAGGCGGCGGGGTCGGTCGGCTGGCCGTAGCAGACGGTGACTCGGTACATGGCGGCTGTCTCCTCGCGTGTCTCAGGTCGGCGTTGACGCTCAGGCGCGGTGCTCAGTGCAACCTGCCCGTAGACCCAACGATCATGCCCTCGAACAGAGCGCAGCGCCAGTGGCCGCCCCGGAGGATCACCACGCGAGGTCGAGGATGATCGTCACCAGATCATCGGGGCCGTTGGCGAGAACGTTGTGGCCGGAGTCGAGATCCGTCACCGTCCAGTCGGGGTCGGCCCGGAGGGAATCGGCGATGCCGGTGAAGGGCGAGTGCGGCAGCCAGTCGGCTCCGGCCGCGGCGACGTAGTGCTTGCGCCTGATCGTCTTGTACGCGCCGGTGAGCTGTGACCGCTGCATGAGGGTGCCGAGCGGATGGGGCCTGGCCCGGTGGTCGAAAAACGGGAGCGGCTCGACCGCCAGCCCGGTGGCACCGGATCCGCGGCTGTACCAGTCGCGCTGCTCGTCGTTGGTCATCGACCAGCACGAGTCGCCGTCGTCGGGCACGAACGCGTCGAGGTAGAGCAGGCCGGCGACCGCGGACGGCCGCTGGTCGGCGACGCCGGTGATCACGCTGCCCGCGTAGCTGTGACCGACCAGGACGGCCTGGCCGCCGCCCGCGTCGAGAAGCGCGAGGACCTCGCCGATGTGCACGTCGAGGTTGGCGGCCGGGGCCGGGGGACCGTCCGGGTCGAGCCCGGACAGGGTGACCGCGTCGGCCTCGTGCCCGGCCTCACGCAACGCGTCGACCACCGGCTGGTACCACCAGCCGCCGTGGCAGGCGCCGGGGACCAGTAGGTATCTCGCCATCTGACTCCTCTTTCGTCCCGCTGGCAGGCCTAACTCTAACCAGGCCGGGTTAGGCCTCAGCTGATAAGGGCGCCCGCGTCGATGGCCAGGGCAGTGCCCGTGATGTACCGGGCGTCTTCCGAGGCGAGGAACAGCACCGCGTTGCTGACGTCGATCGCCTCGACCCAGTCCACCGGGAGCAGGCCGGTGGCTCGGGAGGCGGCCGCGAACTCCTCCTTGGTCGGGTTCTCCGAGTCCGGGCAGAACAGCCGGTACATGACGTCGTTCTGGATCATGTCGGTGTCGACCTGGGTGGGGTGCACGCTGTTGACCCGGATCCGGTGCCGGGCCAGCTCGACCGCCAGCGTGCGCATGAGACCGGTGACGCCGTGCTTGGCCGATACGTAGTGGGCGATGTTCGGATAGGACTTGAGCCCCGCGACAGAGCTGGTCAAGACGATGGAACCGCCGCGACCGCCGGCGATGAGGTGCGGGATGGCCGCTCTGCAGGTGCGCCAGACGCCGCTGAGGTTGATGTCGATCATCTCGCGCCAGGCCTCCTCGGTGAGATCGGCCAGCGAGCCGCTGGACAGGATTCCCGCGTTGGCGCAGACGATGTCCAGACGGCCGAGTTCGGCCACGCCGTCCGCCAGCGCCCGCTCCAGGCTGGCGAGGTCTCTGACGTCAGCCGGGGCGGCGACGATGCGGCGGTCCAGCTCCTCGACCAGATCGACCGTCATGGCCAGGTCATCGGGCGTGCTCAGGGGGTACCCGACCGTGGGCAGCGGGCCGCACAGGTCGATCGCGATAATGTCAGCGCCCTCCCGAGCGAGCCGGAGAGCGTGGCTGCGTCCCTGGCCGCGGGCGGCGCCGGTGATGAACGCGACCTTCCCGGCGAGCCGGCCGGCGCTCGTTGTGCTGGTGCTCATTTCGCCAGGACTCCCGCGTCGACTGGAAGGGAAACGCCGGTGATGAAGCGGGCGCCATCGCCGGCCAGGAACGCCACGGCGTCGCTGACGTCGCTCGGCTCCACCCACGGCACCGGCAGCAGGTTCGTTGCCTGCGAGGCCTCAGCGAACTGCTCGCGCGTGGGGCGCTCGGCGCCCGGCACGAACAGCCGGTAGATCATGTCGTTCTGGATCATGTCGGTGTCGACCTGGGTCGGGCTGACCGCGTTGACCCGGATGCCGTGCGGTGCCAGTTCCTGGGCCAGGGTTTTAGTCAGGCCGATCAGGCCGTGCTTGGCCGCCACGTAGTGCGAGATGGTGGCGTAGGGCTTGTGGCCGGCCACCGAGGCGGTCACGATCACGACTCCGCCCCGGCCTCCGGCGATGATGTGCGGCACCGCCACTTTGCAGGTCAGCCACACGCCGGTGAGGTTGACGTCGATGAGATCCTGCCAGGCTTGCTCGGGCATCTCATGAGCCGGCGCGGAGCTGTGGATGCCGGCGTTCGCGCACACGATGTCGAGCCGGCCCAGCTGGCCGACGGCGGCGTCGACGGCAGCCCGCAGCTCGGCCTGGCTGCGCACGTCCGCGTGGGCGGTCACGATCCGGCCGCCGAGCGCGCGGACCTCGGCGGCCGTCTGCTCCAGGTCGGCCGGCCGGGCGAGCGGGTAAGGAACGGACTCGATCTGCGCGCAGATATCGATGGCGATGATGTCGGCGCCTTCGGCCGCGAGCCGGACGGCGTGGCTGCGGCCCTGGCCGCGGGCCGCGCCGGTGATCAGCGCGACCTTCCCCTCGAGGGCTGGCATTCTCGTGCTCCTTCGCCTAGAGGACGGGGGTCTCGCCCCGGCCCACGACGACCCAGATCGACGCCGATTCCTGCTCGAACGGATTTGACAGCCGGTGCGGCGTCGCCGAGTCGAAGCTGATGGAGTCGCCGGGATTCATGTCGTAATGGGCGAATCCAACCTGGACATGGAGCTGGCCGGTAATGATGTAGCCGTACTCGAAACCGCGGTGGTGAATCATGTGATGGGGCGGGCACGACTCGCCGCCGGGTTTGTAGACCACATGCAGGAAGTCGTTCGCGCGGTCGTGATCCGCGGTCAGCCTGCCCCAGATCGCGTCGCCGATATGCAGTTCCTGGCGGCCGTCGGCCCGCTGGACGGGGCAGTCATCCACCGCCCGGGCGCCGAAATTCCGTGGCACCGGGGCAGCCTGAAAGGGACTGACCTGCGGGGCGCGTCTCCCGACGACCCGGGCATCGGCGGCCGCGGCGGCAACAGGCCCGGGCTCGCTCTGCTCCGCTGCGCCGGGCTGAGCGGTGCGCATGAGGTTATCGAGCGAAACGCCGAGCTCGGAGGCGATGGAGTACAAGGTGCCGACCGACGGCATGGTCTTGCCGAGCTCGAGCTGGGAGATGAAGCTGGCCGAGACGTCGACCCGGCGGGCCAATTCGCGTACCGACACGCCCACGGCCAGCCGTGCCTCACGCAGCTGCTGGCCAATGCCGACGATAGGCTCGGCCGGGCCGTCTGCGTTCCCATCCTGTGTCACTAATTGTCCCTTACCTGCGTTTAGTAGCGATCGTATGGCCTGGTGTAAAGACTTGCTTTCAGCTGCCGAGCACAGCGCGCGCGGCCCTGACGATGCCGGCCGCACTCGGGAGCCACGCCTGCTCGAGGCTCGGCGCATAGGGCGCAGGCGATCGTGGCGCGCCCACCCGGGCGACCGGCGCGTCCAGTGACCAGAATCCCTCCCCGACGGCGAGGGCGGCAATCTCCGCTCCGACCCCGAAATCGTTAACGGCGTCCTGCGCAATGACTAGGCGGTTAGTCCGGCTGAGGGAGCTCAGAATGCACTGGCGGTCAAGCGGCACAATAGTACGAAGATCTATGACTTCGGCGGCAATTCCGTCAGCGGCGAGTTCGTCCGCGGCCTTCAGCGACTGCTGCACCATTCTCGACCAGGACACGATGGTCAGGTCCGCGCCCGGCCGCACGATGCGGGCCTGCCCGAACGGCACCCGGTGGGTGGCGGGCGGCGGGGAGGTCTTCCCGTCGTAGAGCAGCCTGTTCTCGATGAAGACGACGGGATTGTCATCCTCGATGGCCGTCCGCAGCAGGCCGTAGTAGTCCGCGCCATCACACGGCATCGCCACCGTCAGGCCCGGAATGTGGGCCAGCAGCGCCTCCAGGCTCTGCGAATGCTGGCTGCCTGAGGATCGCCCGGATCCGAACTGGGTCCTGATGACGAGGGGCAGCGTGACCGCCCCGCCGGTCATGAACCGGAGCTTGGCCGCCTGATTGAGTATCTGGTCCAGGCACACGCCGAGGAAGTCCAGGTACATGAGCTCGACCACCGGCCGCAGGCCGGCCATCGCCGACCCCACCGCCAGCCCCATGATCGCCGTCTCCGAGATGGGCGTGTCCAGCACACGCTCGGGCCACCGGTCCTTGAGGCCGCGGGTGAGCCCGAAGACGTTGCCGCCGCCCACGTCGATGCCGGCCAGGAAGACCCGGTCGTCGTCGGCCATGGCGTCCTGCAGGGCCTGGCGGATGATTCTCGCCACCGACAGCGGCGGCGCGGGCGCGATCGGGCCAGCGCCCGGGGAGGGGGCGGCGCCTGCTCCCGGTGAGCTTCGCGGCGTAGCCGCAGCCGGCCGCAGCCGCGGCTTGATGACGAAGTCGAGCAAGGTCGCCGGATCGGGGGCCGACGACGCGCGGGCGAACCGCTCGGCGTCCGCCACCTCCTCGGCCGCCTCGCGGTCGAGCTCGTCCGCCCGGGCCGGATCGACGCCGAAGTCGGCCAGCCGCCGCCGGGCGATGATCAGCGGGTCCTCGAGCTTGGCATCGGCGACCTCAGAAGGGTCCCGGTAGCGCTGCGGGTCGCCCTCGTAATGGCCCCGCACCCGCACGGTCACCGCCTCGACCAGATAGGGCCCGCGGCCGGCCCGGATCTCGGCCAGCACGGCTTCCATCACGTCGGCGACGTCGGCCACGTCGTTCCCGGCCGCGCGCCGGAACGGGATCCCGTAGCCCGCCGCCCGGCTCTGCACCGGCACCGGATGCTGATCGCTGGCCCGGGAGAACTCCGAGAAGCCGTTGTTCTCGCACACGAACGCGACCGGCAGCTGCCACAGCGCCGCCAGGTTGACGGCCTCGTGGAACGCGCCCGCCGCGATGGCCCCGTCACCGAAAAAGGCGATCGCGACCTGCCCGGCCCCGCGCCGCCGGAGCGCATGCGCCGCCCCCACGGCGATCGGCAGCCCGGCCGCCACGATGCCGTTGGCGCCGAAGATGCCGAGGGCCGGGTCCGCCACGTGCATCGAGCCGCCGCGGCCGTGGCAGGCGCCGGTCTCGCGGCCCATCAGCTCGGCCAGCATCCGGCGCGGTGACAGGCCCTTGGCCAGCACATGACCGTGGCCGCGGTGCGTCGAGGTGATGACGTCATCCGGCCGCGCGTGCAGCAGCGCGCCCACCGCAACCGCTTCCTGACCGACCGAGGTGTGCACGAAGCCGGGCACGTCGCCGTCCCGGTACAGCACCGCGACGCGGTCCTCAAGCTGGCGGATCAGGGTCATCTTGGCGTACGCCGCCAGCAGCAGGTCGGCGTTCACCGGCGCTCGCCCTGTCCGCTGGCCAGGGCCGTCACCGCCCGGTCGCGGAGCACGAACTTCTGGATCTTCCCGCTCGGCGTGCGGGGCAGCTCGGAGACCACCAGGAGGCGCTCGGGGATCTTGTGCCGGGCGATGTCGCGGGAGATCAGGAAGGCGGTGACGTCAGCCAGGGACGGCGCGGCGCCGGGCGCGATGATGAACGCGCAGGCGCGCTCGCCGAGCACCGGGTCGGGTACGCCGACGATCGCGACATCCGTGATCTGCGGATGATCGATCAAATAGTCCTCGACTTCCTTGACGCTGATGTTCTCGCCCCCGCGGATGATGATGTCCTTCGCCCGGCCGGCGATCGTGACCGTCCCGCCCGGGCCGAGCCGGGCCAGGTCTCCGGTGCGGAACCAGCCGTCGGGCGTGAACGCGGCGGCGGTGTCCGCCGGGTCCAGGTAGCCGAGGCACAGCTCCGGCCCGCAGACCTCAAGCTCGCCCGCGCCGTCGGCCTCGCGGGCCAGCCGGGCCCGCGACGTGCCGGTCAGCCGGCCATCGGTTTCCGCCTGCACCGCCGGGGGATCGGCGGGACCGCCGCAGGTGACCGTCGGCATCTCGGTGAGCCCGTAGGCCCGCACGACGACGGCGCCGAGAGCGCGCTGGCCCTCTCGTATCAGCGACGACGGGACGTCCGCGCCGCCGCAGACAAACGCGGCCAGCCGGGACTCGCGCGCCGCTCGCCGGTAGCTGTCGGTGAGACCGCGAAGGAACGGGGTCGCGCCGACGGAGAACGTGCAGCCGTGCTCTTCTATCAGCCGCAGGCCCACCTCGGGGTCCCACTCCGCCTGCAGCACGACGCTGCCGTCCATCAGCAGCGGCATGAGCACGCCGTAGACCAGGCCGGTGATGTGCCCGATCGGCGACGGCATGTAGACCCGGGCGCCATCCAGCTCGAACAGGTCGCTGATGCTGCGCGCCTCGGCCAGCAGGCTGCGGTGACTGTGCAGGACTCCCTTCGGCCGGCCGGTCGTGCCGGAGGTGAACATCAGCATGCAGATGGCGTCGAGGTCCCCCGACAGCTCCGCCTCGCCGGCGGCCGCCTCGCCGCCGGCCGGCTGGTCGGCCGCGAACGGCCCGCGGCCGATGGCGAGCCAGGGCACCCGCACGCCGGCCCGCCGCATGGCCTCGGCGACCAGCGGCTCGTACTCGGTGCTGCGGTACCGCGCTGGCGCCAGGTAAGCGGCGGGCGGCGCCGCGGTCAGGATGGCCGCTATCTCGGCCGTCCGGTGGTTCACCGGGACCGGGCACAGGACGGCGCCGAGCCCCCAGACCGCGTGCGCGATC
>Ga0208717_1000217_pt1 | contig 22981 bp, 22 predicted proteins | sample NGESurF53shallow_FD_184489 | JGI IMG/M metagenome (GOLD analysis project Ga0208717, IMG submission 184489) | Arctic peat soil microbial communities from Barrow, Alaska - NGEE Surface sample F53-3 shallow (SPAdes) | ecosystem: Environmental > Terrestrial > Soil > Wetlands > Peat ... | reverse complement strand
CGAAGGTGTCGTCGGCCCGGTTCTGCTCGAAGACGACGATCTCCCAGTCGGGCCGGGCTTTCGCGGTCAGAAGCGCGAAATACAGGCCGCCGGGGCCTCCGCCCACCACCGCGATCTTCACGACTCCCCGCCCCCAAGTGGGATCACCGCCGTCGTCTCGATTTCGACCTTGGCCCCCGCTTCGATCAGGCCGGCGACCACCACCACCGCCATGGCCGGAAAGTTGCGTCCCATCAGCTCTTTCCAGTGCGCGCCGACGGCGGGGAGGGCGGCCAGATATTCCTCGCGGCTGGTGACGAACCAAGTCATCCGGCAGACGTGTTCGGCCGCCGCGCCCGCTTCGCGCAGCACGGCCAAGGTGTTGAGGAGAACCTGCCGGAACTGTCCGGCGAAGTCGGCGCTGACCAGACGCTCCTGGTCGTCCCAGCCGATCTGGCCGGCCACGAACACGAGCCTGCCCTCTGTGGCCACGCCGTTGGCGTAACCCCTCGGCCGGGGCCAGCCAGGCGGCGAAAGGATCCGCGCGCCGGTCACGTCAATCGCCCTCGAACACCGGCGCCCGCTTGTCCACGAAGCCTCGGTAGGCGCGCTCGAAATCCTTGGTCTGCATGCAGATCGCCTGGGCCTGCGCTTCGGCCTCGATCGCCGCGTCCAGCCCCATGCTCCATTCCTGGTGAAGCTGGGTCTTGGTGATCCCGTTGGCGAAGGCGGGGCCTGCGGCGATCCGAGCCGCCCAGGCGAGCGCTTCCTCCATGAGCCGCTCGCGGGCGACCAGCCTGTTGTAGAATCCCCAGCGCTCGCCTTCCTCGGCGCTCATCGAGCGGCCGAAATAGAGCAGTTCGGCGGCGCGGCCCTGGCCGACGATGCGCGGCAGCATGGCGCAGGCGCCCATGTCGCAGCCGGCCAATCCCACCCGATTGAACAGAAAGGCCGTTTTGGCCTGCGGCGTGGCGAGGCGCAGATCGCTGGCCATGGCCAGGATCGCCCCGGCCCCAGCGCAGACCCCATCCACCGCCGCGACGATCGGCTGGGGACAGGCGCGCATGGCCTTGACCACATCGCCGGTCATCCGGGTGAAGGCCAGCAGGCCGGTCATGTCCAGGCCGATCAGGGGCCCGATGATGTCGTGGACATCGCCCCCGGAGCAGAAGTTGTCGCCCGCCCCGCTCAGCACCACCGCCTTGGCCGAGCGGTCGCTGGCCAAGGCGCGGAAGTTGTCGCGCAACCGCGCGTAGACCTCAAAGGTCAGCGGGTTCTTGCGGGCCGGCCGCGCCAAGCGGACTTTGACGATGCCCGCGTCGTTCGTCCACTCCAGCCGGGTCGGCGCGTCGGGTTTCTCGTTCATCGCTGGACGCTATGCGCGCGGTGTGGATATTTCAATGCGTGGAGGCTTGGCATGGCGGTCGATGAAAGACCTGGGCACGCGGTGGTCACCGGCGGCGCCGGCGGCATAGGCTTGGCGATCGGCCAGGCTCTGACGTCCGCGGGTCACGCGGTGACCCTCATGGGACGCTCGGCCGACAGCCTCGCCGCGGCCGCCCAAAGCATGGACGGCGCGGGTTTCGCGGTCTGCGATGTCACCGACGAGGCGGCCGTCCTTGCCGCCCTTGCGAGCGCCGAGGCCCAACGCGGCCCGGTCCAGATCCTGGTCAACAACGCCGGCGCGGCCACCGTGGGCGCCTTCGAGAAAATCGGCCTCGACGCCTGGATCGCCTGCCTGGATGTCAATCTGCTGGGCGCGGTGCGCATGACCAAGGCGGCCTTGCCCAGCCTCAAAAGCCACGCCTGGGCGCGGGTGATCAACATCGCCAGCACCGCCGGCCTGAAACCCTATGTCAACGTCAGCCCTTATGTGGCCGCCAAGCACGCCCTCATCGGCCTCACCCGCGCCCTCGCCCTGGAGCTGGCCAAGACCGGAGTGACCGTCAACGCAGTCTGCCCCGGCTACACCCGCACCGCCCTCATCGAGCGGGCCATCGACCGCATCGCGGCGCGAACGGGCGGCGACCGCGCCGCCGGCGAAGCCTTCTTCACGGTCGCCAATCCCCAGGGCCGCCTGGTGACGCCCCGCGAGGTGGCGACCGCCGTCGCCTGGCTGGCCTCCGCCGACGCCGGCGCCATCAACGGCGCCGTCCTGTCGGTCAGCGGCGGGGAGACGGGGTGAGCGCGAGCGCCGTCCGCGTTATGGCTTTCGCAGCTTGAACCGCTGCAGCTTTCCCGAGGCGGTCTTGGGGAGTTCGGCCACGAACACCACGGACCTTGGGTATTTGTAGGGGGCGATGGTGCGTTTCACGTGGTCCTGGATGTCGCGGGCCAGGGCGTCGCCGGCCTCGGCGCCGGGCGCGAGGACCACGAAGGCCTTGCAGATCTGGCCGCGGTCCTCGTCGGGAGCGCCGACCACCGCCGCCTCGGCGACCTTCGGATGGGTGAGGATGGCGTGTTCGACCTCCGGCGCGCCGATGTTGTAGCCGGACGAGACGATCATGTCGTCGCCGCGCGCCACATACCAGAAATAGCCGTCCTCGTCGCGCCGGTAGAGATCGCCGGTGACGTTCCAGCCGTTCACGACATAGGCCCTCTGCCGTTCGTCGGCGAGATAGCGGCAGCCGGTCGGACCGCGCACCGCCAGGCGGCCCTGGCCGGGGCCGTCGATGGGCCGGTCGTTGGGGCCTAGCAGCGTCGCCTCGTATCCGGGGGTCGCCTTCCCGGTCGATCCGGGACGGATATCCGCTCCGCGCGCGGAGATGAAAATATGAATCATCTCGGTCGATCCGATGCCGTCGATGATCCTCACGCCGGTCGCCTCGAACCAGGCGTCGGAGGTCGCCCTGGGCAGGGCTTCGCCGGCCGAAACGCATGTCGTCAGCGACGAAAGCCGGCCGGCCGCTCCGCTCCTCAGCAGGGCGCGATAGGTGGTGGGGGCGGTGAACAGGGTCGTCACGCCATGGCGCCGGATCGCGGCGCACAGGGCCTCGTAGCCGGGCGCTTCGCACAGCGCCGTCGTCGCCCCGAACGCCAGCGGGAAGATCACGCAGCCGCCGAGGCCGAAGGTGAAAGCCATGGGCGGGGTGCCGCAGAACACATCGTCCGGACGAGGGAGCAGAATGTGCCGCGCGAAGGTGTCGGCCATGGCCAGGACGTCGCGATGAAAGTGGACGCAGCCCTTGGGGACGCCGGTAGTCCCGGAGGTGAAGGCGATCAGCGCCGGGTCGTCGCTGGCGGTGTCCATCGGCGGGAAGTGATCCGGTTTGGTCGCCATGCGGACTTCCAGATCGCTCGTTTCGCCGAAAAAGGCGACATGGCGCAGCTCGGGCGTGAGCGCCTGGCACGCCTCGACCGCCCCGCGCAGGCTCGCCTCGGCGATGGCGTGGCTGATCCTCGCCTTGCGGACGATGGCCGCCAGCTCCTCGGCCCGCAGCATCGGCATGGTGGCGACCACCACGCCGCCGGCGCGAACGATGGCGAACCAGGCGGCGACGGCGAGCGGGCGATTGGCGGCGTGGAGCAGGACGCGGGCGCCGGGCTCGAGTCCCATGTCCTCGACGAGCACGTGGGCGATCCGGCTAGCGGCGGCCAGCAAGGCGCCGTAGCTCAGGCTGGACGCCCCCCAGACGACGGCCGGCTTGTCCGCCAGTCCGCCCTCGATGGCGCGATCGAGGAGGCTCGAGGCATTCAGTCGGGGCGGATAGTTCAGTTCCGGCAGTCCGAACAGGAACACCGGGAGGTCGCCGGCCGGCGGCAGGTTGTCGCGCACGAAGGTGTCGGTGTGGGCCGTTCCGGTCACGGTCTGGCTCCCGACTTCCGACCCCGCTCCACCACCGCCGTTACACCACCTCCTGGGGCGCCAGCTCGCAGGCGTGGGCGCCAGCGCCGCTCTCGATCTGCAGAGTGGCGTGGTGGACCGAAAACCGCCCCCGAAGCTCGGCGCACGCCTGGTGAAGCAGGCCGTCGTCGATGGCGCCGTCCGGTCTCACCAGATGGGCGGTGAGGGCGGTCTCGGTCGTGCTCATGCCCCAGATATGCAGGTCGTGCACCTCGCTCACTCCCGGCAATTCGCCCAGATAGGCCAGCACGGCGGCGCGATCGACGCCGGTGGGAACTGCCTGCAGGGCCAGACCCAGCGACTCGCGCATCAGCGACCAGGTGCCCATGACGATGATCGCCCCGATGATGAGGCTGACGGCCGGATCGAGCCAGGTCAGGCCGGTCAGCAGGATCAGGCCGCCGGCCACCACCACGCCGAAGGCCACCAGGGCGTCGGACGCCATGTGCAGGAAGGCGCCGCGGATATTGACATCGCCCTTGCGTCCGGAGGCGAACATCCAGGCGGTGAAGCCGTTCACCGCCACCCCGACCGCCGCCACCACCATCATCGTTCTTCCCGCCGCCGGCGCGGGGTGGACCAGGCGCAGGATCGCCGCCCAGGCTATGCCGCCGGTGACAACCAGGAGCACCACCGCGTTGCCGAGCGCCGCCAGGATCGACGAGCCGCGCAGGCCGTAGGTGTAGCGGGCGCTGGGCGCCTTGCGGGCCAGCCACGCCGCCAGCCAAGCCACGCCGAGGCTCACCACGTCGCCGAAATTATGGCCCGCGTCGGCTAGCAGGGCCAGGGAGTTGGCCAGCACGCCGTAGATCGCCTCGACGATCACATAGGCGGCGTTGAGCGCCATGCCGATGGCGAAGGCGCGACCGAACGAGGCCGGAGCGGGGTGGTGGTGGCCGTGGTGGTCGGGGCTGCTCATGGGACGGCCATTTTGAACCGTCCCGCGCCCGGTTGGTCAAGCCCGAGGTCGCTCGTCAGGCCTTCAGGCAGAGCTCGATCCACGCCGCGAAGGCCGCCATGAACTTGGTGAGAAATTCGCGAACTTCGTCCTTGACCACCGCGCCTTGCGCGTCGAACAGGCTCGCCGCGCCGCCGATATAGGCTTCCGGCTGTGGCATGACCGGCACGTTCAGGAACACCAGCGACTGGCGCAGATGATGATTGGCCCCGAAGCCGCCGATGGCGCCGGGCGAAACGCTCATCACCGCGCCGGGCTTGCCGTTCCAGGCGCTATGCCCGTAAGGCCGCGAGCCGACATCGATGGCGTTTTTCAGTACGCCCGGGACCGAGCGGTTGTACTCGGGGGTGACGAACAGGACCGCGTCGGCGGCCCGGACCTCCTCGCGAAAGTCGCGCCAGGCGGCCGGCGGGTCGGCGTCGGTGTCCTCGTCGTAGAGCGCCAGGGCGCCGATGTCGGCGATCTTCAGCTTCAGGGTTTCCGGGCCCAGGCCCGCCAGGGCGAGGGCCATCTTGCGGCTGAAGGATTCGCGGCGAAGGCTTCCGACGATGGCGGCGACGTTGCGGGGCATTTCACGGTCTCCGGGGGTTGGGGCTGACAACCAAGATGGCGCGGCGTCTGGTCAAGACAAGCCGCGACGGCGCGGGCCGCGCGCGCTAAGCTGCGGCGCGGGTATTTTCACCGAGGACCAGACATGACCAAGCGGGATTTTCGCAAGTCGCGGGTGGGCGAGCATCAGCTCGAACCGGAGACCCTGATGTTGGGCTTCGGCTTCGATCCGGAGCTCTCCGAAGGGGCGGTGAAGATCCCGATCTTCCTCACCTCGACCTTCGCCTACAAGACCTGCGAGGAGGGCAAGCTGCTCTTCGACTACATGAGCGGCCGCGGCGCGGCGCCCGAGGGGGCCGACGCCGGCCTGATCTACACCCGCTTCAACAACCCCAACCTGCAGGTGGTCGAGGAGCGGCTGGCGGTGCTTGAGCGGGCCGATGCCTGCTCGGTGTTTTCCAGCGGCATGGCGGCGATCCTGACCGCTCTTTTGGCCGTCACGGAGCCGGGCCAGTCGGTCCTGCGCAGCCGCCCCCTCTACGGCGGCACGGAGACCCTGTTCGACACCCTGCTGGCGAAGCTCGGCGTCAGGAGCGCGACCTTCGTCGATGGCGTCGATCCCGACGAGGTCCGCGCGGCGGCCGACGCGGCCATGGCGCTGGGGCCGCTGGCGGCGATCTATGTGGAAACGCCGGCCAATCCGACCAATTCGGTGGTCGATCTCGATCTGATGGCCCACGTTGCCGAGGAGGCGCGCGCGCGCCAGGGGTTCAAGCCGATCGTCATCGTCGACAACACCCTGCTGGGCCCCCTTTATCAGTCGCCGCTCGATCACGGCGCCGACCTGGCGGTCTATTCCCTGACCAAATACGTCGGCGGCCACAGCGATCTGGTGGCCGGATCGGTGGCCGGCTCGGCGGCGCTGATGAAGAAGGTCCGCTCCCTGCGCAATCTGATCGGCAACCAGCTCGACGTGCATAGCTGCTGGATGCTGACCCGTTCCCTGGAGACGCTGCGCCTGCGAATGGACAAGGCGTTCGAAAACGCCCGCGAGGTGGCCGACTGGCTCACCGCCCAGCCGAAGGTGGAGCGGGTCGCCTATCTGGGCTCGACCCCGCCCGGTTCGCGCGAGGCGGCGGTCATCGAACGCCAGTGCGGCGCGCGGGGCGCGACCTTCTCCTTCGTGGTCAAGGGCGGCCGGCAAGCGGCGTTCAAGGTGCTCGACCGCCTGCAGGTGTTCAAGCTGGCCGTGAGCCTGGGCGGCACGGAGTCCCTGGCCTGCCACCCCGGCAGCACCACCCATTCGGGCGTCTCGGTCAACGAGCGCGTGGCGATCGGCATCGATGAAGGCATGATCCGTCTTTCCATCGGCATCGAAGCGCCCAAGGACCTGATCGCCGATCTTGAGCGGGCGCTGGAGAGTCTGGAGGATTGAGGCGCCGGGTGGTTGCGGATAGTCGGGAGATATTTCCTCTTCTCGCCGGCGATCTCGACGCCAACCGGTGGCGGTTATCATGATCCTGACGCCCGAGCCGCCGCCGATCGTGAGCCGGTTGGCCGCCGATCTCGCGGCGCACGACAGCGCCACCGAGGTTCTCCGCCGCTGGTGCGCGCGACGCGGTTGGGCAAACCCGCCCGTGGTCCACGCCGTGCGCGAAGTCGGCGCGGCCAGGCCGGCCACGCCCCAGATCCGGCGCTGGCTCGACGCGGCGCCCGGTGAGAGGGTGGCCTATCGTCGCGTGAAGCTGACCTGCGGCGACCGGCTGCTCTCCGAGGCGGACAACTGGTATCTGCCGAACCGGCTGACACGGGCGATGAACCAGATGTTGGATAGCACCGACACCCCCTTTGGCGTCGTCGCCCGTCCGCTGCGCTTCCATCGCCAGCCGGTCGCTGTGCCCAGCGTCGGACGGGCCGCCCTTCCCTATGTCCTTCGCCAGAGGGCGGTGCTCGTCGGCGCCGATGGCCGGCCGATCAGCTTCGTGCGGGAAAATTACACAGTGGAGTTGGTTGGCCGCTAGAGCGCTTTCCGCAAAAGTGGGAACTGGTTTTGCGATCAGAAAGCGCTCAAGTGCTCTAGGCTTTCGGATCGCCGAACACCGGAACCCGCATCTGAAGATTGGCCATCACCGCCTCGACCTGGTTGGGGCCGCCGATCAGGGCCAGTTGTTCCTCGGTTTCCTGGATGAAGCCTTCGGCCGGACCGATGTTCACGGCGTTGTTCAGCAGCCGCTTGGACGCGCGCACCGCGTCTGGGTTCTTGCCGGCGATCTCCCTCGCCATGGTCAGCGCCTCGCCGCGTGGGTCGGCGCACACGCGGGTGGCGAAGCCCATGGCCAGCGCCTCCTCGCCCGAAAACACCCGGCCGGTGTAGGTCAGTTCACGGACGATGTCCTCGCGCGCCAGATGCCGCATCAACTGCGTGCCCGCCATGTCCGGGACCAGGCCCCACTTTACCTCGAGAACGGCCAGGCGCGCGTCGGGGGCGACAAAGCGCATGTCGGCGCCCAGGCAAAGCTGGAAGCCGCCGCCGAACGCCACCCCGTGCACCGCCGCGATCACTGGCACGGGAACCTCCCGCCACACCCAGACCGCGTACTGCGCCCGGTTGGCGATGCCGTGCGTGCGCGCCGCCAGGCCGCCGCCGTCGGACGCCTCACCTTTGCGCGAGCCATCGGCCATCCGCCCGAAGCTGCCCATGTCGAGGCCGGCGCAGAACGCGCGCCCTTCGCCCGACAGCACCACCGCCCGCAGGCCCGCCTCGCTCTTAAGCCGCTCGCCCGCCGCGATCAGCGCTCCGAACATGGCGTCGTCCAGGGCGTTCATCTTGTCGGCGCGGACCATGCGGACATCGGCGACGCCGCTTTCAATGTTCACCGTGACGCGGTCGTTCATGGGCTATCTCCAGCAGGCTGCTCACCCATAGAGGCGAGGTCGGCGCATTTCTACCGTCTCGCGCCCCGGATCACCCCCACCGTCAGGGCGGCGAGCACGCCGCCGGCCAGCACGAACGGCAGGGCCGCTGGCGCGATGAGATGAGCCCGCAGACCCGCGGCGCACAGGCCGACGGCCGCCAGCGCCGTCGCGGTCAGCCAAAGATCGGTGGCGAACATCTTGCCGATTGTCGCCGCCAGGGCGCGCAAAACCTCCATCACGCGGCCTTCGCGGCGGCTTGGCGCAGCGCCGCGCTCAGGGCCAGGCCGGCCGCCAGATAGAGCGCCACGAGGCCCAGGATCGCCCAGTCTCCGCCGGGCCACGGCGTCCCCAGTCCCTCGCAGCACCAGAATGTCCCAAAGGCCGTCAGCATGCCGCCGACCAGGAACTTCAGGCTGTTCTCGGGAATTTTCGCCAGCGGCCGGCGCACCGCCAGCCCCAGGCCCAGCACCATCACGCAGGCCGCCGCCGCGCCGACGGCGGCCGGAACGAGCAGGCCCGGCCGTGCGCCCACCGCCAGGACGATGAACACCACCTCGGTCCCTTCCAGCAGCACCGCCTTGAAGGCGACGGTTCCGGCCAGCCAGTCGGCGGCCGTCTCGCGCGCGTCGCTCTGGTCCCGCAGCGCCCGCGTCTGTTTGGCGAACGCCTGGTCCTCGTCGTGCAGAGCCAGCACCCCGGCCGCCCTCAGCACCGCCTTGCGCAGCCAGCCCAGGCCGAACACCAACAGAAGTACGCCCACCGCCAGTTGCAGGCCGTGAACCGGAACACTGGCCAGAAGGGGACCGAAGGCGGCCACGACCGCGCTCAGCACCACCAGCGCCGCCGCCGTCCCAAACGCGGCCGGCCGAACGCCGCGCACCACGCTCACCGCCAGGACGATGGTGAAGGCCTCCACCACCTCGACGCTCGAGGCGATGAGGGCGGCAAGGGCGACGGGCGCGGTCTGGGTGAGACTGAGCATCACGGCGCCTCTATGCCCGGCGGCGCCGGTCAAGCAAAGAGCCGACTTGTCTCGCGAGCGGCCAGACGGCATGGTCGGACGACTTTCCTCGCTCCAGGGATCAACGCCAATGAACCGATCTATGCTCTCCGCCTGCCTCGCGGCCCTGGCCCTGTCGGGCGCCGCGGCGTCGGCCGGCGCCGCGCCGGCGACCGGCCCATCGGGGCTGAAGGTGGTGGCGCGAATCGCCGGCCCCGACGGCGGCTGGGACTACGCCAGCTTCGACCCGGCCCGCCGGCGCGTCTATGTGGCCCATGGCGACAGCGTCATGGCGATCGACGTCGACAGCGGCAAGGTCAACGCCAATTTCGCGGCCGGCGCCCATCTGCACGCCGTGGTCCCTGTCCCCGGAACCGACCTCATCGTCACCACCAACAGCGGTGACAATACCGCGCGTGTCCTTGCCGCCGCCGACGGCAAGCTCATCGCCTCCATCCCCACCGCCAAGGGCCCGGACGGGGCGACCTTCGATCCCTCGACGGGCCTGGTCATGGTCATCGACGGCGACAGCGGCGAGGTGACGATGGTGGACGCCAAGGCGGGCAAGGCGGTGGGCTCGATCAAGGTGGGCGACAGCCTGGAATTCCCGGCCGCCGACGGCAAGGGCCGGCTCTACATCAACGTCGAGGACAAGAACGAGATCGCCGTCGTGGACATCGCGGCGCGCAAGGCGATCGCCCGCTATCCGCTGGGCGACTGCCATGGACCGACGGGCCTGGCCCTGGTGGCCGGCAACCGCTTGATCTCGGCCTGCGCCAACGGCGTCGCCAAGATCCTCGACGCAGCCACGGGCCGCGTGATCGCCAGCCTGAAGATCGGCGCGCGTCCCGATTCGGTGCTTTACGACGAGACCCGCGGCTTCGCCTACATCCCCTCGGCCCTGACCGGCACGCTGGCGGTGATCGCCCTCTCCGGCGAGCACGACAACGCCATCGTCGGCACCGTCGCTACCCAGGTCGGGACCCGAACCGGCGCGGTCGATCCCAAGACCGGCAAGATCTACCTCCCCGCCGCCCAGTTCCAGCCCGCCGTGGCCGGCCACCGGCCCGCGCCGAAACCGGGGACGTTCGAGGTGCTGGTGCTGGGGAGATAGGGCATCTGTGGGCGGGCGCCCACAGCCGTTCCAATCCCAAATTGCAACGGCCGCCGCCTACGCCTCCACCGATTCCTCCTCCATCGACCTTGGCCCCAGCCCCCCGATGAGCCGGAACAGGGCCGGCATGACCAGCAGGACCAGGGGCCCCTGGGCGATCAGGCCGGCGATGATGGCGATGGCGAGGGGCTTTTGCATCGAAGCGCCGAGCGCCAGGGGGGTCAGGGCGAGGATGGCCGCCACGGTGGTCATGGCGATGGGGCGGAAGCGGTTGACCCCGGCGTCGATCAGCGCCCGCTCCGGCGCCACGCCGTCGGCCAGCAGGCTGTCGTATTCGGTGAAATAGAAAATCGCCACCTCGGTGACGATGCCGATCACCATGGTGAGACCCATCAAGGCCATGATGTTGAGTTCGACGCCGGTGATCAGCAGGCCGATCGACACCGCGAAGGCGGCCATCAGGGGCATGGCGATGATCGCGCCGACGGTGCGGAAATCCTCATAGAGCAACAGCAGCAGGATGACGACGATGCCGATCGCGGCGACGAACACGGTGGCAAGGCCTCGGAAGGCCGATTGCTGCTGGGCGTAGAGGCCCCCCATCTCGAAGGTGACGCCGGCGGGCAGGGCGCCCGGCTGGCTGAGCAGGCGCTCCACGGCCTTGGCAGCGGTTCCAAGGCTGCTTCCCTCGACCCGGGCGGTCACTGGGATCATCCGCCGGCTGCCGTCGTGTTCGATCTCCGCCTGGCCGGTGAGCACCTGGACCGAGGCGATGCGCGACAACTCGAATATGTGCCCGTCGGCGGCCCGTAGCGGCAAAGCCGCGATGTCCGCCACCCGGCCTCGCTCGACGGCGGGAATCCACACCCTAACGTCGGTCAGGATGGGCCCCGACTGCACCTGGGTGGCGACCGCGCCGCCCAGCATGGCCGAGAGCTGACTCGACGCCTCGGCCGGCGCGATCCCTTCCAGCGCCGCGCGCGCCAGGTCGATCTTGATCTCGAGCGCGTCGCCGGCGACGACCTCGCCGTCGCGCACTTCGGCCAGACCGGCGACGCCGGCGAGCTGTCTGGCGACCTGGGCCGCCGTGGCGCTGAGGGTCGCCGCGTCCTCGTCGTAGAGCTTGACCTCGATCGGCTGCGGCACGCTGGTCAGATCGCCGATCAGGTCTTCGATCAACTGGGCAGTCTCCACCGTGACGCCCGGAACCTGGGCCTCCACGCGGTCACGCACCTCGTTCATGATCGTTTCGATGTCCCGCCTGGGCGGCCTCTTCAAGCGGATGAAGAAGTCGCCGACATTGGGTTCGGTGAGGGCGCCGCCGAGCTGGGCGCCGGTCCGGCGCGAATAGGTGAGAACCTCCGGCTCGGCGTGAACGATGGCCTCGATCTGACGGATCAGCCGGTCGCTTTCGGCCAGGGACGTACCCGGCGGGGTGATGTAGTCCAGGATGAACCCGCCTTCGTCCTGTTTGGGCATGAAGCCGCTGGGCAGCGTCTTGAAGGCGAGAAGGCCCAGAACGATCAGGGGAAGGAGGATGGCGACCGTGATCCACGGCTTCGCGGTCGCGCGTTGCAGCACCTTGCGGTATCCGCCGAGCCAGTTCGAATCGCGCGGCTTCTTCGCCCTGGGCGTGCGATAGAGCCGCTCCATCAGGATCGGCACGACCAGCCAGGCGAGGAGGAACGAAGCGATCAGGGCGACGGCCATGGTCAGCGACAGGGCCTTGAAGAAGGCGCCGGTCACCCCGGTGAGAAAGGCCAGGGGCAGGAAGATCAGGATAGTCGCGGCCGAGGAGCCGGCCAGGGGACGGAAGAACTCGGCCGCCGCGGCTCGCATGGCGCCCACCCGGTTCTCGCCGGCTTCCTCGACCCGCCGCTCGATGTGCTCGATCATCACGATGGCGTCGTCGATGATCAGGCCGATGGCGGCGGCCATGCCCCCCAGGGTCATGATGTTGAAGCTCTGGCCCAGCAGCTTGAGCGCCAGCGTGGTGAGGGCCAGCACGATCGGCACCTCGACGATGGCCACCAAGGTGACGCCCAGATTGCGCAGAAAGATCAGCAGGGTGAAGCCGGCCAGCACCGCGCCGATGGCGATCGCCTCGGCAAGGCCCCGGGCCGAGGTGTTGATCAGCTCGCTCTGGTCGTACCAGGCCGAGACGTGCAGGCCCGGCGGGGCCGTCGCCCTGGCCTTGGCGAAGACCGCCGCGATGTCGCGCACGATGCGAACCGTATCGCCGTTGGGCTGCTGATAGATCTGAACGCTGACCGCGTCCTGCCCATCGGCGGTCACGCGGATGAAGTTGGGCGCGCTGGTCAGAGCGACGGCGGCCACATCGCCCAGCCGCACGATGCCGCCGCCGGCGCTTTTGATGACCACTTTCTCGATGTCGGCGGCGCTGGTCAGCGAGCTGTCGGCGAGGGTGAGGAAGAGCTTTCCGCGATCTTCGAGCTTGCCGCTCGCGGTCAGCACGTTGGCGGCGCTCAGCGCCTGGGTGACATCGGCCAGGGCCAGGCCGTAGGCCCGCAGTCTGACCGGATCGGCGATCACCTGATATTCGCCGATCCCGCCGCCCAGGATGTCGGTGCGCTTGACGCCCGGAACCGCGGTGAGAAGCGGCGTGAGGGTGAGTTCGGCGTATCGTCGAAGCGCGATTGGACCGATGCGCTTCGAGGTCAGGCTATAGGCGGCGACGGGAAAGACGGTCGGGTCCATGCGCCTGACGTCGAAGGTGACGCCCGGCGGCAGTGCCTTGGCCGCGTTGGCGAGCGCCGCCTGCGTCCGTTGCAGGGCGAGGTTCATGTCGCTGCCCCAGGCGAAGGCGATGCGAAGTTCGGCGGCGCCGCGACTGGTGACAGACACCACCGAGGTGGCGCCGGGCACCGCGCGCATCGCCAGTTCGAGCGGCCTCGTCACCACGACCTCGGTCTGATCGATCGGCCGGTCTCCGGCCGAGATGGCGACTTCGAGCCGGGGAAAGGAGATGTTGGGAAACAGGCCGACCGGCAGGCCGAAGCCCGCCAGCACGCCGGCGAGCACCCCCGCGGCCACGATGGCCAGCAGGGAGCGGCGGTGACGGGCGAAGAGGTCGGAGAAGTTCATCGCGCCCGGGTCCGCACCGCCATCCCGTCTTCGAGCTGATAGGCGCCTTCGACCGCGACGGCCTCTCCGGCGCCGAGCGCGCCGGACACCTCGGTTTCATCGCCCTGCGAATCGCCCGGCTTCACCGCGACTTGATGGGCCTTGGCGCCTCGAACCACGAAAATGTGGGCGCCCTTTTCGTCATGGACGACGCAGGCGCTGGGAACGAGGAGGCCGGCATGGACGCCCACCGTGACCCTCCCCTCCACCGCCGCGCCGAGCGCGAGCCCCGTGCCCTGCGCCGGCGCGGTGACGGTGACCAGCCTTGACACCGGATCCACCTGCCGGCCGACGACCGTCAGGCGGCTCATGACGCCGCGAGTCGGATCGAAGGGCGACGAAATGACCACCGGCTGCCCCTTCGCCAGGGCGCCGGCATGGGTGGGCTCGACACCCAGTTGGGCGATGAGGCCGCCGTCGGCGATCAGGGTCAGGAGAGGCGCGTCGGCGGCAACGTGTTCCCCGGCCGCCACGGGAACCGCGCCGACCACGCCGGCGATGGCGGCGGTGAGGGTCTGGCGGCCGGCGCCGGCGCCGGCGTCGTTCTGTTCGGCGACGGCTGCCTTGGCGTCGGCCAGGGCCTTGCGGGCGGCGGCCAACTGATCGTTGGTCGCCAGATGCTCGTCATAGAGACGCTGGACTCTGGCCAGGTCGCGCTCGGCAAAACCTGCCGCGTCGGTGATCTGGCGGAAGGCCAGTTCGGTCGCCGGCGTGTTGGCCAGAACGATCAGGGGCGCGCCGGCGGCGACCGGCTGACCGGGCGCCACCAGGATCTGGCTGACGATCACCGCCCGCGGCGCGGCCAAGGTGCGGCTGGCGGCCGGAGAGCCGGCGATGACGCCGTAGGCGCTGACGATCTCGCGCACCTCGCCGCGCCGGACCTGCGACAGGGTGACCAAGGCCGAGAGCGCCGGTGGCGGCGCGGCGGAAGGCGCCGGCTTGAGAAGGAAAAACCAGACCAACAAGCCAATCAGGAGCACGACGGCTCCGGCGGTCGCGATCCGCCACCTCGTTGGCTGGGTCATGGTGTGGCGCCTTGGTCGGAGGGGAGAAAGAGAACGGTATCCAGGCTGATGTCGGCCAGCGCCAGGGCGAGCCTCAGATCGAGCAGGGCGACGCGCTGCCTCAGCGCCGACTGCTCGAGGGCCAGGAAGGCGGCGCTGTCGATGTCGCCCCGGTCGGCGGCGCGGCGCGCCTCATCGAGCTGCGCCAACAGTTCTGGAACGCGCGCCTCGAGCCTCACGAGCGTGGCGGCGTCGGCGTCGCGGTCGCGCCGCGCCTGGGCCACGTCGGCGACGGTCTGGTCGATCCGGGCCTGATATTCCGCCTTCAGGCGCGCGCGGGTGGCCGATTGGATGGCGATGTCGCCGCGCCCACGGCTGAAGATCGGCACGACGAGGGTCGCGGTGAGTCCGTTGGTCAGAATGGCGCCGGTGTCGCGCTGGCGGCTGTAGCCCAGATTGACGACGGGGAATTGGCTGAGGATCGCCTTGCGCAGATTGGCGTCCTGGGCGCGGTAGCCCGCCTGCAGAGCCAGCAGATCGGGCCGCCGGCGCGGCAGGGCGTCCAGAGCCGCGTCCAGGCTGGCCGCGCTCGGCACCACGGCCGGGGGGCCGGCGACCAGATTCAGCCGCGCCCCCGGCGCGAGCCCGATGAGCGCGTTCAGATCGCCCCGCGCCTTGGCGGCGTCGCGCGCCGCAGTGGCCAGTTGGGCGTCGGCGTCCAGCTTGGCGGCCAAGTCGGCGCTGGTGGTGAGGAGGGTGACATCGTGGGCCGCCAGGGCGCCGCGGGTCTTCCGGTATCGCGCGTCCATGCCCTGGGCGATGGCGCGCAGGATGTCGGCCTTGGCTTCGTCGGCCATGGCCGTGACCGTCAGTTGCCGCGCCTGCTGGGCGGCGCTCCATTCGCTCCACAGAAGATCCAGATCGGCTTGTTTGGCGCTCGCCCGCGCGGCCTTCAGAGCGGTCGATTGGGTGACGAGGCCGAGCAGGTCGATGGTCGGGGTGATCCCGTAGGCGGTGACCAGTCCCGCCGGATGATCCGGAATATCGGCGCTGAGGGCGAGCTGCGGATCGGGCAGCAGCCCGGCCGAAAAAGCCTGGGCGGCGGCGACCTTGGCCAGGGCCCGCTTGGCTTGAAGGTCGGGACTGTTGAGAACCGCCAATATGGCGATGTCGGTGGGATCCAACCCGCCGGCCGGATCGAAGCGATGCGCCTCGAGCGGTCCCAGCCGGAGCCGCGAGACATCGACCTTGAGCCGCGCCGCGCTTGTCGCGAGATCGGGGCCGGCGGGAAGCGGCAGAGACTTGTAGGTGGCGCAGGCGCCAAGACAGCCGCAGAGCGCGATCGCCAGGGCGGCCTGCGGGACGGTTCGGGCTCGCTTCGTCAAATCCGGCGGCTCCGCTGGCGTCGAACACCGCTTTTAGCTTGCCGAGGGTGACAGGCGAATGACCGCATGATTGGAAAACGCCAATGTTCCGGCCCGGTCATGAGGCGAGCCTCGGCAGGGTGACCCTGGCCTCCAGTCCCGGGCCGGCGTCGTGCAGACTGGCCTCGCCGCCGTGCAGTCTGGCCACGGCGGCGACCAGCGCCAGGCCCAGGCCGCTTCCCGGCGTGGACCGGCTCGCTTCGAGGCGATGGAAACGATCGAACAGGCGCGCCCGTTCCGATTCCGGAACGCCAGGTCCGTTGTCGATGACGGAGAGCGCCGCGGCGCCCTCGATCCGCCGGCAGCGAACCACGACCGCGGCGCCCGCTCCGGCGTGGCGAAGAGCGTTTTCGACCATGTTGACCAGCATCTGGGTCAGGAGTTCGGGATCGCCGTCGAGGACCAGCGGCGCCTCGTTCTCGAGGGCCAGCGATCCGCCGGCGTCTTCCGCCGACGGCGCGAACGCCTCCACCACGGTGCGCGCGAGTCCGGTCAGATCGATGGAGCGGAACGCCGCGCGCCGCGCCCCCGCCTCGATCTGCGAAATGCGCAGCAATGCCGCGAAGGCGCCCAGAATGGCGTCGAGATCGGCCAGACCGGCCTCGAGAACCTCCTCTCGCTCGGCCACGCCCGTTCCCGTCACACCGGCTTCCAGCCGGCTGCGAAGCCGGGTCAGAGGGGTCCGCAATTCATGGGCGATGTCGTTGGAGACTTGGCGCAGGTTCTCCATCAGGGCGCCGATCCGATCGAGCATGCGGTTGAAGCTGACGGCCAGCCGGTCGAGATCGTCGTCCGCGCCCCGCGTGGGGACCCGCCGGCTCAGGTCGCCGTCGATGATCGCCTCGGCCGTGCCGGTGATGGAGGCGATGCGCCGGTGCACGCCGCGCGCCAGGCCATAGCCGCCGGCCGCGCCTAGCAGGACCAGAGCCGCGAAGGCCAGCGCGAAGCGCTGGAACAGCACCGAATCGACGGCTTCGAGGCGCCCAAGGTCGTCGCCGACCAGCAGCCGGTAGCCGCCCGGCAGATCGGTGGTGAGGATGCGCGTCCGTTCGGGCGCTTCGCGCCCTTCGCTTTCGTTCAGGACCGACCAGCCCTTGGGGGCGCCCGTCGCCGCCAGGCGTCCGGCGAGGCTCACGCCGCCGTGCGCTTGCAGGCCGAAGTCCAGGGCGCCCGGTGTCGCGTCGCGCTCGCGCACCGCCTGGATCACCCCGATCATTCCTTCGGCCTGGTATTCCCGCGCCAGGGAGGCGGATTCGGCGGCGATGCGGGCGTCGAACTGGCGGGCGAGGGCCGCGCGGGTGGTGGTCAGGGTAACCGCGCCGAGCACCGCGACGGCAAAGGCGAAGGCCAGGGCGTAGAAGGTCGCCAGGCGAAAGCTGCTGGAGCGGAACACGCCCCTTACGGCTCGCGCAGGCAATAGCCCGCCCCGCGCACCGTGTGGATCAGTTCCGCCGAGGTCCCCCGCTGCAGCTTCGCCCGAAGGCGGCTCATGTGGGTTTCGACGATGTTGGTCTTCGGATCGAAGTGAAAATCCCACACGCTTTCGAGCATCATGGTCCGCGTCACCACTCGGCCGGCGTGGCGCAGAAGGTATTCCAGCAACTGGAACTCGCGTGGCTGAAGCTCGATCCTCTCGCCGCCGCGGGTGACCGACCGCTTAAGGAGGTCCATTTCGAGATCGGCGACGCTCAGGCGGGTGGGGGTGTCCTGCGGCGGCGGGCGCCGCGCCAGCGCGTTCACCCGCGCCAGCAGCTCGGCGAAGGCGAACGGCTTGACCAGATAGTCGTCGCCGCCCGCCTCCAGCCCCTCGACCCGATCGTCGATGCCGCCCATGGCGGTGAGCACCAGGACGGGGGTCTTCACCTTCGAAGCGCGGATGGTGCGCAGGATCGCCAGCCCGTCGATCTGCGGCAGCATGCGATCGAGCACGATGACATCGTAGGGCTCTCCGGCCGCCAGCAGCAGGCCGTCATGGCCGGTGGCCGCGTGGTCCACCGTATGCCCCGCTTCGCCCAGCGCTCGCTTGAGAAAGGCGGCGGTCTCGGGGTCGTCTTCGACCAGCAGCAGCTTCATGGCGCGACCCTTGCCTCTATCGTCACCGATCGCAAGCGGCCGGCGCCTTCGCGTCGGCCGCCCGCTTTCAAGCGATCAGTCCGGGTTCGCGCCTTCGGCGCCGTTTTCCAGCACCGCGCCGCTTTTGGCATCGACGCCGACCTCATAGGTGCGCGCGCCGTTTTTGATGTCGAAGGAATAGCGCAGACCGCTGCCGCCACCTTCCTTTTCGAGTTCCTGGTCGGTGACCACGCCGGGCCGCGCTTTCAGGGCCGTCTGGCGAGCCTGGGCGAGCGACACCTTGGCCTGGCCGGCCAGTTCGTGGCCCTTCAAGGCGGCATGCGCCGGCATGGCGAGCGCCGAGCCGCACAGAGCGGCGGCGGCCACGGCGGCGAGGGAGAGGGTGATGCGATTCATCGTCTTGGTTCCTTTGGTCTATTACCCCCGCTTGAGGGAACTTCTCGCAGGCCCGGCCTTCCACGCCGCTGGCCACCAGCTTAAGGATCGGCAATGGGTGGCGGCCGACGAGCCGCAACGGGCCGCCGCGCCGGGAAACGATGCGCCGATGAACGCCGATGTACGGATTCCAGACGATATCGCCCGCACGGTGATCTTGGCCAAGGCCTTCGCCGAGGACGCGCCCGTCCACGATGCGTTCCGTTGGCTGCGCGCCAACAATCCCCTGGGCATGGCGCGCGTGGAAGGCGTCTATCCGTTCTGGGTGGTCAGCAAGCACGCCGATATCCTGGCGATCAGTCGCCAGAACGACCTCTTCCGATCCGGGGAGATGCCCACGACCTTCACGACCATCGAGGGGGACGAGAGGGTTCGCAAAATGACTGGGGGCAGCCCGCACCTGGTGCGCTCCCTGGTTCAGATGGACGCGCCCGACCATCCCAAGCACCGGCTGCTCACCCAAGCCTGGTTTCTGCCGCGGAACATCCGCCGGCTTGAGGATCGCATCCGCCAGATCGCCCGCGCCCATGTGGAACATATGGCCGGGCTTGGCGGTCAGTGCGATTTCGTGAACGATGTGGCCCTGACCTTTCCCTTGCGCGTGATCATGGAGATTCTGGGCGTGCCCATGGGCGATGAGCCACGCATGCTCAGACTGACCCAGGAGCTGTTCGGCGCCGCCGACCCGGAACTCAATCGCTCGCGATCCGCCGCCGAACGGCCGGACGGCGGCGACGGCCTTGCCGACCTGCAGGCCGTCATCGCTGACTTCTTCATGTATTTCAAGCAGATCACGGACGACCGAAAAGCCAATCCGGGGTCGGATCTGGCCACGGTGATCGCCAACAGCCAGATCGATGGCGCGCCGATCAGCGATTTCGAGGCGATGAGCTATTACGTCATCGTCGCCACCGCCGGTCATGACACAACCTCGTCGTCCACCGCCGGGGCGATCTGGGGCATGTGTCAGTTTCCCGAGGCCTTCGCCGAGGTCAAGGCCGACGCGTCCCTGATCCCCGGCCTGATCGACGAAGCGATTCGCTGGGTGACGCCGGTCAAGCACTTCATGCGCTCGGCCACCGAGGCTACCGAGATTCGCGGCCGCGCCGTCGCCAAGGGCGACTGGCTGATGCTGTGCTATCCGTCCGGCAACCGGGACGAAGAGGTGTTCGACGATCCCGATCTCTTTAGGCCGGCGCGCCGACCCAATCGGCACCTAGCGTTCGGCTACGGCGCTCACGTATGCCTGGGCCAGCACCTCGCCAAGCTGGAAATGCGCATCTTGTTCGAGGAACTCATGCCGCGCCTGAAGTCCCTGGAATTCGCCGGGACTCCGGCCCGCGCCGAGGCCGCCTTTGTCGGGGGCCCCAAACGCCTGCCGATCCGCTACACGATGGCCTGAGGCTGGCCGCGCGGCCGAGCATGACCCGCCGTCCCGATCCGCGCGTGGTGGTGGCCGGCGGCGGAGCGGTGGGGTGCGTGGCGGCCCTGGCGCTGGCTCGGGCCGGAGCGCGCGTGACGCTGGCCGATCCATCGCCCCCTGGCGGAAACGCTTCCGCCATCGCGGCCGGCATGCTGGCGCCGGCCTTCGAGAGCCTGTTCGACGAGGCGAGTCCGCCGCTGGACCTGTTGCGCCAAGCCCGCGATCTGTGGCCGGAACTGGCGGCGTCGGTGGGGCTGACCTTGAGCGGCGCCGGCGCCATGGCGGTGGGGGCCCCGGACCAGGTGGAGGCCTGGGCGGCGGCCCTGTCCAATCTGGGTGTGAAGCCGAGGCGGCTTGGGTCGGCCGAGGTGCGCGACCGCTCGCCCTGGTTGAGGACGGTGTCCGGCGGGGTGTGGACGGGTGAGGACTGGCGCCTCGAGCCGGGCGCCGCCTTGGCCGCCCTCCGATCAGCGGCCGCGGCGGCGGGCGCCGAGCGCCGGCGTGCGTCGGTGACCAGCTTCGCCGCCGGCGTGGCGATCCTGAGCGATGGCGCCCGCTTGGCCGCCGATCGGCTGGTCGTCGCCACCGGCGCTTCGACGTCCCTGGTGAATGTGGCCCCCGAGTTGGCGGCCATGACGCCGATCAAAGGCCACATCCTGCGCGCCCCCGCCCTGAGGCTGGCCGGTCCGGTGGTGCGTCTGGCGTCGGCCTACATCTGTCCGGCGGCCGAGGGCGCATTGGTCGGCTCGACCATGGAGGTCGGCCGCGCCGATACGCGGGCCGATCCAAAAGTCGTGGAGCGCCTGCGTGCGCTCGCCGCGGCGGCCTCGCCGGTGTTCGCAGACGCCGTCCTCACCGCCCGCGCCGGCGTTCGCGCCGCCACGCCCGACGGGCTGCCTCTGGTCGGCGCGGGACAAATGCCCGGCGTCTGGCTCGCCGTAGGGGCCCGCCGCAACGGCTGGCTCCTCGCCCCCCTGATCGCCAAGGCCCTCGTGGACGGCATGATCAATGGACGCACGGGCCCTTGGGAGCGCGCCTTCGATCCGGCCCGGTTCGACCGAGCCGGTGACGGGGTTAGTCGTTGGCCAATCTGAACTGGATGGGAATCCTCACCCGAGCGCCGCCCACCACCTGCCCGTCCTCGATTCTGGGCTTCATGCGGAAATAGCGGCTCAACGCCAGGGCGGCCTTGCCGAAGCCCCAGCCAATAGGCGACTCGTCGGTCACCTCGCAGCCGGTTACCGACCCGGCGGCCGAAACCCCGCAGTTCAAGGTCACCCCGCCGCCCAGGCCCCGGCGCTCGGCGTCTGGAGGATAGGCTCGCGACACCTGCGCCGCGTCCGGCCGCGAAAGCCAGGTGGGATCGGAGATCGTCTTAGGCGCGGGCGGCGACTTGGCGATTTCCTTATCCGCGCCGTTCCCAGCCAAGGAAAACGGCGGGACGATGAGCGGCGCCTCGACCGGCTTGGCGACGATCACGGGCAGGGAATCGACGCTCCGCGGCGCGGACGCGGGCGGGGCGTGCAATGCGCTCGGAGCCGGCGAGGCGGCCTTCTGCGGGGCGGTGGGCGGCGGCTTTTCGAGGGTGATCGTGCGCGCCTCGATGGGCGGGCTCGCGTCCTGCGTCGCGGCGAGCGGACTGGCCTGGAAGCTCGATCTGTAGAGATAGAAACCGACCGCCAGATGGGTGACGATCGAGGCGGCGATGGCGATGGTCAGAGCCGGGGATTTCCGCTTGCGCCCGCCGTTCGCCGCCGCGCGGGGGAACGGCGCGGGAATGGGCAATACCTGGCCGACGACCATGGCGAACCTCCTGGGTACCGGTTGTGACTTCCGCAGCGTCAACCTGAACGATCGAGCTGTCAAGGGGACGATATTCCCGATCTTCGACGGGTGTTCTTCCCGATCGGCGCCCCTTGCCCCCATCCCGCTGCCCGGCGCACTCTGGCGCCATGATCCAAGACCCAGCGACCGTCCCCATCCTCGGCGCCGCCACCATCCTTCTGGTGCGTGACGAGCCGGCCTTCGAGGTGCTGATGGTCAAGCGTCATCATCAGATTGATTTCGCGGCCGGCGCGCTGGTGTTTCCCGGCGGCAAGACTCATGGCGGCGATCACGACCCGGCCTGGGAGGGGCAGGCGCTGGGATGGGAGACGTCGGCGTCGGACGAGCGCGCGCCGCGCATCGCCGCGGTGCGGGAGGCGTTCGAGGAGACCGGCGTCCTGCTGTGCCGCCACCGTGACGGCTCGCCATTCTCCGGCGATGGGCGCGCCGCCGCCGCCCGCGACGAAATCGCCACCGGCCGCCGCGCCTTCCTGGAACTCACAATGGAACTCGATCTCCAGATCGACCTGGGCGCCCTGACCGCGTTCGCGCGATGGGTCACGCCCGCCTTCATGCCCAGGCGCTTCGACACCTGGTTCTATATCGCCCTCGCTCCGCTGGATCAGCTGGCCGCGTGCGACGGCTGGGAGACGGTGGACGCCGAATGGATCGGGCCGGCCGAGGCGCTGCGGCTAGCCGACGTGGGCGCGCGCAAGGTGATCTTCCCGACCCGGATGAATCTGAAACTCTTGGCCGAAGCATCGGGAGCGAAGGACGCCACCGAGCGTGCCAAGGCGCGCCCCGTAATCACCGTCGAGCCCAGGCTGATCGAACGTCCCGACGGAAGCCGGCTCGTCATTCCCGCCGACGCCGGCTACGGGGAGGCGTCGGAACTGCTGTCGAAGGCGCTGTAAACGGCGCCTCTACGCGGTCACCACTCCCGGCCTGGCCAGCATCGCCGGGTGCGGCCGCCACCGCTCATGCCCCAGGCTCATCGACCCGCCGCCGCCGACGCCCAGGCTGGCCGCCGCGGCGACGAAGCGGTGGATGGTCGCGGTCGGGGCCGCCACCGTCGGATCGACGACGATCGTTCCGCCGTGGCCGTCGCTGCTGGCGGTGAAGGTCGAGGCGCGATAGTCGCCGGCAAGAACGATGTGGGCGGTGTGGGTTCCATCGGTGACGGTGAGCACGCCCCCGCTGGCCGTTCCGGCGAACGTCGCCTCGGTCGAACTGACAAAGCCGATGTCGCCCAGGTCCAGGGCCGTCCCGCCGGTGGTGGAAAAGCCGACCACCG
>Ga0208717_1000215_pt1 | contig 23022 bp, 25 predicted proteins | sample NGESurF53shallow_FD_184489 | JGI IMG/M metagenome (GOLD analysis project Ga0208717, IMG submission 184489) | Arctic peat soil microbial communities from Barrow, Alaska - NGEE Surface sample F53-3 shallow (SPAdes) | ecosystem: Environmental > Terrestrial > Soil > Wetlands > Peat ... | reverse complement strand
CGTTGGGATCATCCTTGTAGATCGACAGGCCGGCGGCCGGATCGGGCGCCTGAATCTGTGGCGGGGCGGCGGTCCTGACATCGCCCACCGGCGCGCCGACGGGGCGGGGCGCGTCGCCCGCGCCGCGCGGCCCGCCGCGATAGATGTAGAACACCCCGCCCCCCACCGCGACGAGCAGCAGCAGGCTGAGGATCAGCGTCACCGGAGCCGGACCGCCGCGCCTGGGCGGCCGGCGGTCGTCGAACGCCAGCGGCGGCTCCGAGCCGGGCGCCTGGCGACCGCGATCGTAGTCGGACATGAAGGCTCCCGCGGCTCGATCCGTCCCCTCCCGGGAAAACGAATCACCCTCAACAGTTTATCGAAGATGAAGCCGCGCCATAAAGGGAATCGGCCACGAAAGTCGCGGGCGGGACGCCCGCGCTCCAGACGCGCCCCGTTTGAGCATTTTCGGAGCGCGGGCGTCCCGCCCGCTCTTTAATCTCGTGCGCCGGGACCCCAGGGCGATCGCCTCGCCGCCCCTCACGCCCAGGCGTCGAGATGGAACAGCCGCCGGTGCTCCTCGACGGCGTAGCGGTCGGTCATGCCGGCGATGTAGTCGCAGACGACGCGGGCGCGCGGCGCCTCATCGAGGCCGCGCAGGCGCTCGAACCATTCGACGGGCAGGACGTCCGGTTCGGCGATAAACAGGGCGAACATCTCGGCGACAATGCGCCGGGCCTGGCTGCGGCTGCGGTTGACCCGCCAGTGACGGTACATCCGCTCGTGCAGGAAGGCGCGCAGCCGATCCAGATCCTCGGCCATCGAGGCGGAAAAGGCGACCAGGGCGTGGCCCAGATCCCGCACCTCGGCCGGCGAGTTGACGCCCGCGCCCGCCGCCCTGGCGCGCGTCTCGGCCATCACGTCGGCGACCATGGCCCCGATCATCCTGCGCACCGCCTCCAGGCGCGTCAGCCGCGCGTCGATGGCGGGAAAGTCGCGCTGGACGCTGGCCAGGGCCGGCCCGATCAGCGGCACGTCCAGCAATTCGTCCAGGCCGAAGAGGCCGGCTTCCAGGCCGTCATCCACGTCGTGATTGTTGTAGGCGATATCGTCCGACAGCGCCGCCACCTGGGCTTCGGCCGAAGCCCAACCGCCCAGGTCGAGGGGAACGTCCCGATCGAAATCGACGATGGCGCGCCAGGCCGGACGCCCCAGGCGCTCGGTCACCGGCCCGTTGTGCTTGACCACCCCTTCCAGGGTCTCCCATGTCAGGTTGAGGCCATCGAAAGTCGGATAGCGGCGCTCCAAATCAGTGAGCACGCGGAAGGTCTGGACATTGTGGTCGAAACCGCCAAAGCCCTCCATGCGCCGCTCCAGCTCCTCCTCGCCGGCGTGGCCGAACGGCGGATGTCCGAGGTCGTGGCCGAGCGCGATGGTTTCGGCCAGATCGGCGTCGAGTCCCAGGGCGGTGGCGATGGAACGGGCGATCTGGGCCACCTCCAGGGAATGGGTGAGGCGGGTGCGGAAGTGATCGCCTTCGTGGGCGACGAACACCTGGGTCTTCTCCTTCAGACGACGGAAAGCCGAGGTGTGGATGATGCGGTCGCGGTCGCGGGCGAAGGGGGTGCGGTTGGCGCTTTCGGCTTCGCGGTGGCGCCGGCCGCGCGATCTGGCCGGATCCTCGGCCCACGAAACCCTCGCCGACGGGTGCGGCGCCATGGCCATGAATTCCCTCGAGATCGATCGCCCCTTTGCGAAGAGGCCAAGGCGCCCTCATATAGAAGACAGCGCGGAAACCCTCAAACCATGCCCGACCCAGACATCACCCTCTCGAGCGCCGCCGCCCGCCGGCTGAACGCAATCACGGCGGTCGAAGGGCGGCCGACGATGCTGCGGGTGGCCGTGGATGGCGGCGGCTGTTCCGGCTTCCAATACCGCTTCGACCTGGTGGAGGCCGCCCAGCCGGACGATGTGAAGGTGGAGCGGGATGGCGCGGCGGCGGTGGTCGATTTGATCTCCCTGGTCCTCCTGAAAGGCTCGGAAATCGATTTCGCCGACGAACTGGCGGCGGCGGAATTTCGCGTCAATAACCCCAACGCCAAGAGCAGCTGCGGCTGCGGCGTCAGCTTTTCGATCTGAAGGCGTTCCTTAGGGCCGTGCGCATCGCCACCTGGAACGTCAATTCGGTCAATGCCCGCCTGGAGACGGTGCTCGGCTGGTTCCGCGAGGAAGCGCCCGACGTCGCCTGCCTGCAGGAGATCAAGTGCGTCGACGAGAAGTTTCCGGCCGAGGCGTTCGAGGCCCTGGGCTACAATGTCGCCGTGCATGGCCAGAAGACTTACAACGGCGTGGCCCTGCTTTCGAAGACACCCCTGGAGGATGTGCGCAAGGGCCTGCCCGGCGACGATGGCCACGCCGACGGCGGCGAGGATCACGCCCGCTATCTCGAGGCGGTGGTCTCGGGGCCCCGGCCGGTGCGGGTGGCGGCGATCTATCTGCCCAACGGCAATCCGGTCGGAACCGAGAAGTTCGCCTACAAACTGCGCTGGCTGGCGCGCCTCAACGCCCACGCGCGGGAACTTCTGGCGCTGGAGGAACCCCTGGTCCTGGCCGGCGACTTCAATGTCATTCCCGAGCCGGACGACGCCGACAACCCGGCCGCCTGGATGGGCGACGCGCTCTTCCAGCCGGAAAGCCGCGGGGCGTTTCGCGCCCTGAAATGGCTTGGGCTCACCGACGCCTATATGGCGGCCGACGGCGCGCCCGGCGGCTACACCTTCTGGGATTACCAGGCCGGAGCCTGGCAGCGGAACCACGGCATCCGCATCGACCACCTGCTGCTTTCTGCCCAGGCGGCGGACCGCCTGGAGGGGGTGACCATCCACCGCGACGTGCGTGGCCGCGACAAGCCGTCGGACCACGTGCCGGTAGTGGCGGCGTTAAGCATTTGACGGTAAGGCCAATCGTCGCCGCGGCATTTGACAGCGCGCGCGTCGCCTTTCATCGTTCCACAGGCGCCATAAGAGGGGGATTCCCACCATGACCAATCTGATCGCCGCCGCCGTGGTCTTTCTGCTTCTGCACCTTGTGGTGTCGGGAACGCGGGTGCGCGACGCGGCGACCGACGCGCTTGGCCAGGGCGCCTATACGGGTCTCTTTTCCCTGGCGTCGGTGGGCCTGCTGGTGTGGCTGGGCATCGCCTATGGCGGCGTCTGGCACGGTCCCTCCGACAAGGCCTACTGGCACGCGACCACGGCGACAAAGTGGATACAGCTCATCGTGCAGCTCATCGCCTTTCTGTTCGTCGTTCCGGGCCTGACCACGCGCAATCCGACCGCCGTCGCCCAGGAAGGCGCGCTCGACAGCCCCGAGGTGGTGCGGGGCATCTTGCGCGTCACCCGCCATCCCTTCCTGTGGGGCGTCGCCATCTGGGCGGCCGGCCATCTGATGGTGAACGGCGATATCGCCGGGATCGTCCTGTTCGGCACGATGCTGGTTCTGGCCCTGTTCGGCACGTTGAGCATCGACGCCAAGCGCGAGCGCGCTTCGCGGGAGCGATGGAACGCCTTTGCCGCCAAGACCTCGAATATTCCCTTCGCCGCCATAGCCGCGGGACGCCAATCGCTGAACGTCGGCGAAATCGGCTGGGCGAGGCTGGTGGGCGCCCTTGCGGTCTGGGCGGTCATCCTGGGCGCCCATCCGCATGTATTCGGCGTATCCGCCCTGCCATAGCGCCGAAGGAGCGGCCGGTTGTTCAGGCCGTCTCCGCCGCCGCCCGCTCCACCGCCAGGGCCAGATCGAGCGCCCTCGCGCCATCCTGGGCGCTGGCGAGGGGGGCGATCGTTTCGCCGCGCACCGCCGCGAGGAAAGCGTCGATGCTGGCGCCCAGGCGGTCGCGGCCGGCGGCTGTCGCTTCGAAAGCGGCATTGAGTTCGAAGGGCGTCGTGTTCTCGAAGCGGCGGGTCAGAAAATCGATTCTCACCTCGCCGGATGGATAGACGAGCCGCATGGTTCGCTCGCGCGCCTCCGCGACGCGCGAGGCCGACAGCAGAGCAGTGAAGCCGGCCTCGAAGATCACCTCGGCGTGGACTTCGTCGAATAGGCGATTGACGACGCACGCGCCCTCGGCCTCCACGGCCAGGGGCGGCCCCGCCGCGAGGGCCAGGGCCAGATCCAGGTCGTGGATCATCAGGTCGATGACCACCGATACGTCCAGGCTGCGTGTCGAGGCGGGCCCGCGGCGCACAGCTTCCAGACAGAGGGGCGCCTGGGGGACATCGAAGAGGCGCATGGCCTGAAACGCCGCCCGCTCCAGAAAACCACAGGCGACGACGAGGCCGCTGACGCGGGCCGCCGCGACAATGGCGTCGGCGTCTTCCAGCGAGGTTGCGATCGGCTTTTCCACATAGATGGGCTTGCCCGCCGCCAGGGCAGCCATGGCGATCGCGGCATGGGTGTGGGCGGGCGAGGCGATGGAAAGCACGTCGATCTTGGTCAGGAACGTGGCGAGGTCAGGAGCGACCACCCCCCCGAAGCGATCCGCCAGGGCCTGGGCGCGCTCGTGATGAGTATCGAGAATGGCGGCCAGACCGATATCCGCTCGCCGCGCATACTGGGCGGCGTGATAGCCGCCGAACACGCCCGCGCCGACGACGCCGGCTCTCAAGGTCGATGCCATGGCGCCAGCGCCTATCACGGCCGGCGCCGACATGCCTACTGGAGCGGGCGGCGTCTTCGCGCTAAACAAGCGTTTGAACCCACGCCCTCGAACATCCAGAGAAGGACGCCATGACCACCTCGCGCGAAATCCGCCTCAAGAGCCGCCCAAGCGGGACGCCCACGGCGGAGAATTTCGAACTGGCCACCGTCACCCTCGCCGATCCAGGCCCCGGCGAGGTGCAGGTGCGCAACACGTGGATGACCGTCGATCCCTACATGCGCGGGAGAATGAACGACGTGAAGAGCTACGCGCCGCCGTTCCAGCTCGGCGAGGCCATGCAGGGCGGCGCGGTGGGCGAGGTGGTCGCCTCCAACGACCCGGCGTTCAAGGCCGGCGACGCGGTGCAGAGCTTTCTGGGCTGGCGCGAGGCGTTCAACGCCCCGGCCGCGGCGGTGCAGAAGCTCGACACCCACGGCCTTCCGGCTCAGGCCTTCCTGGGCGTGGCCGGCATGCCCGGCATGACCGCCTATGTCGGCCTGCTGAAGATCGCCGCCTTGAAGGACGGCGACGTGGTGTTCGTCTCGGCCGCCGCCGGGGCGGTAGGCCAGGTGGTTTGCCAGATCGCCAAGCTGAAGGGCCACACGGTTATCGGTTCGGCGGGCGGAGCCGAAAAGACCGCCTATCTGAAGGAACTGGGGGTCGATCACGTCATCGACTACAAGGCCGAACCCGATCTCACGGCCGCCTTGACGCGCGCCGCGCCCGACGGGATCGACGTCTATTTCGACAACGTCGGAGGCGCCCACCTGGAGGCGGCCCTGATGGCCGCCCGCCCGTTCGGCCGCTTCGCCCTGTGCGGCATGATCTCCCAGTACAACGATACGGACCTGGGCGCAGGGACGCGGGGCCTGATCATGGTGGTCGGCAAGCAGCTTCGTCTGGAGGGCTTCATCGTCTCCAGCCATTACGACCTTCTGCCGACCTTCATCAAGGACATGTCCGGCTGGATCTCCGGGGGGAAGGTGAAGTGGCGCGAGACGGTGGACGAAGGCATCGAGAACGCCCCCACGGCGTTCCTCAAGCTGTTCAAGGGCGAGAACCTGGGCAAGATGCTGGTGAAGCTGAGCTGACGCCCGGCCGTTGACATCTCGGTCGGCGTCGGTTCCGAGTGTCCTCACCAACGATCCTGCCGGGGCGCTCTCATGGACTGGACCAGCGGCTACGTCGCCGAGATCGACTATACGCACGGCTACTACCGCGAACTGGCGCCGGGGCTGATCGATTTCGCCCTCCTGCTCAGCGGCCACGAGCCGCCCAGCCGCTCGTCGATGCGCTACCTCGAGCTCGGCTACGGCCAGGGCCTGTCGGCCAACATCCACGCCGCCGCGGTGGCCGGCGAGTTCTGGGGCGCGGACTTCAACCCCGCTCACGCGGCCAACGCCCAGTCTCTGGCCGAACACGCACAGTCCAACGCACGGTTCTTCGACGACAGTTTCGCCGATATGGCGACCCGGGAAGATCTTCCCGGCTTCGACTACATCGTTCTGCACGGCGTGTGGAGTTGGGTGAGCGACGACAACCGCCGGGCCATCGTCGAGATCATCCGCCGGCGGCTGAAGGTCGGCGGGGCGGTCTATATGAGCTACAACACCCTGCCCGGCTGGTCGATGGCCATGCCCCTGCGCCACATGATGACCCTGCACGCCGAGACGGTGGGGAGCGACGCTCAGGGGGTGGTGGGCCGGATCGACGCCTCCATCGCCTTCGGATCGAAACTGGCCGAAGTGGGGGCGCGCTACTTCGCGGCCAACCCCATGGCCAAGGGGCGGCTGGACGCCATCGCCGGCCAGAACCGAAACTATGTGGCGCACGAATATTTCAACCGCGACTGGACGCCGATGTACTTCTCCGACGTCCACGCCTGGCTATCGGACGGCAAGCTTTCCTACGCCTGCGCCGCCGCCCTGCTCGATCAGATGGACGGCTTCAACCTGACATCGCCCCAGCAGGAGGCGCTGGGCGCCATTCCCTACGCCGTCTTGCGCGAAACGGTGCGCGATTATCTGCTCAACCAGCAGTTCCGGCGCGACATCTACAGCCGCGGCGCCCGGCGCCTGTCGCCGCTGGAACGGCTCGAGCGGCTGAACGGCGTGCCGGTGACCCTGACCACGCCGCCCGCCGACATCACCCACGAGGTGGAGGCGGGACTGGGCAAGGTGGGGCTCAAGCCTGAGATCTACCAGCCGATCGTAGATGCCCTGGCCGACGGCGCCGCCGCGCCCAAGCGGATCGGCGAGCTGGCCAAGGTCCCCGCCCTGGCCGCCCTGCCCGGCGGCGCCCTGATCGAGGCCCTGGCGGTGCTGATCGGCTCGGGCCGCGCCCATCCGGTCCAGAGCGAGGCCGACCAGACGCTGGCGGCCCCAAGGTGCCAGCGGCTCAACGCCTTTCTGATCGACCGGGCCAGGATCAGCGGCGACGTGAGCTGCCTGGCCTCGCCGGTGATCGGGGCGGGCGTTCCGGTCGGCCGCTTCGAGCAGATGTTCCTGGGCGCCCGCGCCCGCGGCCTCAAGACGCCCAAGGACTGGGCCAAGGACGCCTGGGACATGCTCGCCACCCAGAACCAGGCCATCGTCAAGGAGGGCAAGGTGCTGCAGGGGGCCGACGCCAATCTGGGGGAATTGAACACCCAGGCGGGGGACCTGGCCGACAAGCGCCTGGCCATGCTCCAGCGCCTGCAGGTGACAAGCTAGCGGCGCCGTCTCGCCGGCGCGTTCCGTGCCCTCCTCCCCCGACCCCTTCGACCTTCAGCGTTTCGTTGACGCCCAGGCGCCGGTCATCGAACGGGCGCGCGCCGAGTTGGCGGCGGGACGCAAACAGAGCCACTGGATGTGGTTCGTCTTTCCGCAGTTCGCCGGGCTGGGGCGAAGCGCCATGAGCGCGCGCTATGCGATCGGCGGCGTGGCCGAGGCGCGGGCCTATCTCGCCCATCCGCTGCTGGGCGCGCGGCTCGTGGAGTTCACCGGCCTGATCAACGCCCTGGAGGGCGCCGCCGCGCGCGCCATCTTCGGCTCGCCCGACGATCTGAAGTTCCACTCGTGCATGACCCTGTTCGGCCACATCGCGCCGGGCGAGGCGGTGTTCGCGCGAGCCCTGGAGCGCTACTTCGGCGGGGCGCGCGACGCCGCGACCCTGGCGCGGCTGGCGGGGGACAATGGCCTTCGTGAAGCGACGCGCGTCTATCGGGACGATCATAGTTCTCGGTGACGGGAGACCGTGTTAGCGATTAAACGCAACCTGCGGGTGTCGGCGAAATTCTGACCCAGGAGTCCATGGCGCCGAGGGCCCCGACGCTCCGCCAAAATCGTGGAAACCTAATGTCCTCACCTTCTATCAGTTCGACCAACTCCAAATTCCGCAACACCAAGACAGCGTGGGCATTCGGTGTCGGAGCTTCAATGGCGTTCGCGGCGCTGGCGCACGCGGAACCGGTTCATATCTGCGTCGGGCGATGGATTTGGCCTGGCGGATCCACCCCGTTTCGGGCGGGATACTATGACATATCGGTGGATGGAGCGCCGGTTGGACGCATCAAGCTGGGACACCCTCTCACACTCGATCTGCCGCGCGGCCCGCATACCTTCGTTAGGTTCCAGCACACCATATGGGGCCCGATCCGCCCTCTCACTCTCAACATCGAATTGTCGGGCGAGACCTCGATCGCGGCCAACTACTATCAGGCTACGAATCCAAGAATTGGGGCGCTCGCTGGCGCCGTGGGAGGAGCGATCGGAGGGCTGATCGAGGAGAGTGCGAGGGGCGCGCCAGGGGGTGCGAGTCATCCCCCTGGGGAGTTTTTCGAGGAAGGAACATGTTGATCAGCCGCGCAAGCCGCTTGCGCACGGGCCTCCGGGCGGCTGCTCGCCAATGCGGCCCTACGCCGCCGCCCAATCGGCGACGGTGAGGTCGGGAACCCGCGCGAATGCGCCGTCGCTGGTGATGAGCTTCGCGCCCATCGCCAGGGCGTGGGCGGCGATGAGGGTGTCGAGGTTGCCGAGGGGTTTGCCGGTTCGCTCCAGAAGGGCGCGCAGGGCGCCGTAGCGTTCGGCCGCCGCGCTATCCCAGGGCAGGATATCCACCCTGAGCAGAAATTCGGCGATGCCCCGGCCAAGGTTCGCGGCGTCCGGGCGCCTGGCGAGACCGAAGCGCAACTCCCCCTCGGTAATCGCCGAAATGCACACCTCGGCCATGGGCGTGGCGATCAAGCGCTCGCGCACCAGAGGGGGGCGGCCCTTGATGATGTGGCTCACCGTGTTGGTGTCGAGCATGCAGCGGGAGGGCGTGGGCATCGCCCTAAAGGAGATCGCGTTCCTGGGGCGGCGAATCCTCGCGGTCGTCGAGGAAGTCGGCCGGGACATCCACGGTCTTCATGAGCGCAAAGAAGTCATCCCACCCGCTGGGCTTTCGCGACAGGATGACGTCGCCCGATGCGGGATCCTTACGGATGAACACCTCCGCGCCGTCGAAACGGAAGTCGCGCGGCAATCGCACCGCCTGGCTGCGCCCGTTGGTGAACAGTTTGGCGATCTTGGTCATGGCGGGCTCCCGGCGACTTCGCGGAAATATGCGATTTGGCTGTCATATATCAAGGACTATCACGTCGCCGCCGCCTAAATTCCCGTGGGGATCCAAGCTGAAAATGACGCCGCCAAAGGGCGGAAAGCGGACAGCGCCGTGGATAATCTCATCGTCGAACCCGAATTGCGCCTCGATACGGGCATCGGCCGGACCAAGAAAATCCGCCGCCCGCCCGGTCAGTTCAAAAACGCACAATAGCGTTTCGTTGCCGGTCGATCGCCGGAAGGCCAGGACGCCGGGCGGGGCGTCAAGGACGGTGGCGTCGCCGAGTCGAAGGGCGGGGTGGGCGCGGCGCAGGGCGATCAGGCGGCGGGTGAAGTAGAGCATGGAGGCGGGGTCGGCCTCCTGAACGTCCGCGGCCAGGGCGCGGTGGGCCGGATCGATGGGAAGCCATGTCTCGGGATTGGTCGAGAAGCCGGCGGCCGGACCGTCGGCCGTCCACGGCATGGGGGTGCGCGCGCCGTCGCGCCCCGCGCCGCCGGGATAAGCGGCTATGTCGAAGGGATCGCGCAGGCGATCGAAGGGAACGTCGGCCTGGGGCAGGCCCAGCTCCTCTCCCTGATAGAGGAAGATCGCGCCGCGCAGGCAGATCAGGGCGGCGAGGAGGATCCTCACCTGCGCCGGATCGCCCGACCGGGCCAGGCGGGTGGCGAAGCGCCGCACGTCGTGATTGCCCAGGGACCAGGATGGCCAGCCGTCGGCCGCCCCCCATGACTTCAGGGCCTCGGCGAAAAGCTCCGGCGGCGCGGCGCCGGCCAGCAGCAGGTAGAAGCTGTAGGCCGTATGCAGACGATCGGCGTCGGCGACATACTCCTTCTGGCGTTCGAGGGGCGGATCGTCGACCACTTCGCCGACGCTCATCGCGCCGAATGAGTCCAGCAGGCTTCGCAGGCGGCCGAGGAAGGCGAGCGCCTCGGGGCGCGAACGGTCGTGGATGTGGCGCTGGAAGCGGGTCGGCATGGCCGGCGGCGAGGTGTGCGGAGCGATCGGATTGTCGCGCAGCGTCCGGTCGTGGAAGATGAAGTTGATCACGTCGAGGCGGAAGCCATCCACCCCGCGCTCCAGCCAGAACCGGCCGACGTCCAGTATGGCGTCCTGGACGGCGGGATTCCAGTAGTTGAGATCGGGCTGCTCGATCAGGAAGTTGTGCAGATAATATTGCCGGCGCCGGGCGTTCCAGGTCCATGACGGACCGCCGAACACGGCCTGCCAGTTGTTCGGCGGCGAACCGTCGGGCTTGGCGTCGGCCCAGACGTACCAGTCCGCCCTGGGGCCCTCGCGCGAGGCGGCGCTCTCGATGAACCATGGATGCTGGTTCGAGGTGTGCGACCAGACCTGGTCGATGACGACCTTCAGTCCCAGTTCGTGGGCGCGGGCGAGAAGGGCGTCGAAATCGGCCAGGATCCCGAACAGGGGATCGACGCCCAGGTAGTCGCTGACATCGTAGCCGAAATCCCTCATCGGCGAGGTGAAGAAGGGCGAGAGCCAGATCCCGTCGACGCCGAGCGAGGCCACATAGTCGAGCCTGCCGAGGACGCCCTTCAGATCGCCCACGCCGTCGCCATCGGTGTCGGCGAAGCTGCGCGGATAGATCTGGTAGATCACCGCCCCGCGCCACCAGTCGGGGTCGGGCGATGCGGGCGCCGATCGATCGTTCCCCACGCGCCGTTGCTCCTTGGGCCAATGCCCCCAACGTCGTTGTCGCCACCCGCGGGGGTCCGGTCAAGCGAGGTGGAGCGCGGGGATTGTCCCGCACGAAGAGAGAAGAAGACGCGGACGGGACGCCCGCGCTCCGGGTCGGCCCTTGCCTTCCGGTGCGGAACAGGCTCGACATTGAGGCCATGGATCGCGTTCTTCCCCAGCCCACCCCCGAGACCCAGGCCTTCTGGGACGGCTGCAAGGCCGGCGAGCTGCGGCTGCAGCGGTGCGGCGAGTGCTCGGGGAGCTATTTTCCGCCGCGGCCCTTCTGCCCGGCCTGCGGCTCGCGGGCGGTGGAGAGCTATGCGGCGAGCGGGCGGGCGAGCCTCTACAGCTATGTGATCAACCATCGCCCGAGGGCGGACATGGGCGGCGAGCCTCATTCCATCGCCGTGGTGACCCTCGAGGAGGGTCCGCGAATGATGAGCAATATCGTCGGCTGCCCGCAGACGCCGCGGGCGCTCGTCCTCGACATGGCCCTCGAGGTGACCTTCGAGACCTTCGGCGAGGTCGCCCTGCCCTTCTTCAGGCCGGCATGAAACCCCGTTCCGTCGCCGTCGTCGGGGCTGCGGAGACGACGCGGCTGGGCAAGATTCCGGACATGTCGGTGATCGGCCTGCATGCCGACGCCGCGCTGAACGCCCTGGCCGACGCGGGACTGAAGCCGGCCGACATCGACGGGGTGGCGACGGCCGGCGAGAGTCCGACCGCCATCGCCCACTATCTGGGGATCACGCCCACCTGGGTCGATGGGACGAGCGTCGGCGGCTGCTCGTTCATGCTGCATGTGCGCCACGCGGCCGCGGCCATCGCCGAGGGCCTGTGCCGGACCGTGCTGATCACCCACGGCGAGAGCGGGCGCTCGCGGGTGGGGGCCGGCGGCGGCTACGGCGCGCGCGGCGGATCGAGCCTGATGGGCCAGTTCGAGGCGCCGTTCGGGGTCACCTCGCCGCCGACGATGTTCACCATTCCGGCCCTGCGCTACATGAAGACCTACGGCGTCACCGAGGAAGACCTGGCCTGGGTGGCCGTGATCCAGCGCCAGTGGGCGGGGCTGAACCCGCGCGCCAGCTATCGCGAGCCGATCACGGTGGACGACGTGCTGGCTTCGGAGATGATCGCCTGGCCGTTCCGCAAGCTGATGTGCTGCCTGGTCACCGACGGCGGCGGCGCGCTCATCCTCGTCGGCGCCGAGCGGGCCAGGGATTTCCCGCAAAGGCCGGTCTATGTGCTGGGAACCGGCGAGAGCGTCGAGACGCCGATGGTGAGCCAGATGGCCGATTTCACCAGCTCGCGGGCCTTCCGGGTGTCGGGAAGAAAGGCGTTCGAGGAGGCGGGCATAAGCCACGGCGAGGTCGACCATCTGATGATCTACGACGCCTTCGCACACCTGCCGCTCTACGGGCTGGAGGACCTGGGCTTCTGCCGGCCCGGCGAGGCGGCGGCGTTCATCCGTGAACGTAACACCGCGCCGGGCGGCCGCCTGCCGCTCAACACCAACGGCGGCGGTCTCTCCTACATGCATTCGGGGATGTACGGCATGTACGCCCTGCAGGAGAGCGTGCGCCAGATGCGCGGGATCGCGGCCGCCCAGGTTCCCGGGGCCAGGATCGCCGTTAGCCACGGGGTCGGCGGCATGTTCGGGGCGGCGGGGACGATCGTGTTCGGGAATGAGGGATAGCGAGAGAGAGACCCCATGATCTTCCTCTACGAGCATCCCCTCTCGCCCTATGCCCAGAAGGTCAAGATCGCATTGCGGGAAAAGGCGGTGGCCTTCGAGGCGAGCGTGCCGGACGGCATGGGGAGCGGCGGGGCGGCGGGCGCCTTCCTGGCCGCCAACCCGCGCGCCGAGGTTCCCACGCTGATCGACGGCGAGACGGCGGTGTTCGATTCGACCATCATCCTGGAATATATCGAGGATCGCTGGCCCGATCCGGCCCTGCTGCCGGCCGGCGCGGCGGCCCGCGCGGCGGCGCGGACCCTCGAGGAGGTGATGGACACCCACTTCGAGGCGGTCAACTGGGGCCTGGGCGAACTCAACTGGTTCCGGCGCGCCGAGGGCGAGCTGGAGCGGACGCTGAGAGCCGCCGCCGCCCGCCAAACGGTTGGCTTGCTCGCCTGGCTGGAGGGCCGCCTTGGCGAGGCGCCCTGGCTCAACGGCAAGACGTTCGGCTGGGGCGACCTTGCCGCTGCTCCGTTCGTGGGCACGGCGGCGGGCCTCGGCAACGCGCCGGCGGCCGGCTCGAAGCTGGCGGCTTGGCTGGCGCGGGTGAGCGCCCGCCCGTCGGTGGCGCAAACCTTCGCCGAGGCGCGCGCCTTCGATATCGCGGCGTTCGATGTGGCGGGGCTGGTCGAGCGAGGCCTCTTCAAGCGCGAATACCGCGATCATCGCCTGGAATGGATGATCCGGTCCGGCGGCATGGAGGTGGTGGTCAAGGGCCTAGCGGCGGGAGATATCCGCTTCGGGCCGGAGTTTTAGGGCGACCTCCACGCCTCCGCCGTCACCGCTTCCGTGCACACCGCTTACAGGTGACGCTCGAAGTCCATGCGGCCGTGCAGGATTCTAACCACATCGATGTCGGCTCCCGCGAGCCGATAGAAGAGGACATGCGACCCGGCCGCGAGCTTGAAGTAGCCGGCGCGAATTTCATCGCAAGCCCGGCCGCGACGAGGATTTTCAGCCGCCGAAGCGACCGCGTCGCCGATCAGGCCAACATAGCGCTCCGCCTGATCCATTCCCCAGCGCTCGCACGTATAATCCCAGATTTCTTCGATGTCCGCCTGGGCGCGTGGCGAGAGGCGCCAGCCCATTATGACATTGCGACATCGGCGCCGCGCTTGCGCGCCAAGAACGCCCCGAAGTCGAACGACGTCGAGGACCCGCTTTCCTCGCCTTCGGTCAGGGCCGCGCGTAGCGCGGCGAGGCGGCCCTCCTGGTCTTCGAGCAATCGCAGACTGGCGCGTACGACATCGCTGGCCGAACCGTAGCGGCCCCCGGAGACCTGTCCCTCGATGAAGTCGCTGAAGTGATCACCCAGGCTGAAGGAGGTATTTTTGCTCATTGCTCACCTTTGAGGCGCAATACCAGATTTTGGTATCCGTCGCAAGACCTTCTCGAGGCGGCGGACGGGTTCAGTCATCCTTGATCCCGACCATCACGGCGTTGGGCGTCCCGCAGGCGACCTTGCGGCCGTCCTGGCTGTTGCGGCAGATCATGGTGGCGTGTTTGGCCGGGGCGGCGGCCAGCGGCGGGGCGGGCGCGGCGGCGACGGGCGCGGCGCTTTGGGGCGTCTTGGCGGGAGCGCAGGCGAGCAGGGCGACGAGCATCAAGGCCAGGGGGGCCAAAGCCAGGGGGGCGAGGGCTTGGATGGCTCGATTCACGGCTTGGCCTCGCGGTGGCGGCGAGTGCGGACGGTAGCAGCGCGCCCACGGACGGCGCAAGGCGCACGCGCCACGCCGCCGGGCGATCGAAGTTCGTGGCCGCCGCGAGGGAAAGAGCGCCGGTCGGCCGCGCCGGACAAGGCCGCCTAGTTGCGCTCCCAGGGCCGCCGGCCTGGGCGGTAGGCGGCGCGGCTGTACCCGCCCGGACGGGGCCGTCCAGCCCAGCGGTCGCCTCGCCACGCCCACGGATGGGAAGGTCCCGGCCGGTAGATCGGGCGGGGCGCGTAGGCGTAGCGAGCGGGGTAGGCGTAGCGGGGCGCGTAGCCGGCGCCATAGCCGCCGCCATAGCCATAGGCCACGGCGCCGGAATAGACCGGGCCGCCGCCATAGCCGCCGCCCCCGGCGTAGCCGCCGTGGCAATCGCCGCCGGAGCTGGAGCCGACCGCCGCGCCGACCGTCGCGCCCAGCGAGCCGCCGAACAGCGCCCAGGCGCCGCGCGCCGCCCAGCCGGCCAGGTTGAAGCCCAGGACCGCCCCGGCCACGCCGCCGATGATCGCCCCGGCGGCGGTGTTGGCGCCGCGGTTGCTGGAGCAGTTCTGGCCGCCGTAGCCCGGGCCGTAACCGGGGCCGTAGCCTTGACTGTAGCGCTGATGATAATCGGCCAGCGACTGCTGGTAGTCGGCCACCGATTGCTGGTAGAGACGCGCGTTGTCGCCGCCGCCGCCATATTGCGGCGGGGGCGCGTATTGGCCCTGCGGCGGGGCGCCGTACTGGCTGGGAGGCGGCGGCGGGGCCGACTGGGCGTATTGATCGCCCGGCGGCGGGCCTTCCTGGTCCTGGTCTTGCGGCGCCGGCGGGCCGCCTCGATCGTAGCCGCCCTGGCCGTAGGCGTTCTGGCCGTAGCCGTTTCCACCGTCGCGATACTGATCGCCGCCACCCTGCCCGTAGCCGTTCTGGCCGTAGGCGCCGTTCTGGCCGTAGCCATCGGGGGCGCTCTGGGCGTTGGCGGCCATCGGCTGGGCGACCATGGCCAGGGTCGATACGGTGGCCAGCAGCCCGGCCGCCTTGGCGAATCGCCAGTCGTTCATGGGTTCACTCTTTCACTTGGAGCCCTCGCGGTTTCGCACGCGACGGGCAGTCTCGCCGACCGCTAGGCGTCGGCGCCTGAACGGGGGGTGAACGGGAAGGGAGGTCGATCACGCGGCGCGGCGGGCGCTGAAGGCGCCGGCGGGCAAGGCCGACACACGGCCATAGCGGACGAGGGTGGTCAAGGCCTGGGCGACGCGCGGCTCGATACGCTTGCCGCCGCGCCGGAAACCGCGCGCCAGTTCGGCCGGCGTCATGGGGCGGCCGGCGGCGGCGAGCAGGGCCTCGATGGCCAGGGGCTGTTCGTAGCGGTCGGCGGGGAAGGCCGGCAGGCCCTTGTCGATGGCCACCACCGCCTCCCCCAGGGCCAGCTCCCCGCCCCTGGCCGCCGCGCCTTTGGCGAAACGGGGGATCTGATAGTCAGGACGCAGCCAGCGCACATGGCCGGCCGCCTCCTCCGCCGCCCGCTCGGCGTTGAGGGCGACGAGACGGTCGAGGATTTCCTCGTCCGCCAGGTCGGCGGGCCAGCCGTAGGCGGCGGCGGTGAGGGCGTCGATCTGGTCGTGAAGGTCCTTGAGGATGAGCACGAGGCCGCGATGTTTGACGTCCTGGTCCGCGTCGGAAAGAGCGGCGCCCGCCTTGATCTTTTCCAGCACATTGTAGAGGCCGGTCAGGGTCAGATCCGGGTTGGCCGCCAGCACGTGCTTGCGAGTGAGATCAAGTTCCTCTCCAGCTGCGCGGAGTCTCGCCTTCTTTGTCTCGTCGGGGTCAGGGAAGGCGTAGGGATCAAAACAGACGGTATTGTTGTAGACAGGATCGTTGCCCTTACCGACGCGACCGCCTGTGGCCGTCGCCCAAACCACGTGAAATCGAGAACTCATAACTGCCAGTAGATGGTAATCATTGGCCGCTACTATTCGTATTTTTTGGTCAGGCAAAATATCACGCTCTAACATCGTAAACCATCGATGTTTAGACGTTTCGGTCGTAGCAATATATCTGTCGAGTTTTTCGATGGCATGGCGCAGACCAGGCCTTGCTTCTCCAAATATCCACCAATTCTCCCGATGATTTTTTCTATTTACAGAATCTCGAAACGGTTTCACGTTTTCAAGGAGATATTGGTATACAGAGGGAAATTTAATTCTCGATTGTCTTTCGCTGAATCCGAATAGGTCGATTATGAACCGTGGCCTCCTATCATCAGCTAAATCTTTTCCGCCCATGTACTTCTTTATGATAGTCGGCAGGCGATCAACCTCGAACCCAAGAAAACCAATCTCAGTTTCGCTTACGACAAAATTTAGGCTGACTGGAATAACGCCCATGTAAGAGAGACCTGCATCTGCCAGCAGGATTTTCTTTTCATCCAGATTGACGCCCGTCCGCAGGAAGCTATTTATTGGCCCGCTGGAGGGCGGATTGAGTTCGTCACTTCCAGGCTGCCCGTGCCGCAAATTCTTCACGGTCTGAACGATGCCAGTAGCTGATCCAGCGGTGCCGACAGTCATCGCGATTCGGACAGCAGCGGCCCCTTCCCCGTCGCTCCAAGGATGGTCTGGGATGGCGTAGACCAACGAGACGCGTGGTTTTCCATTGAGACAGTTTTCAAGGATCGCTCGATTGAATGTCATCGTTATCGAGTTCGTGGTGACCAATCCAAATCGTCTCACAGTCCCGTCCCCGGTTAATTTCGCCGCGCGAAACCACCAGTACATAACGAGATCTGCGGAATCAGGGATATCTGGCCAAATCGCACGCAAAGAGGCGACGTATTCATCGCCCAATTGACCGATCATCCGCTTGTTCCCGATGAACGGCGGATTGCCGACGATGAACTCCGCTTCCGGCCAGGCCGGCCGTCGCGCGCCTGGATACATCTCGATCCGCTTGCCGTCCTTCACCTCGACGCCGGGAACCGGAGAACCGTCCCAGGTGAGCACGGCGTCGTAGCCTTCGCGCCTGCCGAAGTTGATGTTCTTGAAGGCGCGCAGGATCGGCTCGTTTGGGTGGCCCTCGCTGTTGCGGTAGTGCCATTGCAGATAGCCGATCCAGATCACCAGCTCGGCGATGGCGGCGGCGCGGGGGTTGAGTTCCAGGCCGAGGAACTGATGCGGATCGATGGTCTCGCCGGCCATGGCCAACCGCTCCTGCGTCTCGCCGAGGTCGCCGAGGGTCTGCAGGACGTCGCCCTCCAGCTTTTTCATCAGCTCCAGGGCGACATAGAGAAAGTTGCCGGTGCCACAGGCCGGATCGAGCACGCGCGTCGTGCAGAGCTGATGATGGAAGGCGCGGACAAGGGCGATCGCCGCGTCGCCCTTGCCGTCCTCCTTGGCCTGTTCGGCCCGGGTGAGCGCCGCCTGCCAGTCGGCGCGCAGGGGCGCCATGACGGCAACCTCGACCCGGCGCTGGACGTAGGCGCGCGGGGTGTAGTGGGCGCCCAGCTTCCTGCGTTCGGTCTTGCTGAGCGCCTGTTCCAGCAGAGTGCCGAAGATGGCGGGATCGACCTGTTTCCAGTCGGCCTTGGCGGCGGCGAGAAGTTCGCCGATCTCCGCGCGGCCCAGCTCGAAGACGGTGGTGTCCTTGAAAAGGCCGCCGTTGAAGTGGCGCACGCGCGCCTCGATGACGTGGCTGAACGCCGCGCCGCTCTCCATGTCTTGCCAAAGGGTCTTCAGGCGATTGGGGAAGTGGACCGGATCGTCCACGCTCTTTTCGAGCAGGATCTGGAAGCTGCCCCTGGGCAAAAGGTCGGTGTCCTCGGCGAACATGGTGAACAGGCAGCGCATGAGGAAATGGGCCACGTCCTCGGCGTTGCACTTCTTTTCCTCCAGGGCCTTGCTGACTTCGGCCAGGCGCTTGGCGATTGCGCGGGTGACGCGGGCGGATTCCCTGGCCGGGTCGAGCGAGCGCGGGTCGGTCCAGATGGCGGACAGGAGGTCGCGCGCCTCCGCGCGGCGCAGATCGTCCAGATAGACGCGAAAGCCCTTGCGGTCGGGGAATTGGTCGTAGGCCCGGCCGGTGCCGCTGAAATCGGCGTAGAGTTCGAGGCAGTTGCCGACATCGCAGACGATGAGGAAGGGCGGGGCCGGCTGGTCGGCGCCCAGCAGGAAGACGTAGCCCTCGGCCTGCTGGCGGGCGTTCTGCATCATCACGTCCCAGCCGCGGGAGGCGGTGCGCCGGCCCAGATGTTCGGGCTCGTCCGGCAGGAGGGAGAGCTGGCCGGGAATGGCGTTCTTCTGGCCCGGCAGGCGCGACTGTTTGGCCTCCAGGATGAAGGCGCCCTTCTTGTAGAGATCGATGCGCCTGGGCGCGGTGGTCGCTTCGCTTTGGCGCGGCCTGACGGCGCGTTCGAAGACGTAGTCGTTGCGGGCGGCGTCGGCGCCGGCCGGGTCGGGCCGCGCGACGCCGATCACATCGCACAAGTCGCAGAGGAACATCTGATAGTTGGCCCGCTCGGCCCCGCCTGCGCCGGCGGTCCAGCGGGCGATGAAGTCCTCGACATCCATCCGGCTTCGCGCCCTCCGGAGAGCATCCTATGGGGGGAGACGGCGGGGGGCAAATTGTGGTGGGGAGGCGACGTGTCGCTCGCGATCCCAAATTCACGGCTCGCCGGGCCGATCGGATTCGAGGCCTTTCAACAAATCCTGCTGGGACTCTTCGGGCGGCAGGGGCATGATCCAGGTTCGCACCACCACCATGGCGATCTGCTCGGCCAATGTAGCCACACCCTTGTCATCCGAGTAGATCGTTTCGACGCCGCGAACGCGCGCGATCGCGGCGATCTGCTTCACGGGAAAGGCGCGCCGTGACAAGTTGGCGAACTTCGCTCCGGAAAACGAATAGGAGATCGAAGCGTGAAGGCAATCGATGTTCAAGATCGGTTGGAGTACGCGCGCGCCGCCGTCGCCGTGCTGCGCGCGCTCCAGATCACCAACAAGACGATGCGCTACGGTGAACTTGCAAAGGCGATCGGCCTTATTTCCGACGGCGATGATTGGAAACCGTGGCATCGGCAGCAGCTTAGGGACACCCTCAATCTCATCGCGGTGGTGGAAAAGAAGGCTGGCGCGAACGCCGGCGCCGTACCGCTGCAATTCGAGAGAATTGTAAACGCGGATGGCAAGCCAGGCGCCGGCTTCCACAAGACCAGCAGGATCGTGACGAAATAAGCTGAGATTTCACCGGAGGGTTGGCGCGGACGGGCCGCTACCTCGCCTCGGTGGAACGGGTGGACGGCGAGATTCGTCTGTGCGCCGACGGCTAGGGACGGATCGTGGGCCCGTCAGCGGTTATCGGCTTCTGCCGCGCTGGCTGGCGGCGCGCGAGGGTCTGGCGATCGGGCCGGCCTTCATCCCCGAGTTGCGCGATGTGGCCGCGCGCATCGCCGAACTGATTGACCTCTTCGAGGCGGCCGATAGCATCCTGGCCGCGACGCTGGGCGATTCCCTCACCCGCGCGGCGCTCGGGAGTCACGGCGCGTCGGCGGCTGTTCTCATCCTCTGACTGGATCTTAACTTTCATGACGTTGAGCATACCATGAAACGGCCACCGCACTCACAACCGGCCACGCCCGCGCGGCTCGTGAAGACCCCCATTTTGCCTCGCGACCCAACGAAGAGCTACCTTTGGGGTCCACCAGAGAGTCACGACGCCTTGATTGGTCGCGTGGTCTGGCGATGGTCCGCGCTTGAACTGATAGTTGAGGAACTCATTTGGGAAATCCTCGACATGGGAGTTGAGGCCGGGAGAAGAATTACAGCCACGCTAGACTTCAAGTTCAAGGTGCGTCTTTTGAAAGAGGTAGCGCCCGTCAAGCTAAACGCAACAGAACTGGCTTCGCTCAACAAACTCATAAATCGTGCCGATGACCTCTATACGCTTCGGAATTATGTGGCTCACGGTCAATGGGTGACAGTCATGCCTGGAAATCTGCCCGCAGTTCAAACCTTGCGAGAAAAACTTCCACCAGACGCCGCAAAGAACGAAGTCGTTTTGCTTGACTGCCCAAAAGAGTGGATGGAAGAGGTCATAAAACACATGATCATAACGGGTGGTTTATTTTCTCAGTGTAAAAACTACCTACAAAAATCGAAGCAAGTATCTCGCTGACAGCCTCACTTGGAATTTGGCGAGAGGTTGTCATGTCCGCAAGTCAGGACCCGCAGTCCTGCACGAGGGACAGGAGCAGCCCAGGATCACGACTCTTCGGGCCTATCCGATCCCATTCCCTTCAGCAAATCCTGCTGGGCCTCTTCGGGCGGCAGAGGCATGGTCCAGGTTCGCACCACCACCATGCCGATCCGCTCGGCCAAGGCGGCCACACCGTTGTCGTCCGAGTAAATCCTTTCGACGCCACGAACGCGCGCGATCGCGACGATCTGGCGGTCGATTTTCACCTTCTGCCACGGCGACGACGAACCGCCTTTTTTGTCGCCGGCGCGCAGCGCTTCGCGGGTCATGGCCGCCAGTTCGACCGCAGCCATCAAGTCGAATTCCGCGATCTTGAATCGGGCCGATCGGCCGATCCGCTCCAGCACCGCCGGCCCGGCGTCGCCGACGCCGACCAGGACCTCGGCGAGAGCGGGCGTCGGGATGAGTATGGTATCGCCCGTGCGCTGAGCCTCCGCCTCGAGGTGGGCGAATCTCTCGCGCGCCAATGAAACCGGCTGGCCAGATGACGGATCGCTCGGCGCATCGGCGTTCGGGTTGACCAGCAGGGCGAACGCCGTCGCGTCGAGGAGGATCAATGAACCTCGTCCTCGTCCAGTCGCAGGGCAAGGAGCTCGCTATAGATCGCGGCGTCTTCCATCAAAGCATTCTCCGGAACGGCGCGGATGTCGGAGAGCACCTCGGATAGCGGCGCGTCGTCAAGAATCTCAAACCTGCCGACGGTGAATTTCAGAAGCGTCCAGACACCGTGGGGGTCTCGCTGCCAGCGGCCGCTTCCAAACAGCCGAACTTTCGCCTCGTAGAGCTGGCCGCGTAGCTCGCGCGCCAGTTCCCGTGACAGCTCAATGTTGGAATAGGTGATGGGTCCATCCTGCAAGATGATGTGCGCGGTCTTGTCCGCGCCGCCGATCCTGACGATCTGACCGTCGATGGCGCCCTCTTGCCGGAAGGTAGGGAAGGCCAGGGCCTTCGGCCGGGTGCGGCCCGGAAAGGGGATGATGACCGTGCCGTCCGGCGCGATCAATTCACCGATGGCGTTGTCCTCGGCGAGCAAATCGTCAAGGACGTTGAAGGCTTTTTCGGCGTCGGGCGGCGGGTTTGCGCCAACCGCGGCGGCCAGCCTTTGACCTACCCTCGGCGCCTCCTGGCGATCTACCCGGCTGACCATGAGGGCGCTTCCCTCGTCCAGGCGGACGAAGTGGGTATTTTCCCTGGAGCCAAGCAAATCGGCGAAGGCGGCGATGTACTCGGCAAGCCTCGCCATCGGCAGGGTGGCGGGCGTGAATGAGTCGATCCGGAGGGTGTATTCATTCGTCGCCATCTCGACACCTCCTTTCCGTACCGGTCGAACGCCACCTAGGCGCCGCGCCGCTTGCTTGTCCAGCGGTCGCCACTGAACGAGGCGGGAGACCGCGCCTCATGCCACACCCTCCAGTTCCACCCGTCGCGGCAACTCACTCCACTGCCGACCGTCCAACTCCCGTCCGCCGGACTTCGGCCGAAACCCGCCCCACTGCTTGAAGAAGAAGGCGACGCCCTCCTCTCCGCACTGATCGCGGATTTCGCGCACCCAGTCGGGGTCCATGGGCCGGGCGCCGGGGCCGCTCTCGCCGCCGACGATGACCCAGTCGATGTCGGTCAGGTCGAGCCGGCCGATCCGGCCGATCAGCGGCTCGATGGAGAGGAACCGCACGCCGGCCGGCGCCTGGCGAAGGTGGCGGATGCGCGAGAGCCGGCCGCGATCCTCCACCGATACGCCGAACCAGATGTGCGCCGGCCCGCGCGCCTCGCCGTACCGGCCTTTGAGAAAATCGCGCATCAGCGACGAGCGCTTGGTGAGAACCTGGAAGGTGTGCCAGTTGGCGCGCTCCATGGTGTCGCACACCCGGCCGATGAACTCGGCCGGGATCTCCTTCTGGAAGAGGTCCGACATGGAGTTGACGAAGATCATGCGCGGCGCGCGCCATGCGAGCGGCGCCTCGAGCCGCTCGGGGCGCAAGGTGATATCGAATCCGGTTTCGAACGGGTGGCCCGGAGTTCCCCGGAATCGCTCGGAGAAGCGCTCGGCGTAGCAGTGGTCGCAGCCCGGACTGATCTTCGTGCAACCGGTCACCGGGTTCCACGTCGCGTCGGTCCACTCGATGGAGGTGGCGCCAGCCATGGCCGAATCCTAGAACGAAAAGAGAACATTGGCCAGGGGATTTTCGCCGGCTAAATCTTAATATCCACGCCATTCGCGAGAGCGCAATCGCGCATGGCCCCCCCCGGCCCCTTCGGGGGCCCCTCCCTCGCGAAGCGGCTACGGCATTCACACATCTTCGGTTTGCGTCGGGCTCTGAGGTCTGATTCTCTATGGTGATCGGACAGGAGAGCGGTGATGGCGGAGTATGGGCTGGGGCGGTTTGGCGACCGTC
>Ga0208717_1000214_pt1 | contig 23033 bp, 21 predicted proteins | sample NGESurF53shallow_FD_184489 | JGI IMG/M metagenome (GOLD analysis project Ga0208717, IMG submission 184489) | Arctic peat soil microbial communities from Barrow, Alaska - NGEE Surface sample F53-3 shallow (SPAdes) | ecosystem: Environmental > Terrestrial > Soil > Wetlands > Peat ... | reverse complement strand
GCCCAGGGCCAGACAGCCGAGAGCCAGACAGCCCAGATCCAGACAGCAGAGCGGAACCGCGACCGGATCGCGCGGCGGCAGCTGGACAAGTTCGCCGAACGCCGCGCCCAGCTGGCCGCAGCGGCCCTGCAGACTCTCGCCGAGCAGGGCTACGCGCGGACCAGCCTGCGCGACATCGCGCAGAACTCCGAGTTCTCGCACGGGGTGCTGCATTACTACTTCAGCGACAAGACCGAGCTGATCACGTACTGCGTGCGGCAGTACAAAGCGGAGTGCGTGACCCGGTACGACAACATCGTCGCCACGGCCACGTCTGCCGCCGAACTCAAGCGGGGGTTCGGCGCGGCCATGGCCGCCACCATGGTGGAGGAGGCCACGCTGCACCGGCTCTGGTACGACTTGCGGAATCAGAGCCTGTTCGACGATTCCTACCGGCACGACGTGAGCGAGATCGACCAGAGCCTCGAGCGGATGATCTGGCGGATCGTCAGCAAGTACTCCGATCTGGCCGGGACCCCGCTGGCGGTGTCCTCCGGGCCCGCTTACGCGGTCTTCGACGGGCTGTTCCTGCAGGCCCTGATCCGGCACCTGGCTGGCCGGGCCGACGCGGCCCGTGATCTGGACGAGAACGTGCAGCGCGTCCTGGAATCACTGACCCTCCGCGCGCCCGCTGTGGATAACCATCAGCAGTTAAGATCCGACCCCCTATAGGGCAATGGCCGGAACTTAAGGGCTGGCTTCGGGGTGTCTTCGTTGCTGTCGTGGCTGGTCAGGGCCGGTGCAGGGGGCCGGGGTGGGCGGGGTGATGGTGATGGCGCAGGTCTGGCGGCGTGGTAATGGTGCCGGCACTGCGGCGCCGGCTGGGGAAGGCCCGGCAGCGGCCCGGCGGGTGATACGAGGGTAGGCCCGGCCGGGCCGGTGGCGGACAAGGCACCGGGCGTCGAGGATGCCGGCCTCGACGGCGGCGAGCGTCGCGGCGGGATCGCCGCGACGCGCGTGGTGGCGGATGGCGTGCAGGGCCGCGGTGAAGGAGACCTGGCCCGGGTCCAGGCTCGCGCCGACGGCCGCGGCGCAGATCACGATGCGGATGGCCTGGTAGATCACGAGGAAAGCCCACAGTTCCTGGCGGATGCCGGCCGGGTCGCCGGACCGCAGCACCGCGCCCGGGCCGCCACGCAGGTAGGTCTTGAGTTCCTGGAACGCGGTCTCGACGGCCCACCGGCGAGCGTAAACGGCGGCCAGCTCCGCGGCCGGCGCGGCTGCCGGGTCGAGCAGGGTGGTCAGCAGCCGGTAGGACTCGGTCCGCGCCGTGCCGTCGCTGGCGGTGACGGTCAGGGCGAACGCGATGACCCGGACCGGGATCCCGGCCGGGGCCGGGCGGGGCGCCACGGCCCGGCGGGACCGGGCCGAGGTTTTGCGGTAGTGGCGGCGGTTCGCGGCCCGCCGCGCGTCGTCCGGGCTAAGCAGCACCGACAGGCAGCTCCCGTCGGGCAGCACCCGGAGCACCGGCAACTGCAGGTTGCCCTTCACCCGCCAGAGCAGGTCAGCGCCGGTCCCGGCGGCCTGGCGCCACAGGCCCCGGCTGAAGAACCCGCGATCAGCCAGCAGCAGCATCCCGCGCCCCAGCGCCCCTGTCAGCCCGGCGGCCAGCTCCCGCTCAGCGCCGGCACCGAACGCCGCGGCCAGCACTGCCCGCGTCCCGCACGCCACCAGTGCCACCAGCCGGATCTGCGGGTAATGCGTCCCGCGCTGCCGGCCCAGCGCCGCGACGTTCGCCCCGGACGCCGGAACCTCCAGCAGCGTTCCGTCCCAGCCGACCACGGTCAGCCCGCATGCCCGCGACCCCGGGCCGCCGGCCAGGGCCAGCGGCGAGGCCAGGCGGCCCAGCAGCGCGGCGAACGGCGCCTCGCCCAGCCGCCCCCGCAGCCGCGACAGTGCCGTCGGCGACGGGCAGCTCCATCCCGCCGCGGCCAGCTGTCCCTCCAGCCCCCCCGTTAGCTCCCGGAGCACCGCCGGGTACCCCAGCCCCCGGAAAAGGCACAGCCCCAGCACAAAGTAGACCCCGAGCCGCGAAGGCAGTAACCGGAACCGCCGCTGCACGGCACCGCACTCCGCGAGCACCTCATCGACCAGGCCCGGCGGCAGCTGCCCGGCCAGCGGCCCGATCAGCGCCCGGCCCAGTACCCGTCCCGCGGTGGAAGACCATCCCGTCCCTCTGGCAGCATGTACCGGCAACGAGGCTCCTCGCTGGACTAGATGACATCGCAATCACCTGTCCTAGCGGGGAGCTTCGCCTCATTCAGCCCGACACGCCGCCCACACCAGCCTTAACCTGCGCAACCCCCTTAAGTTCTGGCCATTGCCCTATAGGGGGGTACAACTCGAACTGCTGATCGATGGGCCTGCATTGACGGGCCATTTGGAGGCGGGCAGACTCGGCGCGTGACGGAGTGGATCTATTTCATCCATCCCCCGCGCGACGACTTCGCGGCGACCATGACGGACGACGAAAAAGCCGTTTGGGCGGAACATTTCGGCCGGCTGCAGCGCCTGCTCGCGGACGGGCAGCTGATCCTGGCCGGCCCGACGCTCGGCCGCATCAACACCGGGGTGGCCGTGTTCGAGGCGCCCGACGAGGACGCCGCCCGGCAGATCATGGCGGCCGACCCGGCCATCAGCAGGGGGTACGCCCGGGGTGAGCTGCGCCCGTTCCGGGTTTCGCTGCTCCGCGGCCGTGACTGACGCCCGCGGGGACCGGGCCGGATGCCTAGAGCGGGATCCCGCTGGGCGCCGTCCTGGCCGCGCGGCCGCAGATCAGCCGCTGACGTCCGGCCCGGAGTGGCGGTGCAGGAAGTCCAGGGTCCGCTGGTTGAAGGCCTCGACATTCTCGTAGATCGGGGCGTGCGCGCAGTCCTCGAACACCACGACCTCCGTGCCGGCGATTCCCTGGGTCAGCGGGTCCGCGAACCGGGTGGAGGTCACCTGGTCGTGCCGGCCGAAGGTGACCAGGGTCGGGGCCTGCACGGAGGCCAGTACCTCCCGCGCGTCGTGGGCTAGCACCGCCTGCGATTGCCGGAGGAACGCGTCCACCGGCGGCATCGGCCGGCCACGGACGAAATCGGCCAGGGATTCGATGTACTCCGGCCGGGCCGCGTACAGCTCGGGCGTGAAGCACCACGGGAAGATTCCCTTGATCACCATGTCCGTCACGCTGCCCAGCGCTTGCGCCATGATCTGCCAGCCCTCGACTACCGTGCGCAGGAACGGGTCGCTGGCCGGCCAGGCGCTGTGCAGGGACAGCGACGTCACCCGGTCCGGGTACTTGGCCGCGAGCCACATGCCGGTGGCCGCGCCCAGCGACAGCCCGGACACGTGCGCCCGGTCCAGGCCGGCCGCCTGCATGAACGCGGCGATGTCATCGGCGAACAGTTCGGTGGTGTAGTTGCCCTCCGGCTTGCCGGACAGGCCAGCGCCGCGCAGGTCCACGGTGAAGCAGGTGAAGCTCTTCGCGTAGTCGGCCACCTGGAACGCGTAACACGCCTGGTCGGCGGCCAGGTAGGGGATGAGGATCAGGGGTTCACCGTCTCCCTCGACCTCGTAGTGGACGTCGATACCGTTCGCCTGCACTACCGGCATCCGGATCCCCTCCCTGCTCCGGGGGCGGCCCGCGTCGCCCGCCCGCTGTAGCACTGATCGTCCCCCCGCAGGTAACGTCGCGCCAGTGCCACCCGGTGTGCAGGCGCCACCGGGCGAACGAGTGCCACCGGGAGGTCCGCCCGTGATGAACACCGACACCGTCCTGGGGTACCAGCGGCCGGCCATGCTGGGCGGTCCGGTCAGCCCGGACCCTGATGCCCTGACCGTCCGCTGGTACGGGACGTCTAACTTTGAGCTGAATTTCCACGACCGGGTGGTGCTGCTCGACACGTTCTACGACCGCGGCCCGCGGATGCGCGGCCTCGGGTTCCGGCCCGATGAGATGGTCCGCGCCGATGCGGTGCTGATCGGGCACCCACACTACGACCACATCTCGGACGCAGCCCAGGTGGCCTCGGCCACGGGCGCGCCGGTGGTGGTGCATCCGCTCGGCGCGGACGTGCTGACCCAGGGGGGCCTGGACGTGTCGCAGATCCACGCGGTGACCGGCCTCGGCGAGGGTGAGCTGCTGGAGTTCCCCGAGTTCACCCTCCGGGTCATCCACGGCTTTCACGCCGACCTCACCCACCCGGAACAGCAGATGAGCCTGGAGGCGCTGCGCCAGGCCCGTGAGGTCTGGGAGCGGGACGAGCCGCCGCTGAGCGCCGCCGAAGAGGCCTACGCCGCAGCCGTGATGCAGCGCGGCAGCATGGCCCCGGAGGTCTTCACCGAGGGCACCATGTGCCTGGTCATCGACATCGACGGCTACCGGATCGTGTACCGGGACAGCGGCGGCCCGGTCAGCGAGGAGGAGCGCTCGTTCTTCGCGGCCAGCCCCGGCTGCGACCTCGCCATCGTGGGCTTCATCGGCCGCCCGCCGGCCCGCCGCCAGCTCAAGGAGGCGACGATGCCGCTCATCGAGACCTACCAGCCCCGGGCGGTCATCCCCTGCCATCACGACGACCTGTACCCGATATTCATCGACCTGGCCACCGAGCCGCTCAAGATGCGCGTCCACGAGCAGTTCCCGGCGGCCAGCACCATCCAGCCGGTCTACGTCGAACCGGTGACGATCGGCATGAAGTCACAGGCCGTCACCGTCGGGGACGCCCGGCCGTAAGCGTTCGCCGCTGGGCAGCGGGCTTCCCCCGCTGGGCTATGGGCACCTTGCTAGCTGGCCCCTCGCTGGCTGGGCACCTTAGCTGGCTGGGCACCTTAGCTAGCTGGGCACCTTGTCGAGGAATCCCAGGACGGTGACGAGCCGGCCGTCGTCCCCGGTGACCGCCACGTCGAACCCGACGATCAGCGGCTCGGCGCCCTCCGGGCCGAGACCCCAGGTGAAGCGGGCCTGGCGGTGATGGGCGTCGACCGGCCCGGCCAGGGTGAAGACGAAGCCGGGAAACTGTTCCTGCGCCGCGGCGATGGCCGCGTCGATCTCGTCCTGGCCGCGGGCCTCGCCGAGGGATCGATGTAGCTGGCGTCCGGGGCCCAGGTGCTGTCGATCAGCTTGCGCCGCGCCGCGGGGTCGGTCTCGTTCCAGCAGTCGACGTAACGGGTGATCGTGTCGTTCATAGGGAGTGCCTTTCGTGATGGGTCCGCTCTGTGCGGTCGCGGCCCATCCTGCGGACCGGGCCGGGCCCGTGTCGATTACGCGGGAGGTAATGCCCGGCCTTGACCTGGGAGGTAATCGCGGCGCTGCGGGCGGGCCGCTAACGTCAGCCTCATGGCGACCATGACGTGGCCCATGTCGGGCACCCGCCCCGTCGGTGAGCTGCTGCGCGAATGGCGCGAGCGCCGCCGGATCAGCCAGCTTGACCTGGCCATCCGGGCCGAGGTGTCCGCGCGGCATCTCAGCTTCGTGGAAACCGGGCGCTCGCGGCCGACGCCCGCCATGATCCTGCGGCTGACTGAGCAGCTCGAGGTGCCGCTCCGGGAGCGGAACACGCTGCTGCTGGCCGGCGGCTACGCCCCGGCATACCCGGAGCACGAGCTGGGCGAGCCGGAGCTGCGGAACGTCCGCGATGCCCTGCGCCAGGTGCTGGCCGGCCACGAGCCCTACCCCGCGGTCCTGGTCGACCGCTGGTGGGAACTGCTCGACGGCAACGCGGGCCTCGCCGTGCTCGCCGACGGGTGTGCCGCCTGGCTGCTGGAGCCGCCGGTGAACGTGCTCCGCCTGGCCCTGCACCCCGACGGGATGGCGCCCCGCATCGCCAACCTGGCCGAGTGGCGTGGTCACCTGCTGTCCCAGTTGCAGCACCGAGCGCAGGCTCTCGGCGATCCGCAGCTGCGGGAACTGCGGGACGAGCTGCTCGCCTACCCGGGCGGCATGGCCGAGGTGACCTCGCCCGCGGGGGTCGTCCTGCCACTGCGCTACCGGCGCGGCGGCCAGGAACTCTCGCTGTTCAGCATCAGTGCGGTAGTGGGCACCGCGACCGACGTGACCGTGGCCGAGCTGGCCATCGAGGCGTTCTATCCGGCCGACGCGGCCACGGCCGCGGCCCTGCGCGGGCCAGTCACGTCCCCGTAAGCCAGGCGAAGCTCCACGGTTCCAGCTCGATGCGGCCCGGCTCGACCCGGGCTGGCTCGATCCGGGGGGTGCCGGTGCCCGGGGTGCTCGCGTGGGCGAGCCGGGGCGCCCGCAGGCTGGCCCGGGCGATGATCCCCGCGTCGACGGAGTGGCTGACGTCGCTGAAGTTGGTGAGCGACAGGAACGGTGCGCTGCGCGGGTGACTGCGGCGGTAAGCCAGCACGCACTGGTTCCCGGTGGGCAGGATCTCGGTGGTGCCGCCGGACCGCAGCGCCAGCAGTTCCTGCCGGGCCCGGGCCAGGCCCTGCAGTGCCGCGAACGCACGGCCTTCCATGGTGGCCAGGTCGCTGCGGCGGGCCGCCCGGGCCCAGTCCATCCGCGGCCGGTGCATCCACCGGTTGTCGTGCGCGTGCGCCGGGTCGTCCGCCCACCCAGGGTCATTCGTCATGGCGAGCTCATCGCCCATATAGATGAGCGGGATGCCGCCGAAGGAGAAGACCACGGCGTACAGGGACTCCAGCCGCCTGAGGGCCAGCGTCAGTTCGGCCTCATCGCCGGCCGCCGCGGCGCTCTCGATGCCGCACAGCGAGGCGGCCATACCGGAGATCCGGGCGTCTCCGGTCGCCGGGTTTTCCTGGAAGCCGGCCCCCCGGGCGAACGATCCGGGGAAACGGCCGGCGAAGAACTCGTTGAGGAACCTGCGGTGCTCGAAACCGCCCAGTCCCACGGCCGCGGCATCCGCGTCGGAGACGGCCCAGCCGATGTCATCGTGACAGCGCAGGTAGGACACCCACGCCGTCGGCGCGGGCGCGGGCCGGCGGCGGGACAGCGCGTGCTCGGCCAGCCGCACGTCCCGGGTGGCCAGGGTGGACCAGAGCATCACCATGAGCTGGTTGTCGTAGGCCAGATCGCACTCGGGCTGGTAGCGGTCGTGCGCGCCGAGGTACTGCACCAGCATCTCCGGGCCGACGATGGCCTCGGCCTTGAGCACCAGGCCCGGCGCGGCCAGCCGGGTGAGCGCGCGGAACGCCTGGAGCAGCAGATGTGCTTCCGGCTGGTTCTGGCTGTCGGTGCCGGGCCGTTTCCACAAGAACGGCGCCGCGTCCAGCCGCAGCACGTCCACGCCGCGGTTGGCCAGCGTGAGCATGATCGCGAGCATGTGCCGGAAGACGTCGGGGTTGGCGTAGTTCAGATCCCACTGGTAGTCGTGAAACGTGGTCCACACCCAGCCGAGCCCGGGCACCTCGGTGAAGCTGCCGGGGGCGGTGTCCGGGAACACCTCGGGCAGCGTGGCCTCATAGGCGTCGGGAACCCTGCGGTCGGGGTAGATCAGGTACATGTCGCGGCAGGCGGGATCCCCGGCCTGCGCCTTGCGGGCCCATTCGTGCTCCTGTGCCGTGTGGTTGAGGACCAGGTCGATGCACATCGCCATGCCCCGGCTGTGCAATTCGGCGGCGAGCGCCTCCAGGTCGGCCATGCTGCCCAGCCGCGGGTCCACCGCGCCGTAGTCCGCCACGGCGTAGCCACCGTCGCTGTCCCCGTCCCGGGGCTGCAGCAGCGGCATCAGATGCAGGTACGTGACCCCCAGCTCGGCCAGGTAGTCCAGATGCTGCCGGACGCCGCGCAGCGAGCCGGCGAAACGGTCGGCGTAGCAGACGTAGCCGATCATCCGGGACCGCTGGAACCACGCGGGATCGATCTCGCGGCGGCGGTCCAGCAGCCGCAGCGGCGCGGGCCGCGCGGCGGCCGCCTCCAGGGCGTCGAGCACCAGCTCGGTCGCGAACCGGGTGATGTCGGTCACGCCGCCGTAGACCTGCTCGAGCGGGCCGGCTATGTCGAAGGCCAGCTGCTCCAGCCGGGCCAGGAATGCATCAGCGTCCACGGCGCCAAGCCCCTGCCGCACCGTGTTTTCCGCCTCGTGGTCCAGCCTGAACACGCAATACCTCCAGGAGCACGGGCCGCCGACGATCGAGAATACGTGCCGACGCCCCCCTTGACCTCAAGCCTGCTTGAGGTTCTACCGTCGCCAGTGGGCCCGACCGTCCCACCGAATGGAGTCGCAGATACCCTTCACCGATGCCGAAACGGCCTACCTGGGTGCTCAGCAGCTGGGCCGGCTGGCTACCGTCCAGCCGGACGGCAGCCCTCAGGTCAAGCCTGTCGGCTTCCACGTCAACCCCGGGCTCGGCACGATCGACGTGACCGGCTTCAACCTGACGTCCAGCCAGAAGTTCCGGAACGTCCGGCGCAACGGCCAGGCCGCGCTCGTGGTGGACGACATCGTCTCCACCGACCCCTGGCGGGTCCGCTTCCTCGAGATCCGGGGCACCGCGGAGGCTGTTGACGACGCCGCGGACGGCGGTCCCCTCATCCGGATCCGTCCCACCCGGATCCTTAGCTTCGGCATAGAGGAACCACCCGGCGAGCCGCACCAGACCAGGCTGGCTGCTCGCGACGTACCTGTTTAGGCCGGTATACGTGCAGCAGAGAGCGGCACGGGTGGCGCGTCCTTGGGGGAGAGCAGCAGCCCCTCCGCGAGCAGGCTGGAGACGGCGGCGCCGGCCGCGGATTCCCGGCACCCGCCCAGGGTAAGAAGCGTCCGTGGCAGCAGAGGATGCAGGCGCAGGGGGAGGGTATCCGCAGTTCCGGCAGGTTGTCCTGGACGGCACCGACGCGAGGGAACTGGCGGAGTTCTACCGGCAGCTGCTGGGCTGGCAATATCGCCCCGGCGACGAGCCCCCGGCCCCGGGCGAGCCGGACCCGGCGGGCCGGGACTGGCTGGTGCTGAAGGACTCTGCGGGCGCGGTCCGCATCGCGGTCCAGCAGGTGACGTCGCTGCCTCGGGCGACCTGGCCGGAGGGCCCGGTGCCGCAGCAGATGCACCTGGACCTCTATGTCACCACGGTGGATGAGCTCGCCGCGGCGCACGAGCGGGCGCTGGCTCTCGGGGCGGGGCTGATCATGGACCGGTCCGACGACCCGGATGAGCCGCTGCGCGTCTACGCCGATCCGGCGGGGCATCCCTTCTGCATCTTCCTGGGCCCCCCGCCTACCTGACGAGAGTGCAGGTCAGTGCCCGCAGGCGGTGGCGTCCCAGTCAGGGAGCGGGACCGCGCCGCCGGGCAGGGCCGCCCAGAAGTCGGGCCCGGGAGGCGCTTCGACCTGGATACGCCGGCCGCCGGCCCAGGCCGCGTCGAACCCCAGCCGCCACGAGTGCAGCAGCGTCCGGCCGGCGGCGGCCTTAGCGAACAGCGGATCGCCCTCGATGGGGTGGCCGATCCAGGCGAGATGGACCCGGATCTGGTGCCGCCGCCCGGTCACCGGGCTGACCGCGAGCAGGGTATGACCCTCGTCGCCGGCCACGGTCAGGAACGTGGTGGTGGACGGGTAGGTCCGGGCCTCCTGGAACTGCTCATCCGGCGGGACCGACCAGCGGGACACGTCCGGGTCATAGGTGATCGCGGCGCGGTTGGCCGCTACCCGGACCCGGTTCTTGCGGCCTACGCTGAGCGGCAGCTCGATCGTGCCTCGCTGGGGCAGCCCAGTGGTGGCGGTAATGGCCAGGTAGGCCTTATCCACGGTGCGCCGGTTGAACTGGCGGGTCAGATCGCCGTGCAGGTGCAGGTCCTTGGCCAGCAGGAGAACCCCGGAGGTCACCTTGTCGATCCGGTGCGCGGGATACAGCTTCTCGCCCGCCTCCTCGGCCAGCCGGACCAGGTCGGTATCGTGCCGCTCGCCCATGACCGCGAGGCCGGCCGGCTTGTTCAGCACCAGGGCCGCGTCGTCCTCATACAGCACCGTGCCGGCCCGGATCTGCGCCCAGTCACTCACCGGGCCCACGGTATCCGGCTCCCGGGCCACCCGTCCGGCCCGCTCCGCAGCCGGGACCGTTTCACCGGGCAACCAGGGGGCAGAAACGCCAGAGATGGCTGGCCAGCCAGTCATCCGCTCCTTCCCGGCGGGCATTTAGCCCCCTCGGCACCAATTCGGGCGCCCCGCTCTCCCCGGGCCGGGCGGGGCGGATAACACGGGGGATCGTCCAATTCAGCGGGATCGCCGGGCGCGTGGGCCCACGGCCCCGCCACGAGTTACGTGAGGCTCAGCGTGCGGGGAATCCGGGGGATCAGCGCGGCATATCGGCTGCGGGACGGCTGGCTGGCGGGGGTTGCGGGGGCGTGCCTGGTCGTCGCAGCCTGCTCGGGAGGAGGCGGCCAGCCGGCGGGCAGTGCCGCGCGGCCGGAGCCCAGCAGCGCCCCGCCGGCCATCTCGCCCGCGGGCGGCAGTTCGGGTGTGAGTCCGCAGGCACCCATCACGGTCACCGCTGCGGGCGGCACCCGGATCCGCAGCGTCCAGGTCAGCACGCACGGGGCCGCGGTCGGCGGCACGCTGACCGCGGGCACCAGCCGTACCCGGGCCATCTGGCACAGCACCTGGGCCATGCACCCGGCCCAGGACTACTCGGTCACCGCGACGGCCGTGGACTCCTCCGGCCGGACGGTCACCAGGACGGCCTCGTTCCGGACCCTCGCGCCCGCGCACACGTTCAAGACCGAGATCTACGAGGGATACGGCCAGACGTTCGGGGTCGGCATGCCCGTGATCCTCTACTTCAGCCACCCGATCAGGAACCGGGCCACGGTGGAGCGTTCGCTCCAGCTGCGCACCTCCAGGCCGGTGACCGGGGCCTGGTACTGGGACGGCGACAAGACCCTGTACTTCCGGCCGCGGAATTACTGGCCCGCGCACACCACGGTCACCCTGCACGGGCACCTGGACGGCGTAGAAGGCGCCCCGGGCGTCTACGCCACGGCCGACCTGACCCAGACGTTCCGGATCGGCGCCTCGCTGATCGTCACGGCCAGCACGGCCACCCATCACATGCACGTCTACCGCAACGGCCACCTGCTCTACACGTGGCCGATCAGCACCGGCCGTCCCGGCGACGACACGCCAGACGGCACGTACCTCACTATCGACAAGGGCAACCCGGTCCTGATGACCGGCCCGGGCTACAGCCTGGAGGTGCCCTGGTCGGTCCGCTTCACCTGGAGCGGTGACTATCTGCACGACGCTTACTGGTCCGTAGGGGAGCAGGGCGCGGTGAACGTCAGCCACGGATGCGTGAACATGGCACCCGCCGACGCCCAGACCTACTACCAGATTGAGAACCCCGGCGACCCGGTCATGATCACGGGCAGCCCCGCGGCGGGCACCTGGGACAACGGCTGGACGGTGTGGTTCCTGTCCTGGAAGAAACTGGTGCGCGGCAGTGCCCTGGGCATGGCGGTACAGGCCGGCCCGGACGGCAGCACGTTCATCAGCCCGTCCTCGGTCGCGCCGTCCACGGCATCCTTCCCGCTGCAGACCGCGAAGCCCGGTAGTGCCGCGGCGGCCTAACGTTACGGGCCGTCCGGCCTGGCGCGCTGCGGCCCAGGTCACAACCCTGGGGTCAGACGCAAGGCGACGATGTGTTGCCCCCGCTGATACCTTGGCTTTAACCGGAGAGAGGCAGCGGCGGCGTCCTGCCCCGGTGTCCGTCTCTACTACTCGCGGGACTTGGTGTGGGTAGATGGATTAGTGCCCCGTTGGCCGCCTGCTTGCTGGCCTTGGCAGCCGCAGGCTGTACTGGGCGTGCCGACTCGGCCAGCATCGAGACGCCAGCCCGGACCGCCACGTCCGAGCCGGCCAGCAGCACGACGCCGAACCCATCAGCATCGGCCGCCCCCGCGACGGTCGCCTCCGCGATGTCCGGGCAGCCGGTCCCCGCGGGCACCGCGGCCAGGCTGCCCGCCGGCGCCTACTACGTGCTCGCCGGCCGGACCCTGGGCAGCCTGAACGTGTGGGAACTGGGTCCGGGCCGCGCCGTCATACAGCTCACCCGCAACCGCACTGGTCACCCGATCGACGCCCTCGCCGCGTCCGACGCGGGCATCGTCCTGGCTGACAAGGCGAACGGCACGGACCGGCTGGCCCGGTGGACCGGTCACGGCCCCGCCTGGCTGCGGCATCACCGCCTGGGCGCGCCCATCCAGGGCAGTTCGCCCGACATCCGCGGGAACGGGACTGTCGGCTACGTCACCCCGCCCAGCGGGTCCGGACGCCACCGGGATGCGGAGTTCGCGATCTGGACGCAGCCGTCGTACACCAGCGCGGCCGCGGTCATCTACCGGCAGCGCCGCCCGCTGGACGGACCGGTGTTCGGGCCGCACGGCCAGATCGCCATCGAGGGCTGGACCGGCCCGCAGCATGGCCGCCGGCCAAGCGTGCTGATCTACGCTCGCGGCCAGGTGACGACGCTCAGTACCGGGGTTCCCGCGATTCCCTCCCTGGTGGCCTGGGGGCATCGCGCGCCCGCGCTGGCGATCGCGTTCCCGGCCCACCGCGCCGAGCTGCTCTTCCCCGACGGCAGCCGGAAGCCGCTGCCCTCCGGCTGGCAGCCGCTGGCGTGGAACCCGTCGGGCACCCAGCTGCTCATGCAGTCCAGCACGGCCCTGGGAATCTGGTCGGCCTCAGCACCCGGGCGGGTGCGCACAGTGGGCGTGATCACGCCCGGGATGCAGATCCTGCAGGCGGTCTGGCTGGCCCACAAAGCGCCGTTGTGAGTTCCGGCTCAGCTGGACCCGGAAGAAACACCCGCCGCGGCGGGTTGGCCGCTATGTGAGCGACGTACCGTTGTCCGTACTGGACCTGGCCCCCGTGGCGGCCGGAGCCACCGCAGGCCAGGCCCTGGAGTACACGACCCAGCTGGCCAGGCGCACCGAGGAGCTGGGGTACCAGCGGTTCTGGGTGGCTGAGCACCACAACATGCCGGCTATCGCCAGTTCCGCCCCGGCCGTGCTGATCGCCCATCTGGCCGCGGCGACCTCCACCATCCGGGTGGGCTCCGGCGGCGTGATGCTGCCCAACCACGCCCCGCTGGTGGTGGCGGAACAGTTCGGCACCCTGGAAGCCCTGCATCCCGGCCGGATCGACCTGGGCATCGGCCGCGCCCCGGGCACCGACCAGTACACCGCGCTCGCGTTGCGGCGCACCATGGAAGGGCTCTCAGCCGAAGCGTTCCCGCAGGAACTGGCCGACCTGATCGGGCTGTTCAGCGCAGAAGGCCTGCGGCGGCCGATCACCGCGACACCCGGGCGGGGGGACATGCCCGCCATCTGGCTGCTCGGATCCAGCGGGTTCAGCGCGCAGCTCGCCGGGCTGCTCGGCCTGCCGTTCGCGTTCGCGCACCATTTCAGCTCGGCCAACACGGTGCCCGCGCTGGCTTTGTACCGGCAGAATTTCCAGCCCTCCCAATGGCTGGAGCGGCCGCACTCGATGGTCGCGGTCAGCGCGATCTGCGCGGATACCGACGAGCGCGCCCAGTGGCTGTCCGGGCCGGCCACCCTGTCGTTCGTCCGGCTCCGGTCCGGCACGCCGGCCCCGCTGGCCACCCCCGAGGAGGCGGCGGCCTACCCCTATTCCGACCGGGAGCGGGAATTCGCCCAGGACCGTTTCACCGGCCAGGCGCTCGGCTCCCCGGAAACAGTCCGCCGGCAGCTGTCCGACCTGCTCGAGCGGACCGCCGCCGACGAGCTGATGCTGACCACGATGGTCTACGACATTGAGGACCGGGTCCGGTCCTTCGAGCTGATCGCCGAGAAGGTCGCGGGCAGCCTCTCCAGGCCCGGCGCCTGAACGGCCAGCCTGGGCGCTGGCGGCCGGGCCGGCGTCCGGTCAGCCCGCCGGCCGGGATAACCGCGGTGAGGTTTGTTTTTGCCTGGCGTTAGGCCGGGGTACACCAGGGTAGGTCTGGCCCACCCTTGAGGAGGGCGGACGTTATGGCAGACCCGAACGGTAGCACCCAGCCCGCCGTGGCCCCGGAGGCTTCGGCCGGCGAACTCGTGAAGCAATTGTCTGAGCAGGTTTCCCGGCTTATCCGTGACGAGCTGAAACTCGCCGAATACGAGATGACCAGCAAGGCCAAGCGAATCGGCCGTGGCGCCGGCATGTTCGGCGGCGGTGGGCTCGTCGCGCTGTACGGCATTGGCTGCCTGCTGGCGGCGGCCATTATCGGCCTGGCCACCGTGCTGCCCGCCTGGGCGGCGGCGCTGATCGTGGGCGGCGCGCTGCTGGTCATCGCCGGTCTGGCCGCACTTATGGGTAAGAGCCAGGTAACCAAGGCCGTACCGCCGGTCCCGGAGCAGGCGGTGCAGAGCGTGAAAGCTGACGTGGAAGAAATCAAGGAAAGGGCACACCGATGACCGCAGCAGAGAGCACCGGAGACCAGGACGGCCCTGCGGCTCCGCCGGACAATCCGGATGCGCTGGTCGAGGAGATCAACCGGACCCGGGAAGAACTCGGCACCACGGTTGAGGCGCTGGCGGCCAAGGTGGACGTGAAGGCCCGGGCCCAGCAGAAGGCGAGCGAGGTGTCCGGGGAGCTCAAGACCAAGGTCCGGGACATCACCCAGGGGCTGTCCGGCAAGGCCGGCCAGCTCAAGGGCGAGGTCAGCAGCCGGTCGGCCGAGGCCCGGCAGGCCGTGGCCGAGAACAGTAAGACCGTGCTGGGCGCCGGGCAGCCGGTCACCAAGAGCCTCGCCAGCCGCGCCGCCCAGGCCGGGGCCACAGCCCAGTCGTTCGGTGCGACCGCCTGGGCCGCCACCCCGGAACCGGTCCAGCAGCGGGCCAGGCGGGTCGCGGCCACCGTGGACGAGCACCGGGTACCGTTCGCGGCCGCGACGGCGGCGGGGGCGCTGCTGCTGGGCGGCTGGCTGATCTTCCGAGGCCGGCGGCACTGATAACGGGCCCTCTTCAGCGTGACGAGCCGGGCCTGATCCTGCGATCAGGCCCGGCTCGCGCTGACTGGGGCCCCCATTCGGGACCGGCCCGCTAGCCGGTCATCCTGGCCATTCCGGCCGCCGGACAGTCCGTTAGCTAGCTCAATGGCGCAGCCGGGGGCGATGGGCCCGCTTCCAGGCCCGCTGGGCTTTCGCCTGCAGCCGGACGGCCCGCTGGTCTTCCTGGTCGTACAGCAGCCCGTAAGTGAACGCGTTCTCGCCGGCCAGGTGCGCGCCGATGCCGAGTTCCCGGTCCGCGCCGCGGGCCACCACCGCATCCTGGTGGTCGCCGAGCACCGTCTGGACCTTTTTCATCTGCTTGGTGAAGCGCCTGGCCGCCTTGCCCAGCGCCGGGCTGATCGTTTCGCCGGCGTACCGGGCCCGCTTGGCCGCCTTCCGGGCCTCGTGGTAGGCGAGTTCCCTCGGCCGGCCTGGGGACGTGGCCCCGGCCTTGCGGATCCGCCGCCGGGTGCGCCGGTAGGCGTGGTGGGCCGCGGCGGGCAGCACCCGGCCCGCAGGCCGGGCCGCTTCCGCCGACCACGGCGGATCGGCCAGCAGCCCGTCCAGCGCATCCCGCAGCGCGAAGTAACGCGCCGAGTCCAGCGCGGCGAGCACGTTCCTGCGCGCAGCCGCCTGGATCGGGGCGAAGTGACCCTGCACCCGCGCCTGGACCGGGCCGAGCGTCACCTCGGCCGGGATCGTCCGCACGTTCTGGCTGAGCCGGCTGGCCAGCACCTCGGCGTCGCGGGCCTCGCCGAGCACCCCGCCGAGCCATTTCAGCTCGGCCAGGATCTTTTCCGTTCCGGAGCGGGGGATGACTTCGGCGAACGTCTGCAGGGTGCTGCGCAGGCGGCGGGTGGAGACCCGCATCTGGTGCACTGCGTCCGGCTCGTCCCCGCGGACCAGCGGGTCCATCGCCCCGAGCCGCGCCGCGTGCTCCTGCAGGTAGGCCACTACCACGTCGCCGGCGGACACCGGCGCGGAATGATGCTGCTCGCCGCGCCGGCCGTTCGCCGTGGCGGCCGGCTGGGTGCGTGCCGGCCCGTCTTCCGCTGGCCAGCCGAGAGCTCGTTCCAGCTTCGCGGCCCGCGCCGAGGGCTGCAGCCCGTCCCGGCGGAGCTGCGCGTCCGCGGCCTTCAGCAGCCGCGGGCCGCCCCCGGTCAGCTCGACCTCGACCTCCGCCCACTGGGAGATCATGGTCTCCTCGCCCATGGTCTGCGCTGAGACGTCGTCGGCGGCGATCTCGGCGAGTGAGGCGCCCGCGCTGTCAAGCAGGGTGAGCACCTGGCGGCGGGTGCTGATCCGGGCCACCGGCCGCAGCGTCTCGCCACGGGTGTACCCGCGGACCAGGCTGGCCAGCCTGGCCGGTACCTGGCGGCCGCCCCGGCCAGGCGGGACCTGGATCTCCCGCCGGGTGCTGCCCCCGGCCGGGAGCTTCAGGTGCCAGCCTGGATCGCTGCCGCCGCGGCGCCGCCGCAGGGTTATCCCGTTGCGGATCAGCCGCAGGTCGCTCGTGTCGTAGTACTCCGCTTCCAGGAGCTGCTCCTCGGGCCCGGAGGCGCCAGCCACGCTGGGCAGCCCGCCCAGCTGCGGCACGGTAGTGCCCGGGGGAGCCTCGTACTTGATTTCTGTCTCGTAGACGGTCGTGCTCATGCCGTCGCCACTACCCGTGGGCCGCCGCCTTGAACACCTGCCGGGTACCGGGTTTGGGGGCGCGAAAGCAGGGGAGTCGTTGTGCGCCAGTCCCTGAAAAGGAGGTTCCCATGACAGTCGGGGCCATTGTGGCGGTCATTGTCGTGGTCATCATCGTGGCTGCGATCCTGGTCGCGGTGTCGGCGGCGAACCGCCGTCGCCGCCTGCGCGAGCGGTTCGGGCCCGAATACGACCGGGCGGTCACCGAGCACGGCAGCAGGCGGGAAGCGGAATCCGAGCTCGCCGGGCGCGAACGGCACGTCCGGGACCTTGACCTCCGGCCGCTGAGCCCCGCGGCCCGGAGCCAGTACACGTCGGAGTGGACGGCTGTCCAGGAGCAGTTCGTGGACGCGCCGCAGGCCGCCGTGACCGGGGCCCAGACGCTGGTCTCGGCCGTGATGCAAGACCGCGGCTACCCGACCCAGCCCTACGACCAGACCCTCGCCGACCTGTCCGTCGAGCACGCCAAGACGCTGGATCACTTCCGCGCGGCCCACGACATCAGCCAGAACGCCGCCGCCGGCACGGCGACCACCGAGGACCTGCGCCAGGCGATGATCCATTACCGGGCGCTGTTCGCGGAGCTGCTCGGGGAGCCCGCCGCCCGCCCTGATGCCAAGGCGTCGGGCGACCCTGCCACCAGCCGGCCGGACGGCCTGCCCGCGGCGGAGGAGCCCGTGGTGGATCAGCCCGCGGCTGAGGAGCCTCTGGCGGAGGAGCCCGTGGCTGAGGAGCCCTTGGTGGGTCAGCCCGCGGCGGAACAGCCTGTAGCGGAGGAGCCCGTGTCGGCCGACCAGTCCGCTGTCCCGGCGGCCCCGGTCAGCCCGGCTGCCGGCGACACCACCAGCCAGCCCTCCGGTAACCCGGCCCGCAATCGGACTCCCGACGCGGTGACCACCGCGCGCCAGCAGGAGAGGTGACCAGCAGATGACTTCGCAACGCGACGAGACCCGCACGCCCGGCGAAGCGGTGACGGACGACCCGATCGTCATCGAGCGCCGCGACGAGATCCTGACCGGGGAGGTCCCGGCGGACGAGGCCCCGGACTTTGCAGGCCCGGGAGCGGACGAGACGGGCGATGACCTGACGGACAGCGACGAGCTGGTCGGGCGGCACGCCGCGCCGGATACCGGGGGCGCGGATCCCGCTCCCTTGGTGGTGCCCCCGGAGGCACCCAGCCCGGACATGGGCATCCCCGCGGAGCCCAGCCCGGCGGCGTCCACTCAGGCGGCCTCCAGCTCGGCCGATGCTCCGGTCTCCTTTGACCCGGCGGCTTCCGGCCCGGTCTCCGCTGACCCGGCGGCTCCCAGTCCGGCGGCGACCTCCGGGCCGCCGGGGGCCGGGGTGCAGCCCGGCGTGGCAGGCACTCCGGACCCGGCCGCCGCCCCCGGTGCTCCGGGCTCGAGCGACCGTGACCCGGCCGCCGGAGCTGCCGAGGCCGGCATTCCCGCCGCTGCCCTGTCAGGGCAGCAGTGGCCGGCTATCCAGGCGATGTTCGTTGACGATCCCCAGGGGTCCGTGCGGCGCGCCGCGGCGGCGGCCGACGAGGCCGCGAAGGCCTTCGTGGCCTCGCTGCAGCGTGAGCAGGCCGCCCTGCGCGCAGCGTGGGAGAACGATACGACCACCGAGGACCTGCGCACCGCGCTCCAGCAGTACCGGGCCTTCTGCGGCCGGCTGGAGGGCCTGTCCTGATGATCTTGGTCACCGGCACCGGCCGCTACCGCAGCGGCGGCCGGCGCCGGTGACCACTCCGCCTCACCCTGATCCAGCCCGGCGGGATCGGCTGGTCGGGCCGGCCGATCGGGCCGTCCGTGCTCAGGACGGGCCGCGGCGGAGCTTGACCCGGTACGAGTAGTGCGCCGGGTCGAAGTAGCTCACCGCCAGCTCGACCGGGGTGTCCGCTTCGTCGGTGTACAGCCGGTCGATGCGCAGCACCGGGTGGCCGGGGGCGCACTCCAGGTGGGCCGCCACGGCCGGCGGGGCCGCTGCCGCGGTGATGCTCTGCTCCGCACCCTTGATGGACCGGGCCATCCTGGCGTCGATCAGCCCGATGACCGTGATCCGGCTGCGCCGCCCCGCCGCTCTCAGCTCCGGTACATCACTGATCAGCGCGCCGACCGGCGGTGGCAGGAACACCGAGGTGTGGCAGAACGGGACGTTCCCGTGCAGCCGGATCAGGGTGACCGCGTGCACGTCATCGGAGGGCAGCCGTAGCCGGCTCGCCGCCTCCAGGTCCACCGTGTGCCGCAGCGGCGTGATGATCTCGCAGTCGGTGTCCAGGGACAAGGCCATCAGGTCCTCGACCGAGCCGAAATGCCGCAGGTACCGGTCGGCCTCGGCTACGGGGTAGGTGCCGCGCCCGGCGACCCGGTAGATGATCCCCTCAGAGACCAGGTCCTGCATGGCCCGCCGGACCGTCTGCCTGCTCACCGAATGCCGCGCGGACAGCTGCTCCTCGGTGGGCAACTGCCGGCCGTCGGCGTACTCACCGTTGCGGATCGCGTCCCGCAGTTCGGCGGCCAGCGTCCGGTAGGCGCTGGACCTGACCTGGTCGGGCACGGTCCCGCTCCTCCCTGCGTCGGGGCCGGGCAGGCCCGTCCGGACGGGCCTGCCCGAGCCGACTGGCCGGCCCAGACGGTTGCGTCGCTAAATGGCCGTACATATCTTAGATTCAGTCGGCCAACTTCGGGAGAGGTGCCAGGTGCCGGAACCAGCGGACTCGCTCGCCGGGCGGCTCGCCCAGTGGGCCCACGACCTCGAGCCAACCGGGGAGGACCTGGCCCTGGCGGACCGCTCGCTGGTGGACACGGTTGCCGTGGCGCTGGCCGGCCGCGAGCACCCGGTGACTCAGCTGGCCGGGACCCTGCCCGAAGGCCCGCGCTGGGCGGTGGCGGCCCACGTCCTGGACTTCGATGACCTGCACATGGAGTCCACTACGCACATCAGTGCGGTCTGCGTGCCCACCGCCCTGGCGCTGGGCGCGGATGCCCGGGCCTACCTCGCTTCGGCCGGGGTGATGGCCCGGCTCGGCAACGCGCTGGGCTGGCCGCACTACTCGGCAGGCTGGCACGCCACTTGCACGGCCGGCGCGCCTGCCGCCGCGGCCGGCGCGGCGGTCGCGCTGGGCCTGGGCCCGGAACAGATCGCCATCGCCATGGCCCTCGCGGTGCCCGGCGCGGGCGGGGTGCAGCGGGCGTTCGGCACCGACGCCAAGTCGCTGCAGGTGGGGTTCGCGGTGGACACCGGGATCCGGGCCGCCACGCTGGCCGCGGCCGGCGCGCAGGCCGACCCGGCCGCCCTGGGCGAGTGGATGACCCTGGTCGGCGGAGATCCTGGCGCGGCCGACCTGTCCGGGCCCGCGGTTCCCGGCGGCCTGGCGGTCAAGATCTACCCGTGCTGCTACGCGTTGCAGCGCCCCATCAGCGCGCTGGGGGAGTTGTCCCAGTCCGGGCCGCTGGACCCGGCCGAGGTGCGCAGGATCGTGCTGCGCACCCCAGAGGGCACACTGACCCCGCTGATCCATCACTCGCCCGATACCGGGCTGCAGGGCAAGTTCAGCCTGGAGTACGCCGCGGCTGCCGCGCTGCTGGACGGCTGCCCGGGCTTTGCCAGCTTCACCGACGACGCGGTGCGCAGGCCGGCGGCCCGCCGTCTGGCCGGGCTGGTCGAGATCAAGAGTGAGCCGGGCGGTACCTGGCTGCTGGACGGTGAGCTCGTCGCCGAACTGCACACGGCCAGTGGGGGCGTGGCGCAGATCAGCCAGCAGTTCCCGCCCGGATCACCGGCCCGGCCCGCCACCGCCGCCCAGCTCCAGGCGAAGATCGCCGACTGCCTGGCCGGCCTGGAGCGGGGTGGCTACGAGCTGGACCCGTCCGCGTGGACCTGGCCGAGCGCCGCCGACCTGCTCCGGGACTTCTGCTAGTGGGACTGATGCGGCGGCCCGGCCAGACCCGGCGGCGACGCTCGCCCAGGCAGCACCGGCAGCGAAAGGACGGCCATGGATGAGCTGAGCGAGGAGGAGCGCGCGATCGTCAGCCTGGTCCGCGACTTCACCGACCGTGAGGTCAGGCCGGTGGCCTCGGAACTGGAGCACGCGAACACCTACCCGGAAAAGCTCATCGAGCAGATGAAGCAGCTGGGCATCTACGGGCTGGCCATCCCCGAGCCGTGGGGAGCTGCACGGGTCAGCACCCCCTGCTACGCACTGGTCACCGAGGAGCTGTCCCGCGGCTGGATGAGCCTGGCCGGCGCCATGGGCGGCCACACGGTCGTGGCGAAGCTGCTCCTGGACTACGGGACCGACGCGCAGAAGGAGCAGTACCTGCCGCGGATGGCAACTGGTGAGATCCGGGCCACGATGGCGCTCACGGAACCCGGTGGCGGCTCCGACCTGCAAGCCATGCGCACGGCCGCGCGCCGCGACGGCGATTCTTACGTCATCAACGGAACCAAGACCTGGATCACGAACGCCCGGCGGTCCGCGCTGGTCGCGTTGCTGTGCAAGACCGATCCGGCCGCCCGGCCCCCGCACGCGGGGATCAGCATCCTGCTGGTCGAGCACGGGCCGGGTTTCACGGTCTCGCGTGACCTGCCCAAGCTGGGTTACAAGGGAGTGGAAAGCTGCGAGCTGTCCTTCGACGACTTCCGGGTACCGGCGGACGCGCTGCTGGGCGACCGGGAGGGCGAGGGCTTCGGCCAGATGATGCGTGGCCTGGAGATCGGCCGGATTCAGGTCGCCGCCCGGGCCGTGGGCGTCGGCCGGGCCGCGCTGGAGGACGCGCTGCGGTACGCCCAGCAGCGGGAGAGTTTCGGCCAGCCCATCTGGCAGCACCAGTCAGTCGGCAACTACCTGGCCGACATGGCCACCAAGCTGACCGCCGCCCGCCAGCTGGTGCTGTACGCGGCGCGCTGCGTCGACTCAGGCGCCCGGGCCGACATGGAGGCGGGCATGGCCAAGCTGTTCGCCTCCGAGACCGCGATGGAAATCGCGCTCAATGCGGTCCGCATCCACGGCGGATACGGCTACTCCACCGAGTTCGACGTCGAGCGCTATTTCCGGGACGCTCCGCTGATGATCGTCGGCGAGGGCACCAACGAGATCCAGCGCAACGTCATCGCCCGGCAGCTCATCAAGCGAAACTCCGTTGCCCCGTGAGGGGGGAACTGCCGCTGGACGGGCTGCTGGTCGTTGCGCTGGAGCAGGCCGTGGCGGCTCCGTTCGCCACCCGCCAGCTCGCCGACCTCGGCGCCCGGGTGATCAAGGTTGAGCGGGCGGGCGCCGGTGACTTCGCTCGCGGCTACGACCAGTCGGTGCACGGCCAGTCGAGCTACTTCGTCTGGCTGAACCGGGGCAAGGAAAGCATCGAGCTCGACGTGAAGAAGGCCGCCGACCGGGCCGTGCTTGACGCCGTGCTCGCTCGCGCGGACGTGTTCGTGCAGAACCTCGCGCCCGGCGCGGCCTCGCGGCTGGGCCTGGGCGCGGAACAGCTCACCGCCCGCTACCCGCGGCTGATCAGCTGCTCGATCTCCGGCTACGGCCCGGACGGCCCGTACGCCGGTAAGAAGGCATACGACCTGCTGGTGCAGTGCGAGGCCGGGCTGCTGTCGGTCACCGGGACCCCGGCAGAGCCGGCCAAGGCCGGGATCTCCGTAGCCGACATCGCCGCCGGGATGTATGCCTACTCCGGCGTGCTGGCCGCGCTCTACGAGCGGGAGCGGTCCGGCCACGGCGGCAGCTTCGAGGTGGCCATGCTCGACGCGCTGGGCGAATGGATGAGCCAGCCCTACCTCTACAGCGTGTACGGCGGCCGGACCTCGCCGCGCACCGGGGCACGGCACGCCTCGATCTCCCCGTACGGGCCCTACCTGGCTAAAGACGGCCAGGTGTTCCTCGGCATCCAGAACGAGCGCGAGTGGGCCGTGCTGTGCGAGCGGATCCTGGGCCGCCCCGACCTGGTCACCGATGAGCGGTTCGCGACCAACCCCGCCCGGGTCGAGCACCACGACGAGCTGACGGACCTTATCAACGGGGCGTTCGCCGGGATCCCCGCGGACCAGCTCGAAGCGTCGCTGGAGGCGGCAGGCATCGCCAACGCCCGGATGCGCACCCCCGCGGAGTTCGCGGCCCACCCGCAGCTGGCCGCCCGGGACCGGTGGCGGGACATCGATTCACCGGAGGGACAGGTCCGCGCGCTGTTGCCGCCGGTGACGGTGCCCGGCCGGACCGCCGCGATGGGGGCAGTCCCGGCGCTCGGGCAGCACACCACGGCCATCCGCGCGGAATTCGGACCCTCACGGCAGGAGGCATCATCATGACCACGACGCAGGCACCTACCCAGCTGCCTCATTTCTCCCTGGTCATCG
>Ga0208717_1000213_pt1 | contig 23240 bp, 22 predicted proteins | sample NGESurF53shallow_FD_184489 | JGI IMG/M metagenome (GOLD analysis project Ga0208717, IMG submission 184489) | Arctic peat soil microbial communities from Barrow, Alaska - NGEE Surface sample F53-3 shallow (SPAdes) | ecosystem: Environmental > Terrestrial > Soil > Wetlands > Peat ... | reverse complement strand
TCAACGTCGTATGCCGTGACACCAACTTCGGGGGCGGCGGCGCAGCAGGTCAGGACGGCGGTGTCGAAGCGAAGGGCGGAGACGGTCTGCAGGGCGAGGGGGCCGATGATCGTGCCCTCGGGGCGTTGCACTGAGCCGCCTGGTAGCAGCAGGGTGACACCGGTTCCGGCTGCGAGCGCGGCGATGCCCTGGACCGAGAATGGCATCGCGGTGACCCTGCGATCCGCAAGAGCGAGAGCGGCCGCTGCCCCTGTGGTGCCACTGTCGACCGCTACCGCCTCGCCGTCGGCGATCAGGGCGACCGCCGCCTGAGCTAGCCGTGCCTTGAGGACAGAGTCGTCGACGGCGCGAACCTCAAAGGGAAGTCCCTCGCCCCGTAGAGAGTTCGTGACCGCGCCGCCCCGCACGCGCCGCAGCGCACCGAATTCCGCCAGCTGATCGAGGTCGCGCCGGATGGTGATGGCCGAGATCCCGAGACGCTGCGCCAGTTCGGGTACGTCGACCCGACCATCACGATGAAGCGCGTCGAGGATCTCCTTCTGCCGGAGCTTGCTCCCCATGCGTGGACCGCCTGCCTCCGTGATTGAATGATCGTCATGTCTGATCGAACGATCATATCTCTCGAGGACTTCGATCGGCCGACACTGGTCCGTTGGCGCAACGCGATCGTCGCGGCTTTCGCCGTCGGCGGAGTTGCGCTGTCGACCTGGGGTCCACGTCTGCCCGCGATACGTGCCGACCTGAACTTGGGCACGGGCGGTCTCGGCGTGCTGCTCGCCGGCATTACGGTCGGGTCGGTCACCGGCCTGTTGATCTCCACACCGATCCTGGCCTGGCTCGGTCCGCGCCGTGCACTTCCCGCGGCAATGCTGCTGATCGCAGTGGCCGTGACGATCGTGGGAGTAGGTGCCGGCGCCCTGAAGTCCGTTCCGGTCGTTGCCGTGGGCTTCGTGGTTGCCGGCTTGGCGATCGGCACGCTCGACGTCATGATCAACGTCGAAGGAGCTGCCATTGAGCGTGCGTTCGGCCGCACGCTCATGCCCTTCATGCACGGCGCGTGGTCCGCGGGCGCCGCGCTCGGCTCCGGCATCGGCGCCGGCTGTGCGGCGCTCAACGTGAGTCCGGCTGTGCAGTTCAGTGCCGAGGCAGCTCTTATCGTCGTGATCGCCCTGGTCGCCGCCGCCGCGATTCCCGACGGATCGCGTGACGTGCAGGTGAGTGCCGCGGAAAGGCTGCCTCGGGCAGCCCGGTTTCGCGTCTGGCTGCTCGGCTGGACCGACTGGACCCTGCTGATGATCGGTCTCGTGATGCTCGGCGCCGAACTCGGCGAGGGGTCAGCCAACAACTGGCTCACACTGGCCGCCACTGAGGGTCATGGCCGCCCGGCCGCGATAGCCGCTTTGTTCTTTACCGCGTTCGCGATTGGTGAGACCACTGCCCGCGTGTTCGGTGGTCCGGTAGTTGACCGGCTCGGCCGCGTTCAGACCGTACGGATTACCTCGATCATCGGGATCCTGGGCATCGCGCTGTTCATCCTGGTCGGAAACCCCGCGGTGATGCTGATCGCAGTGCTGCTCTGGGCGATCGGTGTCTCGATGGGCTTCCCGCTCGGCATGTCCGCCGCCGCCGAGAGCGGCCCGAACCCGGCAGCCCGCGTCAGCGTGGTCGCAAGCATCGGCTATTTCGCCAACCTTGCCGGCCCGCCCGCCGTCGGCTTCCTGGCCCAGGAGACCAGTCTGTTGAGTGCCCTGTGGCTGGTGGCCGTGCTCTTCTTGGTTGCGGCGGCGGCAGCGGGCGCCCTGCGGCCGCGAACATATAGCCGCAGTTCAGAGGCTTAAGAGCCGTCTTTCGGCTTCATCCCGAACATGATGTCGTCCCATTTCGGCACGGCGGCCCGCCGCGCAGCACGCCCGCCCTGTCGTCGCGGCGCGCCAGCTGCAGGTTCGGTGGTTGGCTCGGTCGACGCGACTGCCTCATCGTCGTCGACCGTCGCCTCAACTGCCGGCGGCTCGTCGACGTCGGCCAACACCTCGTCGTCCAGCTCGATGTCGTCAACAACGTCGTCGATGGCTTCGTCGACTGGCAGGTCAGCGACTGCGGTTGGCACTGACCGCGGGACGAACTGGTGCACCTTCGCGCCGGTGTCGGCGTCGCTTTCGAGGCGGACGGCATCGGTCTGATTCGCATCGAAGCGCGCGAAGTCTGGGGAGTTCGCGATGTCGGGGAAGCCACGGGACGGCGTGCCGGAGTCGTCGACCGCTTCGTCGACGGATCCGCTGATCCGCCGGGCTGCGGCGTCGAGCGGGGTGGCTTGATGGCGCAGGAGGTCGAGCGCCCACATCGCTGTCGTGCCATCAGGCCACGTGGTGGTGACGACCCAGGTTTGGTCTTCGCGACGGGCGGAGTCCCAGTCGACGTCGTCCGGGTCGACGTCGCGCCTACTCGCGGCCCTCGTCACCAGGTCGCCAAGCAGGGACGTCGGGCCGCTGCTGCCGGCCAACCGCGCGCGCCGGGCTTGGTCGGCGATGTGCTCGCGCTCGCGAAGTACGGGGCCGACGAACCTCAAGACACGTTCAAGCGGGACGCCGGCGCTTTCCGCGACGTGTTCGGCTGACTCGCCGCTGCGCACCCTGTTCTGGATCTCGCGCGGGGAGATGCGGCTCTCCAGTGCCATCGTGAGCTGGCCCAGCCGCGAGAGGTGGCCGTTGACTCCGGCCCGAAGTCGTTCGTCGATGACGATCGTGTGCTGGACGCCGGCGTCGTCGGTCAGGACCAGGCGCTCGCCGTCCTCGCTCACGCCGACCAGCCGCAGCTCCGCCATCTGACCTCCTCACCAACCATCTATGCGTTCCCACCCGCATCCGAAGGCAGTCTGCCGCGTCGACCGGTTCTTGGGCCAATCGGGTATCGACCTAAGGACGTTCGTGGCATTGGCCGCACCCCAAACGGGCGAGCGTCGGCGGGTTCGAGCGGTCGAAAGATCGAGAGTGAGCAGTCTCGTCGTCGCCGTGCAGCCGCGCCCCAGGGGAGCCGTGCTCGAGGTGAGCCTCGCGTCCGGCGGAGCACTAGGGCACTTCGATCCGACGACGGCTCAGCTGTTCGTGATCGACCCGCAGGACAGCCTCGCGGTCGCCGCCGCCGTGGCGCCGTATCTACTCGGCGGCGATCAGCCACTTGGCGTCCTGTCAGCGCGGCACATCGCCGCCGCAGACGTTCTATGGGGAATTCTCGAGGCGAGCCCGTTCACCTGGCATCGCTACGTGCCGCTGCATGATCGCCTGCTGCTCTTCTACTGCCCACTCGCACACCTCGCTCTTGAGATCGTCGACGAGGGCGAGTTTGCGGCTGATGTCGATGCACCGAGTTTTGCGCAGCTGCCGGTCAGCCTCGCGGCGGTTCCGCTGCGCGAACTCGAACAGCACCCCGGCGCAGTTGCGAGTTGGCTGAGCGCTTTGTGTACGCGGCGCGCAGACAGCCGACCAGGTACTGCGCCGGACGCAGAGATGCACCGCTCAATGTGGATGCGACTGACGCGGCTGACCGAAAAGCGCGCTAACTTCCCTTTGTTTTAAAGGGTTCCAGTGCGGTCAGGACAACGTCGGTAACCTCATCGACCGGCTTCGATGCGTCAATGCGGATCAGCAGTTCTTGTCCGCGGTAATGATCGACGAGGGGTGCCGTCGCGGCGGCGTAAACGTCGATGCGGTGCCGAGCGACTGCATCGACATCATCGACGCGGCCTTCGGCTACCGCGCGGCTGCGGGTGCGTCGCAGCAACTCGGCATCCTCGACGTCGAACCACACGGCCGCATCCGGCGCACCGCCAAGCTCTGCTGCATACGCCGACAGTTCGCGTGCCTGTGCGACGTTGCGAGGAAATCCGTCGAGGACGTAGCCGCCGCTGGTCAGGGCCGCCTGCAAGGGCGCTCGCAGGACCTCGAGCATCAGCTCGTCGGGTACCAGATCGCCGGCCGCCAGGTCGTCGGCGACCCGCTGACCAAGCTCGGTGCCTGCGGCGACCTCGTTACGCAAGATCTCTCCGGAGGACATGTAGGTCACCCCGTACCTAGCCGCGATGCGGCGGCCTTGGGTGCCCTTGCCTGAAGCCGGTGGGCCGATCAGCAGGACGTGCACACTGGAGCCTTTCGTCGGTCAGCTGTCGGCAACTGGGAAGATCGAAAGATGCGACCCTATGACGCCGTGCTCCTCGTCTCATTCGGTGGTCCCGAAGGGCCAGACGACGTGATGCCATTTCTGGAGAATGTGACGGCCGGTCGGGGGGTACCCCGGGAGCGGTTGGTCGACGTTGCCGAGCACTACTACCACGTGGGTGGAGTGAGCCCGATCAACGGCCAGAACCGCGCGCTCCTCGCGGCGCTACGTGACGAGTTGGATGCATATGGGGTCGGGCTGCCGTTGTACTGGGGTAACCGGCACTGGGCGCCGATGCTGCCCGACGTGCTCGCCCAGATGCGCGACGACGGCATCACCAATGCGATTGCGTTCCTGACCTCTGCGTACGCGAGCTATTCAAGCTGCCGCCAGTACCTCGACGCCATTGAGCGGGCACGCGCCGAAGTGGGTGATGGCGCACCCGCCGTCGATCGGCTCCGGCAGTACTTCAACCATCCCGGGTTCATCGAGCCCATGATCGGTGGCGTCCGGGCGGCGTTGCAGCAACTGCCTGCCGAGTACCGCGATGCCGCAGCTCTCGCGTTTGTCGCCCACTCCATTCCGTCGGTGATGGAGGCAACCAGCGGACCGGGAGGCGGCGCCTACACGACTCAGCTCGCTGAAGCGATTCGGCTCGTCACCGAGGGCGTCGGGGGAGGTCACTCGGCGACGCTGTCTTTTTGTAGTCGCAGCGGCTCACCCTCGGTGCCTTGGCTTGAGCCGGATATCGGTGATCGCCTGACTGAGCTGGCGAAGAATGGTGCGCGGGCGGTGGTCGTTGTCCCGATCGGCTTCGTGTCCGACCACATGGAGGTCGTCTACGACCTCGACACTGAGGCCGCCGAAACGGCTGCTGACCTCGGACTCGTGTTCGTCAGGTCGGCAACAGTCGGAACTGCGCCGCCGTTCGTTTCGATGGTGCGTGAGTTGGTCCTCGAGCGCATGGGCGAGGTTCCGGCGCGTGCCTTAGGAAGCCTCGGATCGGCGCAGGACCGGTGCCCGGCGGACTGCTGCCGCCCGCGAGTCGACACCCCTCGGGGAGACACGGCGGCCCCCCGTGGCCGATGAATCAACGGCCCATCTGCTCGAGCTTGCTGTCGGCGCAGCGCGGCTCGCTGGTGAGTTCCTCGTCGACGCGCGACCTGCCGACCTCGTCGTGGCCACCAAGTCGACCCCGACCGATGTCGTCACCCAGATGGACACCGCCGCGGAACGATTGATCGCGAGCACGCTCAAAGCGAGCCGGCCCGATGACGCGATGCTCGGCGAGGAAGGGCAGGGCGGCGGTGCGACTGGCGGCAGCCGCGTGCGCTGGATCGTCGACCCGATCGACGGCACCGTGAACTATCTGTATGGCCTGCCGCAGTGGGCGGTCTCCATCGCTGCAGAGGTTGGCGGCGTCGTCGTGGCGGGGGCGGTCCTTGACCCCAGCAAGGGCGAGATGTTCACGGTCGAACGGGGTAACGGAGCCCGACTCAACGGCGTCCCGATCTTTGTGTCCGACTGCTCCGAACTGTCGCAGGCACTGGTCGGCACCGGATTTGGCTATGACGCATCGCGCCGGGCCCGCCAGGCGGAGGTTCTGACCGGGGTGCTGCCGGTAGTCCGGGACATCCGCCGGCTCGGGGCGGCCTCGCTCGATCTCTGCGCGGTAGCTTGTGGGCGACTCGACGGCTACTTCGAGCGCGGGCTGAACCTCTGGGACCACGCCGCCGCTGGATTGGTGGCGACTGAAGCCGGAGCTCGAGTCGAAGGACTGCACGGTCGACCAGCGGACGGCGACCTGCTGGTCGCTGCAACTCCTGGGGTGTTCAGTGCGTTACACGACTTGGTGGCTGAGCTCGGCGCGGATCACGACTGACGCAGAACCCCTCAGGTTGGGGTTGCGGCAAGCCGATGTGCACGCCGACGACGCAGAATCGGCTTCGTTTTGCACCGTCGGGCACGCATGATTGGAACGCGCAGAACTGGGCATACCGGACGAACCCGCACGACAGCGGGCGGGGAGTTGGGGACGTCGAGGGGTCGGTGCGGCGGGTCGCGGGCCGAAAGCAGCGAAGATGCGGCACAATCTGCGCGCCAGCGGGCACAAGTTGGGGGAGTTGAGCGTTACACTCCGCGCCGCAGCCCGCGGATCGCTGACCGTCGAGAGACGGACGCCAGGCGACCCCGCGGATAGCGCGACCGGAACGGCACAAGCACGACCGAGGATGACGAGGCACCGGAGGTTCCCATGGCGACCGATTACGACACCCCGCGCAAGGTTGACGAGGACCTTGGTGAAGACAGTCTCGAAGAGTTGAAGGCACGCCGAGCCGACAGGCAAGGTGGCGTCTTCGAAGGCGACGAGGCGGATCTCGCCGAGTCCTTTGAACTGCCTGGCGCGGACCTTTCGAACGAGGAACTCTCACTGCGGGTGCTCCCAAGGCAAGCAGACGAGTTCACCTGTACGCGCTGCTTCTTGGTGCACCACCGCAGTCAGTTAGCGACGAGTGCGGGCAGCCAAATGGTGTGCAGAGAGTGCGCCGCGTAAGTAGCGGCCAGACAGCAGGGCGACCGATGCGGTAAGCATCCGGTCGTCCTTTTGTCTTACTTGGGAGGCTCCTCGCTGACCTTTTCCCAGGTTCCTTCCGCGCGCCGGCTCGCGAGCAGCCGCGCGACGGTCACCGACGTCGCCGACAATGCGGTCCAGGCGACCGCCTCGGTCCATTTCACGTCGGGTGATTTTGTGTCGGTCGGTGGCTTCTTGCCTGTGGCCTTCAGCCAGATTCGGTTGACCACGATGCCGGCGATCCGGGCTGCGATGGTTGCCGCGACGGCCGAATAGAGCTTGCGGGCGATCGTTTCCGGTCGGCCCCCGGCGGGCGCGAGCTCGCCGTCGTCGTCCGCCGTCCTCGCTTCTTTGGACTTGCTCATAGCTCCGCCTTCGCATAGCGAACGAACTCCAGTGCCGCGACCAACTCCGAGGGTCGGCGGGTCGCTACTACCCAGTACGGGGTCGTGTCGTTCACGTCCTCGACCTCGATCTGCACAGCCGATTTGATCCAGGGCCGCAGCGAAAGCCGTGCATCGGCCCGCAGTCCCGGCCCGAGCAGGCGGTGCGCGGTCGCCGCGTCGAGCGGGCGCGCCCGACCGATGTGTGCGGCCGCGAGTGCTGCTTTACCTGCCCGCAGACCTGAATCGTCGACGTCGACCGTCGAGCGCCCGAGCAGCACCAGGAACACTGCTTCCAGGGCGAGCGTGCCGACGAGGCACCCGATGGCCAACCCCCACGTCGGGTGTTGGTTGGACATCTCCGGCCCCATGACCACGACGGCCTCGGTTGTCGGTACTGCGATCAGCGCGCCGACCACCGACCACCACCACGGCACAGTTCGTCGCTCGTGGAACTGCAGTCTCGGCGGGTTCGGCACAGACGCAAGGCTACGCAGCACGGCGCACTGGGGATCAGCCTGCCCGGCTGCCAGTCGGTCGTCGGCCGGTAGTGTCGCCCTTCGTGAATACGAACGCGGGTACGCAGCGGCCGGCTTCGGGTCTGCTGCCTCCGCTGGCGTTGCCGGAAGACTTGCGACCAGCGGCGCCGGCGCCCGACGCCCCTGCGCCTGGCACGACGCTCGGTCCGCACTACGCGCGCTGCTACGGCTGCGGTGTCGCACAGCCAGCGGGGTTGCACATGACTTTCACCGTCGGCGAGAACGTGCAGGTGATTTCGGAGTTTGTCGTCACCGAAGACCACGAGGGCGCGGCTGGCCTCGCTCATGGCGGCTTGCTCACGGCGGCCCTCGACGAAACGCAGGGCACCTTGCTTTGGGTGCTGCGGATGCCCGCGGTCACCGCGCGACTCGAAACCGATTTTCTTGCGCCAGTACCCGTGGGATCCATCGTGCGGATCGAGGCCCGCTGTCTTGGGCTGGCCGGTCGGAAGATCTACACCAGCGCCGAGGGTCGGTTGGTCGCCGAACATGGCGACACCGACGGCGTCGTCGCGATCCGTTCATCGGCTTTGTTCGTCACGGTGCCGGTCGAACATTTCACCGCATACGGCCGAGCCGACTTGGTCGAAGCGTCGTTGAACCGCGGCAGTGACACCTCAGGGGTCGGAGTGAACCCGTGAACGACCTGCCCGTGCTCGTCATGCGGTTGCACTCCGACGTCGCGCTGCCGTCGTATGCGTACCCCGGCGACGCCGGCGCTGACTTGGTCACCACTGAAGCGGCCGAGCTCGCTCCAGGGGAGCGCATCGTGTTGCCCACCGGCATCGCGATCGCCCTGCCTGACGGCTATGCGGCGTTCGTGCATCCACGGTCGGGTCTTGCCGCGCGCTGCGGGGTGGCACTCGTCAACGCCCCCGGCACGATCGATGCGGGGTACCGTGGCGAGATCAAGGTGATCGTGGTGAACCTCGACCCGCGAGAGCCAGTCCGGCTCGCCGCGGGGGACCGGATCGCCCAGCTAGTGATTCAACGGGTCGAACACGCGACGTTCCACGAAGTTGGCGAGCTACCCGGTTCCGACCGGGGCGCTGCAGGTCATGGCTCCAGCGGCGGCTTCAGCCACGTGGTCGTTGGTTCGGCGCCTGACCCGACAAGCGGAGGTTCGTGATGGCGTTCGGGCGTGGCAAGAAGGACAAGAACGGCCCGGCGGCGGACGTCGACGACATAGCCGACGAGGTTGCGGAGCGGACGTCGGGTGGTGACCCGGCAGACGACGGTGCGGCGCCCGATGTCGCCCAGGTTCGTGATCGGCGACCGCTCGACGACGAGGAGGCCGGCGGCGACGGGGCGATGCCACGACTCGACCTTGGGTGCTTGCGGGTGCCCGTGCTGCCGGGGACTGAGGTTCGGGTCGAGATGAACGAAGCGCAACAGCCGATCGCCGCGACCATCGTCCATGGCGCCAATTCGCTGCAGGTGCTGGCGTTTGCGGCCCCCCGAAATGGTGGCATCTGGGACGAGGTGCGTACCGAGATTGCCGAATCCGTGCGGGCGGACGGAGGCCAGGCCGACGAGACCGTAACCGAATTCGGCGCCGAACTGCGCACACGCGTCCGTGCCGAGCTCACGCCGGGACAAGTAACCGAACAGCAGTTGCGGTTCGTCGGCTTCGACGGACCGCGTTGGTTCCTGCGCGGCGTCTTCAGCGGTCCTGCCGCGACGCATCCGGCGCAGGCAGCGGTCCTGGAAACAGTGCTGACCAGTGTCGTCGTTGTGCGCGGTACCGATCCGATGGCGCCCCGCGATCCCCTGCAGTTGCGGCTGCCCCGCGAAGCGACCGCGGCGCGCGATGCGGCAGCGGGCGACGATGGGGCAGCGGGGGACGACGGGGAAGCAGACAAGCCGTTTCTTGAGTTGCCGCCGCGTGGTCGGGAGATCACCGAGACCCGCTGACGGGTATCCTTTTCATCATGAAGGAGTCCGAGGCACTCGCGGCACCTGACTTAGCAAACGCAGGTGCGTCAGCAACGGCTGTCGAAGAGGCCGGTTCGCCTGGCGTGCTGCGTAGGGCCTTGCACCGGCTGACGACACCTGAGCATGTTCTCGAAGCGGAGAACCGCCAGGAGCAGTCGCTCGAAAGCGGCGGCACGCCCGTCCAACGTTGCCGTGACCGGTCCCAGGTGTGTGTCGTCGGCATGCTGCGTACAGTCACGATTCAGCCGCGCGGCGGATCGCCGTCCCTGCAGGCCGAATTGTGGGACGGTTCCGGATCAGTAGACGTCGTGTGGATCGGTCGGCGCCGCATCGCGGGTATCGAACCAGGCAGGGTGATCAAGGCCCAGGGTCGGATGACGCAACGCGACGGTCGTCGGGTGATGTTCAACCCTCGGTACGAGTTGCGTCCCTCAGGTTCGTAAAGACTGTGGCTTAGTTCGTCGGGCGGGAACTCACTCGCCGTGCAGCAGTAGCGCGCGCAGTTCGTCTTCAACGTCCGGCGAGGCCACGAACAGCAATTCGTCGCCGCCCTCGAGCGGATCGTCGGAGCTCGGCACGATGACCCGGCCGTCACGCAAGATGACCACGAGCGCGCTGTCAGCAGGCCACGGGACTGACCCCACTCGTTGCCCGACGTAGCGGCCGGTCGGCGGCAGGGTGAACTCGACGAGATTTGCCTGACCTTGTCGAAACGTCATGAGTCGTACGAGGTCGCCGACGCTGACCGCTTCTTCGACAAGAGCCGAGAGCAGGCGCGGTGTCGACACCGCGACGTCCACGCCCCAGGATTCATCGAATAGCCACTCATTTACCGGGTCATTCACCCGCGCGACCACCCTTGGGACGCCGTACTCGGTTTTCGCGAGCAGTGACACCACGAGGTTCACCTTGTCGTCGCCGGTCGCCGCGACAGCAACTTGGCAGCGGTCGAGCCCGAGTTCGTCGAGGTTGGCGATTTCGCAGGCGTCCGCGAGTACCCACTCGGCGCCCGGAATGGCGTCGACATCGATCGCCCGACTGTCCTTGTCTATGACAAGCACCTCGTGACCGTTCTCGACAAGCTCCGCGGCGATCGAGCGGCCGACAGCACCAGCTCCAGCAATGGCGACGCGCATCAGCCGTTCTCCTCCGGAGGTGCGGCAAGCACGGCGATCGCCTTGTCGGTCTCTTTGTCGCGCACGATGATGTTGAGTAGATCGCCTTCTTGGAACACGGTGTCAGAGGTTGGCAGGACGCCCTCACCGAAGCGGGTGACGAAGGCCACCCGGACGCCGGCGGCGGTCTCGATCTCGGACAGCCGGCGCCCGATCCAGCCCGTCGCGACGTGTACCTCGGCCAGCTGAACAGTGCCGGTAGGGTCGCGCCACAAAGCCTGGGCACCCTCTTGGAGCACCCGGCGCAGCATCTGGTCGGCAGTCCATTTCACGGTCGCGACCGTCGGGATGCCGAGGCGCTCATAGATCTCTGCTCGGCGGATGTCGTAGATCCGGGCGACTACGTTCTCGACTCCGAAGGTCTCGCGGGCGACCCGCGCCGCGATGATGTTGGAGTTGTCGCCGCTGCTGACCGCGGCAAAGGCCCCCGCCTGGCGGATGCCGGACTCCTCGAGCACGCTGCGGTGCAGGCCCACGCCGTGGACTTTGCGGCCGCGGAAATGGGGCGGTAGCCGGCGGAATGCGTGTGCGTCGATGTCGATGATGGCGACGGAGTGCCCGAGTTCCTCGAGGCTGTCCGCCAAGGTCGACCCGACCCGGCCGCATCCCATGATCACGACATGCACGGTTGGCTTGTCTCCTTCAGTGTGCCTGGGGAACGCTACACGGTGCGGCCGGCGGGGCCTGGGACGGCTATCGCCTAGCATCTTGACGTGTCCATCGCCAGCGGTGTGTTCAAACGGGTGCTGGTTGGTCGGCCACAACGCAGTGACCGGCTGGGGGAGTCGCTACTCCCCAAGCGGTTGGCGCTTCCGGTGTTTGCGAGCGACGCCTTGTCGTCCGTCGCCTACGCCACCGAGCAGATCCTCATCGTGTTGTCGGCCGGCGGCCTGGCGCTCCTGCACTACACCTGGTATGCGGCCGCGGGCGTGGCGTTCCTCATGCTGGTGGTAGTTGCGTCGTACCGGCAAAACGTGCACGCCTATCCAAGTGGAGGCGGCGACTACGAGGTCGCGACCGTCAATCTCGGACGCCGCGCAGGAGTAACCGTCGCGAGTGCGCTGATGGTCGACTATGTGCTGACTGTTGCGGTGTCCGTAAGCTCCGGCGTTGCGAACATCACGTCGGCGGTGCAGTCGCTGCAGGGGCACGAGGTTGTGCTATCTGTCGCGATCGTGCTCATTATCATGGTGCTGAATCTGCGAGGTATCCGCGAATCGGGCACTGCGTTTGCGATCCCGACGTACGCCTTCATCGCTGGCATCGCCGTGCTGATTGCCGTTGGATTTACGAAGCTTTTCACCGGCCACAAGCTGGTTTCCGAAAGCGCTGGGCTACACGTCATCCACCCCACTCACTACAGCGGCTTCGTCTTGGTATTCCTGTTGCTGCGTTCGTTTGCCTCAGGGTGCACGGCGCTCACGGGAGTCGAGGCGATCAGTAACGGCGTCCCCTCGTTTAGGCCGAACAAGAGTGACAACGCTGCCGCCACCCTCGCGATGCTTGGCGCTCTCGCCGTCACGATGTTTCTCGCCATCACGGCGCTCGCGATCCATAGCCATGTACATGTGGCCCCGAAGGTGACCGATCTCGGACTGCCCGCGGGCTCGCACCAAAAGACGGTCATCGCCCAGATTGGCGCCGCGGTGTTCGGCGGCGACCGGACGCTCGGGTTTTACTACCTGCAGGCCGTCACGGCGTTGATCCTGGTGCTCGCGGCCAACACGGCGTTCAACGGATTTCCTGTGCTGGCGTCGATTCTGGCTCGCGACGGCTACCTACCCCGCCAGTTGCACACGCGTGGTGACCGACTCGCGTTCAGCAACGGGATCTTGCTGCTGGCGGGATTTGCGATCCTGCTGATCTTCGCGTTCTCCGCCTCGCCGACTCGATTGATCCAGCTGTACATCGTCGGCGTGTTCGTGTCATTCGTGAACAGCCAGATCGGGATGATTCGACATTGGAATCGGAACCTGCCACTGACGACCGACCCGGCCCGCCGGAGGCAGATGTACCGATCTCGGGTGATCAACTCGATCGGCGCTGCTGTGACGTCGCTCGTGCTTGTCATCATCCTCATTTCGAAGTTCGCTGAGGGTGCGTGGATCGCCATCGTCGCGATGATGGTGCTCTACGTGATGATGCGCGGTATCAGGAAGCACTACGACATGGTGAAGGCCGAGCTCTACGCCGACGTTGACGACGAGCGAACCTTGCCCTCGCGCGTACACGCAATCGTGTTGCTATCGAAGTTGCACAAGCCCACGATGCGGGCGCTGGCCTACGCACGCGCGACTCGCCCATCGGTACTCGAAGCGGTGACGGTCAACGTCGATAGCGAGGAAACCGCTGCGCTCGAAGCCGAATGGGAACGCCGCGGGCTGCCGGTGCCGTTAAAGGTGCTCGATTCGCCGTACCGCGAAGTGACCCGCACAATCGTCGATTACGTTCGCTCGATCCGTCGCAACAGCCCGCGTGACGTCATCACTGTGTTCATCCCCGAATATGTCGTCGGCCGCTGGTGGGAGCATCTCCTGCACAACCAGAGCGCGCTGCGTCTGAAGGGTCGATTGCTCTTCTCACCCGGCGTGATGGTGGTGAGCGTGCCGTGGCAACTGAAGTCGTCGGCCCACGCCGCCGCGGAACTAGACGAGGCATTGACGACGGACGGACCGACCGGAGAATGACGCCATTGGCGGTCGGCGCGCTGATCGAACTTGAGGTCGGCCCGCCGGCGCATGGCGGTTCGTGCATCGCCAGACACATCGGTCAGGTGGTGTTCGTGCGGCACGCGCTGCCGGGCGAGCGGGTTCGTGCGCGCGTTACTGAGCAGTCGAAACACTTTGCGCGCGCCGATGCGGTCGATGTGCTGACCGCTTCGGCTCACCGCGTCGTCCCACCGTGTCCTGCTGCGCGGCCCGGCGGGTGCGGCGGTTGCGACTGGCAGCACGCCGACGCCGGGTATCAGCGCGACATCAAGGCCTCGATTGTCATGGAGCAGTTGCAGCGGCTGGCCGGCATTTCCCGAACCGTGGTTGTCGAGGCGTTGCCCGGCGAGGGGTTCGGCTGGCGGACCAGGGTGCGGTTCTCGGTCGACGGTTCAGGCCGCATCGGATTTCGACGTCATCGTTCACATCAGGTCGAGGTGATCGAGCGGTGCCCCATCGCACACCCGCTCGTCGAAGCCGCCGGCGTGGAAGGGTCTCGATGGGACGGCGTGAGCGAGGTCGAGGTCGCCGCGTCGGTTGGATCGGGTGAGCGCCTAGTGCGCACCGCCGTGGGCCGCGGCGCGACAATGCGAGTACGTGAGGGTGGCGCGTTGTGCGAGGAGGCGGCCGGGCGCAGCTGGCGGGTCAGCCCCGGCGGATTCTGGCAGGTCCACCCGGCCGCGGCCGACGTGTTGACTGACGCGGTGATGACGGGATTGCGTCCGCGCGTGGGTGACCGGGCACTCGACCTGTACGCGGGTGTTGGCTTGTTCGCCGGATCGCTTGCGGTCGCCGTCGGACGGAGCGGCTACGTCACTGCGGTCGAGTCGTCGATCGTCGCGACCAGGGACGCGGCAACGAACCTGGCTGACCTGCCCCAGGCGCACCTGGTGAGAGCCGATGTCGCGACAGCGTTGGGCAGTCCCGGCCAGTTCGGTGCGGTCGACATCGTCGTCCTCGATCCGCCGCGCTCGGGGGCCGGCGCGGCGGTTGTCAAAGGCATCGCTGGGCTATGCCCGCGAACGATCGCGTACGTTGCGTGTGATCCCGCGGCACTTGCCCGGGACCTCGCGAGCTTCTCCCGGGCTGGGTATTTACTCGACGAATTGCGCGCGTTCGACATGTTCCCCCAGACGCACCACGTGGAATGTGTCGCGATCCTGACTGCCGCGACGGATGGGAATGTCACCGGATGAAAGCCACCCTGTTGCTTTGCGATGCCGCGCAGGTCGACCCCGCTGGCAAGGTCCACATCCTGGGGGCTGGCTGGACTGTTGTGTTGGTTGCCCACGGCGCACCCGTCCTGGCACATGCCGTGGTAGCGATCGTGCACGTGCCCTGGCACGAAACCCACGAGCCGCATCAGCTGCGGCTGCGTCTTGAGGACGAGGACGGTCGGCCCGTCATGATCGGGCCCGCGCCTGACCAGCTGGCCCCGCTGATCCATGAGCAGCAAATCGAAGTAGGGCGCCCGCCCGGCGCACCCGAGGGCATCACCTTCGATGTGCCAGTCGTGGTGTCCGTCGGTCCGGGTATGCCCCTCACCGAGGGTCGTTACAGCTGGCGCTTGGAGATCGACGGCGCCAGCGACGAGGACTGGTTCGTCAGCTTCCATGTCCGGGTGACGTGAGCGCGCCAGATACGTTTCAGCAGGTGACGGCACGGACCTCAAGCAGTACGGTTGTACTGTTTGGACGGCGAGAGAGCGCGCGACGAGAGCGGAGGCAAGCGGTGGACAGCTTCGGGAGTCGTGGCAGCCTGCAAGTCGGGCCGGCGACGTATGAGATCTTCCGCCTGAGCGCAGTGCCGGGTTCGGCACGGCTGCCGTTCTCACTGAAGGTGCTGCTCGAGAACCTGCTGCGTACCGAAGACGGCGCGAACATCACCGCCGACCACGTACGTGCGCTCGCCGGGTGGGACTCCCAAAGCGAGCCCGACACCGAGATTCAGTTCACTCCAGCGCGCGTGCTCATGCAGGACTTCACCGGCGTCCCGTGTGTCGTCGACCTCGCCGCCATGCGCGAGGCGATGCTTGCCCTCGGCGGTGACCCCGAGCGGATCAACCCGCTCAGCCCCGCCGAGTTGGTGATCGACCACAGCGTGATCGCCGATGTCTTCGGTCGCGAGGACGCCTTCGTGCGCAACGCTGAGTTGGAGTTCGAACGCAACGCCGAGCGCTACCAATTCCTGCGTTGGGGGCAGCGCGCGTTCGCCGACTTCAAGGTGGTGCCACCCGACACGGGGATTTGCCACCAAGTCAATCTCGAGTACCTCTCCCGCGTCATCTTCGATCGTGATGGCGTTGCGTATCCCGACACACTCGTCGGCACCGATTCGCACACCACGATGGTCAATGGGCTTGCGGTGCTCGGGTGGGGTGTCGGCGGTATCGAAGCCGAGGCGGCGATGCTCGGCCAGCCGATCAGCATGTTGATTCCGCGGGTCGTCGGCTTCAAGTTGTCGGGTGTGCTGCCCGACGGCGCGACGGCGACCGACCTCGTGCTCACAGTCACCGAGATGTTGCGCGGTCACGGTGTCGTCGGGAAGTTCGTCGAGTTCTATGGCCCGGGTGTCACCAACGTGCCACTCGCCAACCGCGCAACCATCGGCAATATGAGCCCCGAGTACGGCTCGACCTGCGCGATCTTCCCGATCGATGACGAGACGCTGCGCTATCTGAAGTTCACCGGCCGCTCCCCGGAGCGGATCGCGCTTGTCGAGGCCTACGCGAAGGAACAGGGACTGTGGCACGACCCGGCCGCCGAGCCCGACTACTCCGAGCGTCTTGAGCTCGACCTCTCGACGGTAGTGCCGTCACTCGCAGGGCCGAAGCGGCCGCAGGATCGCGTGTCGCTCTCGGACGCAAAGACGTCGTTTCGGGGCGTGCTCGGCGGCTACGTGCAGAAGACTGGCGGCAACGGCTCACTCGACGAGGGTTCGCAGGAGTCCTTCCCCGCGAGCGATCCAGTGGCAATCGATCACGAACATCCCGAGGACAAGCCGGCGGGAGTGCTCAGCGCGGCGACCAGCTCGAACGGCCGGTTGAGTGCCCGGGCCGTGGTGACCCTCGACGATGGCACGGTTTGCGAGATCGACCACGGTGCCGTTGTCATCGCGGCGATCACTTCCTGCACGAACACGTCGAACCCATCGGTGATGATCGGCGCGGCGTTGGTAGCCAAAAACGCTGTGGACAAAGGACTCTCCCGCAAGCCCTGGGTGAAGACGACCCTGGCTCCCGGGTCGAAAGTCGTTACCGACTACTACGACGCGGCCGGTCTGACGCCGTACTTGGAGAAGCTCGGCTTCAACCTGGTGGGATACGGGTGCACAACGTGTATCGGCAACTCGGGCCCGCTCGACGACGCCATCTCGAAGGCTATCGCCGATCACGACATCGCCGCCGCTGCAGTGCTCTCGGGTAACCGCAACTTCGAGGGACGCATCCATCCGGACGTGAAGCTGAACTACCTCGCCTCACCGCCGCTCGTCGTTGCATACGCGTTGGCCGGTTCGCTCGACATCGACATCACGACCGAGCCGCTCGGCACTGGCGCCGACGGCAACCCGGTCTACCTTCGCGACATCTGGCCGAGCGAGCGAGAGATCGCCGACGTGGTTGGCCAGGCGATTCAGTCGCAGATGTTCTCCGACAGTTACGGCGATGTCTTTGGTGGTGACGAGCGCTGGCAGGAGTTGCAAATCCCCGAGGGCAGCATCTTCGAGTGGGACGACGTGTCGACGTATGTGCGCAAGCCGCCGTATTTCGAGGGCATGGAAAGGCAACCCGCACCCGTCACCGACATCACCGACGCACGGGTTCTTGCGGTGCTGGGCGACTCGGTGACGACCGACCACATCTCGCCGGCCGGGAACATCAAGAAGGATTCGCCGGCTGGAGCGTACTTGCAGGAGCACGGTGTCGCGCCGCGCGATTTCAACTCTTACGGCTCGCGGCGAGGCAACCACGAGGTGATGATTCGCGGCACGTTCGCCAACATCCGCCTGCGCAACCAGTTGGCTCCGGGGATAGAGGGCGGCGTCACCCGGCATCTGCCCGATGGCGAAGCGATGACGATTTACGAAGCGGCTACCCGCTATATCGCCGACGGTGTACCGCTCGTGATCCTGGCGGGTAAGGAGTACGGCTCGGGGTCGTCTCGCGACTGGGCGGCGAAGGGCACCGCGCTGCTCGGTGTCCGGGTGGTGATTGCCGAATCGTTCGAGCGGATCCACCGCAGCAACCTGATCGGCATGGGTGTCTTGCCCCTGCAGTACGCCGACGGGCAGACCCGCGACTCACTCGGGCTCACCGGCGAGGAGACGTTCACGGTCGTCGGACTCGCGGGCGCCGACCCGCTGCCGCGCGAGGTCACCGTTCAGGCCGGATACGTGCAGTTTCGGGCTGTCGTCCGGATCGATACGCCGGGGGAGGCGGACTACTACCGCCATGGCGGCATCATGCAGTTCGTCTTGCGCTCGCTGCTCGAACCCGCCTGACACGGCCACCTTCTGTGTCCGGTGCGACTGTGTGACTGCTGTGACTGCCTTATAGACTGACCCGATCGCTTGGCGCGAACCGCCCGGGCGTCGACACGGTGAGGTGAAGGTCCACGTGAGTCTCCTCGAATCTGTCGAGGGCCCTGACGACCTCAAGCGGCTCGACGTCGCCCAGTTGCCCCAGCTCGCTGAAGAGATCCGCGACTTCCTGGTCAGTGCAGTCGCGAAGACCGGCGGACATCTCGGGCCGAACCTCGGCGCCGTCGAGCTCACCATTGCGCTGCACCGCGTTTTCAACTCACCGACCGAGCCGATCATCTTCGACACCGGCCACCAGGCCTACGTGCACAAGCTGTTGACCGGCCGCCGGGAGGGGTTCGCAACGCTGCGCCAGCGTGGCGGCCTGTCGGGCTATCCGAACCGCGATGAATCCGAGCACGACTGGGTCGAGAACTCGCACGCGTCGACCGCCCTGTCGTATGCCGACGGTCTGGCGAAGGCGTTCGCCGTGCGCGGTGAGAAGCGTACCGTCGTGGCGGTTGTCGGTGACGGCGCACTTACCGGCGGCATGTGTTGGGAGGCGCTCAACAACATCGCCGCCGCGAAGGATCACCCCGTCGTTGTGCTCGTCAATGACAACGGACGCTCGTACTCCGAGACGATCGGTGGGCTCGCCGAGCATCTCACAACGTTGCGCACGAATCCGCGTTATGAGAAGGCACTCGAGAAGGTACGAGAAGTTCTCACCCGTACGCCGCTCGTCGGCGACCCGCTCTTTGACGCCCTGCACGGTATCAAGCGCGGCCTTAAGGATGTCCTTACGCCGCAAGGGCTTTTCGAGGATCTCGGCCTCAAGTACGTCGGACCTATCGATGGCCATGACATTGCGGCTGTCGAGGCCGCGCTTGCGCGTGCTCGCAAGTTCGGCGGCCCGGTAATCGTGCACTGCGTGACCCGCAAGGGCTACGGCTACGGTCCTGCTGAGGACGACGAACTCGACCACTTGCACGGACCAGGCGCATTCGACCCGGTGACCGGTGTCGAGTTGCCGAAGCCGGCCAGCTGGACAGCTGTCTTCTCCGACGAGATCGTCAAGATTGCGGCGACCAGGCCCGACATCGTCGCGATCACCGCTGCGATGTTGCATCCGGTCGGCCTCGCCGCGTTTGCGAAGGCTTACCCAAATCGCATCGTTGACGTCGGCATCGCAGAGCAACACGCAGTGACGTCGGCGGCTGGGATGGCCATGGGTGGTCTGCACCCGGTGTTCTGCGTTTACGCCACGTTCTTGAACCGCGCATTCGACCAAGTCTTGATGGACGTCGGTTTGCATCGCTTGCCGGTGACGTTCGTGCTCGACCGGGCTGGTGTTACAGGCGACGACGGGGCGAGCCACAACGGCATGTGGGATCTGTCGATCCTGTCGTTGGTCCCCGGCATGCGCATCGCGCTGCCCCGTGATGGTGCTCGCCTTCGCGAACTGCTGGCTGAGGTTGTTGCGATTGATGACGGCCCGACGGCAATCCGGTTCCCCAAGGGCGGGCTGCCGCACGAGATCGAGGAGGTCGACCGCATCGGTGGCCTCGACATCTTGCGTCGCGACCCCGACGCCGACGTGCTCATCGTGGCGTTCGGACCAATGGTCGAACTCGCCCTCGACGTCGCGGGCCGGCTCGGCGATCAGGGCATGTCCTCGACTGTGCTTGACCCGCGGTGGGTGCTCCCCGTCAATCCGGCGATCGCCGGCCTCGCGGCGTCCCATTCATTGGTTGTGACGATCGAAGACCACGGCCGTCAAGGTGGTGCGGGTTCAACGGTGGCGATGGCGCTGCGCGAGGCCGGCGTCACGACTCCCGTGCAGGTGCAGTCGATCCCTCAGCGGTTCCTTCCGCACGGCAAGCGTGGCGAAGTGCTCAGTGATATCGGGCTGACGGCGCAGGAGATTGCCCGCCAGGTCGTCGAGTCAGTTGCCGGCATCGACGCGCTCGATCAGCCGCAGCCGGTGACCGACTAACCGCTCGATGTCAGTTCAGGACGTCAGTGGTACAGAACGTCGCGCAGCCAAACCTTTTCGTCACTCGCCGGGTCACGCAGCACGATTTCGGCCGGGCGCCCGCCCTCGGCGACCATCGACACCTCGTCGATCGTCAGCAGCACCGGACGCGGGAAGCCGCGGCTCTCGTCGTCTGCGATTGCAGCGGCCGTAAGGGCAAATGCAGCGTCGATCCGCGAAAGGTCGAGCCAGCCTCGGGTGCGAACCGGGGCCGCGATCGCTCGCAGCCCGCTGGCATCGGCGCACAACGCTCCGCGCAGAACACGCGATGCGAGCAGCGTGAGGACGTCACAGTCGCCCATCGGTCGTAGCGGCGCGCGTGGGTCGCGACGCCAGCGCGTGGTGGCGAGTGCGCCCATGTTCTCGAGGTACTCCATCGCCCCTCGCCACCACGGGGTCGGGTCGATGCCTGCCGCGGCAAGGACGGATGGCGGTGTGACAAATACCAGCTCGGGCTGATCCGGGAGCAAGCCCACGAATCCGATGCCGAGGTCGAGAGAACCGCCAAGAACGGGCTGTCGAACCCAGTGCGGCCCTGGGTGCAGGGCATGGCCGATCGGCAGTGCGACCGGCCTGATGGTCTCGGCGAGTTCGTCCAGTGACTTGTCAGCGATCGCGCGTCGGGCTCGCAGCCACCGGTGCAGGTGGAGCTGAGCAACGGGATCGGCGGGGTCGGCGCCGGCGATGGCCTCCGCCAGCTGTTCAAAGCTGACCGCAATCTCAGGAATGCCCTGCAGCAGGATGGCGTCGTCGGTCGGGATCATGTCGACGTCGTGCATCACGCTGACCGCGAGCGTGCAGCGGCGAAGCGCGGTGATGTACTCGAGGCCGTCCATGCTGTGGCCCCCAACGGGCGTTGACATGCCGAGACGGTACCTGCGGGTTAGCGGCAGTGGGTAGCGCGTACGGGTGAAATCGCTGCGGCCAACTGCCGCCCGCGGTTGAACGGGCTCAGTCGGCGGTGGCGTCGTGAGTCGCCGCCCGAAGAAGCGCACGGGCGAGCGGGCCCGCCGTGAGGGCAATCTGCCATTCGCGGGCGCCAAACCCGCGAAGGTCCGCGCCGACCGGTCCGGCGAGCAAGTCAGGCGGTGGTCGCCACGCAAGCCGGCGGACGGCGTCGGGCTGCAGCAGGTTCTCGGCGGGCAGTCCGTGCTCATCGGCGAGCGCCGCAACCACGGCCTTCGCGGCCGCAAGCCGGTCGGCGGCCGCCCTGTCGCGTTCGGCCCACCGGTGCGCCGGTGGCGGTCCTTCGCTCGGCCTCGTCAGCTCGGGCAACTCGTCGTCAGGTAGTTGCTCGGCTTCGGCGATTGCAGCCCACCACTGCGCGAGGTATTTGCGGCTACCCCGACCGTGGAAGTCCGGCGAACCCGCGAGATCGCGGGCACTGCCGGGTGCATCGGTCGCGACTCCGACGATCGACGAATCGGGTAGCAGCCGGCTCGGAGAGATGTCGGTCTCGCGGGCGATCTGGTCACGGGCATTCCACATCGACCGAACGATCGCGAGTTGCCTGCGCTGCCGAATCTTGTGAATCCCCGACACTCGCCGCCAGCGTTCGACCGACACGGCTGCTGCCGGCGTCGTGCGTACGTGCTCAAATTCCTCGAGCGCCCAGCCGAGTTTGCCTTGCCTGTCCAGATCCGCCTCGAGCGTGTTACGCAACTCGATCAGCAATTCGACGTCCAGCGCCGCATATCGCAGCCAGGGCTGCGGCAACGGTCGACTCGACCAGTCGGCGGCCGAGTGATCCTTCTCCATCCGCCAGCCCAGCAGGTTCTCGACCATCGTGGCCAAGCCGACCCGCGGGAAGCCGGCGAGCCGACCGGCCAGTTCGGTGTCAAACAGCGAGTTCGGGTACATGCCCAGGTCAGCCAGGCACGGCAGGTCCTGATTCGCCGCGTGCACGATCCATTCGACGTCGCTCACGGCAGTTCCGATCGCCGACAGGTCGGGGCAACTGATGGGATCGATGAGCAGGATGCCGGTGCCCTCACGCCGCAACTGGACGAGATAAGCCCGATGCCCGTAGCGGTAGCTCGAAGCCCGTTCCGCATCGACAGCGAGTGGGCCGGTACCTGCGCGCAGCCGTTCGACCGCGGCCAGCAGGCCGTCTTCGTCGTCGATCACTGCTGGGACGCCGTCGCGTAGCTCCAGCAGCGGCGCTAACTCTGTGGTCTCTGCCGGTTCAGCGGAGGGTTCTGCGAGCTCGGCGGGCTCGCTCTGGTGGCCTGGTTGCGGCTCTGCCGGATCCGGCAGCGTGGCGGGCTCGAGGAATACGGGCGCGGCCGAGTCGGACATGTTCCCCACCGTACGACCACGCGTTGGCCGTCGGAGCCTGACACGGCCGACCTGCCTGCCTGCCACTTGCGCAGGAGAGCTTTGCGCACGCAGAAAGGGCGGCTCTCGGGGGAAGAGCCGCCCTTTTCTACGTTCCCGCCGCGCCCGGGGGGGGTAGCGCTGCGGGTTCCGCCCGCGCCTGGGGGTGGCGCGGGCGGTTCTAGCGTCTGTGCTTGCTGCTGTCCGTGCTGAGACTGCTGTTGCTTACCGGATAACACCGGCGCGCATGGCCAGGGCGACCATCTCGGCGCGGTCACCAGTACCGAGCTTGCGGGCGATGCGAGCGAGATGGCTCTTGACCGTCAGCGCGGACAGACCGAGTTCGTCGCCGATCTCCTTGTTCGACCGGCCGTCGGCGACCAGGCGCAGCACTTCGACTTCGCGGCCCGACAGTTCGCCGACGCCTTCGTTGGTGGGGCTGTTGCGTAGCCCGGCAGCGAGCAGGGAGGCCACAGACGGGTCGGCGTACACCCCGCCGTCCAGGACGCGGCGAACGCCATCGGCCACCACGACCGGTGACGCCGACTTCAGCAGATAGCCCTGCGCACCAGCGACGAATGCGGCGCGCACAGAGTAGGGGTCGTCGGCTGCCGACAGCACCACGAGGCGGGGCCAGCCCGCGCTGCGGAGCTCGGCGAGCAGGTCAAGACCTGAACCGTCGGGCAGCCCGACGTCGACAATGCAGAGGTCACGCGGGCCGCTTGCGCGGGCACGGGCCCTGGCTTCGGCACAGCTGGCAGCCTCGACAATTTCGCGGGCTCCCATAGCCGTGAGGCGGGCAACCATTGACTCGCGGACCAGCGGGTGGTCGTCGACCACCATGGCGGTGAATCCCGCGGAGTTCTCCGGCTGGGGCGGCACGTGCTCAACCAACGCCGTCACCCCG
>Ga0208717_1000212_pt1 | contig 23336 bp, 25 predicted proteins | sample NGESurF53shallow_FD_184489 | JGI IMG/M metagenome (GOLD analysis project Ga0208717, IMG submission 184489) | Arctic peat soil microbial communities from Barrow, Alaska - NGEE Surface sample F53-3 shallow (SPAdes) | ecosystem: Environmental > Terrestrial > Soil > Wetlands > Peat ... | reverse complement strand
CTTGCCGTCGTCGTCAAACGCCCAGCCGAACTTCGTCGCGATGACGACGCTGTCGCGGACCGGTGTGAGCGCCTCGCCGACGATTTCCTCGTTCACGAACGGGCCATACACCTCGGCGGTATCGAACAAGGTGACCCCTCGCTCGACCGCCGCGCGGATGACCGCGATGCCGTCTTCTCGGGTGGGCGCCGGCAGATACACCCCGCTCAGGCCCATGCAGCCGTAGCCGATCGCCGAGACTCGCAGTCCCTGGCCAAGCGTTCTCGTGTGCACCGGGCCAGGTTAGCCTGCGGGTATGACCGAATCGGATGCACCGACGCAGCACCCGTCCACGCCGCCGCCGGAGAAGAAGCGCGGGCCGGTAACGCTGCGCCGCGCGCAGGTGCCGACCACCACCACAGACCAGCGCCTGCTCGACAACCGCGGATCCTCCGACTGGGTCCACACCGACCCGTGGCGGGTGCTGCGCATCCAGTCCGAGTTCGTTGAAGGCTTCGGTTTGCTCGCCGAGCTCGGTGCGGCGGTGTCGGTGTTCGGCTCTGCGCGCACGCACATCAACAACCCCAACTACGCGGCCGCCGAGCGCTTAGGCGCCGCGTTGGCACGCGCCGGCTACGCCGTCATCACCGGTGGCGGCCCGGGCATCATGGAGGCCGCTAACAAGGGTACGAGTGAAGCGGGCGGCGTCTCGGTCGGGCTCGGCATCGAGCTGCCCTTCGAACAAAAGCTCAACGACTGGGTCGACATCGGCATCCAGTTCCGCTACTTCTTCGCGCGCAAGACGATGTTCGTGAAATACGCGCAGGCGTTCGTCGTCTTCCCCGGCGGCTTTGGCACCCTGGACGAACTGTTCGAATCGCTCACGCTGGTGCAGACGCGCAAGGTCACGTCTTTTCCCGTCGTCCTATACAACTCGGCGTACTGGAACGGCCTGCTCACCTGGATGCGCGACACCCTCGTCCCAGCCGGCACGATCAATGCCTCCGACATCGACATCCTGCACGTCACGGACGACATCGACGAGATCGTCAGTCTCATCGAGCGAGCCGAGGCCAGCCGCTATAGAACCCCGACGCCGTGAGGTGTGCCGAATCGCGAATGGCGACGACTGAGTTATGACGACGATCTGCGTGTATTGCGCGTCGAGCGAGCGAATTGATCCGCGCTACATCGAGCTCGCGACGCAGGTCGGCACCGAGATCGCCCGCCGAGGCTATGGTCTGGTGTCCGGTGGCGGCAGCGTCTCGTGCATGGGCGCCGTTGCCCGCGCGGTTCGGGCCGGCGGCGGGCACACGACGGGAGTGATCCCGCAGGCTCTCGTCGATATGGAGGTTGCGGACGGCGACGCCGACGAGCTCGTCGTGACGCGAGATCTGCGCGAGCGCAAGGGTGAGATGGACACTCGGTCGGACGGCTTCCTCGCTTTGCCCGGCGGTCTCGGCACCCTCGATGAGATCTTCGAGATCTGGGTATCGCGGACGCTTGGGATGCACGACAAGCCTCTGGTCGTCCTCGACCCTGATGGTGTCTTCGCAATGATGCGTGCGCAGGTCGACGATCTGGTACTGCGTGGGTTCGCGCGGCCCGCGGTACGTGATGCGATTCAGTGGGCGACAGACGTCGGTCAGGCGTTCGACATGCTGGAGGCGCGACAGGTGCCCATCGTGCCGACGGCCGGCGAAGTTCTAGAGTCAGATCCGTGACCGAGACTCCGCTGCAACAGCGCCTGAATTCATTGCGTGCACTGGAAAACACTGCCCTGCTCGGACAGCCAGTGGTGACTGCGTTGCGCGCGCTGGCACCCGAATTGGCGGCCGCAGTGACGGTCACCGAGATCGATCCCACACTCGCCGACACCGCTGCGTTTTGCGAGCGCTACGGCGTGCTGGCCGAAGAATCGGCCAACTGCGTTGTTGTCGCCGGACGTCGGGGTGAGGTGACAACGTTGGCCGCGTGCGTGGTGCTCGCCACGACACGGGCGGACGTGAACGGGCTGGTTCGCCGGACACTCGGCGCGAAGAAAATCTCGTTCGCTTCGATGGACGTCGCGGTGTCGGCGTCCGCGATGGAGTACGGCGGCATCACCCCCATCGGCCTGCCGCTCGACTGGCCAATCTTCATCGACCGCGCGGTGGTTGACGCGGGCGACGTGGTGGTGGGCAGTGGGGTGCGCCGCTCGAAGATCGTGGTCGCCGGCTCGACGCTGGCTGCGTTGCCGAATGCCACCGTGCTCGACGGTCTCGGCCAGCTGGTCCACTAATCAGCTCGGCCTGACGTCTGGGTTCTCGGCGCGCGACTTCAAATCGGCGAGCCTGGAGTCCCATTGCGCGGCTAGTGACGAGAGCCAGTCCGCGGTCTCCGACAACGGTGCGGACTGCACTTGAAACAGCACCTCGCGGCCGGCCTTTGCCGAGCGAACAAGCCCGGAGTCTTGCAGGACGCCGAGGTGTTTGAGGACCATCTGGCGACTGATCGGTAGCTGCCGAGACAGCGCCGAGGCGCTGGCGCCCGGATGGGCAGCCAGCACCTCGAGTACCTGGCGACGCGTCGCGTCGGCGAGCGCGCCGAGGACGGTCTCTGCTTTCATCGCGGTCGTTGGCATCGCGGTTGGTGGGTCAGTCTTCCGCTTGCGTGCGCAGCGCCTCGAGCTGTTGGGTCCAGCCGTCGGAGTTCGATTCGATTCCCTGGGCCTTGACTGAGTCAGGTGCGTCGAGCTTCGCGAAGCCGCTTTCGACCACGGACACGGATACGCCGTCGTCGGTCGGTGTCACGGTGAACTCGATCAGGGTGGTGCGGCCGGGCGCTAGGTCGTCGCCGGGGAAGGTCGGTGACCAGCGAAACGCGGCGTACGTCATCGGGCGGACTTCGACGACCTCGACGGGGAAGCGTCCCCACTTCTCGGACTCGCGGACCACGACAGCGCCGGCGCCGCGGTTGCTATCGACAGGGGTGTCGCTTGGCACCCACCAGCCCGGTTCAGTGACGAGGTCCCACACCCGCTCAAGGGGCGCATTGATGGCGATGCTGCGTTCGATCGTGTCCTGCATGGTGGCTCCTCGGTTGCTGGCAACTTGTGCAACCACAGAGTTGCATGTCTGCCTAACGAATTGCAACCCCACGGTTGCACAAATATGCCGCGATTCAAGCGAGGGCGCGTCGCGCGGCGGCGGGCTGCCGGTAACCCCGCATCGACGCCACCATGTCGAGGGCCTGCCGGGTCTCCCGAACTTGGTGCGCACGGAACACCTGCGCACCTTGCCACGCGGCGACCGCGGTAGCCGCCAGGGTGCCGGTTAGTCGTTCACCGGCCACCAGGTCGAGCGTCTCGCCGATGAACTTCTTGTTCGACAACGCGACGAGCACCGGCCAACCCGTTGCAACCAACTCGTCGAGCCGGTGGCTCACTTCGAGGGAGTGCCGGGTGTTCTTGCCGAAGTCGTGTGCTGGGTCGATCAGGATTCCGTCCGCACGTACGCCGAGCGCCACCGCCCGCTGCGCTAATCCGGTCACCGTGTCGATGACGTCGCGCACGACGTCGTCGTAACTCACTCGGTGCGGATCCGTTCGTGGGGGTAGCCCGCCGGCGTGTGAGCAAACCAGGCCGATACCGGCAGCTGCTGCAACCTGAGCGAGTTCGGGTTCATAGCCACCCCACGCGTCATTGAGTAAGTCGGCGCCCGCGGCCGCCACCGCGCGGCCGACCTCGGCGCGCCAGGTGTCGACACTGATGACGAGCGAAGGGTGCTTTTTCCTTACCAGCGCGACGAAATCGGCGACCCGCTCGATCTCCTCCGCGGTGTCGACGTCCGGCCCTGGTCCGGCTTTGACCCCACCGATGTCGACGATGTCCGCGCCGTCAGCGATCGCGCGGCCGACGGCGGCCAGTGCCGCCTCGGTCGCGAACGTCGCGCCCTGATCGAAGAACGAATCGGGGGTGCGATTGATGATGGCCATGACGGCGAACTCGTTGTCGCCGAACTCGCTTTGACCCAGTCGCAACGGCATTGGCTCTCCAGGGATCTCCTGTGCTCACACGGGGTGCCTGCCATCCTCCGGTCAGCCAGGCATGGCACGATCGGGGGGTGCCCCTTCTGTTCGGGATTCTGGTCTCTGCCGGAGTCATCTTCGCGATCTTCGCCGTCGCTGCTGGCCGTGGCGGGTCGCTGACGCAGTTCCAACCGGACTGGCCAGGACGCCCCTTGCCGCAAGACCGTCCGGTCCGCGCGTCTGACCTAGCTGACGCCAAGTTCAGCGTTGCTTTTCGCGGCTATCGGATGGCTGAGGTCGACGAGGCACTCGACCGGCTGGCCGTCGAGATCGCCCAGCGCGACGAGCGGATCCAGCAGCTGACCGGCCAACCGTTCGACGTCGAGCCGCCCGCCGTCACGGTTGTGGCCGCTGCTGGCGAACCGGCGGCTTATGAGTCGGATGGATACGACCCAGCCCTTCGCCAGCGACCAGACACCGCGATCCATCAACCCAGCGCCCCTCACGACCCCAACGCAAACCTCGACGCGTTCGAGCCCAATCCGTACAACCCCGGTGCGTATGACCCGAGCGTCTCTCAACCGCCGCAGCCAGCGACGGCACCACCGGTCGAGCCGCACCCTTACGAACCCCACGGCTACCCTCCCGGCGTCCCCGATGCTGGGCGCCCGACGCAGCCGATCCCGCCGGTGCCCGATCAGGGCAGCGCCGAGCAACGCACCTCCGAGCAACAGACGGAGGGCTAGTACCGCCGTGGCCGAACTGGTCGCATCGGCCGAGGTCGATGCCAGCGTCGATCGGGTCTGGGCGGCGTTGACCGACTGGGAAACGCACGGCGACTGGATGGTTGCGACGACTGTGCAGCGCACGGCAGGTGACACGGACGGCGTCGGCGCGGGCATCGAGGGCATCACCAAGCTTGGCCCGTTTGCGGTGCACGACACCATGACGTTCTCGCAGTGGCAGCCGCCGCCCGCAAGTCCGGCGCGCTGCGTTGTCGAGCACACCGGCAAGCTGGTTCGCGGTTCTGGCGCCTTCGAAGTCGAGGACCTCGGCGAGGGTCGTTCACGCGTCGTCTGGTCGGAGTGGGTGCAGCTGCCGTTTGGCTTGCTCGGCGAGACGGCATGGCTCGCCGTCCGACCTGTTGTTGCGGTGTTCGTTGGGGTGTCGCTGCGCCGACTTGCGAGGTTGGTCGAAGGCGGTGACAGGTCATGACCGCAGTCGTCGGATCGGACGGCCGCCGCCGGTGCAACTGGGCGCACAGCGCTCCCGAATACATCGAGTACCACGACAACGAGTGGGGTCGCGCTGTTCACGGCGACGACGCGATGTTCGAGCGGCTGGTGCTCGAGGCCTTCCAGTCTGGGTTGTCCTTCATCACGATCCTGCGCAAACGGGCCGCGTTTCGGTCAGCGTTCGCCGGCTTCTCGATCGAGGCGGTGGCGCAGTTCGACGAGGCGGACGCGCAGCGGCTGATGGCAGACGCGGGCATCGTCCGCAACCGGGCGAAAATCACGGCCAGCGTGGCGAACGCGCGCGCGGCGATGGCGGTGCCGGAAGGTTTATCCGAGCTGTTGTGGTCATTCGCGCCGACCCGGCGGCGGGCTGTGCCGAAGAACGACGCCGACATCCCAGCCATCTCGCCGGAGTCAACCGCGATGGCCAAAGAGTTGAAGCGGCGCGGATTTCAGTTCGTCGGGCCGACGACCGCGTACGCGCACATGCAGGCGACCGGCATCGTGAATGACCACTTGGCGACCTGCTACGTGCGCAGGCTCGTCTCGGAAATCGGATGACCTAGCGGCCGCGGAAGACCGGCGGCCGCTTTTCCAGAAATGCGCGCACCGCGTCGGCGTGGTCCTCCGTCGTACCGGCGAGCGTCTGCATGCCGGCCTCCATGTCGAGGGCGTCGGCAAGACCGTGTCCAGCTGAGTACGCGAGGGCCCGCTTGGTCGCGCCGAAGGCCACGGTCGGGCCTGCGGCGAGCTCGGCGGCAACCATCGCCGCCCGCGACGCAAGCTCCGAAGCAGGAACCACTTCGGTGGCCAGACCGAGACTCAATGCGTCTGTCGCTGACACCGGCCGCGCGCGCAACAGCAGGTCTGTTGCCCGCCCGAAGCCGACCAACCGAGGCAGGGTCCATGACAGCCCGGAATCTACGGACAGCGCGATGCCCGCGAATGCGAGATAGAACACCGCGTCGTCCGACACCAGCCGCAGATCGCACGCGAAGGCGATCGCCGCACCCGCACCTGCCGCCGTCCCGTTTACTGCTGCGATGACGGGCTTCGGCATCGTCGCTAGCGCCGTGACGATCGGGATGTAGTGGTCACCCAGGGTGTCCCACGCGGCGGTCGCGTCCGCGGACAATGCGGCGGCGTGTTCCTTGAGCTCTTGGCCGACGCAGAACGTGCTGCCCGCCCCGGTGAGCACCACCGCACGCACGGCCGGGTCGTCGGCGACCCGGTTCAGCGCATCGCGTAACGCCGTCTTGGTTTCGGTAGGCAGCGCCCCGTGGTCACTGGCTATCGTGACAGTTCCCACGGCGTCCGCGATGGCCAGCTCGACACCGTGGCGATGACCCGCGGCGGCCGGGAATTCGGACACAGAACCTCCTCGGAACTGCCCTTGCCGGGGCGGGGATACCGCCGCGGTTTCCTTCTGGCCCCCTCTCTCCACGATAATCTTGGTTAAGACAGTGCGATGGGGGTTCGGCGCTCGACGTGCCGGACGTCCACCGCTCGACGTGTAGGACGTACAAAGGGAGCGCGAATGGCGGCCATGAAGCCGCGGACGGGCGACGGTCCGCTCGAGGTCACCAAGGAGGGTCGCGGCATCGTGATGCGCGTTCCTCTCGAAGGCGGTGGCCGGCTCGTCGTCGAGTTGTCCGCAGACGAGGCCAGCGCCCTTGGTGACGCCCTCAAGAATGTGGTCGGCTGATAGACCAGCGGTGACGGCCCCGTCGAAGCCCAACCGGGACTTCGATCGGGGCCTCAATCGTGTCGGGGGTAGCGTCGACCCGACTACCTCAGTCCGGCTTCGAAAGGTTCGCGCGTGCCGCCGACGATAAAGCTTGCAACTACGGTCCCACCTGGCGCAGTTGCACTCGTGGTCGCGATCACGCCAGGCACTGGCGACCCGGTGGTCGCCAAGCTCGGACGTGGGGCAGCTGGCGACATCGAGGGCTTCGGTGCAGACCCTGACGCGCTGCTCGCGGTTCTGACCAGAGAAAAGACGAAAGGCAACGTCGGGGACGTCGGGGCGCTGCCGGTGGGTGCACGGCTGATCCTCGCGGCCGGTCTCGGTGACGGGACGCCGCGTGACTATCGTCGCGCGGGCGCTGCGATCGCTCGGCGCTTGAAGAGTGTCGAGTCTGGCGCCATCACTGTGGCGCGGCGGTCGACTCCGGCACAGATCCGCGCATTGGCGGAGGGCTTGCTGCTCGGCGGCTACTCGTTCAAGGTGACCAACTCGCCGAAACCCGAGACGCTTATGTCGACCACGCTCGTGGTCGACCAGCTCGCAGATGCGATCTCCGAAGCAGTCGCAGCTGGCGTCACAACGGCAACCGCCAGCGCGCTGGCCCGTGACTTCGCGAACACGCCGTCGTCGACGAAGAATCCCGCATGGCTGGCGAGGCAGGCGACAGCACTGGCCCGCAAGAGCGGCCTGGAGATCCGAGTACGCGACGACCGAGAGCTGCGCGCAGAAGGCTTCGGCGGCGTGATCGCGGTCGGCATGGGTTCGGTCAGCCCGCCGCGCCTCATCGAACTGACCTACACGCCCGACCCCGAGATCGCCGTCGACGGACACGTGGTGCTCGTCGGCAAGGGCATCACGTTCGACTCCGGCGGACTCTCGCTGAAGCCCAACGCGGGCATGATCGCGATGAAGACCGACATGGCGGCGGGTGGCGCGATCATCGCGGCGATGTCAGTGATGCGCGAGTTGGGTGTGCGGGTACAGGTCACCGGACTCATCCCGGCTGCGGAGAACATGCCGTCAGGTTCGGCGCAGCGGCCCAGTGATGTGATCACGCAGTACGGCGGCATGACGGTCGAGGTGCTCAACACCGACGCCGAGGGTCGACTCGTCCTCGCCGACGCACTCGCTTACGCCGACGCGAAACTGGATCCCGACGTCATCGTCGACCTCGCGACGTTGACCGGCGCGATCGCGAGCGGCCTCGGCAAGCGTCACGCCGGCATGTTCACCGAAGACGACAAGCTGGCCGCCGTCCTTACCAGTGCGGGCGCCGATAGCGGCGAGGCGGTTTGGCGAATGCCGTTCGTCGACGACTACGCCGCTGCGCTCGAGTCGTCGGTTGCTGACATGTCGAATGTGGCAATCGACGGTGGCAAAGCGTTCAGCGGAGGCTCGATCATCGCCGCACTGTTCCTGCGTGAATTCGTTGGACGGCGGCGGTGGGCGCATCTCGACATCGCTGGCGTCGGTCGGGCCGAGGCGGACGAACACGAATCCACCAAGGGTCCGACGGGGTTCGGTGTGAGGCTGCTGTTGCACTGGCTGTGCGCACCCGATCCACTGCGCGGCCTGCGCTAGCCCTCGCGCTTGACAGCTACTAAGAGCCCGTCACCCACGGGTAAAAGTGTCGGCACCAGTCCGGGCTCTTCGCGCATCTGCTTGCCCAAGTCGCGAATCGTGATGGTGGCCGGGTCGCGTTGCGCAGGATCGGCCACTCGGTGGTGCCACGTCGCATTGTCGAACGCGACCACGCCGCCGACCCGTAGCAATCTCAGTGCTTCGCGCAGGTAGTCGCCGTACTCCTTCTTCTCGCCGTCGCAGAAGACGAGGTCGTAGGCGCCGTCGGTGAGCCGCGGCAGCACATCGAGCGCCGCCCCCGAAATCAGCCGCGTACGGGCCGTCGCAAATCCGGCGTCCGCGTAAGCCTGCTTGGCCAGCCGTTGGTTCTCGGCCTCGAGATCGATCGACGTGAGCACACCTTCGGCGTTCATGCCACGCAGCAGCCAAACTCCTGAGACGCCGCAGCCAGTGCCGATTTCGACGACGGAACGGGCGTCGAGTAGCGCCGCGAGGAACCGAAGCGCGGCTCCGCCGCCCGGCATGATCGGCTGCGCGCCGACCTCTACGCCGCGGGCTGCTGCAGCCGTCAAAACGTCGTCCTGGCCGATATAGGCCTCGGTGTAATCCCACGTGGATTGCAGACCGGAGATGACAGCCTCCCGAGGAGAGTCGTATGTCGTCCTGGCGCAGCGTAGTCCGATCGCAGACGAGCAACGCGGGTACCGGATGGGCGGATCCTCTGGGAACCCGACCGTGTGCAGGGCCGTTCAGTTCTCAGGAGGTCATGTGACGGCCATCAGCATTCCTTCAGGATCTGGGCGCAGGATGCTTTCGGAGGTGTCCCCCCGATGACAGATTCCGCCCTACTTGTCCACGATGGTCCGCAGTCTGAGCCGGCCAGCGACCCCAACTGGGCCGCGCCCAGCTGGGACGACGTGGTGCGCACGCATGGTGCCCGTGTGTACCGGCTTGCCTACCGATTGACCGGCAACGCTCACGACGCCGAGGACCTTACGCAGGACGTCTTCGTCCGGGTGTTCCGCTCGCTCGGGTCGTACACCCCAGGCACCTTCGAGGGGTGGCTGCACCGCATCACCACCAACCTCTTCCTCGACATGGTTCGCCGGCGCGCTCGGATTCGTTTCGAGGCTCTTGCCGACGACGCCTCCGACCGGCTCGCCGGTCGTGAACCGACACCTGCACAGGCCTACGACGACGCCCATTGGGACGACGATGTGCAGCGCGCGCTGGACGCGCTGGCACCAGAGTTTCGGGCCGCGGTCGTGCTATGCGACATCGAGCAGCTGACCTATGAGGAGATTGCGGACGCGCTCGGCATCAAGTTGGGCACCGTTCGCAGCCGCATTCACCGCGGCCGCACCCAATTGCGCGCCGCGCTCGAGCACCGCGCGCAAGACCGCAGCCGACTGCCGCGGATCAGCACGCCACGGCCAGTTCGCGCCGCGCGCCGGATGCCGGGGCTAGCCACGTCGTGACCCACCTCGGCAACCTGGTAGGCGTGCTCGTCGATGATGAGCTCGGCGGTGATGCCTACGATCACGCGGTTCTGCACCTGGACGGGTGCGCCCAGTGCCGACGTGATGTCGCGCAGCAGCGGTGGGTGAAGGCGCAGCTCGCGCAGGCGCAATTCGCGGCCGTTCCCGATCCCGTGTTGCTCGCACGGTTGCTTCAAATACCGGAGGCGCAAGCCGCGCCAGCCGACGCGCAGCCGCCGCGGGTGTTGAGCCAGTCCCGGTCCCGACGGTTGCTCGGCCGCACCGCGCCGTCGCGGCCACTTCGCACCGGCCAACCGGCCGGACGTCGCGTGCGCACCCGAACTGTTGCCGCGGCGGGCTTTGCCGCAAGTGTGGTCGTCGGGTTCAGCGGTGCGATCTCGGGCAGCGCAGCCGTACCGACGGGTGTCGGTGCCGCGACCTCGGCGTTTCCGGCGGTCGATTTAGGTACACCGATCTCCGCGGTGGTCCCGCGGCCGGGCGCCCGAACCGCCGTCTCAGTCGTCTACCGCCGCCCGTAGCTCCACGCCAACTGCAGCCGCCCACCGCCCTGCCTTGCGCAGCATCACCCGCCGCTACGCCTCGATCCGCACTGATGCAGGTGCGCTCCGCACAGATGCAGCTCTCAAGCGGCTGGGGTCAATCTCTGAGGAGCTGGGGCCTGGGCGGTCGGCAAAGCCTGAATGTGTGAGGAATCGGCCGCGGTGGTCGCGCGAGGTTAGACGGGCTGGAGGCCGAGAGGCCGACCGACCAGGCTGCGCTCACGGATCGCGAGCGCGTCGGCGATCCGGAACAACTCGACCGACGCGGGCGCATCAGGGTGGCTCAACACGAAGGGAACTCCGGTGTCTCCCGCACTCACCAATCCCGGGTCGAGCGGGATCTGGCCGAGCAGCGGAATCTCGGTGCCAAACGCGTGTGACAAGGCGTCGACGACGCTCTGCCCGCCGCCGGATCCGAAGACGTCGACCCGCTCGCCACAGTGCGGGCACGGGAGCCACGCCATGTTCTCAATGACGCCGGCGACCCGCTGCCGAGTCTGCAACGCGATGGTGCCGGCGCGCTCGGCAACTTCGGCGGCGGCCTGTTGGGGAGTTGTCACCACGACGAGCTCGGCCCCGGGTACGAACTGGGCCAACGAGATGGCGATGTCGCCGGTGCCGGGCGGCAGATCGACGAGCAGGACGTCGAGGTCACCCCAGTACACGTCGGTGAGGAATTGGTTGAGTGCGCGGTGCAGCATCGTGCCGCGCCAGGCGACGGGTGTGTTGCCCTCAACAAACATGCCTATAGAGATAACCCGGACGCCGTGTGCGGTCGGCGGCATGATCATGCCGGCCACCTGGGTGGGTCGGCTCTGCACTCCGAGCATCCGCGGCACTGAGTGGCCGTAGACGTCCGCGTCGAGGAGCCCAACGGAAAGCCCGCGGGCGGCCAGCGCGGCCGCGACGTTCACCGTGATCGACGACTTACCGACACCACCCTTGCCTGAGGCGATGGCAAGAATTCGCGTGAGCGAGCTCGGATTGTTGAACGGAATTTCCTTCTCCGGTTTACCAGGACCCCGCAGCTGCGTTTGGAGTGCCTTGCGCTGCTCGTCCGTCATGTATCCGAGGGTGACCTCGACGCCGGTCACACCAGGGACTGCGCGAACTGCCGCAGTCACGTCAGCGGTGATTTTGTCTTTGAGCGGGCAACCGGCCACCGTGAGTAGCACGCCAACGGCCACCTGGCCGTCGTCCGCAATGGCGACCGATTCGACCATCCCGAGCTCGGTGATCGGGCGCCGAATATCGGGATCCTGGACTGTCGCGAGCGCCGCGCGCACGGATTCGTCGGTCGGTCGTGCTCGGTCTGCTGGTTGGTCTGCCACTCACCAATGCTACTCGGACCTACGATGCCTTCCGTGGCAGGCGCAGAGCAGTCAGGAGCAGGGAACGGCGGTCACAGTCCGTCGGCGCAGGAGATCGCGGTCTGGCGAGCATTCTTGCGTGCGCACGCCCAGTTGATCCGCACGCTCGAAGCCGAACTCGCGCAGGCGGCTGACCTGCCGATCGCGTCCTACGACGTGCTCGTGCAACTGGCCGAGGCGCCTGAGCGCCGGCTACGCATGACCGACCTCGCCGACCGCGTGCTGCTGTCGCGTAGTGGCCTGACTCGAATGATCGACAGGCTCGAGCGGGAGGAACTCGTGCGCCGCGAGCCCGTGCCTGACGATGCGCGCGGCATGTACGCCGTACTAACCCGTGCCGGCGTCGACCGATTGCGGTCGGCATCGCACGTGCATTTGCCGGGGATCGGCGCGCACTTCGTGCAGCGCTTCAACCGACGTGAACTCGATCGGCTAGGTCAGCTCTTGGGCAGGTTGGCCGACTGACGCTTCCTGCGTTCGGCGAGAACCGGGACTGAGCGAACCCGACGATTCGGTGTTGGAACTTCGACGTCATCGTCCGACGACGCGACCGGCTCGCTGGATTTGACAGACCTTGCGCGCCCGGACGCCGCCTTGTGCCAAGCCCCAGCGTGCAAGCTGCGTTCGGTCAGCAGGCGCAGTTGCGTCAACGTCTCGGCAGGCGTCGCATCGAGCGACAGTACCTCGTCGACGCCGCTGTAGTGCCCATCGCCTGCGGGCTCGCCGTTGTCATTTGGTTCCGTGACGAGCATCAGTGGCAGCGCGGCGGTTCTGCTCCCGCTGCGCAACAACCGCAGCAGTTCGACGCCACCAATGTCGGGCAGGGTGTCTTGCACGATCACGCCGTCGTACTCGCCGTCCCACACCGCCGTCAGCGCGTCATCTGCGGTGGCAGCGACATCGACGTCCATGGCGTCGTCGACAGCCGATTTGATCAGGCTGTGCACCGCGCTGTTGTCACCGACCACGAGCAAGCGAGGGATCCGTACGGTGTTGTCGGCAGCGGTCACCGGAACAAGTGCGGCCGTGCGGCACCACGGGCAGATCTTCCAGCCGGCTTCAAGTGGCCGTGCACACGAACTGCAGTGGCCGCGGTCAACGATCGTTGCGCACCAGGGGCAGGCAATCATGTCAGCGTCGACGGCGCGGTCGCACGCGCTGCACCGGTGTCCCTCTGCCACGTCGACTTGGGAGACCCGAAGCACTTCTTCGAAAGTCGTCTCGCCGCGTCGTGCGCGAGCCAGCCCTGATCCGCGCAGTGTCGTCATTCCGGCAGCTCGTGCAGCTGCGCCAACTGCTGCTTCGGTCGGTGTGTGCGCCAGCACAGACCGCACGCTCGCCGTCACGGGGAGCACTTCGAAGATGCCGGTTCTGCCGCGGTATCCCGTTCCGCCGCATTGGCCGCAGCCGCGGCCGCGCATCGGCGTTGCGTCGACGAGGTCGGCCTCACTGAGGCCGAGCAATGTGAGCACTCGGGCGCTTGGCATGTACGGCGCAGCGCAGTCGGCACACGGCCGCCGAACAAGTCGCTGCGCGACGACGAGGCTCAGTGACGACGCGATCAAGAAGGGTTGGATGCCCATGTCGACGAGCCGGGTCAGTGCAGCAACCGCGTCGTTGGTGTGCAGCGTGGTCAGCACGAGGTGGCCAGTCATCGAGGCCTGGAGCGCGAGCTCCGCAGTCTCCGAGTCACGCACCTCGCCAACCAGAACAACGTCAGGGTCCTGCCGAAGGATCGAGCGCAGACCCTTGCTGAAGGACAAGCCGGCGCGGTCGTTTGTCTGCACTTGCGTAATGCCGGGGAGCTGGATCTCGACCGGGTCCTCGAGAGTGACGACATTCTTATCCGCCGTGGCCATGTGGGACAGCACCGAGTAGAGCGTGTGCGTCTTGCCAGATCCCGTCGGGCCGGTGATGAGCACGAGCCCTTGCGGGTTCGCGGTGCCGGCAAGCAGTGCCTCGAGTTGCTGCTCGTCGAGGCCGAGTTGGGTCACCGGGGGAATGTGGTCGCCGCTGGCAAGCAGCCGGATAACGACCTTCTCGCCGTGCACTGATGGCAGCGTGCTGACGCGGGCGTCGACGCCATTGCCGTCAACCGTGAGTCGGGTGCGGCCGTCCTGCGGAAGGCGTCGCTCGGCAATGTCGAGACCCGAGACGATCTTCAGGCGGCTGACGAGCGCGGCTGAGGAGTTGCGCGGCACTTTCATGATGTCGCGAAGGAGGCCGTCGATGCGGTACCGGATCCGCAGCCCGTCGATCTGCGGCTCAACGTGGATGTCGCTGGCGCGGCTGCGCACGGCCTCGCTCACGATGCTCGTGGCGAGCCGGACTGTCGGTCCCTGGTCGGCTGCGCTCTCGAGGTCGTGCTCGTCGACAACTTCGGGTTCGTCTGAGACGTTGGAAAGTTCGGCGTCCTGGTCGAGGATCGCCCACACGCGGCGAAGCTCGTTTTGGATCTGCGTGTCGGTGCTCACGACGACCGTGACTGTGGTCGCTCCGGTGTAGAGCCGGACGTCGTCAAGGGCAACCACGTTGGTCGGGTCTGCGGTTGCGACCCTGATCGCGTGTTCGTCGCGAGCGATCACCAACATGCCGTGGCGTTCGGCGACGCGGCGCGGCAGGCTGCGAGCGATGCTCAGGTCAAGGGTGAGTTCTGCGAGGTCGACCAGCTCCAAGTGCATGAGATCGGCGAGCGCATACGCGAGCTGGCCCTCTGTGAGGTAGCCCTGGTCGACGACGACCCGGCCGAGCCTGCGCCGGCGTCCGCCTTCCATGCGCTCTTGCTCGGCGAGCGCGTGACTGAGCTCCTCATCGGTCAACAGGCCGTGCGAGACCAGGAGCTCGCCAAGGCGCCGGCGCCCGGTGGGTTGCTGCTCGTCGCTGCGATTGAGCAAGCCAGCGCTTTGGACAGGTATCGACACGTCCGAACTCCTCACGTTTCCTACATTGTCGGGCGCGTGGAAGGGGGCTACAGCGGCTAACTGCCTCCGGTAGATCCTCCGAACGGCCGGGCGGCGTTGGTCTTGGCGCTACGCCGATCGCATAACGCGTTGACCCGAACGGCGGCCTAACTGAAGGGTTGGGCGCGTGCGCGCGCCTGCTCTGCTCCGGACCAATCGCGACTTCCGGCTGTTGTGGGTGGGTGAGTCGGTCAGCGAACTCGGTAGCACCGTCACGCTGGTTGCGCTGCCGTTCGTCGCACTGATCGTCTTGCATGCGACCGCGTTCGAGGTCGCCGCGCTCGCGGCGGCGGAGACCATCTTCTGGCCATTCATCGCATTGCCGATCGGCGTATGGGTCGATCGGGTGTCGCGGCGGCGGGTGCTGCTCATTGCCGATGCGGGTCGCGCGCTCGCCTTGGTATCTATTCCGATCGCTGCCGCGATGCACGACCTGACGCTTGTGCAGCTGTACGCCGTAGGCGTGGTCGCCGGCGTCTTGACCATCTTCTTCTCTGTTGCGTATCCGTCTTATCTGCCGAGCGTGGTCACGACAGACGTACTGGTTGAAGGCAACTCGCTACTGACCGGGGCCGAACAAGTCGCGCACATCTCGGGTCCAGCACTCGGCGGCGCGCTCGTCCAGGCACTGGGCGCGGCCAACGCCCTGTTCGCCGATGTGGCCAGTTTCGTCGTGTCGGTGGTTGCTGTGTTCGCGATTCGCGCCGAGGAGCCGCCGCCGGCGGCGGAGCGCGCAAAGATGCGGCACGAGGTGGTCGAAGGTGTTCGCTTTCTCATAGAACACAAGGTGCTGCGGGCGTTCATCGTCTCTGCTGCCACGTCGAACCTCTTCGCCGGCGGCGCCCAGGCGATCACGGTGCTCTTCTTGGTGCGGGTCGTTCGCGTGCAGCCGGGCGTGGTTGGCCTGCTCCTGTCGGTCGGTGCGCTAGGTGGGTTGGTAGGCGCGATATTGGCGCGCAGGATTATTCGGCTGTTCGGCGACGGTCGAACGATGGTGCTAGCGGCCGTCGTCGAAGCGTTGAGCGCCCTTCTCGTGCCAGCGACGGAACAGGGCTGGCGGCTCGCCCTGTTTTGCTTGGGCCAGGCGATCGCCAGCATGGCGATCGTGGCCTTCAACGTCGTTGCTAGCAGCTACCGGCAGGAGATCGTGCCGGCTCGGTTGATGGGCCGGGTGATCGCAGCGAACCGGATGGTGACGTGGGGTGCGTTACCGATCGGTGCGTTTAGTGCGGGCGCACTCGCCGCGAACCTCGGCGTGCGGACGGCGTTGTGGATCCTTGCGGCCGGGTTGTCGCTTGCTCCGCTGTCATTGCTCGCCGCCGGGGTCGCGACCCTTCGAACGCTGCCGCGCGACGCGGCCGTCCCTGTCGAGACACCCGTCTAGCTCGACGAAACCGCCTGCAGCGGGCGCATGCCGAGGTCGGGACGCCACTCGTCGCGATAGCCAGGGCGGTTGGAGTAGGTCATCGCCATCTCACGGATAACGCCGCGCGCTTCGTCGGCGGACCGGGTCGTCGTCCACCATGCTTTTGCAAGATTTTGTAGGCGCGCGAGCATCCGACGCTTTGAATCGCAATCGGCGAGCACCCGCTCGGGGTTGAACCGCTCGATGAACATCTTGGCTTCGGCACCGCGAAAGCCGGTCTCTTGCCGGTCGGCGCCCCAGGAGTCGGCGCACACCGTGCCATTGGGCCGCACAAGGGCGTCGCGCTGAGTCGGAGTGTCGACGACTCGCCAGCGCCAGGGCTCGCTGCCGGCGCTACGTGCCTTCATCTCGTCTTCGGCGATCTGAAGCAGCAGCCATTCCGTGAGGTTGTCGATCGTGCTGCGCGACGGGAGTGCCATGGGACTCGCGGTCCTTCCGATGGAGCAGGCTCGGCGGTAGTGAGTGGCCGATCGCGGTAGATAGGGCCGATTGCCTACAAACACATCATCGAAACGGCCGACCCGAGTCTTGACCGGCAAACGTGCGATAGCGCCGTTTCAACCCCTTCGGCCTAACGGCGTTGGCGACGTGAGCGCTGGCGAGGGCTACAGCAACGTGGCGTAAAGATCGCGAGTGCGCTCAGCAATCGCCGTCCAGCTGAAGTGCTCCACGGCTCTGCTGCGCCCGGCGACGCCCATGGCACGGGCGCGAACGGGGTCGCGGACCAGTGCATTCACGGCTTCGGCGAAGGCGCCCGCGAACGCGTCGGGGTCACGCGGCGCGCCGTACGGGTCGGCTGGGTCAGGGTCGATGGGCACCAGCACGCCCGTTTCGCCGTCAGCGACCACCTCGGGGATCCCACCGGTTCGGGTCGCGACGACAGCCGTCTCGCAGGCCATCGCCTCGAGGTTGACGATGCCCATCGGCTCGTAGATCGACGGGCAGACGAAGACAGTGGCTGCCGAGAACACCTGGATGAGCTCGGTCTTGGGGAGCATCCGGCGGATCCAGAACACACCGTCGCGGGTCTCTTGCAGCGCAAGGATGCCGTTCTCGACCTCGTCTTCGATCTCTGGAGTGTCGGCAGCGCTGGCCAGGACGACGAGTTGGGCGTCCGGATCAAAGGAGTGGGCGGCCTTCAGCAGGTACGGCAGCCCCTTCTGCCGGGTGATGCGGCCGACGAAGATGACGATCGGCCGATCCAGATCGATGCCGTGGTCGACGAGCACAGCGGTATCGGTGGTCGGCGCGTACTCGTGGGTGTCGATGCCGTTGTGGATGACGTGCAGCCGGCCTGGGTCGACAAGCGGGTAGCAGCGCAGCACGTCGTCTGCCATGCCCGCGGAGACGGCTACGACCGCGTCGGCAGCTTCGATCGCCGTCCGCTCGCAAAACGACGACAGCGCATAGCCGCCGCCGAGTTGCTCGGCCTTCCACGGACGAAGCGGCTCAAGTGAATGGGTGGTCATCACGTGCGGCGCGTCCTGGAGCAGCTTCGCGACATGACCTGCGAAGTTCGCGTACCACGTGTGCGAGTGCAAGATGTCGGCGTCGCCGGTTGTGGCGGCGATCGAGAGGTCAGTCGACATGGTGAGCAATGCGGCATTGGCCCCGAGCTCGAGCAGCGTTGGGTCAGCGAAATGCGCGAAGACACCCGGCTCTGACCGGGGCTTGCCGAAGCAATGCACCTCGACCTCGATGAACCGTCGCAGTTCACGGGCGAGGTATTCGACGTGCACGCCGGCGCCGCCATAGACCTCGGGGGGGTATTCGCGGGTGAGCAGCGCGACTCGCATGACCGGCAACGATAGCCAAGGGTGATGGCCGGCCATGGGGCAACGGGTCAACTGCGTCAGAATCCTCCCGCTGCGGAGGGTCGCAATCACCGCGCGAGGAGGTAGGTTCCCGACATGGCGAACAAGGTTCTCGGGATTGTCCTCGCGGGTGGGCAGGGCACTCGACTCTTGCCACTGACTGCCGACCGCGCGAAGCCGGCGGTGCCCTTTGGTGGCATCTACCGGCTCATCGACTTCGTCTTGTCGAATCTGGTCAACGGCGGGTTTCTGAAGATCGTTGTTTTGACGCAGTACAAGAACCACAGCCTCGACCGACACATCACCACGACCTGGCGAATGTCGACGCTGCTGGGCAACTACGTGACGCCGGTGCCGGCGCAACAGCGGGTCGGACCGCGCTGGTTCTCGGGCTCGGCCGATGCGATCTACCAGAGCCTGAACCTGGTCTACGACGAGCGGCCCGACTACATCATGGTGTTCGGCGCCGACCACATTTACCGCATGGACCCGCGCCAGATGCTCGACCAGCACATCGCGTCAGGCGCAGGGGTGTCGGTCGCCGGCATCCGGGCCCCACGCAAGGAGGCGTCAGCGTTCGGTGTGATCCAAACGGCACAGCAAGGGCCAGATGCCGGACGACGAATTGCGGCGTTTTTGGAGAAGCCGCAGGACATCGAGGGCATCGGGTTGCCGGATTCACCCGACGAGGTGTTCGCCTCCATGGGCAACTACTGCTTCACGACCGCGGCGCTTCTTGACGCGGTCAACCGCGACGCCGCCGACGAACGCTCGGCCCACGACATGGGCGGCAACATCATCCCGATGTTCGTCGAACGCGACGACGCCCAAGTCTATGACTTCAACGACAACGTCGTCCCTGGCGCGACTGATCGCGACCGTGCGTACTGGCGCGACGTCGGAAGTCTTGACGCGTACTACGACGCGCACATGGACCTGATCTCGGTACACCCGATTTTCAATCTCTACAACGAGAATTGGCCCATCTACACGCAGCATCGCCCGCTGCCTCCGGCGAAGATCGTGCACGAGAACACCCAGGTGGTCGACTCGATGTTGTCGAACGGCGTGATTGTCGCCGACTCGACGGTGGCCGGTTCGGTGCTCTCGCCCAACGTCCACGTCGAGAGCGGCGCCAACATCGACGGCAGCGTGCTGCTCGAGAACGTACGAGTGGGCCGGGGTGCGGTGATTCGCAACGCCATCATCGACAAGAACGTCGACGTTCCCGCTGGCGCGAGAATCGGCGTTGACCTCGTACGCGACCGGCAACGCTTCACCGTGTCGGACAACGGCATCATCGTGATCGGCAAGAACGCGGTCGTCGACGTCTAGTTGTCGCGCTAGAGGGCGTCGCGCTGTTCGTCCGCGTCAACTCGTCGTTCATCGAGGTCTTCGAGCATGCGCTGCAACTCTCCGCGGATGAAGTCGCGGGTGGCTACGTCACCAAGTGCGATGCGCAATGAGGCGACCTCGCGGGCGAGGTACTCAGTGTCGGCGATGTTTCGTTCGTTGCGTGACCGGTCGTCCTCGGACTGGATCCGGTCGCGGTCGGCTTGCCGATTTTGGGCCAGCAGGATCAGCGGCGCCGCGTACGAGGCCTGCAACGAGAGCAGCAACGTGAGCAGGGTGTAGTTCAGGCTGTGTGGGTCGAACCGTTCGGGCTTAGGCCCCCACGTGTTCCAGACCAGCCAGACGACGATGAACACCGACATCCAGATGATGAATTTCGCGGTGCCTAGGAACCGCGCGAAGCGCTCCGACAGCTTCCCGAACGCCTCAGGGTCGTAGTCGGGCCGCAGCGTGACGCGGCGATCGGATTTCGGCTGGTCGAGCCCGCCCCGGCGGGGTTCACGGCGTGCCATCTGCTGCACCTCCGTTTGCATCGTCCCCGTTAGAAGCGCCATTGCCGCCGTTCACGGCTTCGCTCGGGTCGGTGTCGCGCCAGCCGTCGGGCAGCAGGTGGTCGAGAACGTCGTCGACGGTCACCGCGCCGAGGAGCCGATCCTCGTCGTCGACGACCGGTGCGGCTACCAGGTTGTACGTCGCCAAATGACTCGTGATGGCCGGCAGTGAAACGTCGGGACGCAGCGGTGCGATGTCGGTGTCGATGATCGAGCTCACCAGCGTCGCGGGCGGTTCGCGCAGCAGCCGTTGCAGGTGCGCGGTGCCGAGGTAGCGGCCGGTCGGAGTGTCGGTCGGTGGCCGGACGACGTAGACCTGGCTCGCCGTGGCCGGTGACAGGTCGGGGTTGCGCACGTGCGCGAGCGCTTCAGCCACGGTCGCCGTGGGGTCGAGGATCACAGGCTCGGTCGTCATGAGACCGCCCGCGGTGTTCCAGGAGTAGTCGAGCAGGCGACGGATCGGGTTCGCCTCCTCGGGCAGCATGAGTCCGAGCAGTCGCTCCTTCTCTGCCTCAGGCAACTCGGCCAACAGGTCTGCGGCGTCGTCTGGACCCATAGCCTCGAGAACGTCAGCCGCGCGCTCGCCCTCGAGGGTCGCCAAGATCTCGACCTGCTCCTCTTCGGACAGTTCCTCGAGAACGTCGGCCAGCCGCTCGTCGTCCAATGCTGCGGCGACCTCAGCCCTGCGCTTCTCCGAGAGGTCGTGCATCACGCCGGCCAAGTCGGCGGGACGCAGTTGGTCGAAGGCCGCGAGCAGGTTCGCCGCACCCTGGGCGTGCTCTTGAAGGGAGAGTCCGGTGACGGCGTCCCAGTCGACGACCCGGATTGCGCCGCGCCTGCGGACCCTCCGGACGTCGTTTCGGACCGCGACTTTGGTCAGCAGCCAGTCACGCGCCCGGCTGCGCTCCATCGCGACGTCGGTCACCGTCACGACCTCATCGGTCTCGCTCAGGGTGACCTTCCGGTCGAGCAGGTCGCCGAGCACGAGGGTCTCGGAGTCTCGCTTGGCGAAGCGGCGCAGGCTGACAGTTCCGGTGGTCATGACCGCGCCCGCCTCGATGCCGGTCACCCGGGTGATCGGGAGGAAGATCGCCCGGCGCGGGGGCACTTCGACCACAAGCCCCAGGACGCGAGGCTGCCCCGTACCAGGTCGCAGCAGCACAATGACGTCGCGGACCCGGCCGACCTGGTCGCCGTTGGGATCAAAGACGACTACGCCGGCGAGGCGCGCGACAAACACCCTCGACATCGGCCCGCTCATGTGCGGAGGCTACCGCCGCGTGGCCCGCGCCCCCCACGCCTTACGCGCTGACGCGCTGGAATGCGTTCGCTTCGAGCGGCTCCCTGGGGTGGGCCGGTTAAACGCCCGAAGCTGCGGGCACACCCCAAAGGTCGAGAGATCAGACAGTTCACGACATAAGCGCGGGGAGGAGATCCCGATGCGAGGGTGGCCAGGACGCCATCGGGTGAAGGCAGCACTGCGCGGTGAGACCAAGCGGGTGCACGACGCTCACGCCGGCGATTACGAGGGCGCGATGGAGGTCGTGCGGCGGTCGCTTGCCGACCTCGACGCCGCCCGAGCGCATCGCGACGAGGGGCATCGTGACGAGACGGTGGTGGCCGCGGCCCTGCGGGCTGCTCACGAGCGCATTGACGGCGCTTTGGCCAGGGCGGCTGCTGCCGCGACAGCTGTTTACAAGGCCCTTTTTGATGCGGCCGGCGGCACCTACCACGCTGAGTCAGACCCGGATGTCGCGCTGTGGAAGCGGCACATGAACACCGCGCTCACGCTCCGCTCCCAGCACCAGTTGTCGCAGCTCGACGACGAGGGTGCTCTGCGCGCACTGCCCCTGATGGGCGCCGTAGGCGCCGCAGGGACAGCGGGCGCTCACGCGCGGACCCGCGCGGCGTTCGGCCCGCACCAGGCAGGGGTCGACTTCGACGTTCATCTCGATGCATCCACGTCAGCGTGACGGCCGCGGCCCTCGCACTAGGCCAAGAATCGGACAGAGTGTCGCTTGATGAGCTTTCTAGGCTATAAATCTATTCCAATGCAACTATGTCGTGGACTACATGTAACAGCTCGCAAAGGCCGTACAAGTGTGATTCAGTCGTCGGAGGTGCCGTGACCGCGGGCACGCATGAAGACACTGACATGTCTGAAGTCACTGAGCGGCCGCACGCACGGCACCCAGAAAGCTTCCGGGAGCCCTTCGGAGACGCTCGGCTGGCCGCGCTCCTGAACGCGATCGCGGCCATTGTCGCCGAGACCGACACCGGCACGCTTTTGCGGATGGTCGTCACTGCCGGAGCCGCGCTGGTCGACGCCGACTATGGAGCGTTCGCAATCCTGGGCGCGCAGGGAGACGTGGTCGACCTGGTCGCCCAAGGCGAAGGTTTCGATGACGGGCAGCGCCTCGGGCTGTTGCCTGAACGGTCGGGACTGCTCGCAAAACTGATCAGCGCAAACGGGGTCACGCGCCTGGACGACGTGGCGTCGCATGCGGCGACGGCGGACTTCTCCCCGCGACACCCGCGAATGGGTGCACTACTCGGCATGCCCATCACCACCCGCGGTGCGGTGATCGGCGTCCTTTACGTGACGCGGGCGGCCGGTCAGCCCGGATTCAGCAAAGGCGACGCGGCACAACTGCACGCCCTTGGCGTCCAGGCTGGGATTGCCCTCGCCAACGCCAGTGCCTTTGAGGTCGGGCGCCGTCGAGAGGACTGGTTGGAGACCTTGACCGCCGTCGCGACTGGACTGTCAGCGGGTCGCGATCTTTCCGACGTACTGCCCAGGGTCATCGGGCAGGCGCGCGCGATCGTCGATGCCGACTTCGCGGCGCTTGCGTTGCCGACGGAAGACCCAGGCGTCCTTACGGTCCAGTACGGCGACGGCATCGATGCCGCACACCTGATGGGCTCACGGTTGCCGGTCGACGCGTCGCTGACGGGCAAGGTGCTAACGACCGGCAAGATGATCGAGGTTATCGATCTGCGTGGTGATTCGCGGGTTGCCGCGAGCCACGAGGGCCGATACCTGTTCGGGCCTGCGTTGTTCATCCCGGTCGGGCCGCCGTCAGCGGTTCGCGGCGTCCTGGTGGCCTTCAATCGGTCGGGCCGGTCGGCGTTCGATCGGCAATCGGTCATGATGCTCAATGCGTTTGCGGCCCAGGTAGCGGTCTCTCTCGAGCTTGCCGAGCACCGTCGCGACGACACCCGGTTGGCGTTGGCTGAGGATCGCGAACGCATCGCGCGCGACTTGCACGACGTC
>Ga0208717_1000211_pt1 | contig 23410 bp, 17 predicted proteins | sample NGESurF53shallow_FD_184489 | JGI IMG/M metagenome (GOLD analysis project Ga0208717, IMG submission 184489) | Arctic peat soil microbial communities from Barrow, Alaska - NGEE Surface sample F53-3 shallow (SPAdes) | ecosystem: Environmental > Terrestrial > Soil > Wetlands > Peat ... | reverse complement strand
GTGATCAAGCTCTGATGCGCGGGTTGGATACCGCATGACCGATGGTCCGTCCGAGGCGTTCCCTGTCTTACTACGGGCGTCGGCGCGATGCCGGCCACAAAGCGTCCGACGGGAGTTCCTCTGCCGTCGCCTCGCCCCCACCCGTGCGCAGCGGGAGCGGTGCCGCGCTATGCGGTCTGCACGATCCTTCCGATCGCCCACACGAAGCCGGCGAGTTCGCGGGCAATCGCCGTCACCACGACGGTCAGCTTCTTGCCGCGTCCAGGCAACGCCCGATAACGCCCGCACAGGCGAGCTTCAGCCTTCAGGGCTATGTCGCGCACCGCCGTCGGCACCCTTTCGTGAACGTAGTGCTTCAGCTTGCTGGTTCGCGGCAGATGCCGATACGTCCAGGCGCTCTCCACCAGGGCGCGCCGCACGCGGCCATTGCCCGCTTTGGTGATCCCGGTGCGTCGAACGCTGTCGCCTGTCGAGCGCTCACCTGGCACCAGGCTGAGATAGCCCATCAGCTGCCGCGGGCTGTCGAAGCGGCGAAGGGCGCCGATCTCGACCATGATGGTGGCGGCCGTTATCAGCTGCACGCCGCGCAAGGCCTGGAGCGCGTCCACCACCGGCGCCAGCGACCACTCTGGCAGGAACTCGACGATCGCTGCCTCGGTGCGCTTCAGCCGCTCCACGGCGTGCTGTGCGGCCAAGATCATCTCCTGCAAGACGAGCTGCTGAGCCGGATGATCGAACCGCTGGGCTTGCAACCATTGCCGGTGACGCGCGCCCCAAGTCTTCTTGCCGGGGTACGCGCGGCCGTAACGCAGCATCAGCGAGGAGATCGACTGCCGCTTGCGACGCAGATCGTCGACGGCGGCTTCTCGCGACCGAACCAACTCGCGGACGGCCTCGTGCGTCTCGTCCGGCACCCAGACCGGCGTCAGTTCGCCGGCGCGCAGCAGCTTGGCGAGCTGGATGGCGTCCCGGCGGTTCGTCTTTATCCGATCGCCCAGACGCTTCGGAATGAGCGACGGCGCGACCACGGCGCAGTCGTGCCCCATCGCGGTCAGCTGGCGATACAGCCCATACCCGGTCGGTCCGGCCTCGTAGCAGAAGTGAAGTCGCCGGTGCGGCTTCTCGAGCCGTGCCACCATCCGTCGCACTGACACCGGATCGCTGTCGATCTCGCCGAGATACCTGACTTCGCCCGATCGTCCCTCGTCGGCGATCGCCACTGCATGGCGGGCCTTCGCCACGTCCAACCCGACGAAAACTTCGCTATTCTGCTCCACGGCTCGTCCCCTGCGCTGAGGATAGGCTCGCCCCGTGCGAGCAACCCTCGCCGGCGCAGTAAGCCACCCCGGTTCAGGACGGACATGCGGTCTTACGCGCCGTCCTGGTCCGCATCCACGGCAAACCGCGCGTTGTGCTCGGCCAGGTATGTCTCGCCCAGCCAGAAATTCGCCGCCTCTGGGGTGGTGATCCCAGCCAGCTTGAATTCGGCAAACGATCCTGCAACGTATGAAATACCCGCTCAGAGCGGCCACGCGCCTGCGGCGAGTAGGCCGCGATGTGCTCGATACCCAACTGGCGCAAGGCCCGTCCCACCTGTGTCAGCATCGTCTTCGACACCGTCCCCCCAGCTTCCGGCGTGACGAAATAATGGCTGCCGCGATCGGTATACAGCGAGCAGAACAAGCCATGCCGCGCAACCACCTCACGCAGACCCTGGAAGCTTGACGCGGTGCCTTCCTGGTCCACCGGAACCGCCGAGTAGAGCGCACTGGTGGCGTCCTCCATCGTCACCACCAGGTCGTATTGGGCCGCATCCCCAGGCAGCCACGCATGCGTCGAGGCGTCCTGGTGCAGCATCATGCCAACCATCGGTCGGCGTGGACGCTTCTTACGATGCGCCGAGCGCGTCTTGGCCCGGGCCACCAGACCCGCGCGCTGCAAATGAAGCTTGGTCACCGTGTAGCCCAGACCGTAATTGTGCCGCTTCACCAGCTTCTCGTGGAAATGCTTGATGATGAAACCACGATATAGGTCGCGATACAGACCCAGCATCCTCTCGATCTCCACAACCGGCGCGCGGCGCAGCGACGGCGCAAGCCGGCGGTCGGACAGACCAGATACCCCACATGCCCGGTAACGGTCGCGCCAGCGACGAAACGTCCGTTCGCTGATCCCAAGCAATTCAGCCGCTTCCAACAAACCCAGCTCCGAGCGCTCCGAACGCCCCAAAACATCCTCAAAACGCATCCCACGTATCCCCTCGTGAATGCGTGCCCGGTTCATCGACATATCCCCCCATCAGGAGGCCAGATGACCGGACACTTCACAAGCTACCAAACCAGGACACTTCACGAGCTAGCCACAGCTGCTCTATCTGATCTTGACCCGGTCGGAGAAAGAGGGGAGAGTTCCGCCACACGCGTGGTCAATGGCCAAGGCACGGATTGCCGTCATCTTCGGCGAGGAGGAGATGACCGCGACCGTCGAGGCGCTAAGCTCCACGATCTGCGCGCTGCGCCGGCAAGGTGAACTGAACTAGCGAACCGGTCATCGCCACTTGATGGGGAACCGACAATGTCGCAAACCAAGGCCGATAGACGCGCGCCCTTCGTCTACATCGTGCAAATGGACATTCCGGCGGCGCCGGATTTGCATCCGCACCGCTATCATGTATGCCGGCCGGATCGTCGAAATCGGACCGCCGGACCAACTGATGCGGGCGTCGGCGCATCCCTACACGCAGGCGCTGATCGAGGCGGTGCCGAAGGCCTCGCCGGCCGTGGCCATCGGCTCGCTTTGTCCGCCCCGCATCCGTTGCGGGACGGGTGCCCTCGTAACGATGCCCGTTCCGGCCGCGCTGTCCGCAGGCAATACCGGTTTGCGCCGAGGTGGTCCCGGCGCAAGCGTCGCGGTGACGGCGGGCCACTACGCCGCCTGCGTCCTCGCGCGGCCGGCCTCGGCGCCAGCCGATCTCGATATCATTCCCGCTGAAATGGAGGAGATTCTTGATGTCCCAGCAAACGACGCTACCGAACAGCACGCTCGACGCTGAGTACGAGGCGGCGACTCCCGGCTCGGCGAGGCTGGCCGGGCGGGCGCGCGAATTGCTGCCGAGTGGGTTGTCGCATGACGGTCGCAATTTTGATCCCTACCCGATCTACGTCGCGCGGGCTCAGGGGCCGCTCAAGTGGGATGTGGATGGCAATCAGTATGTCGATTACTTCGGCGGGCATGGCGCGCTGATCCTCGGCCACAACCACCCGAAGGTGACGGCGGCGGTACATGCGCAGCTCGACAAGGGCACGCATTACGGCGCCTGCCATGAGCTGGAGGTGCGCTGGGCCGAACTGGTGTGCGCCATGGTGCCGTCGGCGGAGCGGGTGCGGTTCACCTCGTCGGGGACGGAGGCGACGCTGCTGGCGCTGCGGCTGGCGCGAGCCTTCACGGAGCGGACGAAACTGGTGCGCTTCAAAGGCCATTTCCACGGCTGGCACGACCACATGACGAGCGGCCACACTGCGCATTTCGACGGCACGCCGACGACCGGGGTTCTCGACGGCGTGGCGAGCGAGGTGCTGCTGGCCGAGCCGAACGATACCGCCGGCATCAACCGGATCTTCGAGCAGCACAAGGACATCGCGGCGGTGATCCTAGAGCCGACGGGCGCCAATTTCGGCCGCATGCCGATCCGGCCCGAATTTCTGCGCACTTTGAGGGAACTGACCAAGGCAACCGGCGCGCTGCTGATCTTCGATGAGGTGGTGACCGGGTTCCGGGTCTCGCCGGGCTGCGCGCAAGCCGTTCTCGGGGTCACGCCCGATCTGACGACCTTGGCCAAGGTCCTCGGCGGCGGGCTGCCGGCGGGCGCCGTCGCCGGGCGCAAGGACGTGCTGGATGTGCTCGATTTCAAGGCAACGAAAGCGACCGGGCGGGAGCGAATCTATCACCCCGGCACCTTCAACGCGAACCCGCTCTCGGCGGCGGCCGGGATCGCCACCCTGGAGATCCTGTCGTCAACCGATGCCTGCGAGCGGGCCAACCGCTATGGCGAGGCCTTGCGCGAGCACCTGAACGAGGTGATCGATGAAGAGGGGGTCCCCTGGGCCGCGCACGGGTCGTTCTCCGGGTTCCACATCTTTACGAACCCGAATGGACGCGACCTCACGCCGGGGCGCTTCGATCCCTACGAGTTCATTCCCGACATGCTCGGCAAGGCGCGCGGCGCCGGCATGACATCGCGGGTCCGGCTCGGGATGCTGGTCAACGGGGTCGATATCAACAGCGGCCCGTCCGGGACCATCTCCGCCACCCACGGCGAGGAGGAGATGACCGCGACCGTCGAGGCGCTGCGGTCCACGATCCGCGCGCTGCGCCGGCAAGGCGAGCTAAACTAGCACCGTCACTCGATGGAGAACCGACTATGTCGCAAACCAAGGCCGACGCACGCGCGCCCTTCGTCTATGTCGTGCAGATGGACATTCCGGCGGCGCACGAGGTGGACTTCAACCGCGTCTACGATACCGAGCATGTGCCCGAAATCCTAAAGGTACCAGGCGTCAGGGCCTGCTCGCGGTTCAAGCTGGAGTCTTCGACGCGGCAGGAGACGCCGCGCTACATGGCGCTCTACGAGGTCGACTCCCCGGAGATCATCAATAGCGCGGCGTGGCTCGCGGCGTCCGAGGAGGGCGACTGGGCACCCAAGATCCGGCCGCATACGACCAATCGCGGGCACCACGTCATGCGACGGATCGGGTAGGCGCGTGGCGGGAGATTTGGCCCACTTCATAATGTCCGCTTATCGCGCGATTGGTATTTTTGGAGTTTCGCGCTCCGTCGGCCGAGCGCTTACTCTGGCCGGCGCCGCCGTGCATCTGCGGTCAATTCAGGAGACACGTAGCGATGGCGGATGACCGCAGCTTCCGGATCGGCGTCGATATCGGCGGCACGTTCACCGACATCGTGCTGCTCGGCGAAGACGGCGCGCTGTTCAGCAAGAAGCTGCTGTCGACGCCGCCCGACTACAGCGCGGCGATCGAGCACGGCGTGCTCGATCTGCTGCGGGAGAACGCGGTCCGCCCGGAGCAGATCGCCGAGTTCTTCCACGGCACCACCGTCGCGACCAACACCATCATCGAGCGGCGCGGGGTGACGGTGGCGCTGATCACCACCGAGGGTTTCCGCGACGTATTGGAGTTGGGCCGGTTCCGCTCGCCTCGGCTCTATGATCTGCGGTTCCGAAAGCCCGAGCCGCTGGTGGAACGGCGGCTGCGCTTCGAGGTGGCGGAGCGGGTGGGCGGCGACGGCACGCTGGTGACGCCGCTGGATGTCGCCGGACTCGGCAAGATCGCCACCGCGATCGCCGCCGAGGGTATCACTGCGGTCGCCGTCTGCTTCCTCAACAGCTACGCCAATCCGGTGAACGAGCTGGCGGCGGTGCGCTTTCTGGCCGAGCGGCTTCCGCAGGCATCGATCGCGGCCTCCGTGCAGTTGTTGCCGCAGATACAGGAATACGAGCGGACCTCGACCACGGTGATGAACGCCTATATCCGCCCGGTGGTCGGCAACTACATCCAGTCGCTGGGCAAGCGCATGGCCGCGATCGGCATCCGCGTGCCGATGCTGATCTTGCAGTCGAGCGGCGGCGCGATTCCGGGCAAGCTGGCCGCCGACAATCCGATCACCATCATCGAGAGCGGCCCCGCCGCCGGCGTGGTCGGCGCGCAGCGTCTGGGCCAGCGCCTGTCGCTGCCCAACCTGATGGTGCTCGACATGGGCGGCACCACGGCGAAGGCCAGCGTGATCGAGGACGGCGAATACGTCGTCGCCACCGACACCGAGGTGGGCGGCGGCGCACGGCTGGGACCGCGGCTAATCCAGGGCACCGGCTATGTCGTGCAGGTGCCGACGATCGACATCGCGGAGGTGGGCGCGGGCGGCGGCAGCATCGCCATCGTCGATGCAGCGGGCGGGTTGCAGGTCGGGCCGCGCAGCGCTGGCGCGGTGCCCGGGCCGGTGTGCTACGATAGCGGGGGCACGCAGCCCACGGTCACCGATGCCAACCTGGTGCTGGGCTATATCAGCCCCGATGTGCTGGTCGGCGGCGACCTGAAGCTCAATCGGGCGAAGGCCGAAGCCGCTATCGCCGCGCTGGGCGACAAGCTCGGGTTGTCGCTGACCGACACGGCCTATGGCATCCATCTGATCGCCAACAGCAACATGATGCGCGCGCTGAACGGCGTGTCCTCCGAGCGCGGGCGCGATCCGTCTTCGTACAAGCTGGTCGCGATCGGCGGCAACGGCCCGGTGCACGCCGCCGCGCTGGCCGAGACCCTGCGCATCGGCAGCATCGTCGTGCCGCCGATCGCCGGGGTGTTCAGCGCGCTGGGCTTGCTGTTCGCCGACATCGAACACCAGCTCATCCGCGGCCATTACCGGCTGCTGGAGAGCATGGACCCTGACGAACTGACCCGGCTGCTGCGCGGCCTCATCGCCGAAGGCGCCGCGCTGCTGGGCGAGGAGGGATACCCGCCGGCACGGCAGGATTTCCGCATCATCGCCGAGATGAAGTACCTGGGCCAGATGAGCACGCTGCCGGTGACGGTCGGCACCGACCGGGTGACGCAGGCGGTGGTTACCCAGCTCGCCGCCGATTTCGGCCGGCTGCACGAGCAGACCTACGGCTACAGCAGCGAGCGAGAGAAACTGCAGATCGTCGCCGTTAAGGTGCTGGCGCGCGGCCTGCCCGCCAAGCCGCGCGTGCCGGAGCGCATCGTGGCGGTGCGCGAGACAAGCCGGGCCCAGGTGCTTCGGACCGCCTATTTCGGGCCGGAAAACGGCAGCATCGAGACGCCGGTGCTGTCGCGCGCGGGCCTGACCGCCGAACGGCGAGCCGGGCCGCTGATCGTCGAGGAGTACGATTCCACGATCGTCGTGCGGCCCGGCTGGACCGCGCGGCTGGACGGCGCGAACAACATCATGATGGAGTTGGTTTCGTGACGGTCGCCATCGATCCGGTCAAGCGCGAGCTGATCAAGAACGCGCTGCGCACCATCTGCGACAACATGATCGTGCTGGTGATCCGCACCTCGCGCTCGGTCGTGGTGAAGAACAACCTCGACTTCTCGTCGTCGCTGCTGGATGCCAACGGTGAGATGGTGGTGCAGGGCTTGTCGCTGCCGGCGCATCTCGGTGCTACCATGCCGGCGCTGAAGGGGTGTCTCGATTATTTCGGCGACGACATCCACGAGGGTGACATCCTGGCGAGCAACGATCCCTATGCCGGGGCGAGCCATCTGAACGACATCTTCATGTTCCGCCCGGTCTATCTGGGCGGCAAGCGCGTGGCGTTCCTGTGCCTGATCCTGCACCACACCGACATGGGCGGCCGCGTGCCGGGGGGCAACGCCACCGACAGCACGGAGATCTTCCAGGAGGGCCTGCGCATCCCGCCGTCGAAGATCTACGAGCGGGGCCGGCCGAACGATACCCTGTTGCGCATCATCGAGCACAATGTCCGCGTCTCCGACCGGGTGATGGGCGACGTCCGCTCGCAAATCTCCTCGCTGATGGGCGGCGAGCGCGAGTTCCTGAAGCTGCTGGACCAGTACGACGAACCGACGCTGGCCGCCTATATCGCCGACCTGATCGACTATTCGGAGCGGCTGACACGGGCCAATATACGGCGACTGCCGAACGGCGTCGGCGAGTTCGCCGACTGGATCGACGATGACGGCACGCCGGGCGGGCCGGCGGTGAAGATCGCCGTGAAGATCACGATCGAGGACGAGACGATCACGGTGGACTTCACCGGCACTTCGCCGCAGACCAGCGGCGCGATGAACCCGAACTATTGGTTCACCGTGTCGATGGCCTATGCCGCGCTGCGCACCGTGATGGACGTCGATCTGCTCACCAACGCGGGCTTCTACCGGGCGATCACGGTGATCGCGCCGGAAGGAACCTTCGTGAACCCGCGCTATCCGGCGCCGGTCGGCGCGCGCGGCCTGGGCGGATATCGGGTGCGCACGGCGGTACATGGTGCGCTGGCGCAGATACTGCCCGACCGTATGCCGGCCTGCGTCGGCACCTCGGAATTTGCCGTCGTGTTCGCCGGCTACCAGGCGCGGAACCCGTTCCTGATGCTGGAGTTCCACAACGTCTCCGGTGCCGGCGCCTTCCCCGATCGCGATGGGCAGGAGGCCGGTCCCTACTGCCTGGGCAACACCGCCAACGTGCCGGTCGAGGTGATCGAGGCGGAAAACCCGGTGCGGCTGATCCGCTATGCGTTCCTGGCGGACACCGAGGGGGCCGGCAAGTATCGCGGCGCGCTCGGCATCGTGCGCGAATACGAGGTGCTCGCCGACAGCGCCACGGTGCAGCTTCGCTCCGACCGGCAGAAGCATCCTCCCTATGGGCTGATGGGCGGTTCCGACGGCGCGCCGGCGCGCACCGTCATGAACCCGCGCCAGCCCGATGAGCACGTCGTGCCGTCGAAATTCGTGATGACGATGCAGCGCGGCGACGTGTTGCGCGGCGAGCTTCCCGGTTCGGGCGGCTGGGGCGACCCGAAGCAGCGCGACCTCGCGCTGGTGCTGGACGATGTGCGGCAGGGCAAGGTCTCCGTCCCGCGCGCCCGAAGCGTGTATGGCGTGGTGATCGAGAACGGCGTCGCCACGCGGGTGCTGGAATGAGCGCCGACGCGCATCGCCGGCCGAACCGGCTGGAGATCGACGCCGGCTCGGTGGTCCGGCGCGTCCGCCGGCTGCGCGAGAGGGTCGGCGCGGGCGTGCGGATCTTCGCCGCGTTGAAGGCGGACGGCTACGGCTTCGGCGCGCTGGCGATGGCGCGCGCGGCGCTGCACGGCGGCGCCGATGCCTTGTCGCTGATTGATCGCGCCGAGGCCTTGGCACTCCGCGAGGCGGGGATCGACACACCGATCCTGATGTACGCTGGCGCGCCGATCGACGCGGCGGCGGTCGCCGCGGCGGCGCAGCGCCGGCTGATCCTGACCGTGCTGAGCGAGGCGCAGGTCGAGACGGTCGCGCGCCACGCGCGCTCGCCGGTCGAACTCGCGATCAAGCTGGAGGTCGGACCGGAGCGCATCGGCGTGCTGCCGGCACGGTTGGTGGACATGGCGGCGCGCATCGCGCGGGAGCCGCTGTTGTCGCTGGCGGTCGTGAACGCGCATCCGACTTTCCGCGACGATGCGCCGGACGCGGTCATCGAGGAACAGTATCGTCGCTTCGTCGCTGCGACCGATCGGCTCGCGGCGGCCGGGCTGGCGATGCCGGCACGGCTGTTCGCGTCCTCGCGGACGCTTGGACGACAATCGGGCATGGAGCTGGACGCGGTCGATCCCGGGCAGTTCCTGTATGCCGACGCGGCGGAACGGCCGATCATCCGCGCGCTGACCTCCAGGCTGACGCAAGTGCGCGAGGTGACCCGCGATTTCGCGCCCGAGCACGCGCCGTTCGACGTGACGACGGTCCGCCGCGTCGGCGTGATCCCGTTCGGCAAGGTGGATGGCGGCGGGCGCTGCCATGGTCCGACGGTGCTCGTGCGCGGGCAACGGGCGTTGATCCTCGGCGGGCCGTCGCTCGAATACATGCGGATCGACCTGTCGCGGGTCGCGGATGCGGCCGACGATGACGAAGTGGTGCTGATCGGCCGCCAGGGCGGCGCGGCGATCGCCTTGACCGAGGTTTGCGCCGCTCAGCACGCCACGGCGTTCGAGATCGCGATGGCGATCGGGCCGGCGGTGATGCGTACGTGGACCACGGGCGAGACCGCAGCGGGAATGGAGCCAGCATGATCAGCGATCCGGTCGAGTTCGAGCTGTTCAGGAACGCCATTTCCTCGATCGCCGACGAAATGGCGCTGACCGTCTTCCGCACGACCTATTCCGGGGTGCTGAAGGACAACATGGACTACTCGACCGCGGTGTTCGACGCCTCGGGGAGCCTGGTGGCGCAAGGCCTGACGCTGCCGGCGCATTTGGGGTCGATGCCCACCGGCATGAAGTCGTTCCTGGAGACGTTCAAGGGCGATATCAACCCGGGCGATGTCCTCGCGCTGAACGACCCGTTCCGCGGCGGGATGCACCTGCCCGACATCTTCATCTTCAAGCCGATCTTCCTGGACGGCGAACTTCTGGCCTGGGCGGCGACGATCTGCCACCACACCGACGTGGGTGGCCGGGTACCCGGATCGAACGCCTCGGACTCGACCGAAATCTACCAGGAGGGGCTGCGCATCCCGCCGCTGAAGATGTACGATCGCGGCAAGCGCAACGAAACCCTGTTCGCTCTGGTCGAGACCAATGTGCGGGTACCGATCAAGGTGTTCGGCGACATCCGTGCCCAGCTCGCCGCCTGCCACACCTGCGAGCAGGGCATCCTGGAACTGGCGCGGCATTACAGCCCGGCGAAGCTGGGAGGCTACATGACCGAACTGATCGACTACGCCGAACGCATGACCCGCGCCGCGATCGGGGAGCTGCCCGACGGGGTGTATGACTTCCTGGACCATATCGACGATGACGGCGTGGAAATCGGCAAACCGATCCGGCTGAAGGTGACGATCACCAAGACCGGAACGCAGATGCTGGTGGACTGGACCGGCACCTCGCCGCAGGTGAAGGGGGCGATCAACAACACCCTATCGTTCACCAAATCCGCCAGCTACTGCGCGATCCGCTCCATCCTGCCCGACAACATCCCCAACAATGACGGCGTGTTTCGGGCGATCGATGTGGTGGCGCCTCCGGGCACCATCGCCAACAACGTGCTGCCGGCAGCCTGTGCGGCGCGCGGGCTCACCGGGTTCCGCATGATCGACACCATGTTCGGGGCGCTGGCGAAGATGCTGCCGGACAAGGTGCTGGCCTGCTCCGATGGCGGCAACACCGGCATTTCCATCGGCGGCTATTACAAGGACCGCTCGCCGTTCATCTATGTGGACTTCACCTGCTCCGCCTGGGGCGGGCGGCCCTATGCCGACGGGCTAGACGGCAATTCGTCCATATTCGGCAATATGGCGTCCCAGCCGGTCGAAGTGACCGAAGTCGAGCAGCCGATGCAGATTACCGCGTACGAGTTCATCACCGACGCGATGGGGCCGGGGAAATTCCGGGGCGGGGCACCGTTCCGCCGCGACTACAAATTCCTGGCCGACGAGGCCATCCTGCAGGTGCGTTCGGATCGCCGGGTGTTTCGCCCGTACGGGCTCTACGGCGGCGGTCCTGGCAAGCCGTCGATGAACTATCTCAACCCGGACAAGGGCGGGCCGCCGCTGGCCTCCAAGGTTACGATGAACATCACCAACGGCGACGTGTTCCGCCACGAGGTCGCCGGCGCCGGCGGCTGGGGCGATCCGCTGGAGCGCGATCTGGCGGCGGTGCTGAAGGACGTGCGCAACGAATTCGTCAGCTTGGCGGCGGCCCGCGACGAGTACGGCGTGGTGGTCCTGACCGAGCCGCTGCGGGTGGACGACGCGGCGACGATCGCGCGGCGGTCGCGGCTGCGCGCGGCGCGGTCCTGGACCGAGACGCCGGCGGTTTTGTGGGAACCCACCATCCTGGCCGCGGACTGAGGGCAGGACAATGCAGTTCAGAGTTGGCGTGGATATCGGCGGGACCTTCACCGACATCGTTTTCCTCGGCGACGACGGGGCGCATTTCACCAGGAAGGTCTCGTCTACTGTTGATGACTTCGCCCAGGCCATCGCCGAGGGCCTGGCCGCGGTGATGCGCGAGCGCGACCTGGTGGGGGCGGACATCATCGAGCTCCTGCATGGTACCACCGTCGCCTCCAACGCGATCTTGGAGATGAAGGGCGCGCGCACCGGGCTGATCACTACCAAGGGCTTTCGCGACGTGCTGGAGATCCGCACGCTGCGCATGCCGCGGCTGTACGACATCTCCTGGACCAAGCCGCCGCCCCTGGTGGAGCGCTGCCTGCGCATGGAAGTGGACGAGCGGGTCAATGCTGGTGGCGAGATCGAGCGCGCGCTGGACCGGGTCGAGGTGGAGCGCGTCGTGCAGAAGCTGCTCGACGCCGACGTCGAAGCCATCGCCGTTTGCCTCCTGCACTCCTACGCCAATCCGGCCCATGAAAAGCTGATCAAGTCGGTGATCGAGCGGATGGCGCCAGATCTCACGCTCTGCATCAGCGCGGAGGTGCTGCCGGAGATCAAGGAGTACGAGCGGACCTCCACCACCACGATCAATGCCTATGTGCGGCCGATCGTCGCGACCTATCTCGCCAGCCTGCTGCGGCAGCTGCGCACCATCGACGTGCAGGCGCCGTTGCTGCTGATGCAATCGAACGGCGGCCTAACCACCGCGCAGGCGGCGGCGATCAAGCCGATGAACATCATCGAGTCCGGGCCGGCCGCCGGTGTGGTCGGCGTGCAGGCGCTGGCACAGCGAATCGGGGTGGCCAAGGCGATCTCGTTCGATATGGGCGGGACCACGGCGAAAGTGTCGCTGATTGAGAACGGCGAGGTGACGCGCACGACGGAATACTCGGTCGGCGGCGGCATCATGGTGGGCTCCCGACTGCTTTCGGGGGCCGGCTACGCGCTAAAGGTGCCGGCGATCGATCTCGCGGAAGTGGGCGCCGGCGGCGGCTCGATCATCTGGATCGACGCCGGCGGCGCGTTGCAGGTCGGGCCCCGCAGCGCCGGAGCTAAACCCGGCCCCGTATGCTATGGCATGGGCGGCACGGAACCGACGATCACCGATGCCAATGTGGTGCTTGGCTACATCAACCCCGCGCATTTGGTCGGCGGCGCGCTCAAGCTGGACGCGGCAAGCGCGTGCGCGGCGATCGCGGAGAAGGTCGCCAAGCCGCTGGGCATGAGCATCGAGCAGGCAGCCTACGGCACGCATCGGATCGCCGCGTCGAACATGATCCGCGCCATCAAAGCGGTGTCGTCCGAGCGCGGGCGCGATCCGCGCGAATACGTGCTGGTCGGGTTCGGCGGCAACGGACCGTTGTTCTCGGCCGTGATGGCCGAGACGCTGCAGATTCGCGACGTGCTGATCCCGCCTTCCGCCGGCGTGTTTTCGTCCTTCGGCTTGCTGTTCTCCGACGTCGAGTATCACTTCACCCGCTCGCGCAAGGCGCTGCTGGCGGCGCTCGATCCGGCCGAGGTGGAGGCGATGTACCGCGACCTGGAGGACGAGGCGATGACTCGGCTCACCGAGGATGGGTTCGCCGGCGGGAAGGTCCGAATCAGCCGCAGTGCGCTGCTGCATTATCAGGGCCAGTCGTTCGAGCTTGAGGTGCCGACGCCGGCGGGACGGCTCGATGCCACGGCGCTGGCCGTGCTGGAGGAAGCCTATGGACAGGAGCACGAACGCACCTACGGCCACCGTGCCGGCTCCGGCGAACCAGTGGAGATGGTGACGCTGAAGGTGGTGGGCCGTGCAGTCCCAACGGTCGCGCGCGCGACGCTCGCCGCGCACGCCCATCTCGCCGAAGGTGTGACGGCTTCAGGCGCAACCCGGCGGGCCTGGTTCGACCACCCGCATGGCTGGTTGGAAACCAAGGTGCTGAACCGCACCGACCTGATCGTGCCGCATCCCGGCCCCTGCATCGTCGAGGAATATGATTCCACCTGTGTGGTGCCGCCTGGCTGGACCGCGCGCCTCGACGAACACGGGAATGTCGCGCTGCGCTCCAACCGATGACTTCCGAGGCCAAGATACTGGAGCGGATAGGGGGGCGGCCCGGCTGAAGCGCATCGACCATTTTGATATGGTCCTGGCCGACAGACGCCAGGAAAGAGGAGCCGTCGATCGTGCAGGCTAGCGTGATCAGTCTCGAAACTCGCGAAGCTTACACTTCAGGTTCGCGGTGTCGGTGCCGGGTGACGCGCCGTTCGGCACAATCGTAAGGTGGAGTTCCGGCAGTGCCTCGATCAAGTTGCGCGCGTGCAGGTCACCTGCCCGGTGCGTTGTCAGCCGGTCCATTCCAGGCCGTGTCGCAGCGGGGCATTGACTCCTTATGGACCGAGGAATCCAGTGTACGGCTAAAATAGACAAAAGAAGCGGTCAGAGGGAGGTAGCAATGCGTGACTGTTCCCGGCGAGAGTTGCTTCGGCGAGCCGGCCTAGGCGTCAGCGTTCCGACACTAAGCCCGTTCCTAGGAGCGCTCAGTCGGGCTTCGGCGGCAGTGGCAGCCGATTGTTCCACGATACCCGCCGACAAGTCGGCCGCCGACTACACGTTCACCGCAGCATACGCAGCTAGCCCACCTGCAGTTGACGAAATAGCATTTACGATGGAGGTCGAGAACATCCTCGCCCTGACGTATGGCGGCGACTTCATGCAGTACAAATCAGTGTCGAGCGGGGACAGTGGCGTCTGCGTCGCCGACATGTCAGCGCCCGGAAATGACGGCGTCGTCGGCCGGTGGGTCGACCGATGGGAGAGCACGCCGGACTTCAAGACATGGACCTTCCATATTCGCCCAGGCGTAAAGAGTTGGGCGGGCAACGAGATGACCGCTAGCGACGTCATTTGGACTTGGCAGCGCGCGTTCGAGATGAAAGCCGTACGCTATTTTTTTGCTAACACAATGTTTCTGAAGTCGCCCGCCGGCGTCGAGGTAATCGACACCGCAACGGTGCGCTTCCACCTGAGCGCACCGTCGCCATTGATCCTGAAGCTCATGGCGATGAATTATTATGGCGGCCCATTCGACTCAAAGCTAGCCAAGCAGCACGCCACCCCTAGCGACCCCTGGGCCAAGGAGTGGCTGAAGAGCAATGATGCCGGCTTTGGGCCGTACCACATTGTTGGGAATGTCCCGGGACAGTCTTTGTCCCTAGTGCGCAACGAGTTCTTCGACCCTCGGCCGCCGATCAAACGCATCGTCATCCGCATCGTGCCGGACGCTGCAACCCGGACGGCTCTCTTAGACCGTGGTGTTGTTGATTACGCAATGCGCCTGCCAGAGCGGAGCCTTCAAGCACTTGCCAAGAACCCCAACATAAAGATCGTGCGCACGCGGGCAAACTTTATACCCTACGTGGGCCCTGTCGAAACCAACGGAATAATGGCAAAGACAAAAGTCCGCCAAGCTATGGCATGGGCTACTCCCTATGATGAGATACAACAAAAAGTTTATTTTGGGGAGGGGCATGTAATAAAGAGCATCACCCCGGCCGTATTCCCTAATTACACAGGCAAGTTCTGGGTCTACAAATACGATCCAGCCAAAGCAAAAGAACTGCTCACGGAGGCCGGCTATCCAAAAGGCTTTGATCTTACACTTAGCTTCGACAACTCGATCAGTGAGATGAGTGAAGCCGCGGTGCTGATCAAGGCTGCCTACGACGGCGTGGGTATCCGAACCACACTCGATCCACTGCCGGCTGCAATCTACTCTGAGCGCAAACTCCGACGGCAGCTGATGTGCCAAGTGGACAATTTTCAGTGGCCGTGGGTGGCGGATACCGGATACACTGGCTGGGTTTATTTGGGGCCACCGGACACTACGGTGAATAACACGGTCTACTTCAACAATCCCGAGTTCAACGGCTTGGTTACCCGAATGATGGAAATGCCGAGCGGGGAGGAGCGGACGAGAATGGACCTTCGCGTCCAAGAAATCGCCGCCCAAGAGGTGCCCTGGATTTTCCTGGTCGACCCCGGATGGCGCGAGGCGGTAAAGAAGGAATGGACCAACTTTCACTGGTATCCAGACAACAACGTCCACTTCCAATGGCTCTTCAAGGATTGATGCCGGAACTAGTGTTTTGACTCATTCGGCTGGTTCAGGCAGTCGTTCTAGCTTGGCCAGGATGGATGCGGCTGAGGCCTTCCAGACGAACCGCTTTGGCTCGGCGTTATGTTCGGCGAGGTAGCGTTTGATGGCGGCTTGCAGATCGACGAGCGATGGAAACTACCCCGACGGATGCGCTTGCGGGTCAACACCGAGAAGAAATTCTCGACTGCATTCAGCCACGATCCAGAGATCGGCGTGAAATGAAAGGTCCAGCGCGGATGCCGCGCCAGCCATGCCCTGACCTTGGGATGCTTGTGGGTGGCATAGTTGTCGACAACCGCCTCGATCAGCTTGCCGGCCGGAACCTCGCGCTCAACATCGTTGAGGAAGCGGATGAACTCCTCGTGCCGGTGCTGCTGCATGCGGTGGCCGATCACCTTGCCGTCGAGCACGGTCAGCGCCGCGAACAAGGTAGTCGTGCCGTGGCGCTGGTAATCATGCGTCATGGTGCCGCAGCGGCCAGGCCTCAGCGGCAGCCCCGGCTGGGTGCGATCGAGCGCTTGGATCTGGCTCTTCTCGTCGATCGACAGCGCCACGGCGTGCGTCGGCGGATCGACATACAGAGCGACGATGTCGGTCATCTTGGCGACGAAGTCCGGATCGCGCGATCGCTTGAACGTGCGGGCTCGGTGCAGTTGCAACTTGTGCGCGTCCCAGATGCGCTGCACCGACCGCAGCGAAATGTCCGCGGCCTTGGCCATCGCGCGTCCGGTCCAGTGTGTCGCCTGGTGCGGTGGATCGGCGCAGGTCATTGCCACCACGCGTGCCACCGTTTCGGTCGCGATCGGCGGCTTGCCGGGCCTTCGCGTTTTGTCGCGCAGCAGACCGTCGGCTCCCTCTTCTGCGAAGCGCTGTCGCCAGCGCCACGCCATCGGACGACTGACGCCCAGCAGCGCCGCTACCTGTTTGGTCCCGGAGAGTCCTGGTGCGCCGACACGTCGGCCTACGCGGTGGGCGAGGAAATCGGTGTGACGCATCAGACGGTGCTTCGGTGCCTGGATTGCGCGGTGCGGTTTGGCGTGATGGCCGTACTCGACGACAGCCCTCGTCTCGGCGAGGCGCCTGAGATCACCGACGATGCCCACGCATGGCTGGTCTCGTTGGCCTACCGGAAGGCCGAGGACCTGGGATATCCGCACGAGCTTTGGACCACGGGGTTGCCGGCGCGCCACGTCGGCGCGCATGCCATGGCCGCCGGACATCCTTGCCTGCAGAGCATCGTTCAAGGCACGGTCTGCAAAGTCCTCGCCCGCCACGAGGTGAGGCCTCACAAGGTCTGCTGCTATCTCGAACGGCGAGAGGAGGCGTTCAAGATGAAGATGGCGGACGGGCTCTGCGTCTATCGCGAGGTCGCGGTCCTGCGAGGAAGCGAAGCGGTCTGGACCAATGTCGCGATCATCTCCTTCGACGAGAAGCCGGGCATCCGGGCAAACGGCAACACCGCACCCGACCTGCCGCCGAAGGCTGGGTCTCATGTGAGCTTCGCGCGCGACCATGACTACAAACGCCACGGCACGCCGAGTTTGCTCGCGGGGATCGACCTGCTCACGGGCAAAATGCACGCTTGCATCGAGGATCGCCATCGGCCGCGCGAGTTCGTCAGTCTCCTCAAGCGGCTCGACGCAGCTTATCCGGCAGACACTGCAATCAAGCTGATCCTTGACAACCACTCCGATCATATCTTCAAGGAGACTAAGGGGTGGCCGGCCACCCAGCCGACGGGCCGCTTCTCTTTCGTTTTTACGCCGAAACGCGGTTCCTGGCTCAGTCTCGTCGAGGGCTTCTTCTCCAAGATGGCCCGATCAATGCTCCGCCACACCCGCGTCGCATCCAAGCCTGAACTCAAACCCAGGATCCTCAGCCGACCTCGAAGATATCGACCGCGACCCTGTCATTCATACCTGGGCCTACAAAGTCGGCGAGGCCGCGTGATAGGAGTCGGTCTTTGGAAAGCTTCTACTAGTGCGCCGGCCAGAGGGACTGCGTTGGCGCTATCGGATGGCCCGGTATGCGACGATTTCTGATCTTTGCGGCTAAACGGTCGGCCTTTGTGATCCCGCAGCTCTTGGCGGTATCGTTGATCGTTTTCACCTTGATCCGGCTGCTCCCCGGTGATCCGAGCTTCATGCTGGCGGGGCCGTATGCGTCTCCGGACCGCATCGCAGAGGTTCATAGGAGCCTCGGCCTAAACAAGCCGATCGTCGAGCAGTATCTGCAGTATTTGCGCCGGATCTCCGTCGGCGATTTCGGCACGTCGTGGCGAACCTCCCAGCCGGTGCTAACGGATATCGAGCAACGATTGCCGGCCACCCTGGAATTGGTGGTTGGCGCGGTCGTGCTGTCCGTGCTCATTGGGGTCCCATTGGGCGTCGCGGTCGCCAATAACCGCGGTGGAACCGTTGATCGGCTGGTCTTCACATACGGAATGCTCGCCGGTTCGCTGCCGGATTTCTGGATCGGGCTCGTCCTCATCCTCATATTCTTTTATGCGCTGGGTTGGGCCCCTGCCCCGGTCGGGCAATTAGGCATGGCGGTCTCACCTCCCGATCACATCACCGGTGCCTACCTTCTCGACGCCCTGTTGACGCGCGACTGGCGTTCGTTCGTTTCGGCACTGAGCCAGCTTGTTTTACCGGTCGCGACGCTCGTCCTGGTTTATATGCCGCTTGTGCTGAAGACTACGCGGTCCACCATGGAGGAGATGCTCGATTCGAACTTCGTGCTGCAAGCGAGGGCAAGTGGCCTCTCTCGGCGCACACAATTGCGTTATGCGCTGCGCAATGCGCTGCCTTCAATCGTGACAATAGTAGGGATCTTGTTCTGGTTCCTGCTGGGCGGTGCGGTACTCGTGGAGACGATCTTCGCCTGGGGCGGGTTAGGCCAGTATGCGGTGGAGTCGGTGGTTAATTCAGACTACGCATCGCTCCAGGCCGTCGTGCTCGTAATTGCGGTATTTACTACTTTTGTCTTCCTTATTGTCGACCTTTTGTATTTCGTGCTCGACCCAAGGATCACGATCTGAGATGCGCGTCTCTTTCGCCTCTGATTTGTGGCAGTTTGCGCGTGGTCGGCCGGGCATGCTGATCGGCCTCTGCATCATATTGGTGAACTTCGCCTTGGCATTGGTGGGCCCGCTGGTGGCACCGTACGCAACGGAGGCCCCATCAAGCGCCAGCTTGCTATCACCCAGTGTGCATCATCTTTTCGGCACGGACGTATCCGGTCTCGACATCTTTTCGCGTGTGCTTGCGGCCCCGCGCATCGACCTCACGATCGCGCTGATCTCAACAACAATTGCATTTGCATTTGGCGTGGCACTGGGCGTGGTCTCCGGTTTCTTTGCCCAGGCGCAGCGCGGCGGTCGCCTCGTCAGTAGCCTTATCCTACGTCTCGCGGACATCGTACAGGCTTTTCCGGTGTTCGTGTTTGCCCTAGCCCTCGTCGGTATCAGCGGTCCATCGGTGCGCACGGTCATCGTAGCCCTGGCGTTCCTTAACACTCCCTTCTTCCTCCGCCTGACCCGCGGAGCAGTGCTGCAGATTCGTTCCCGCACTTTCGTCGAGGCCGCGTTGTGCTCGGGCAATTCCGAACTGCGCGCCGCCTTCATTCATGTAATGCCGAATGCAATCGCCCCGCCCCTTGTACATTTTTCTACCACGATCGGTTTCTCGATCCTGCTAACTGCGGGCCTCAGCTTCGTTGGCGCTGGCGTACCGCCGCCTACGCCTGAGCTCGGGTTGATGATCCAGGTGGGCGCACAGAACATGATCACCGGCCAATGGTGGACGGCTCTGTTTCCCGGCGTCGCGCTGGCGACGACGGTGCTGTCGTTTTCGCTATTTGGTGACAATCTGCGGGTCTATCTAGACCCAACGAACCGCCGATGAATCTGCCGCCGTTGCTGGAGGTCGATCGACTAACCGTGACCTTCCACGGCAACCGCGATGTGCGAATGATCTTAGAGGACGTGAGTCTCATTGTTCGCGACAGCGAGTCCGTCGGCCTGGTGGGGGAATCCGGCAGTGGTAAGTCCGTCCTGCTGACCGCGATTATGGGGCTGTTGCGAGAACCCTGGCGCGTTACCGCTGGCCAGATCCGCTTTCAAGGCAAGGATTTGCTTGGTCTGGACGAAGAGGCCCTTTTGCGCTTGCGCGGCAAGGAACTGGCGCTCGCCCTGGCTAATCCACGACAGCACCTAAACCCGATCGTCACAATCGGACGCCAGCTAGTCGATATGCAACGCGCTCACGGCGTGCTCGGCCACGAGGCAGCGTTTGCTCGGGGCGTTGCGTTGTTGGAGTCGGTGGGCATTCCCGATCCATTGTTGCGCATGCACGCATACCCACATGAGCTTTCCGGCGGTATGTGCCAGCGCGTAATCCTGGCCCTGGCAATTTCGAACTCGCCTAGGCTGCTAATGGTGGACGAACCAACCAACGGGCTTGACGTGACCATCTCCGTGCAGATCTTGGAGTTGCTGCATGGCGCGGTGAAACGATTAAAGTCCGGCCTTCTGATCGTCAGCCGCGATCTCGGTGTGGTTGCACATTATTGCGGGCGAGTGGCGGTGATGCGTCAGGGGCGCATCGTCGAGCAGGCGTCGGTTGGGAATTTCTTTGCGGCACCGCGCGATCCCTACAGTCGCCGACTCCTCGCAGCTGCATCCGCCGCGCGCGATGCGGACCTCACCGCTGGGTCCGTTCAGCTACTTAAGGCAAAGCCGAATCAAATATGCCCCCCAGAGCCAGCAACCGTGCTGCAGATCGAAGGTCTTGTCAAGCGGTTCACCGTAAAAGGCGGACGGGAATTGACCGCGGTCGACGGAGTGTCATTCTCCGTCCACCGTGCTGAGGCGTTGGCGCTGGTCGGGGAAAGCGGATCCGGAAAGACGACCGTTGGGCGTTGTATCCTGCGAATACTGGAGCCCAATGCCGGCTCTATCCGATTCGCCGGACGCGACGTGACGCGCTTGCCGGTCAGAAAATTCCGCCGACTCCGTTCGCGCGTCCAGATGGTGTTTCAGGATCCGTTCGACAGCATGAACCCGCGCAAGCGGGTTGGCGCTGCAGTGGTCGAACCGCTCCGGCTGACCACAAAGATGGTGGAGCGCGAGATTCGTCGCCGTTGCGACGAGCTGTTTGACCTCGTCGGCTTAAGCCGAGAAGCAGCGCACCTATATCCACATCAGCTCAGCGCCGGCGAACTACAGCGTGTCGGTATCGCGCGCGCAATCGCGACTAACCCGGACCTCGTTATCTTTGACGAGCCGACATCCTCACTCGACGTTTCCGTGCGCGCCGACATCCTGAATCTGCTGCGCGATCTGCAACAGCAGATCGGTATCACCTACCTGTTTATCTCTCACGACCTCACGGCTGTGCGCCGGCTTTGTCACCGGGTGGCCATCTTGTATCTCGGCAAGGTGGTGGAGATCGGCGAGACAGAGGCGATATTCCGTTCACCGCTGCATCCTTACTCGCGGGCGCTCCTGTCGTCCGTACTATATCCCGATCCTGACCAAGTGCGCGCACCCTTCGTCCTGTCTGGCGAGATCCCGAGCCCTATCGATCTTCCAACCGGCTGCGCCCTGCACACGCGCTGTCCCATGGCCTCCGATGTGTGCCGCACGCAGGAGCCGGCCATGGAGGAAAAGACCGCTAGCCGCTGGCTTGCTTGCCATGCGGTCCCGGCGCTAGCTCAGCCTTCGCCGACGCGACACGACGTGGAGACCGGATCACGATGACCGACGACGACATCTGCTGGCTTAGCGCCACAGCCCTCGGCCGGCAAATCCGAGCACGAAAGCTAACTTCAGGCGCCGCAACTAGCGCGCATCTAAACCGAATTGCACGCATCGACCCGAAGCTGGAGGCTTACATTACGGTGACCGCTGAGCGGGCGCTCGCCGACGCAGCAGCGGCCGACGCAGAGATCGCGGCCGGCGACTGGCGCGGCCCGCTTCATGGTGTCCCGTACTGCCTGAAAGACATCGTCTGCACCAAAGGTATCCGCACAACGGCGGGAAGCGAGATCCTGTCGGACTGGATTCCGGATGAGGATGCACGGGTGGTCCGCCTGCTGAATGCCGCCGGTGCAGTGCTGCTGGGTAAGGTCAACACGCATGAATTTGCGTTCGGCGCCACCACCCAAAACACGTACGGGCAGACTCGCAACCCCTGGAATTCGGACCGGTTGCCCGGAGGATCCTCCGGCGGCTCGGGCGCAGCACTAGCGGCCGGACTGGCGATGTTCTCGATCGGTAGCGACACCGCCGGCTCGATCCGCATGCCATCCGCCTTCTGCGGCGTGGCCGGACTGAAGCCGAGCTACGGGCTGGTCAGCACCGACGGTGTAGTTGCGCAGTCATACACATCGGACCATGTCGGCCCAATGGCACGTTCAGTTGAGGATCTCGTCCTGGTGATGGATGTACTTGCGGAGCCGCCGCCAGGGCACCCCGCATCGGCCCTACAGCCGGACTTCACCGCACTCGGCGCGGCTACTCTGGATGGATTGAAGGTCGGCATCCCGGCCGAGCTCATGACTGTTCCGCTCGACCCTGCCGTGCAGGAATGTTTCAACACCATCACAGAATGCCTGGAGGCGCAGGGGGCGGTGATCCGAGAGGTTTCGATACCGCTGCTGGCACGCGCGACGGAGATCAACAGCGCGATCGTGCCGCCGGAGACCATGGCGCAGCATCAATGCTGGCAGGCGACATGGTTTCAGGGCCGCACTATACGCTATGGCCAGGACGTGAGCAGGCTTCTCGCTGCCGGCGCCGCCGTGCCCGGTACCGCTACGCTGCGGGCGCAGCGGGAGCGTGACATGCTGCGTCAGCAGATGGCCGCGGTCTTCGTGACACAAGCCGACATCCTGATCACGCCGACCCAGCCGCTGCTCGCTGTGCCACGTAGCCGCGCGTTCATCGATCTTGAGGGGGGGGCGATGAATGTGCTCCAGCGGATCATCCACTTCCTCTGCGGCTTCAGCCTCACCGGCGTGCCTGCCCTGGCGGTCCCGTCCGGATTTTCCCCGGATGGGCTGCCGGTCAGCGTGCAGATCGTCGGCCCCTATCTGCACGACGCGCGGGTACTCGCCGTGGGCATGGCGCTGGAACGAGTATTGGACGTGCTCGGGCACCGACCCCCGTTATGAGCGCTGTTCGATTGCCCGCCTTCGTGAGGGCGGCAATCAGTGCGCCAAATCGCGGCAGCTCTGGATCGCTCGCCATCGACGGGTTCTCGCGAGCTGACGCGCAATCGCGGCGCCAAGGTCCGCTATAATACCAAGTATCTTAAACATTGACCCGCGCCCAAGGGCGATTGGCGATGGACTCGATGCGTTCTGGGTCGCCGATGAGAAAGTCCCAAGGGCTCTGGTGCAAATAGCCTGAAGGACAAGAGCACATGGATGCGGATGCCGGGTAAGACCGCATGTCCGTTTCTGAACCAGGGTGGCTCGTCCCACACTGTGCGGGTCAACGAGGGTTGCTCGCATGGGCGAGCCTATCCTCAAGCACAGGGAGACGAGCCGTGGATCAGGATAGCGAAGTTTTTGTCGGGTTGGATGCGGCCAAGGTCCGTCACGCCGTGGCAGTTGCCGACGAGGGTCGG